>JAABUS010000769.1_pt1 | contig 77816 bp, 83 predicted proteins | sample 5560161 | NCBI WGS metagenome assembly JAABUS01 (sample SAMN10711885, study PRJNA513376) | rock metagenome | isolation source: Antarctica rocks | place: Antarctica: Victoria Land, Trio Nunatak nord | collected 2016-01-04
CACGCGGCGTTGTCCGGGAACCAGAACACCAGCTCCTGGTACGTCGTCGGGTAGTCCACCCCTGCCCGCGGATGCTCACCACTCACCATCCGACAACGCTACTTCACTCAAGCAGATACCCAGAACATACGGTCGATTGTAGGTTGGGGTACCGACAATCTCACGAGGGTTCACCGGCGGATCGGGGGAGCCACCGGGATGACCGTGACCCGTTGCCGGCAGAAGGTGACTCCCGCTGGTCCGCCCTGTGTCGCAGCGTGCTCCGTAGGATCAACCACCCGTCCACGACCACAGGAGGTTTCTTCGTGTTGCGCACCCACCCGGCCGGCTCGTTGCGCCCCGAGCACGCCGAGCACGCCGTCACGCTCACCGGCTGGGTGGCGCGGCGACGCGATCACGGTGGGGTGGTGTTCATCGACCTGCGGGACGCCTCGGGCACGGTGCAGGTGGTGTTCCGGGAGGGCGCAGTCGCCGAGGCCGCGGGCGGCCTGCGCAACGAGTTCTGCGTGCAGATCACCGGCACTGTCGCCCGGCGCCCGGAGGGCAACGCCAACCCCGACATCGCGACCGGGGATATCGAGGTGAGCGCCACCGAGCTCACCGTGCTCAATGAGAGTGCGCCCCTGCCGTTCCCGCTGGACGACCACACCGGGGTGGGGGAGGAGGTCCGGCTCAAGCACCGCTACCTGGACCTGCGGCGCACCGCACCTGCGGCAGCAATTCGTTTGCGCAGCAGGGTGAATCAGGCGGCCCGCACGGTCCTGGCCGGGCACGACTTCGTGGAGGTGGAAACCCCGACGCTGACCCGGTCCACCCCGGAAGGTGCGCGCGACTTCCTGGTCCCTGCCCGGCTGCAGCCCGGCAGCTTCTACGCCCTTCCGCAGAGCCCCCAGCTGTTCAAGCAGTTGCTGATGGTTGGCGGCTTGGAGCGCTATTACCAGATCGCCCGGTGCTACCGAGACGAGGACTTCCGCGCCGACCGCCAGCCGGAGTTCACCCAGCTGGACGTGGAGATGAGCTTTGTCACCCAGGACGACGTGATCGCGCTGGCCGAGGAGGTGCTCACCGCGTTGTGGGCGCTGATCGGCCACCAGGTCGCCACCCCGATCCCGCGGATGACCTACGCCGAGGCCATGCGCCGATATGGCTCGGACAAACCCGACCTGCGTTTCGCCCTGGAGCTCACCGAGTGCACCGACTTCTTCGCCGACACCACGTTCCGGGTGTTTCAGGCGCCCTACGTGGGGGCGGTTGTGATGCCCGGGGGGGCCAGTGCGCCCCGTAAACAGCTCGACGCCTGGCAGGAGTGGGCCAAGCAGCGCGGCGCTAAGGGCCTGGCGTATGTGCTGGTCGGGCAGGACGGCACCCTCGGCGGCCCGGTGGCCCGCAACCTCAGCGACACCGAACGCGCGGGGCTAGCAGCCCAGGTCGGTGCAGCGGCCGGGGACTGCATCTTCTTCGCCGCCGGACCGGTCAAGAGTTCCCGCGCCCTGCTTGGGGCTGCTCGGGGGGAGATCGCCAGACGCCAGGGGCTGATCGACGACACGGCCTGGGAGTTCGTCTGGGTCATCGACGCCCCGCTGTTCGAACCAGCCGGGGAAGCCACCGCCAGCGGGGACGTGGCGGTCGGCTCGGGTGCCTGGACGGCGGTGCACCACGCGTTCACCTCGCCGAAGCCCGAAAGCATGGACACCTTCGACGCCGCCCCGGGTGCGGCGTTGGCCTACGCCTACGACATCGTCTGCAACGGCAACGAGATCGGCGGCGGCAGCATCCGCATCCACTCCCGCGAGGTGCAGGAGCGGGTGTTCGCGGTGATGGGCTTGGACGCCGCCCAAGCGCAACAGAAGTTCGGATTTCTGCTGAACGCCTTCGCCTTCGGCGCACCGCCGCACGGGGGGATCGCATTCGGCTGGGACCGGATCTGCGCGTTGCTGAGCGGCACCGACTCCATCCGGGAGGTGATCGCGTTCCCCAAATCCGGCGGTGGCATCGACCCGCTCACCGATGCACCGGCGCCGATCACCGCCGACCAGCGCCGCGAATCCGGCATCGACGCCGTCGCCCCGCCGGCGCAGCCCCATCCATGATCAACAGGACACCGCGGCGACTGGGCGGGCGCAGCATCACGCTGGCGTCCTGTTGATCACCGTGGACGCGACGGCCGCGGGGGTGGGGTGAGTGCTGCACCTGCGGGTGATCAGTCCCGCGGAGACCACCCAGGACGTCCTGGAGGTGTTGCGTAACGAGCCGGGCGCCACCCACATCACCCAGCATCGTGGTGCGGCGTTGGAACCCCGCGGCGACGTGGTGGAGGCCGACGTGGCCAGGGAATGCGCTGGTGCGATCCTGGACCGCCTCGACGGGCTGGGGGTCTCGGCCACGGGTGGAGTGACGCTGGAGACCATCGACACCACCATGTCGACCGCGGCCGCCCGCGCATCGAAGATTGCACCCGGGGACGCCAGCGATGCGCTGATCTGGGAGGAGCTGATCGCCCGCACTGGTGAGGAATCCCGGTTGACCGCGACCTTTGTGGCGTTCCTGACGCTGGCCTGCCTCATCGCCGCCGTCGGAGTGGTCACCAACTCTCCGGTGACGGTGGTCGGCGCCATGGTGGTGGGCCCGGAGTTCGGCCCACTGGCAGCGGTCGCGGTGGCCCTGGTGCGGCGACGCTACGACCAGGCCCGGCACTCGGCGCTGGCGCTGGTGGTGGGTTTCCCGGTGGCGATGGCGGTGACGCTGGTCGGTGCGCTCGTCGCGGAGGCGTTCGGCCTGGTCACCAGCGCCACCCTGGACAACCTCAGCCAGGTGGACTTCGTGTATCGGGTGGGGCCGTTCTCGCTGGTCGTCGCGTTGCTCGCCGGGGCCGCCGGGATGCTGTCGTTGGTGTCCTCACGTTCGGCCGCCCTCGTCGGGGTGTTCATCTCCGTCACCACGGTGCCGGCAGCGGGCTACGCCGTGGTCGCCGCGTCACTCGGGCGGTGGTCGGTGGCCACCGAGTCGGCCCTGCAGCTGCTGCTGAACCTGGCCGGGATCGTCGTGGCCGCCGTCGTGGTCCTCGCCGTACGCCGTCGCCATGACGGGTAGGTTCACCCCCGATGACCGCTGAGGTGGAGATCGCGGCTGGCCGTGCTCGCGAGGTGGTGCGTGCGGCGCAACGGCTGCTGACCAAACGCACCGGTGCGCCCGTCGTCCTCGTCGACCCGCAGGATCTCGGTGGCAGCGATCGCACGGTGGTGTTACGGGTGCGCCCGCAGGCCAACCCCTTCGCCCTGCCCCGCACGATGGTGGTGAAGAAGGTGCTGGCGCCGGGCGGGGAGCCGAACACCGACGAGGCCTTCGTGCGCGAGGTCGCCTCCTACCAGTTCGCGAACTCGTTGCCGTTACAGCACCGGCCCGGCGCGACGCTGGTCGCCTACGACGTCACCGAACGGCTACTCGTGCTGGACGACCTGGGCGGGGCGTCCACCCTGGCCGAGGTGCTGCTGGGTGCGGACCCGGCGGTGGCGCAACGGGGTCTGCTCGCCTGGGCCCAAGCGCTGGGCAGGATGCACGCGGCCACCGCCGGCCGCGAGGATGACTACACGACGCTGCTGCGCCGGGTCGGGCGTCGCCACCTCAACACCGACCCCCTGGCCCGCGCCGCGGACACCGCGGTGGCGGAGCTGCCGCAGGCGATGGAGCAGGTGCTCGGAGTGGACACGTCTGCCGAGGTTGCGCAGCGGGCGACGCAGTCCCAACGGTTGCTCGGTCGCGGCAGCCTGCGCGCGTTCAGCCCAGCCGACCTGTGCCCGGACAACGCGCTGCTGACCGCGGCCGGCGTGCAGTTCCTGGACTTCGAGTGGGGCGGGTTCCGCGACGTCGCCCTGGACGCGGCGTACGCGCTCGTGCCGTTCCCAGCCTGCTGGTGCAGCCCGCCGTGGGACGCCGCACAAGGGGAGGCCATCCTGCAGGCCTGGCGAGCCGAGGTTGGTGGCGTCTGGCCGCAGCTGGACGACGACGATGTGCTGCACGCCAGGGTGTTCGACGCCCAACTGCTGTGGGTGTGGCTGAGCACCCATTGGTTCCTGCCCGGCCGAGCCGCCCGGCGGGCGCCGAGCAGTGCGCACCCGTTGGCATTGTCCGCCTCAGCCGCACTGTCCCAGCGGTGGCAACGGTTGTCCGGGGCGGCCGAGAGCGCGGGCGAATCCGCCACCGCCGCGCACGCCCGGCTCGTCGCCACCGCACTCGAGGCCACCGCACTCGAGCGGACCAACTGAGCCCATCAGGGACTCAGGCCCGCTGGAAGGCCTCCGTGCGGGCTTTGCCGTCCCAACCGCCCTGTGGGGCGCGCAATCCCAGCAGCCAGGCCACGGTCGGTGCCACATCCATGCTGCTCGCCGGCTGCGACGGCGTCTGTCCCCTGCGCACGCTCGGATGTCCACCGGTGACGATGAACGGGATGGGCCGGGTCACCGGGTGCCCGTGGTTGCCCGGGATCGGGTTGGACAGCGGCGTCGGGTCGGAGAACCGCCACCCCGGCTTGCACAGCGCCACCAGGTCACCGGCCTGCGGACCCAGCTTCAGCTCCTGCGGGGTACGCACCTCCAGGACGCCGGCGGTGGCCTGCGCCAGGCTCCGCATCCGCGCCACGGCCGCCGACCGCTGCTGGGCCGGGCCGGTCCAGTACAACAGGTCCGCCCCGCCGTTCTGGGATACCGCCACGTTGCCGGCCAGCATCGGGTCCGCGTTCAGCACCGCGGCCAACCCGATCAACGACGTGGGCAGCGACCAGTCCATCGAGTGGTCGGCGAGGATGATCAACACACTGCGCGACCAGGCTCCGGACGTGGTCAGGGCGGCCACGAAACGGGCGATTTGCGCGTCGGTGTCGGTCAGGGCGGTGCGCCGGGCGATTTTCAGGGAGGTGCCGGTCAGGTCGCCGTGGCCGAAGCGGTCGACGTCGCCCAAGTTGGTGAACGTCATTCGGGGCTGCTCGGTCTGCAACGCCGCGAGCAGCGCGTTCATCGTGAACAGGTCCGGTGCGTGCTTGGTGACCGGCAGCAACGGCTCCGGCTTCCACCGGTAGCTGGCCCGGGTGCCGAAGATGCCGAACAGGTAGTCCTTGCTCAGGATGCTGGCGGTACGCACCCCCGCTCGGCTGGCAGGCGCTCCAGGAGGGTGGACACCAGCAGGTCGGTGGGCCGGTCCAGGTCGCGGACCACTGCTTCGGCGCGGTCGTACACCGCATTCGCCGGCACCCCGGACCGGTTGGGAAGGACGCCGGACATCATCGCCACGTGGTTGGGGATGGTCTCGGGTACGTCCACCGCTCGCGCGTTGGGGTAGCTGCTGCCCTGCGCGGCGAGCAGGCGCACGGTCGGCATCGCACCAGCGGCGATCTCGTCGGGCCGGCAGCCGTCGATCACCAGGACGTGCACGTCCAGATCGGCGGGGGCGGTGCCGGGTGAGTCGTTCCCGCCGCCGGGACCGTCTGCGGTGTCCGGGCCTTCGGTCTCGGCGGCAGCGGTGCCGGCCCCAAGGGCCAGTGCTCCGGCGGCCGCGGCGACACCACCGAGGACCCCTCGGCGGGAAATGGGCGGTTGGTTCGCGATAGTCACCACCCCAGCCAACCTGATGATCCGCGCAAGCACCGCACTGACGGCGCAGAGTTCACCTCCTGGCCGTACGCCCGTCACCTGGCTCACGCGCGGGTAGGTTGCCGGCGTGCAGAACGGACTGTTCGACGCCGCGCAGGCCCAGCAACAGCCCACAACGGCGGGCGTGCGCCGCGACGGCCCGCTGGCGGTGCGGATGCGCCCGGTCAGCCTGGCGGAAGTGCTGGGGCAGGACCATCTGCTGGGTCCCGGGGCACCGTTGCGACGGCTGATCGAGGGCGACGCGCCGGCGTCAGTGCTGCTCTACGGCCCGCCAGGCACCGGCAAGACCACCCTGGCCACCCTGGTGTCGCACGCCACCGGACGCCGGTTCGAGGCGCTGAGCGCGCTGTCGGCCGGGGTCAAGGAGGTGCGGGCGGTGATCGAGCTGGCCCGGCGGCGGCTGTCGGCCGGTGAACAGACCGTGCTGTTCATTGACGAGGTGCACCGGTTCTCCAAGACCCAGCAGGACGCGTTGCTGGGCGCGGTGGAGGACCGCATCGTGCTGCTGGTCGGGGCCACCACCGAGAACCCGTCGTTCTCCGTGGTGTCCCCGCTGCTGTCGCGATCGCTGGTGCTGACGCTACGGCCGTTGGTGGCCGAGGACGTCCGTGCGCTGGTGCGTCGGGCACTGACCGACCCCCGGGGGCTGGCCGGGGCGGTGACGCTCAGCGCGGCGGCGGAGGACCACCTCGTCCGGTTGGCCTCCGGAGATGCTCGTCGGGCGCTGACCGCCCTGGAGGCTGCGGCGGGGTCGGTGGGTGAGGGGGGCGAGGTCGATCTGGAAACGGTGGAGGCCAGCGTGGACACCGCCGCGGTGCGCTACGACCGAGACGGCGACCAGCACTACGACGTCACCAGCGCGTTCATCAAGTCCATCCGGGGCTCCGACGTCGACGCCGCGCTGCACTACCTGGCTCGGATGATCACCGCGGGGGAGGACCCGCGGTTCATCGCGCGCCGCCTGGTGGTGCACGCCAGCGAGGACATCGGGATGGCCGACCCCACCGCGCTGCTGACCGCATCGGCTGCCGCGCAAGCCGTGGCGCTCATCGGCATGCCCGAGGCCCGGCTCGCCCTGGCTCAGGCCACCATCCACCTGGCCACCGCACCGAAGTCCCCGGGGGTGGTGGCGGCGCTCGGCGCAGCGATGGCCGACGTGGCGGCGGGCCGGGCCGGGTCAGTGCCACCGCACCTGCGTGACGGGCACTACCCGGGCGCGGCCGCGTTGGGCAACGCCCAGGGTTACGCCTACCCGCACGATCACCCCGATGGGGTCCTGGCCCAGCAGTACCCACCCGACGAGCTGGTGGGCATCGACTACTACCAACCCACCCAGCACGGGTACGAGCGCGGCGTGGGTGAGCGGCTGGCCAAGCTGCGGTCGATCGTCCGCAAGCCGCAGTAAACCTTCCTAGCTCAGGCACGCGGTGAGGGCGCGCACCATCAGCACAACGTCTGCCGCGGAGACCAGCTCACGGCAGGAGTGCATACCCAGCAGGGGCGCGCCGACGTCCACTGTGGAGATACCGAGCCGGGTGGCGGTGAGCGGGCCGATGGTCGACCCGCAGGCCACGTCGTTGCGGGAGACGAAGTGCTGCACGGGCACCGAGACCTCGGCGCACCGCTCGGTGAACCAGCCGCCGCTGCGGGCGTCGGTGGCGTAGGACTGGTTGGCGTTCACCTTGACCACCGGTCCGCCACCGAGGACGGGAGTGTGGGCCGGCTCGTGCCGGTCATAACGGGTGGGGTGCACGGCGTGCGCGGCGTCGGCGGAGACCAACCGCGAACGGGCCAGGGTCTGCGCCACGGCCTGCGGGTCGGCGTCCCCGGTGGCGGCCACGATGCGTTCCAGCACGTCGGACAGGAACGAGCCGCGGGCGCCCTCCGCGGAGCCGCTGCCGACCTCCTCGTGGTCGTTGGCGACCAGCACCTGGGTGTGGGCGGCGGCCGGGGCGTCGAGCAGGGCCAGCAAGCCGGAGTGGCAGCTGCTCTGGTTGTCCAGCCGTCCGGCGGCGACCCAGCTGCCGTCGGCCCCGGTTCGGGCCGCGGGCTGGGTGTCCGCGAGCACCAGGTCGTGGCCGGTGATGTCGGCCGGTGCCGCGCCGGCGGCGTCCGCGACTGCCTCCAGCAGACCGGGTTCGGTACCCAGCTCGGCGCCCCACACCGGAATCAGGTGGCGCTGGGTGTCCAGGGTGAGGCCATCGCGGACGCTGCGGTCGAGGTGGATGGCCAGCGACGGAAAGCGCAGCGGTGCACCGGGCAGCGTCACCAACCGGACCTCACCGCCGCGCAGCGCCACCCGGCCGGCGACGGTCAGCTCCCGGTCCAGCCAGGTGTGGGCGAGCAGACCGCCGTAGGTCTCCACCCCGACCAGCCGGTAACCGGCCTGGCGCAGGTCGTGGCGGGGGCGGACCTTGAACGTCGGGGAGTCGGTGTGCGCCCCGAGGATGCGCAACCCCGCTTCGGCGGGCGCGGCCGTGCCCACCCGGAACGCCACCACGCTTCCGCCACCGCGCACCACGAAGCGCTGGTCCCCGGGGCTCAGCGCCCACCGGTCGGCTTCCGTCAGCGCGGTGAACTCCGCGGCCGTGAGTCGCCGGGCCATCTCGGCGACGGCGTGCGAGGGCGACGGGCAGGCGTCGGAAAAGGTCAGGAGATCGGTGCCGAGGGCGCGGTCAGCCATGCGCAGGACCATACGGACGCGCTGACCCCGCGGGACAGGTGCAGCGACACGCGCGCATGCGGAGCCAGTAAAGTAACGCCTGAGCAACGTCGGCCGCCCGGGTCGCGCCACCGGCGCAGCCCTGCTCGACCCGGGCGGCCGGACCCGACCCCCAGAGGACCACACCCCGTGCAGACCCACGAGATCCGACGACGCTTCCTGGACCACTTCACAGCGTCCGGGCACACCCCGGTGCCCAGCGCGTCGCTGATCCTGGACGACCCCAACCTGCTGTTCGTGGGAGCGGGGATGGTGCAGTTCGTGCCCTACTTCCTGGGGCAGGTGCCGGCGCCGTGGCCGCGCGCCACCGGCGTGCAGAAATGCGTGCGCACCGGGGACATCGACAACGTCGGCGTCACCACCCGGCACAACACGTTCTTCCAGATGGCCGGCAACTTCTCCTTCGGCGACTACTTCAAGCGGGAGGCGATCGGGCACGCCTGGACGCTGCTGACCGCCACCGTGGCCGACGGCGGTTACGGCTTCGACCCGCAGCGGCTGTGGGCCACGGTGTACCTCGACGACGACGAGGCCTACGACCTCTGGCAGGAGGTCGCCGGGCTACCTCCCGAGCGCATCCAACGCCGCGGCATGGCGGACAACTACTGGTCCATGGGCATCCCGGGCCCATGCGGCCCGTGCTCGGAGATCTTCTACGACCGTGGGCCGGCGCACGGACGCGAGGGTGGTCCAGTAGCTGACGAGGGCCGTTACGTCGAGATCTGGAACCTGGTGTTCATGCAGAACGAGCGCGGGGAGGGCACCGGCAAGGACGACTTCGCCGTGCTTGGGCCGCTGCCCCGCAAGAACATCGACACCGGCATGGGCGTGGAGCGGGTGGCGTTCCTGCTGCAGGGCGTGGACAACGTCTACGAGACCGACCTGGTCCGTCCGGTGATCACCGCGGCGGAGGAGCTGTCCGGACGTCGGTACGGGGCCGACGCGGGCGACGACGTGCGCTTCCGGGTGATCGCCGACCACGCCCGCACCGCGGTCATGCTCATCGCCGACGGGGTGAACGCCGGCAACGACGGCCGCGGGTATGTGCTGCGCAGGTTGCTGCGGCGCATCGTGCGCTCCGCGCGCCTGCTGGGCATCGACCGCCCCAGCATGGCCCAGTTCGTCGCCGTCGTGCGCGACGCCATGGCCACCTCCTACCCCGAGTTGGCCAGTGAGTTCGACCGCATCGAGGCCGCGGCCGTCGCCGAGGAGACGGCATTCCTGCGCACGCTGGTGGCCGGATCCGCGCTGTTCGACACGGCCGCGGCGCAGACCAAGGCGGCGGGTTCGGCCACGATCGCCGGCGAGCAGGCCTTCGCGCTGCACGACACCTACGGCTTCCCCATCGATCTGACCCTGGAGATGGCCGCCGAGGCCGGCCTGAGCGTCGACGAGCCCGGGTTCCGGGCGCTGATGACCGAGCAGCGGTCCCGGGCCAGGGCCGACGCGCAGGGCAAGAAGACCGCGCACGGTGACCTGTCGGTGTACCGCGACCTGCTGGCCGCCGGCCCGACGGAGTTCACCGGCTACACCGAACTCAATTCCGAGGCGAAGGTGCTCGGCATCATCGGTGCCGGGGCACGGGTGCCGCGCGCCGGTCAGGGCGAGGTGGTGGAGGTGGTCCTCGACCGCACCTCGCTGTACGCGGAATCCGGTGGGCAGGACAGCGATGCGGGGGTGATCACCTCCGACGACGTGCTCCTGGAGGTGCTGGATGTGCAGAAGGTGGCCAAACGGCTGTGGGTGCACCGGGTGGCGGTGCGCGAGGGCGAGCTGATCACCGGTGCTCGGGTGCTCACCCAGGTCGACCCGCAATGGCGTGCCGGAGCGCGGCAGGGCCACTCCGGCACCCACCTGGTGCACGCGGCACTGCGGCAGGTGCTCGGGCCGACCGCCTTGCAGTCCGGTTCCTACAACAAGCCGGGCTACCTGCGCCTGGACTTCGCCTGGCAGGGCGGGTTGTCCCCGGCCACCCGCAGCGAGGTGGAGGAGGTCACCAACCGGGCTGTGCGCGACGATCTGCCGGTGCGGGTGCTGCACACCGACCTGGCCGGTGCCCAGCAGATGGGGGCGCTGGCCCTGTTCGGCGAGACCTACGACACCGACGTGCGGGTGGTGGAGATCGGCGGCCCGTTCTCGGTGGAGCTGTGCGGCGGTACGCACGTCGAGCACTCCTCGCAGGTCGGCCCGGTGACCCTGCTCGGTGAGTCGTCGGTGGGTTCCGGGGTGCGCCGCATCGAGGCTTACGTCGGCTTGGACGCCTACCGTTACCTGGCCGCGGAGCGCGCGTTGGTACAAGGACTGGCGACCGAGCTGAGGGTTGCATCCGAGGAGGTGCCGGCGCGCGTGCACGCCCTGCTGGAGCGGCTCAAGCAGGCCGAACGGGAGCTGGCCCGACTGCGGACAGCGGCCGTGCAATCCTCGGCGGGCGCGTTCGCCGAGCAGGCGCAACGCGTCGGGGAGGTCGTGCTGGTGGCGGCAGCGGCACCAGCCGGGGTCAGCGGCGCCGACCTGCGCGCCTTGGCCCTCGACGTGCGGGGGCGCCTCGGCGAGCGGCCCGGAGTGGTCGCGTTGTTCGGCTCCGGTGCGGGCACCGTCACCTTTGTGGTCGCGACCACCCCGGCAGCCAGGGACCTCGGCGTCGCAGCCGGCCCACTCGTGGGGACGTTCGCTGGGCAGATCGGCGGGCGCGGCGGTGGCAAGCCCGACCTGGCCCAAGGTGCGGGCAGCGACCCCACCGGTGTGCCGGCCGCTATCGAGTCGTTGCGTGCCGAACTGATGCAGGTGCGGGCATCGTGAGCGCTGCCACAGCAGCGCCGCCCGACCGGCCAGGAGCAGACGATCCGGGCAAGGGCCGGCGCATCGGGGTGGACGTCGGCAGCGTCCGGGTAGGGGTGGCCGTCAGCGACCCTGAGCCGATCCTGGCGACCCCGGTCGAAACCGTCGCGCGGAGGCCAGGGGATACCGGTCCGGATACCGCCGATCTGCGCCGGGTTGCTGCCCTCGTGGGGGAGTACCACGCGGTGGAGGTTGTCGTCGGGTTGCCCCAGACCCTGCGCGGGGAGCATGGTCGTGCGGCGCAGTTGGCCGCGGAGTATGCCGGGCACCTCCGCGAGCTGGTGCGTCCGGTGCCGGTGCGACTGGCCGACGAGCGGTTGACGACGGTGAGCGCCACCAGGACGCTGGCTGGTCAAGGTGTCCGCGGTCGACGGCAGCGGGCCGTCGTCGACCAGGTGGCCGCGGTGGCCATCCTGCAGTCCTGGCTGGACGCGCGGACGACGTCGGCGACCGGGCCCACCGACGGGGCCGGACCGATGAGGACGGAGGAGCGCTGGTGAGCGACGACCTGGGACTGCTGGGCGGTCACCCCGACGACGGGTGGGAACGTCAGCACCGGGCCGAGCCCGCGCGCCACGAGCCCGGTGGTGGCCGGTCCAACCGCCCGCCCCGGACGCGGGCCGAGGTCCGAAAGGCACAGCAACGCCGGGTGGTGGCGCGCCGACGCCGTCGCACCGCCACTGTGTTGGCCGTCGCGGTGTTGCTGGTTCTCGGGGGTGGGGTGTACTTCGGTGGCCGGGCGCTGCTGGGCGGGCTCGGTCTGGGCAGTGCCAGCGCGGCCGCCGACTTCACCGGGGGCGGCGTGGCCGACATCGTGGTGCAGGTCGCGGTCGGGGATTCCACCAGCGCCATCGCCAAGACCCTCGCGGCCAACGGCGTGGTCGCCAGCGCCACGACCTTCACCAAGGCCGCCACCGGTAACGCCGCGATAACCGCCGTGCAGCCGGGGTACTACAAGCTGCGCACCCGGCTACCGGCTGCGGACGCAGTGGCACGATTGGTCTCACCCGACGCCCGGGTGGGCCAGCTCGTCATCCCCGAGGGGGTGCAGCTGGACAACGTCACCGGTGCCACGGGCACCGTCACCGACGGAATCCTCACCCGGATCCAGAAGGCGTCCTGCATCACCCTGGACGGCAGCCAGCAGTGCACCTCCCTCGACGAGCTGCGCAGCGTCGCCGCCACCGCGGACCCTGCCGCGCTCGGCGTGCCGGGGTGGGCGGTCACGGCGGTCACTGCGGTGCCCGACAAGGGCAAGCGGCTGGAAGGCCTCATCCGGGCCGGCAGTTACGAGCTGCGCCCGGCGGCGTCCGCGCAGGACCAGCTCACCCAACTGCTCACCGACTCCGCGGCCGCCTACGACCGCCTCGGCCTGCCGAGAACCAAAGCTGCCGGCCTCACCCCCTACCAGGTGCTGGTCACCGCATCGTTGGTGCAGCGGGAGGCCCTGCCGCCGGACTTCTCCAAGGTCGCCCGGGTGGTCTACAACCGTCTGGCGGTGGGGCAGAAGTTGGAGTTCGACTCCACGGTGAACTACCCGCTCGACGTGCAGGCCGTGGCCACCACCGACAAGGACCGCGCCGCAGTCACCCCGTGGAACACCTACGCCAGCCCCGGGTTGCCGGCCACCCCGATCTCCAGTCCGGGCAACGAGGCGCTCACTGCGGCCGAGCAGCCCGCGGCGGGCACCTGGCTGTACTTCGTCACCGTCGACAAGGGCGGGACCACGGTGTTCTCCGACACCTTCGCCCAACACCAGCGCGCCATCGCCCAGGCCCAGGCCAACGGCGTCTTCGGCTGACGCGGATCCTGATGGCGCGGATCCCGATGGCCCCGGGGCCTGTCCGCGTGGGTGTCGTCGGCTCGCCGGTGGCGCATTCGCGCTCCCCGCAGCTGCACCTGGCTGCCTACGCCGCGCTCGGGTTGACCCGCTGGTCCTATGACCGCATCGAATGTGACGCCGCCGGGTTACCCGCGTTCGTGGGTTCGCTGGGTGCGGAATGGGTGGGATTGTCGGTGACCATGCCTGCCAAGTTGGCCGCGCTGCAGTTGGCTGACACGGCCACCGAACGGGCCCGCGCCGTCGGCGCGGCGAACACCCTTGTCCGCGGGTCCTCGGGGTGGCACGCCGACTGCACCGACGTGGACGGCATCACCGGCGCGTTGGCGCAGTTGGGGTGGGGCCGCCCGGAGTTGGCTGGGCGCCGGGCGGTGGTGCTGGGTGCGGGGGGCACTGCCCGGGCGGTCCTGGTCGCGCTCGCCGGGCTCGGGGTCAGGGAAGTCGACCTGGCGGTGCGCGAGCCGGGTCGTGCCGCCGGAGCTCTGGCCTGCGCCCACAACGCCGGGCTGAGCACGACAGTGCTGCGCCTGGCCGAGCCCGAGCTGGCCAGGTCGTGCTCCGGTGCGGCGGTGACCGTGAGCACGCTGCCCGCGGCTGCTTCGGAGCTGGTCGCTGCTGCCGTGTCCCGGTGCGCTGCGGTGCTGGACGTGGTGTACGACCCGTGGCCGACGCCGCTGGCCGCCGCCGTGCACGCCGCGGGCGGCGCGGTAGTCGGAGGCCTGGCGGTGCTGCTGCACCAGGCCTACCAGCAGGTGGAGCTGTTCACCGGTCAGCGGGCGCCGCGGGAGGTGATGGCGGCCGCGTTGCACTAGCGCAGCACCGGCTCGGCTGCGACGCAACCCTGCCAGCGCGCCATGGGAGGATTCCGGGGTGCTGCGCTGGATCACTGCCGGGGAGTCCCACGGGCCCGCGCTCGTCGCCGTCCTGGAGGGGATGGTCGCCGGGGTGGCGGTCACTACCGGCGACCTGGCCGCTGAGCTGGCCCGTCGTCGACTCGGCCACGGCCGCGGTGCCCGGATGAAGTTCGAGGCCGACGAGGTGGACCTGCTCGGTGGGGTTCGTCACGGCGCCACCATGGGTGGCCCGGTGGCTGTGCGCATCGGCAACACCGAATGGCCCAAGTGGCAGACGGTGATGGCGGCTGACCCGGTGGACGCCGAGGAGCTGGCCGCGCAGGCACGCAACGCGCCGCTGACCCGCCCGCGACCTGGGCACGCCGACTACGCCGGGATGCTGAAGTACGGCTTCGATGACGCGCGCCCGGTGCTGGAACGGGCCAGTGCCAGGGAGACCGCGGCTCGGGTAGCCCTGGGGGCGGTCGCCAAGGCATTCCTGACGCAGGCCATGGGGGTTCGCGTGCTCAGCCACGTCACGGCCCTGGGTTCGGTGGACGCCCCCGACGGGGTGCTCCCCGGGCCGGACGACCTGGCCCTGGTGGACGCCAGCCCGGTGCGGGCGTTCGACCCCGCGGCGTCAGCGGCGATGGTGGCCGAGGTGGACCTGGCCAAGCGCGACGGTGACACCCTGGGTGGGGTGGTGGAGGTGGTGGTGCACGGCCTGCCGATCGGGCTCGGCTCCTACGTCGCCGGTGACCGCAAGCTCGACGCCCGACTCGCGCAGGCCCTGATGGGGATCCAGGCGATCAAGGGTGTCGCGGTGGGCGACGGGTTCGCCACCGCCCGCCGACGCGGCAGCGCAGCGCACGACGAGATGCGCCCCGGTGCCGACGGTGTGTTGCGTTCGACCAACCGCGCGGGAGGCATCGAGGGCGGCATGACCAACGGTGAGCCGCTGCGCGTCAGCGCGGCGATGAAGCCGATCTCCACGGTGCCCCGCGCTCTGGCGACCGTCGACATGTCCACCGGTGCAGCGGCGGTGGCCATCAACCAGCGATCCGACGTCTGCGCTGTGCCCGCCGCCGGGGTGGTCGCCGAGGCGATGGTGGCCCTGGTGCTCGCCCAGGCTGCCCTGGAGAAGTTCGGCGGCGACTCCGTTGCGCAGACGAGCGCCAACGTGCACAGCTACCTCGCCGGCCTGCGGGACCGGCGTGGTGCCGGCAGCTCGTGACGCCCCGGGTGGTGCTGGTCGGCCCGCCCGGTGCGGGCAAGACCACTGTCGGCCGCAAGCTGGCGGCGCGGCTAGGACTGCCCCTGCAGGACACCGACACCGCGGTGGAGCAGTCCGCCGGGCGTAAGGTGGCGGCGATCTTCACCACCGACGGTGAGCCGGCGTTCCGCGGCATGGAAGAACACGCCGTGCTTGCTGGCCTCGCCTCCCACCGCGGGGTGTTGTCCCTCGGCGGGGGTGCGGTGTTGTCGGCGCGAACCAGGGCCGCGCTGAGCGGGCACACCGTGGTGTTTCTCAATGTGGGGATGGCCGAGGGTGTGCGGCGCACCGGAATGAGCAACTCCCGCCCGATTCTCGCCGGGATCAACCCCCGCGCCACCTTCAAGGCGTTGCTCGACGCGCGGCTGCCGCTGTACCGGGAGGTGGCCACGATCGAGGTGCTCACCGACGGGCTGCCCGCCGCCGCGGTCACCGAGGCGGTGCTCGCACAACTGCCGCCGGACGCGAGCGGGGTGGGGGGAACCGGTCTGGGAGGATGAACCCCATGACGGAGCCGGTACGGGTGCGGGTCGCCGCCGAACGCCCCTACGACGTGGTGATCGGCCGGGGTTTGCTCACCGAGCTGACCGAGGCGCTCACCGGCACTTCCACCGCGGCGATCATCCACCAGCCCTCCCTGATCGCCACCGCCGAAGCGGTGCGGGCAGCCCTCGCCGACGTCGGAGTCGACGCCCACCGGGTGGAGATCCCCGACGCCGAGGACGGCAAGGACCTCGCGGTGGCGGGTTTCTGCTGGGAGGTGCTCGGGCGCATCGGCCTCACCCGTCGCGACACGGTGATCTCCCTGGGCGGCGGAGCGGCCACCGACCTCGCCGGGTTCGTGGCCGCCACCTGGATGCGCGGGGTACGGGTGGTGCACGTGCCCACCACCCTGCTTGCCATGGTCGATGCGGCCGTCGGCGGCAAGACCGGGATCAACACCGACGCCGGCAAGAACCTGGTGGGGTGTTTCCATGAGCCGGCGGCGGTGCTGGTGGATCTGGCCACGTTGGAGTCTTTGCCGCGCAACGAGATCGTCGCCGGCATGGCCGAGATCATCAAGGCCGGTTTCCTCGCTGATCCCCGCATCCTCGAGCTCATCGAGACCGACCCGGATGCCGCGCTGGACCCCGCCGGTCCGGTGCTGGCGGAACTCGTGGCGCGGGCGATCGCGTACAAGGCCGAGGTGGTGGGCGCTGACCTGCGAGAGGCCGGCCGCCGCGAGGAGCTGAACTACGGCCACACCCTTGCTCACGCCATCGAGCGGCGGGAGCGCTACCGGTGGCGCCACGGTGCCGCGGTCAGCGTGGGGTTGGTCTTCGCCGCGGAACTCGCGCGGCTGGCGGGACGGTTGGACGACGAGACCGCCGACCGCCACGCCGCAGTGCTCACCGCCGTAGGGCTACCGGTGACCTACGAACCTGACGCGCTCGCTGAGCTGATGCAGGGGATGCGCGGGGACAAGAAGAACCGGGCCGGCCTGCTGCGGTTCGTGGTGCTGGACGGGCTGGGCAGACCGGGCCGGCTGGAAGGTCCTGATCCGGCCCTGCTGGTCGCGGCGTACTCGGCCGTCGCCGGCGCACCCACCTCGCCGTCCACCGGAGTGTTGTTGTGAGCCGGTCGGTGCAGGTGCTGAACGGGGTGAACCTGGGGCGACTGGGCACCCGTCAGCCGGAGGTCTACGGCGCCACGACCTACGCCGAACTGGTGACGTTGTGCGAGCGCGCCGGTGCCGAGCTGGGCCTGCACGTCGCGGTCCGACAGACCGATGACGAGGGCGAACTGCTGGGCTGGGTGCATGACGCGGCCGACGCCGGGGACAGCGTGGTGCTCAACGCCGGGGCGTGGACGCACACCTCCATCGCGCTGCGCGACGCGTGCACGGAGCTCACCGCGCCGTGGGTGGAGGTGCACATCTCCAACGTGCACGCCAGGGAGGCGTTCCGGGCGCACTCCTACCTCTCGGCGGTGGCGACCGGCAGCATCGTTGGGCTCGGAGTCGACGGTTACCCGCTGGCACTGCGATTTTTGGCCGACCGGCTGGCCTGAGCGAGGACCTCTTCGTCGGTGTCAGTGCCCGGGAAACCCGCGCTGGTCGTAGTCGGGTGAGACGGCATCGCTCAGGCCGGACAACAACAACAAGGCGGCGAGGGCGATCAGCCCGATCACCAGCACCAACGCCAGAACACGGTGCCGGTCGGCGCCAGCGAGCACCGCGCGACCCGCAGCCGAGGTCGACAGCACGGTGCGTAGCTGACCGGCGTTCGCGGCGACGGGCTGCTCGTGCGGAACGGGCAAGTCCGCGACGAGCGGGCCAAGCTCGTTGGTGTACCGCGCCGCCCAGGTCGCGGCCAATCGCTCGTCGGTTTCCTCCAGCGTCAACATCCCGGCGGCATGCGCCTGCTGGAGCTGCCCGGCGACCCGTTCGCGATCGGCGTCGGAAGCCCGCTGCGGTGGACGTCCCGTCGCGTCGAACGGGGTGTACGGCACGCTCATGGGGGTCCTTTCCGCCGCCGAGCAAGAATTCGCCCGATTCCCCACCAGTGTGACCGCCCAAGCCGTCAGTTGGCTGTGATCGTCCTGAGAACTGGCGTCAGCTCAGACCGGGTACCCGCGGCGAGGGCCAGGCCGGTCCGGCTACCCGGCCCGCGAACCGTTGCGGTCCCCGGCGGGGGCGATCCGCCGACCCAGCGCGACACCCAACACACCCGGCAGGAGTACCAGGAGCACGGTGAAGGCCGCACCACCGGTCAGTTCCACCCCCAGCCGCTCGGCACCTGAGGCGTCCACCAGCCAGCTTTGCAGTGCCCACCCGAAAAACCCTGCCACCGGGCCCACCAGCAGGGCGGTCGCCGACCACCGCACCAGGAGATCCGGCCGTGACGGGTCGGCGGGGTCGTCCCGGACGGCGTCCAGCCCCGCCCACACCAGCACCACGGCGACCAGCAGCGCAATGGCGGTGAACCGCAGGGCGGTTTCGGCCGCGGGCCCAGACCGCAGCGCCCACGCCAGCCCGGTTCGGACGAGGACGTGCAACGCCACCAGGGACAGTGCACGGATTAGCCACGCCCTCACCCGCGCACCCTAACGCCCCCCGTACCCGCACCCGTAGTCCGACACTGCCAGCTGCACGGTGTCCGGTCACCGCCCGGTATGGTGTCGGGCGGGGTGTTGGCCACCACCGGTCATGAGCGGGGCACGCTCACCACCAGAGCAGGAGAGGCGGGGCCGACGTGGCGTCCACCAGTGATTTCAAGAATGGCCTCGTGCTGAAGATCGACAACCAGCTGTGGACGATCACCGACTTCCAGCATGTCAAACCTGGTAAAGGTCCCGCATTCGTCCGCTCCACGCTGAAGAACGTGCTGTCGGGCAAGGTGGTCGACAAGACGTTCAACGCCGGGGTCAAGGTCGAAACGGCCACTGTGGACCGCCGGGACATGACTTACCTGTACCGCGACGGCGACGACTACGTGTTCATGGACTCCCAGGACTTCGAGCAGCACTACATCGCGGCGACGACGGTCGGTGACGGAGCCAACTTCATGCTGGAGAACGTCACCGTCCAGGTCGCGTTCAACGAGGGACTGCCACTCTACGTGGAGCTGCCGGTCGCGGTGGACCTGCTGGTCGCGCACACCGACCCGGGGTTGCAGGGCGACCGGTCCACCGGTGGCACCAAACCGGCCACCATGGAGACCGGGGCCGAGATCGCCGTGCCGCTGTTCATCAACACCGGTGACAAGCTGCGGGTGGACACCCGCGACAGCCGCTACCTCGGGCGGGTGAACTCCTGAGTGGCCGCGTTCAATAGTTATCCGCCTGGCAACCTGCCCGCCGACGTCGAACTGGTGGGCCCGGTGACCGAGCCGGTGCCCGATCGCCGCCCGGGCGGCTCCCGTCGCAAGGCGCGCAAGCGGGCCGTGGATTTCCTGTTCGAGGCGGAGGTTCGCGACGTCGACCCGGTGACGATGGCCCAGGAGCGAATGGCCGCGGCGCGCGAGGATCGCAGTGCGACACCGGTGAACCCGTACACCTTGACGTTGGTCGCGGGGGTAGCGGAGAACTTGGACGGGCTCGACGAGGTGATTTCGGCGCACCTGCGCGGGTGGCGGTTGGATCGGCTGCCCGCCGTGGACCGGGCGGTGCTGCGGCTGGCGGTGTGGGAGCTGCTGCACGCCAGCGACGTTCCCCCGATGGTGGCCGTCGACGAAGCTGTGGAGCTCGCCAAGCAACTATCTACCGACGACTCACCTGGCTACGTCAACGGGGTACTGAACCAGGTGGCGCTGCTGGCACCTTCCCGGGGGCCGGGGGCCGGCGAGGCCAGCCCGGGCCTGGCACCCTGAGGCGGCAATCACTCCTCCATCGCGGGGCGGGCCTCTGGCGGCAGCACACCCCACCCGATGAGCTGGTCGGTGAGTTCGCCGGGGGTCAGGTCGTAAATGATCGCCAGGGAGCGCAGGTCCTCGGTCCGGATGGAGAGCACCCGCCCGTTGTAGTCACCGCGCTGACTCTGGATGGTGGACGCGTACCGGGCCAGCGGCCCCACCTGGTCGGCGGGCAGCTGCTGCAGCCGCTCCAAGTCGATGACGATCTTCGTCGCGGCCTCGGAACTAGAATTCACCCGTCCCTCGGGGAGCAATTCGCTGACCGGGATGCCGTAGAAGTCGGCCAGCTCGGCGAGGCGCTGCACGGTGACGGCCCGGTCGCCGCGCTCGTAGGATCCGACGACGACGGCCTTCCACCGGCCTTCGGATTTCTGCTCGACGCCGTGTAGCGACAGGCCCTGCTGCTGGCGGATACCACGCAGCTTGGCGCCCAGCGCTTTCGCGTAATCGCTCATCGGCTCGTCAGTCCTTTCGATCCTCGGCGGTGCCGCACACGTCGCCTTGCGACACGCTGGACACGCAGGGTAATGGTGTTGCGGTCACGCAGCGCAGTCAAGTTGGTGCGGTCCGCTGCGCACTCTCGGACGGGCAAGTCCACCCCGAAGGCTGGGGTTGTCGCGCTCGGTCACTGCTAACCTCGCCGAGAACACCCCCTGTCGACATCCTTTAACGACCCGTCCGGTGAGGCGGGGAAGGAGGTCTCGGATGCCCCCGGCACCCGAGGCGGTCGGACCGCAGGAGAGTGCCACGGGTGCGGCTGATGAGCGCGAGCTACTCACTGCCGCCGATGTGGCCCGCACTGTGGCCCGGATCGCTCATGAGCTCATCGAAAAGACCGCCCTGGACGCACCCGGCTCGCCGCGGGTGGTTCTGCTGGGCATCCCCACCCGCGGCACCCTCCTCGCCGCCCGCTTGGCCGACGCCATCGCGGAGTTCTCGGGTGTGCACCCGGGGCTGGGCTCGCTGGACACCACCCTCTATCGCGACGATCTGCGGCGCCAACCCGCGCGGGCACTGGCCGAGACCACGGTGCCCCCGGGCGGGGTGGACGACGCGTTGGTCGTTTTGGTCGACGATGTGCTGTTCTCCGGGCGCACCGTCCGGGCCGCGCTGGATGCGCTGCGTGACCTCGGCCGCCCGCGCGCGGTGCAACTGGCGGTGCTGGTCGACCGGGGCCACCGGGAGCTGCCGATCCGAGCGGACTACGTGGGCAAGAACGTGCCCACCGCACGCACCGAGGACGTGGCGGTGCTGCTGCGCGAGCACGACGGGCGCGAGGCTGTGGTACTGCGCGGGGAGGTCAGGTGAAGCACCTGCTCAGCGTGGACGACCTCAGCGCCGACGCCGCGACGTCGCTACTCGACGACGCCGAACGCTTCGAGCAGGCCCTGCTCGGGCGGGAAGTACGCAAGCTGCCCACCCTGCGCGGTCGCACCGTGATGACGGTGTTCTACGAAGACTCCACCCGCACCCGAGTGTCCTTCGAGGTAGCCGCCAAGTGGATGAGCGCCGACACCATCAACGTCTCTGCCAAGGGGTCCTCGGCGTCCAAGGGTGAATCCCTGCGCGACACCGCGCTCACCCTGAGTGCGGCAGGGGCCGACTGCCTGGTGGTGCGCCACCCCGCATCCGGCGCGGCACACCGCATCGCCGCGTGGACGGCGGGGGGCGCCCCGAACGGGGCTGAGGGACCCTCGGTGGTGAACGCCGGTGACGGTACGCACGAACACCCCACCCAAGCCCTGCTGGACGCCTTGACGTTGCGCCAACGCCTCGGGGCGCTCACCGGTCGGCGGGTGGTGCTGGTCGGGGACGTGCTGCACAGCCGGGTCGCCCGCAGCAACGTGCACCTGCTGGCCACCCTGGGTGCCGAGGTGGTGCTGGTGGCGCCCCCGACCCTGCTGCCGACCGGGGTACGCGGGTGGCCGGTGCGGGTCGCGTACGCACTGGACGGTGAGCTGGCCGCCGCGGACGCGGTGATGATGCTGCGGGTGCAAGCCGAGCGGATGCGCGGTGGCTTCTTCCCCTCGGCCCGGGAGTACTCGATCAGCTACGGGCTGTCCGAGCGTCGTCAAGCGCTGTTGGCCGACCACGCGGTGGTGCTGCACCCAGGGCCGATGGTTCGAGGCATGGAGATCGCGTCCGCGGTGGCCGACTCCGCCCAATCCGCGGTGCTCGCGCAGGTGCGCAACGGGGTGCACCTGAGGATGGCGGTGCTCTACCAGTTGCTGGCTGGGGCCGGCGAGGGAGTCCAATGACCGTGCTGATCACCGATGTGCTGCTCTACGGCGACGGTGCGCCCACCGATGTGCTCCTGCGCGACGGGGTCATCGCCGAGATCGGCGCAGACCTCGACGGGGGTGACGGCGACGTACTGCCGGCGAGTGGGCTGGTGCTGCTGCCCGGTTTCGTGGACCTGCACACCCACCTGCGCGAACCGGGCCGGGAAGACACCGAGACCATCGCATCGGGTTCTGCGGCCGCGGCGCTGGGTGGTTACACCGCGGTGTTCGCCATGGCCAACACCGACCCGGTCGCTGATTCCGCTGTGGTGGTGGAGCACGTGCACCGCCGCGGTCGACACGTCGGCTTGGTCGATGTGCACCCGGTCGGCGCGGTCACCGTGGGCCTGCGCGGGGAGCAGCTGGCCGAAATGGGGGCGATGGCGGGCTCCGCAGCGGGGGTCCGGGTGTTCTCTGACGACGGGCACTGCGTCGCTGACCCGCTGCTGATGCGCCGGGCGTTGGAATACGCCACCGCGCTGGACGTGGTGCTGGCCCAGCACGCCGAGGACCCGCGGCTGACCGTCGGTGCGGTAGCGCACGAAGGGCCCACCGCGGCCCGCCTCGGCCTGGCCGGCTGGCCCCGGGCCGCCGAGGAGTCCATCGTGGCGCGGGACTGCCTGCTGGCGCGCGACGCGGCCGCCCGGTTGCACATCTGCCACGCCTCCACCGAAGGCACCGCGCAGGTATTGGCCTGGGCCAAGGACCTGGGCATCCGAGTGACCGCCGAGGTCACCCCCCACCACCTGCTGCTCGACGACTCCCGGCTGCGGACCTACGACCCTGTCAACAAGGTCAACCCGCCGTTGCGGGAACGCTCCGACGTGGGCGCGTTGCGTCGGGCGCTGGCCGACGGGGTCATCGACGCCGTGGCCACCGACCACGCCCCGCACGCCCCGCAGGACAAGGACACCGAGTTCGCCCTGGCTCGCCCCGGGATGCTGGGTCTGCAGACCGCACTGTCGGTCGTGGTCGAGGCGATGGTGGGCACCGGGTTGCTGGACTGGCGAGGAGTGGCCCGGGTGATGAGCGAGCGCCCAGCGCAGATTGCGGGGCTGGGCGATCACGGGCGCCCGATCGCGGTGGGCGAGCCGGCAAACCTGGTGCTCGTCGACCCTGCCGCGAGGTGGACGGTACGCGGGTCGGAGCTGGCCAGCATCGCCGGTAACACCCCCTACGAGGCGATGGTGCTGGCCGCCCGCGTGGTGGCGACGTTGTTGCGTGGGCGGGTCACCGCCCGTGACGGGATCGCCGCCGCGGCCCCGGAGGTGCGCTGATGCTGCGGGTGGCGCTGAGCGTCGCGACGCTCGCGTTCTTCGTGGTCGTGGTCTGGGGGATGTACCGGGGCTGGGTGCACCGCCGCCGCCGGCAGCAAGGGGCGACCGGAGAATTCCCCCCGCCGCCAGCCGACCCCGGCCCGCCGCTGCTGGGCCCGACCACCGGGCTCTACATCGGTAGCACCATCGCCGGTGACTGGCAGGACCGGGTGGCCGTGGGCGACATCGGCTTCCGGGCGACCGCCGAGCTCAGCCTGCACCGTGCGGGGGTGTTGCTCACCCGGGAGGGGGCGAGCGCGATCTGGTTGCCGCTGGGCGCGTTGCAGGGCATCCGAACCGATCAGAAACTGGCCGGAAAGGTCACCGCCCGCGGCGGACTGCTGGTGCTGCGCTGGGCGGTCGGGGCGACCGTGGTGGACACCGGCTTCCGCGGCGACGGCACCGACAGCTACCCCGAGTGGCTGCATGCGGTGGGCGAACTGATCGAGACAGGGCAATCAAAGGAGCAGCAAGCGTGAGTTCAGCAGTCCTGGTGCTCGAGGACGGCCGGGGGTTTCGGGGCGAGGCATTCGGGGCCACCGGGGCCACCTTCGGCGAGGCGGTGTTCTGCACCGGTATGACCGGCTACCAGGAGACCCTCACCGACCCGAGCTATCACCGCCAAATAGTGGTCGCCACCGCACCGCAGATCGGTAACACCGGCTGGAACGAGGAGGACAACGAAAGCGCGCGGATCTGGGTCGCCGGTTACGCGGTGCGCGACCCAGCGCGGCGGGCCTCCAACTGGCGCTCGACTGGCACGCTCGACGCCCAGCTACGGGCGCAGGGCGTGGTGGGCATCGCCGGCACCGACACCCGGGCCGCGGTTCGTCACCTGCGCGAACGCGGCGCGATGCGAGCCGGCATCTTCTCCGGCGACGCTATGGGCAACCACCAGGAACTGGTGACGGCGGTGCAGGCGCAGCCGGGCATGGCCGGGGCGGACCTGGCTGGTGAGGTGAGCACCGCCGCGCCGTACGTGGTAGAGCCGGACGGACAGCCGCGGTTCACCGTCGCCGCGCTGGACCTCGGTATCAAGTCCAACACCCCCCGAATGCTCTCCCAGCGCGGGGTGCGGGTGCATGTGCTGCCCGCGAATGCCACCGTGGAGCAGGTCCTGCAGGTCCGCCCCGATGGGTTCTTCCTCTCCAACGGCCCCGGTGACCCGGCCACCGCCGACACCCAGGTCGCCCTGACCGCCGAGATGCTCGGGTTGGGAGTGCCCACCTTCGGGATCTGCTTCGGCAACCAGCTGTTGGCGCGCGCGTTGGGCCGCACCACCTACAAGATGCGCTACGGCCACCGGGGCATGAACATCCCGGTCATCGAGCACGCGACCGGGCGGGTGGCGATCACCGCCCAGAACCACGGGTTCGCCGTCGTTGGGGAGGCCGGGGAGGAGTTCGACACCCCGTACGGGCCGGCGGTCGTCACGCACACCTGCCCCAACGACGCCACGGTAGAGGGGCTGGCGCTGCGCGACGGCTCGGCGTTCTCGGTGCAGTACCACCCCGAGGCCGCCGCCGGGCCGCACGACGCCGCGGACCTCTTCGACCGCTTCACCACCATGATGGCGACCAGCAAGGACGGGCACCGCTGATGCCACGCTGCAGCGACCTCACGCACGTACTTGTGATCGGCTCCGGCCCCATCGTCATCGGGCAGGCCTGCGAGTTCGACTATTCCGGCACCCAGGCCTGCCGGGTGTTGCGGGCCGAGGGGTTGCGGGTCAGCCTGATCAACTCCAATCCGGCCACCATCATGACCGACCCCGAGTTCGCCGACGCCACCTACATCGAACCGATCACCGCCGAGTTCGTGCAGAAGGTCATTGTCAACGAGGCGGCCGCCGGGCACCCCATCGACGCGGTGCTGGCCACCCTGGGGGGCCAGACCGCGCTGAACTGCGCCATGGACCTGCACCACTCGGGTGTGCTGGCCGCCCACGGCATCGAGCTGATCGGGGCCAACGCCGCATCCATCGAGCGGGGTGAAGACCGCCAGATGTTTAAGGACATCGTCGCCAAGGTCGGCGGCGAAAGCGCCCGGTCGCGGGTGTGCCACACCATGGACGAGGTACGCCAGACGGTGGCCGAGCTGGGCCTGCCGGTGGTGGTGCGCCCCAGTTTCACTATGGGCGGGCTGGGGTCGGGCATGGCCTACACCCACGCCGACCTCGACCGCATCGCCGGCGGTGGCCTCGCTGCGTCCCCGACCGCGAACGTGTTGATCGAGGAATCCATCCTGGGCTGGAAGGAGTTCGAGCTGGAGCTGATGCGTGATCGTCGCGACAACGTGGTGATCGTCTGCTCCATCGAGAACATCGACCCGATGGGGGTCCACACCGGGGACTCGATGACCGTGGCTCCGGCCATGACCCTGACCGACCGCGAGTACCAGCGGATGCGCGATCTGGCGATTGCGGTGCTGCGGGAGGTCGGGGTGGACACCGGCGGGTGCAACATCCAGTTCGCTGTGGACCCGGCCGACGGGCGCCTGGTGGTGATCGAGATGAATCCCCGGGTGTCGCGGTCCTCGGCGTTGGCGTCCAAGGCCACCGGGTTTCCGATCGCCAAGATCGCCGCGAAACTCGCGATCGGCTACACCCTGGACGAGATCGTCAACGACATCACCGGGGCCACGCCGGCCTGCTTCGAGCCCACCTTGGACTACGTGGTCGTCAAGGCGCCGCGGTTCGCGTTCGAGAAGTTCCCGGGTGCGGATCCGACGCTCACCACCACCATGAAGTCGGTGGGGGAGGCGATGAGCATCGGTCGCAGCTTCGCCGAGGCGCTGGGCAAGGTGCTGCGGTCGTTGGAGACCACCCAGCAGGGCTTCTGGACCACCCCCGACCCGGTGGAGCTCACCGACGTCGCATCGGTGCTCGCTGACCTGCGCACACCCACCGACGGCCGTATCTACGACGTGGAGTTGGCGCTGCGCCTGGGGGCCGGGGTGGCGCAGGTCGCGACAGCATCCGGCATCGACCCGTGGTTCGTCGAGGAGGTCGCCGGGCTGGTGGAGTTGCGTGCGGAGTTGCTCGCCGCGCCGGTGCTCGACGAGGACCTGCTGCGGCGGGCCAAAAGAGCGGGGTGCTCCGACCGGCAGGTGGCCGCACTGCGCCCGGAGCTGGCCGGGGAATCCGGGGTGCGGGTGCTGCGCCACCGCCTCGGGGTGCGCCCGGTGTACAAGACGGTGGATACCTGCGCTGCCGAGTTCGCGGCGTTCACCCCCTATCACTACAGCTGCTACGAGTCCGACCCGGACGCCGACACCGAGGTCAGCGCCCAGAACGAACGGCCGAAGGTGCTCATCCTGGGCTCAGGACCCAACCGGATCGGGCAGGGCATCGAGTTCGACTACTCCTGTGTGCACGCCGCGCTGACCCTCAGCTCCGCCGGGTACGAGACGGTGATGATCAACTGCAACCCGGAGACCGTCTCCACCGACTATGACACCGCTGACCGGCTGTACTTCGAGCCGCTGACGCTGGAAGACGTGCTGGAGGTGGTGCACGCCGAGCAGTGCTCGGGGACGGTGGCCGGAGTGATTGTGCAGCTCGGTGGCCAGACCCCGCTGCGGCTGGCTCAGGCGTTGGCCGATGCGGGGGTGCCGATCGTCGGCACCAGCCCGGAAGCGATCAACCTGGCTGAGGACCGCGGTGCCTTCGGGGCGGTGCTGGCCGCCGCGGGGCTCCCGGCACCCGCCTACGGCACCGCCACGAGCTTCCCCCAGGCGAAGGCGATTGCCGACGACATCGGTTACCCGGTGCTGGTGCGACCCTCCTACGTGCTGGGGGGGCGCGGCATGGAGATCGTCTACGACGAGGAATCGCTGTCGAACTACATCCTGCGTGCCACCGAGATAACCCCGGAGCACCCCGTGTTGGTGGACCGCTTCCTCGACGATGCCATCGAGATCGACGTGGACGCGTTGTGTGACGGCACCGAGGTGTACCTGGCCGGGGTGATGGAACACATCGAGGAGGCGGGTATCCACTCCGGGGACTCCGCTTGCGCGCTGCCCCCGATCACGCTGGGCCGCAGCGATATCGAGGCGGTTCGCCGCTCCACCGAGGCGCTGGCGCACGGGATCGGGGTGCGCGGGCTGATGAACGTGCAGTACGCGCTGACTGGTGACGTGCTGTACGTGCTGGAGGCCAACCCGCGGGCCAGCCGCACGGTGCCGTTCGTCTCCAAGGCCACCGCGGTCCCGCTGGCCAAGGCCGCCGCCCGGATCATGCTGGGCGCCAGCATCGCCGAGCTGCGCGCCGAGGGGGTGCTGCCGGCCCACGGGGATGGCGGCACGGTGGCGGCCGACGCCCCGGTGGCCGTGAAGGAAGCGGTGCTGCCGTTTCACCGCTTCCGGCGGGCCGACGGCAGCGGGATCGACTCGCTGCTGTCCCCGGAGATGAAGTCCACCGGGGAGGTGATGGGTATCGACTCCGACTTCGGCCGGGCCTTCGCCAAAAGCCAGACCGCCGCCTACGGATCGCTGCCCACCTCCGGCACCGTGTTCGTCTCGGTGGCCAACCGGGACAAGCGGTCGCTGGTGTTCCCCGTCAAACGCCTGGCCGACCTCGGATTTCAGATCGTGGCCACCGAGGGCACCGCGGAAACCCTGCGCCGCAACGGCATTCCGTGCTCCGAGGTGCGTAAGCAGTCCGAGGGACCCGGTCAGGACGGTGCGCCCACCATCGTCGCGCGCATCGCCGCCGGGGAGATGGTCATGGTGATCAACACCCCCTACGGCAACTCCGGACCGCGCATCGACGGCTACGAAATCCGCAGCGCCGCAGTATCGGCGGACATCCCCTGCATCACCACGGTGCAGGGGGCCGCCGCTGCCGTGCAGGGCATTGAGGCAGCCATCGCCGGTGATATCGGAGTCCGCCCGCTTCAGGAGTTGCACCGAGCGCTGCGGAGTAGGCCGTGACGCGCGAGGCCTTCGGGCAACGGCTCACCGCCGCGATCGCGGCGCGGGGGCGGCTGTGCGTGGGGATCGACCCGCATCCTGGCCTGCTGGACGACTGGGGTCTGAGCCACGACGCGCACGGCCTCGAGCGGTTCGCGCTCACCTGCGTCGAGGCGCTGGCCGGCGAGGTGGCCGTGCTCAAGCCGCAGTCGGCGTTCTTCGAGGTGCACGGCTCAGCCGGGATCGCGGTGCTGGAACGCACCATCGCGGCAGCGCAGCAGGCGGGGGCGCTGGTGCTGCTCGACGTCAAGCGCGGTGACATCGGCTCCACCATGACCGCCTACGCGCAGGCCTATCTGGCCGACGGGTCACCGCTGGCGGTGGACGCGGTCACGGTGTCGCCCTTCCTCGGGGTGGGCAGCCTGGAACCCGCCTTCGAGCAGGCCGCCCGCACCGGTCGGGGAGTGTTCGTCCTCGCGCTGACGTCCAACAAGGAGGGTGCATCGGTGCAGCGTGCGCTGGACGCTGACGGCCGCACAGTCGCCCAAGCTGTCGTCGACGCCGTCGCGGCCCGCAACCACCGGGCGAGCACGCTCGGGTCGTTCGGCGTCGTCATCGGCGCCACCGTCGGCGACAGCGGGCTCGACCTGAGCATGCTGAACGGGCCGATCCTGGCACCGGGTGTGGGTGCGCAGGGTGCGGGTGCCGGTGATCTTCGGCGGGTCTTCGGCGCGAGCCTGCCCCACGTGCTGCCCAGCACGTCACGTGAGGTGCTCCGCCACGGCCCGGACGTCGCGGGGCTGCGGGCGGCGGCGGCGCGGGTGCGCGAGGAGGTGTCCGGTGCGCCACCGCGTTGACTCGCTAGTAGCGGTTACACCATGGTCGCGACGCGCCGTGACGGCGGGTCGGGTTGGGCCAGGTAGGCAGGCGTGGGTACGGTCGGTCGCGTAGCTGGCCACCAGCGGCCGGCAGAACCCGAGATCCGCACCAAGGATCCACACATGACGGAGGAACCGTGGCGCTTCCCCAGCTGACCGACGAGCAGCGGACTGCTGCCCTGGAGAAGGCGGCCATCGCCCGCAAGGCCAGGGCCGAACTCAAGGAGCGCCTCAAGCGTGGCGGCACCGACCTCAAGCAGGTTCTCAGCGACTCCGAGAGCGATGAGATCCTCGGCAAGATGAAGGTGTCTGCCCTGCTGGAGGCGCTGCCCAAGGTGGGCAAGGTCAAGGCCCAGGAGATCATGACCGAACTGGAGATCGCCCCGACCCGCCGGTTGCGGGGACTGGGCGACCGGCAGCGCAAGGCGCTGCTCGCTCGCTTCGACCAGGGCTGAGCGACGCGGTGGGCCGGGGTCAGCTGGTAGTACTGGCTGGCCCGTCGGCCGTTGGCAAGTCGACTGTGGTGCGCGCACTGCGGGCGCAGTTGCCCGAGCTGCACTTCAGTGTGTCGGCAACCACCCGGGCGCCGCGCCCCGGGGAGGTCGACGGGCGCGACTACCACTTCGTCAGCCCGGCCGAGTTCGACCGGCTGATCGCGGACGGGCAGCTGTTGGAATGGGCCCAGATCCACGGTGGCCTGCACCGCTCCGGCACCCTGGCCCGCCCGGTGCTCGATGCGCTCGCGGCCGGTACGCCCGTGTTGATCGAGGTCGACCTAACCGGGGCGCGGTCGGTACGGGCAGCGATTCCGCAAGCCACGTCGGTGTTCCTGGCCCCGCCCAGTTGGGCGGTGCTCGTGTCGCGGCTCACCGGCCGCGGAACCGAACCCGCCCACGTCGTGGCCCGCCGGTTGGCGACCGCCAGGCAGGAGATGGCCGCAGCGGGTGAGTTCGACGTCACCATCGTCAACCACGACGTCGCCGCAGCAGCAGCCGAGTTGCTAGACTTGTTCGTTGGGCGCAGGCGAGAGGTCTGCTGAACCGTCGAGCCGCCTCTCGCAGCCCGCCCTTTCGGCCATCCCGGTCTTGTCCTACCAGCCCGACGCTCGAACTACCCTGTGCAGGAGCCTCTGAGTGAGCATGCCCGAAGCTGAACCCGCCGTCGTCCCGGTGTACGACACCCCGCTGGGCATCACCAACCCGCCGATCGACGAACTACTGGCGCGCACCTCATCGAAGTATGCCCTGGTGATCTACGCGGCCAAGCGGGCGCGTCAGATCAACGACTACTACTCCCAGCTCGGTGACGGCCTATTGGAATACGTCGGGCCACTCGTCGAACCGGGCCCCCAGGAAAAGCCGCTGTCGATCGCGATGCGGGAGATCCACGCCGACCTGCTCGAGCACACCGAAGGCGAGTGAGCGCCGACTCCGATGCCGGCCCCGCCCGCCCCAGGGTGGTGCTGGGTGTCGGCGGGGGTGTGGCCGCCTACAAGGCGTGCGAGTTGCTGCGCGAGTTGACCGAGACCGGCCACCAGGTCCGGGTGGTTCCCACCGCCGCCGCTCTGCGCTTCGTCGGTGCCGCCACGTTCGAGGCATTGTCTGGTCAGCCGGTGAGTGCCGAGGTGTTCCACGACGTGCCGGAGGTCGCGCACGTGCGGCTGGGCCGGTCCGCTGACCTGGTGATCGTGGCGCCGGCGACGGCGGATCTGCTGGCCAGGGTCGCGCAGGGACGCGCCGACGACTTGTTGACAGCCACCCTGCTCACCGCCCGGTGCCCGGTGCTGATGGCACCAGCAATGCACACCGAGATGTGGCAGCACCCAGCGACGGTCGCGAACGTGGCGCTGCTGCGCGGGCGGGGGACCGTGGTGCTGGAGCCGGCGACGGGTCGGCTCACCGGGGTCGACAGCGGGCCGGGGAGGTTGCCGGACCCCGCGGAGATCGCCGCGCTGGGCACGCTGCTGCTGGAGCGCAGTGACGCCCTGCCCCGCGATCTGGACGGTCGACATGTGCTGGTGTCGGCGGGTGGCACCCGGGAGCCGCTGGACCCGGTCCGCTTTCTGGGCAACCGCAGCTCGGGCAAGCAGGGTTACGCATTGGCCAGGGTGGCGGTGCAGCGCGGCGCCCGGGTCACGTTGGTGACCGGGCACACCGCAGGCCTCAGCGCACCTGCAGCGGTGGACGTGGTGGCCGTGTCAACCGCGGCGCAGATGCACCAGGCGATCACCGCCCGCGCCGGCGGGGTCGACGCGATCATCATGGCCGCCGCGGTCGCGGATTTCCGGCCGAGCAGCACGGCCGTGACGAAGATCAAGAAGGGCGCGGACGAGCCGGTAGCGGTCCCGTTGAGCCGCAACCCCGATGTGCTCGCCGATCTGGTCGCCCGGCGTCGTAGCGGTAAGCTGGCCGCGTCGACCGTCCTCGTCGGGTTCGCCGCGGAGACCGGTGACGGTGCCGGCGACGTGCTGCACCATGGCCGGGCCAAGCTCGCCCGCAAGGGATGCGACCTGCTGGTCGTCAACGCCGTCGGTGTCGGTGGCGCCTTCGAGGTCGACACCAACAACGGCTGGCTGCTCAGCGCCGACGGCGCCGACCGGGTGCTCGAGCACGGGTCCAAGGCGTTGCTGGCCAGCCGGGTGCTCGACGCGGTCAGCGCCCGGCTGCCCACCCCCCAGTAGAGTTCGCCCGCACTGCCCGAACCCGAAAGGATGCACCTGTGAGCCAGTCCGGACGTCGCCTGTTCACCAGCGAGTCGGTCACCGAAGGCCACCCGGACAAGATCTGCGACGCGATCAGCGACTCGATCCTGGACGCGATGCTCACCGAGGACCCCCGCAGCCGGGTAGCGGTGGAGACGATGGTCACCACCGGGCAGGTGCACGTGGCCGGTGAGGTCACCACCAAGTCCTACGTGCCGATCGCCGACATCGTGCGCCGGCGCATCCTCGACATCGGCTACGACTCCTCCACCAAGGGTTTCGACGGGGAGTCCTGCGGGGTGAGCATCTCCATCGGCCAGCAGAGCCCCGACATCGCCCAAGGGGTGGACAGCGCCTACGAATCCCGGGTGGAGGGGCTCTCCGACGACGAGATCGACCGCCAGGGTGCCGGTGACCAGGGACTGATGTTCGGCTACGCCTGCACCGACACCCCCGAGCTCATGCCGCTGCCGATCGCGCTGGCCCACCGCCTGTCCCGCCGGCTGACCGAGGTGCGCAAGAGCGGGCAGCTGCCCTACCTGCGTCCGGACGGCAAGACCCAGGTGACCATCGAATACGCCGGGGACCAGGCGGTTCGGTTGGACACCGTGGTGCTGTCCACCCAGCACGCCGCCGACATCAGCCTCGACGGACTGCTGGCGCCCGATGTCAGGGCGCACGTGGTGGACGCGGTGCTCGCTGAGCTGAACCTGCCCGGGCTGGACACCTCCGAGGTGCGGTTGCTGGTCAACCCGACCGGCAAGTTCGTGCTGGGCGGCCCGATGGGCGACGCCGGCCTGACCGGGCGCAAGATCATCGTCGACACCTACGGCGGCATGGCCCGGCACGGTGGGGGAGCGTTCTCCGGCAAGGACCCCTCCAAGGTGGACCGGTCCGCTGCGTACGCGATGCGCTGGGTAGCGAAGAACGCGGTGGCTGCGGGGCTGGCCGAACGGATCGAGGTGCAGGTGGCCTACGCCATCGGTAAGGCCGCACCAGTCGGCTTGTTCGTGGAAACCTTCGGCACCGAGACCACCGACCCCGCCAAGATCCAGACCGCGATCGACGAGGTGTTCGACCTGCGCCCGGCGGCGATCATCCGGGACCTGAACCTGCTGCGGCCGATCTACACCGCCACCGCCGCCTACGGACACTTTGGCCGCACCGACGTGGACCTGCCGTGGGAGCACACCGACCGGGCCGACGCCCTGCGCGCCCTTGCCGGCGCCTGACGGGGGTACTGCAAGTACCACCAACTGCGGCCGCAGAGGTCTGTAACCGGCACCAACTGAGGTGGCGGGTGGGAGATGTCGGCCGCGGCGGGTAAAGGTGTGCGCATGACCGAGGGCCGAGTAGCCGCCGCGGAGCTGCCGGTGGCGCGGGTGGCGCTGATGGTGCCGCTCGCACACCTGGACCGCGACTTCGACTACCTGGTGGACGCCGGGCAGTGCAACGAGGCGCAGCCAGGGGTGCGGGTACGGGTCCGTTTCGCCGGGCGGCTCGTCGACGGCTTCATCCTGGAACGCGTCAGCGTCAGCGAGCACCAGGGCCGACTGGGGTGGTTGGAGAAGGTGGTCTCCGCCGAGCGGGTGCTCACCCCCGAGCTGGCGGCCCTCGCCCGGGCGGTCGCCAAGCGCTATGCCGGGACCAGGGCTGACGTGCTGCGCTTGGCGATCCCCGGCCGGCACGCCCGGGCGGAGGCAGAGCCGACCCCGGCGGTCGCACCGGTGGTGACCGCGCCGATCGACGTGTCCGGGTGGTCTGGTTACCCGCACGCCGACGGCTACCTCAACGCCCTGGCCGCTGGTCGGGCACCCCGCGCGGTGTGGCAGGCGCTGGCAGGTGAGGATTGGCCGCGGCGGTTGGCGCAGGCCGCTGCAGTTACGGCTGCGAGCGGCCGCGCGGCGGTGCTCGTCGTGCCCGATCAACGCGATGTGGACCGCGTGGTCGCCGCCTGTCAGGCACTCGTCGGAGTACCGGCAGTGGCGGAGCTCAGTGCGGCAGCCGGGCCCGCGGTGCGCTACCGGCGCTGGCTAGCGGCGCTGCGGGGTGGCGCCAGGGTGATCGTCGGACCGCGGGGGGCGGTGTTCGCCCCGGTCGAGCGGCTCGGCCTGGTGGCGGTCTGGGACGACGGTGACGACAACCACGCCGAACCTCGGGCGCCGTATCCGCATGCCAGGGAGGTGGCGCTGCTGCGGGCGCATGCCGCTGGGGCCGGCGTGCTGCTGGGCGGGCATGCCCGCACTGCGCACGCCCAATCCCTGGTGCAGTCCGGCTGGGCGCACGACCTGGCGGCCGACCGGGCGCTGGTGCGCGTGCGGGCACCCAGGGTGACAGCGCTGGCCGACACCGACGACCAGCTGGCGCGTGACCCGGCCGCCCGGGCTGCGCGGCTGCCGGCCATCGCCTTCGCCGCCGCAAGGTCAGCCCTTGCCGCTGGTGCACCTGTGCTGGTGCAGGTCCCCAGGCGCGGGTACGTGCCGTCCTTGGGATGCGAGCAATGCCGTGAGGCGGCCCGATGCCGACACTGCCACGGCCCGCTCGCGTGGCGCCACGGTGTGCAGGCGGGGGAGCAACGGCACCCAGTCTGCGGCTGGTGCGGGGTGCTCGATGCCGCGTTCCGGTGCGCAGCCTGCGGTTCGCCCACGCTGCGCGCCAGGACGGTGGGGGCCGGACGCACCGCGGAGGAGCTGGGACGGGCCTTCGCCGGGGTCCCGGTGCTCACCTCCGGTGCCGGCCAGGTCCTGGCCACGGTGCCGAGCGGGCCGGCCCTGGTGGTCGCCACGCCCGGTGCGGAACCGGTGGCCGAGGGCGGATACGGGGCCGCCCTGCTGCTCGACGGGTGGGCGCTGCTGGGCCGAGCCGACCTGCGAACGGCGGAGGAGACGCTGCGGCGGTGGATGGCTGCCGCAGCGCTGGTGCGCGGCTCCGGCGAGGGGGGCCAGGTCGTCGTCATGGCCGAATCCGAGCTGGCCACCGTCCAGGCACTCATCCGGTGGGACCCGGTCGCTCACGCCCGCACCGAGCTCGAGTCCCGGCAGGAGGTCGGGTTTCCTCCTGCGGCACACCTGGCGGCGTTGGACGGGCCGCCTGCTGCGGTATCGGCGTTGCTGGCCGGCACCGCCCTGCCGGAGCGCACCGAGCTGCTGGGGCCGGTGGACTGCCAGGACGCCCCGCAGGGCGCACAGGGCTGGGAACGGGTGCTGCTGCGGGTGCCGCGGAGTGCCGGCCCGGCTCTGGCCGCCGCGTTGGGAGCGGCCCAAGGGGTGCGCAGCGCACATAAGGAGCCCGACACCGTGCGCGTGCAAATCGACCCGCATCACCTCGGCTGAGCGCCCTCACCGCACCGGGCCGCTACGAGTTGATCTCGGCAGTCCGCCCGCGTTGGCTCCGAGGCCTCGACGACGTGTCCGAGCACCCCAGCTGGGCCGCTGACGACGGCGTCACCGACGCAACGGGACGAGGTGTTTGCGCCGGCTTGGTTCAGCCGCAGCGGTGAGCGATCGCGGATCGCTTCACGGGAGCTGGACCGGACCGGCAACCACCGTGCCCACCGAGTCGTAGGCGGTCGCGGTCGTGGTGCCCCCGGCGCCCACCCGTGCGGCACAGACCCCCACACCGTCGGCCGCCACGCACTGCACCGGCGTGGCCGCGCCGTCGATCTGCAACCGCACCGCCCTCGGGTCCACCGACAGCACCGTGTACGACCGGTCGTCCCCCCCGACCGCACCCACCCGGGTGATGGCGATCAAGGTCCCCGCCGGGACCGGGTCGTCCACGGGGAACGCGGTGAACACCTGACGCGAACCCGGCTCCGCACACACCCCCGCGATGCCCGGGGCTCGCACCGCCAGCACCCGGGTTCCGTTGTCCAGCACCATCGCCGCTGCGGACGCCCAAGCCTCGGGGTCCGGGGTGGCATCGCCGAATGGTGAGCGCAGGCACCGGCCGAGCTGCGCGCCGTCCGGGCCGCTGCGGTCGGTCGCCGTCACCGGGCGGTCCCGCAGTTCGATGGCGGTCGGCCCGGGATCGGGCAGCGGTGCGTCGAAGGTGATCCCGCTGCCACCGCCCACGGTGACGGTGCGGCCGAAGGGGGCGTCGCGATTGGCGAACAGCGACACGATCTGCACCTTGGCCGCACTGGTTCGAGCGCCGTCACCGCTGTGCGGGCGCAGGGGGGTGATTGTGACCTCCGCCCCGGTGGGGTTGAGCAGGCCGAGCTGGGCCGGTCCCACCCGCACCACTCGCACACTCCCCGCCGACGCTCCGGCAGTGGTGGAGACGTACACCGTCGTCGGGGTGGTGGCGCACAGGAAGGCGTCACTGATGGCGGTGACAATGCCCGTCGCCCCCACCTGGGTCGGACCCACCGCCCATGACCGCGCCGGTGGGTAGCGGCTGGCAAGGTTGGAGAGCGCGACGGCATTTGCGCACCGAGCAACCTGTTGATCGACGGTGAGGTTGCCGGTCGCGGTGATTCCTGCCTGCGCCGCCACCGCCACATCCGCCGACTGTCGGGCGGCGAACGCTGCCGCAGCTGCGTCGGCGACGGCCACGGCTGCGGGGTCCGGTGTGGGCGCTGGCGAGGTCACTGGGCTGGGCGCCCCCCGCCACGTCAGCGCCGCGAGCACCGCGAGCACCAGCCCGATGCAGATCAGCACCCGCCGCTTGGGGAACGCGGGTGCGGCCTGCATCGGCGCACCGTCGTGCTCGGCCCAGACCCGCACGGCCAGGTCCGCCGGTATCTGCGCCGTGCAGTGGTCACCGACAACAGGCCCAGCCCCGCTGCCCACCCCCTCGGTCCGGACGGTCGCCGCGCCGGATGCACCCAACGCGGCGGTGGCGCGAGAAATCAGGCGCCGGATGGTGCGCTCGGACGCTGCCAGCGCTAGCGCGGCATCGGCGGGGGACAGTCCGGCGAGTAGGCACAGCACCGCGACGTCCCGGGCGGGCGGCGCCAGCTTGTTGAGGACGGTCACCGCGGACTCAGCCCACCCTGCCGGCTCTGCCTGGTCCAGACGGGTCATGGTTCCAGGGCGAAACGCAGTGCCATCGGCCGGACCGCCAGCGAGCACAGCCACAGAGTCCTGGCGGGAGAGCCGGGCCGCGGTCGCCAACAACCACGGCAGCGCCGACCCACGGACCCACCGCACGTCGCCAGGCCGAAGGCGCACCGCACGGAACGTGCCGACGAACACCGCGGCGGCGTCGTCGGAGGTGGTGACCCGTCGGGCCAGCTCCCATACTGCCGCGGCGTGCTCGTCGAACAACGCCCGCGGGTCAGGCAGGCGCATCCGAGCATCTCTGACAGTGCAACGGGTGCTCGCGGACCCGCACTAGAATCGGTGCTTCCCTGCCCGGTCGATGTCGTGGAGGCGCCGCGTGTCCGTCCAGCCCGTCCGACTGTTCGGTGACCCCGTGCTGCGCACCCGCGCCGAGCAGGTCGTCGACTTCGACGCCGAGCTGCGCCGTCTGGTCGCCGACCTCACCGACACCATGCGGGAGCAAGAGGGGGCCGGCCTGGCCGCGCCGCAGATCGGGGTGGGCCTGCGCGTGTTCACCTACCGCGTGGAGGACGTCGAAGGGCACCTGGTCAACCCCACCTGGGAGGTGGTCGGCACCGAGCAGCAAGAGGGCCCGGAAGGCTGCCTTTCCATCCCGGGTCTGCGCTTCGAGTGCCGCCGCCACCTGCAGGTCGTGACACACGGGTGGAGTATGCACGGCGAGCCGATGACGCTGCCGGCCAGCGGCATGCTGGCCCGCGCAGTGCAGCACGAGGTTGATCACCTCGACGGGGTGCTGTTCGTGGACCGACTGGACCCGCAGACCCGCCGCGACGCGCTTCGCGAGATCCGGGCCGCGGAGTGGTTCGGTGCACCGACCCCGGTGGTCAAGCTCAACCCGCCCGGCCTGCATGGCGTCCTCGACCGCGCGCGACGTTGAGGTGCGCCTCGTCTTCGCGGGAACTCCTGACGCGGCGGTACCGGCCCTGCGACGCCTGCTCGGATCCACGCGCCACGACGTCGTGGGGGTGCTGACCCGCCCGGACACCGACGCCGGTCGTGGTCGCCGGGCCACTGCCTCCCCGGTCCGTCGGGTCGCTGAGGAGCACGGGGTGCCGGTGCTGACTCCCACGCGGGTCGGTGAGCCGCAGTTCCTCGCCGCCCTCGCCTCATGGGCGCCGGACTGCCTGCCCGTGGTCGGGTACGGCGCTTTGGTACCCACCCACGCGTTGGACGTCGCTCCCCACGGTTGGGTGAACCTGCACTTTTCCCTGCTCCCAGCGTGGCGGGGTGCGGCCCCGGTGCAGGCCGCGATCCGCGCCGGTGACGAGCTCACCGGCGCCAGCACGTTCCGCATCGAAGCGGGCCTGGACACCGGGCCGGTGTTCGGGGTGATGACCGAAACGATCCGGCCCACCGACACCGCGGGGGAGTTGCTCGCCCGCCTGGCTACCTCCGGTGCGCAGCTGCTGGAGTCCACGATGGACGGGCTGGCCGACGGTCGCCTGGTCGCCGTACCGCAACCGGTCGACGGGGTCTCGCACGCACCCAAGATCACTACCGATGACGCCAGGATCGACTGGTGCAGCCCGGCGACGGCGGTGGACCGGCTGGTCAGGTCGGTCACCCCGGACCCCGGCGCGTGGACCACCATCGGCGACGTCCGGTTCAAGATCGGTCCGGTGACACCGACCGAGGTGGTGGGCCTGTCGCCGGGGCAGCTCCAGGTGAACAAGGCATCGGTGCTGGTGGGCACCGCCAGCACCGCGGTGCGGTTGGGCGCGGTGCAGCCACCGGGCAAGCGGATGGTCGCGGCCGCGGATTGGGCCCGGGGTGCTCGCCTGGACCCCGGTGAGCGCGTCCGGTGAGCGAGCGTCACACCCCTCGTGCCCCCTCGCCCCAACGTCGGCCGGCGCCGAAGCAGGACCAGGCGCGGACCGCTGCCCGCGACGTGCTGACCGCCGTCCGAGAGCGCGACGCGTACGCCAATCTGGTCCTGCCCGCCCTGCTGCGCGAACGCGGGATCGGTGGTCGGGACGCGGCACTGGCCACCGAGCTGGCCTACGGCACCTGCCGTGCTCAGGGTCTGCTGGACGCGGTGCTGGGCGCATGCACCGACCGGCCGTTGGCCGACGTGGACGGGGCCCTGCTGGACGTGCTGCGCCTGGGCAGCTACCAACTGCTGCGGACCCGGATCGGGGCGCACGCGGCGGTATCCACCTCGGTGGATATGGCTCGGGTCGGGCTGGGCCAGGCCAGGGCCGGTTTCGTCAACGCCGTGTTGCGCCGGGTCGCCCGACATGACGAGGCAGGGTGGGTCGCGCAGTTGGCGCCGAGTGACCCGGTCGGCGCGCTGGCCTTCACCCACGCACACCCGCGGTGGATCGCGGAGGCCTTCGCTGACGCCCTGGGACCGGACGCGGGCGAATTGGCAGCAGCACTGAGCGCCGACGACGCCCGCCCGCAGGTGCACCTGGCGGCGCGGCCGGGACGGATTACCGCGGTCGAGTTGGCCTCGGCCACGGGTGGGGCGCCCGGGCGGTATTCGTCGTACGCGGTGATCTTGGACGGGGGCGACCCGGGGGCGCTGCCCGCGGTGCGCCAGGGCTTGGCCGGTGTGCAGGACGAAGGCAGCCAGCTGGTCGCGCTGGCGCTGGCCCGGGCACCACTGCTGGGCACAGACGGGTTGCGCTGGTTGGACCTGTGCGCCGGGCCGGGCGGTAAGGCGGCGCTGCTTGGTGCGCTGGCCGGTATCGAGGGAGGCCGCCTCGATGCGGTCGAGCCCAGCGCACACCGCGCCGAGCTGGTCCGCCAAGCCTGCCGGGGCCTGCCGGTGGACGTGCATGTGGCCGACGGTCGCGCGCTCGACCTCGAGCCGGGGTATGACCGGGTGCTTCTCGACGCCCCGTGTACCGGGCTGGGGGCATTGCGACGGCGTCCAGAAGCCCGGTGGCGCCGTCAACCCGACGACGTCGTCGAACTTGTGGCGTTGCAGTCGCAGTTGTTGGAGTCGGCGCTGACACTGGTACGCCCAGGTGGGGTAGTGCTGTACGCCACCTGCAGTCCGCACCCGGCGGAGACCACCGCGGTGGTGGGTGCGGCGGTGATGCGCGGGGCAACCCAGCTCGACGCCCGGCCGCTGCTGCCGGGTGTGCCGACGCTGGGCGACGGAGGATCCGTTCAGTTGTGGCCGCACCGGCACGGCACTGACGCGATGTTCCTCGCCGTGCTGCGGGCGGGTGCCTGACCCCGTCCCGCCCGTCCCGACGAACCCCGCCGACGAAAGGGTTCCGAATCGCCCGGGGCGCGTGCCCCGCCCCGACGAAAGGGTTCCGAATCGCCCGGGGCGCGTGCCCCACCCCGACGAAGGGGTTCCGAATCGCCCAGGGGCGGGGGCGGGGCGCCGGTCGTAGAGTGCGCAGCCGTGCCAGCGCCGATGATCGCCCCGTCCATTCTCAGCGCGGATTTTGCCTGCCTCGGCCAGCAGGCGCAGGCGGTCGTGGGCGCGGACTGGCTGCATGTGGACGTGATGGACAACCACTTCGTGCCCAACCTGACCCTGGGCCTGCCGGTGGTCCAGAGCCTGCTCGCCGCCACTGCGATTCCGCTGGACTGCCACCTGATGATCGAGGACCCGGCCCGCTGGGCACCGCCCTACGCCGAGGCCGGCGTGCACAACGTCACCTTCCACGCCGAGGCCACGACGTCACCGCAAGCCGTAGCCCGCGACATCCGGGCCGCGGGCGCCCAGGCCGGGTTGGCGCTCAAGCCGGGCACCGCGCTGGAGCCCTACCTGGGCATCCTCGACGACTTCGACACCGTGCTGGTGATGAGCGTGGAGCCCGGCTTCGGCGGTCAGCAGTTCATGCCGGATGTGCTGGCCAAGGTGCACACGCTGCGCCGCCACATCGACACCGGGCACCTGCGGGTGCTGGTGGAAATCGACGGCGGGATCAATGCCGACACCATCGCCGCCGCGGCGCAGGCCGGCGTCGACTGCTTCGTGGCCGGTTCCGCGGTGTTCGGCGCTGACGACCCCGCCGCGGCCGTCGCTGCGTTACGGGCCCGGGCCGCCGCGGCGTCCGCGCGGCACCGGTGAACCTCACAGAGGCGATGGCGCTGGCCACCGAGCTGTCGAATGAGGTCCGGGGGCTCACGAGCCCGAACCCACCGGTCGGGTGCGTGATCCTGGATGACCGGGGCCAGGTCGTCGGCACTGGCGCCACGTCGCCACCTGGCGGCCCGCACGCCGAGATCCGCGCGCTGGCGGCGGCGGGCGAGCGCGCCCGGGGCGGCACCGCCGTCACCACGCTGGAGCCGTGCAACCACACGGGCCGCACCGGGCCGTGCAGCCACGCGCTGGTTGACGCCGGGCTCGCCCGCGTGCACTTCGCCGCAGCCGACCCGACCGCGTTGGCGGCGGGGGGAGCGCAGGCCTTACGCGCCGCGGGTGTCATGGTGTCGAGCACCGCCACGGAACCGGACCCATTGCAGGCCTGGCTGCACCGCCAGCGCACCGGCCGCAGCCGCTTCACCTGCAAGCTCGCCGCCAGCTTGGACGGTCGCGCCGCCGCCGCAGACGGGACCAGCCAGTGGATAACCGGGGCGCAGGCCCGGGCACACGCACACACCGAACGAGCCAACGTCGACGCGATCGTGGTCGGTACCGGCACCGTGCTGGCCGACGACCCGTGGCTCACCGCCCGCCGTCCCGACGGTTCGCTGGCTGATCACCAGCCGATGCGGGTGGTGATGGGCACGCGCGCCATCCCGTCGACAGCCAAGGTGCTCGACGACGCCGCCAGGACCCTGGTTCTGCCTACCCGTGACTTGGGCGAGCTGGTGGACGCCTTGGCGGACTACCCGGACGTCCTCATCGAGGGTGGGCCCACGCTCGCGGGGGCGGTGGCGGCCGCCGGTTTGATCGACCGGATCGTGGCTTACGTTGCACCCGTGTTGCTCGGGGCTGGGCGGGCTGCGCTCGGCGCTGCCGGGGTGGGAACTATTGCCGAGGCGCTGCGGTTCGAGGTGGAGACGGTGCAGCGCATCGGCACCGACGTCCTCATCGTCGCCGGCCCGGTCGCGAGCCCCGTCGCCAGCCCGGTCGCTGGCCCAGCAGAACGGATGTGAGCCTGTGTTCACCGGCATTGTCGAAGAGCTGGGCGAGATCGTGGCCAACGAGGACCGGGTGGACTCCGCCCGGGTCACTGTCCGCGGCCCCCTGGTTGCCGCCGATGCCCATGCGGGGGACTCCATCGCGGTCAACGGGGTATGCCTCACCGTCGTCGACGTGCACAGCGACGGCACGTTCAGCACCGACGTGATGCGGGAAACCCTGCAGCGCAGCAGCCTGGCAGCGCTGGTGGCGGGCAGCCAGGTCAACCTGGAGCGAGCCGCCACCCTGAACACCCGCCTGGGTGGTCACCTCGTACAGGGCCACGTCGACGCGACCGGCCAGATTCTCAGCCGCACCCCGTCGCAGCACTGGGAGCTGATGCGGATTTCGTTGCCTGCCACCATCGCCCGTTACGTCGTGGTGAAGGGCTCGATCACCGTCGACGGGATCTCGCTCACCATCGCCGCCCTGGACGCGGAGTCGTTCACCGTCTCGCTCATTCCCACCACCCTGGCGGTCACCACCCTGGGCCGGGCGCGAACGGGCACCCCGGTGAACCTGGAGGTCGACGTCATCGCCAAGTATGTCGAGCGGCTGGTGCTGACCGGTCAGGCCCCATGGGACCATCTGCTGCATAACTGGGAGGCAGGTCAGTGAACAGGTTCGACAGCATCGAGCGCGCCGTCGCCGACATCGCGGCGGGCAAGGCCGTGGTCGTGGTCGACGACGAGGACCGGGAGAACGAAGGCGACCTGATCTTCGCCGCGGAGAAGGCCACCCCCGAGCTGGTGGCGTTCATGGTCCGCTACACCTCCGGTTACCTGTGCGTGCCGCTGACCGGGGAGGACTGCGACCGCCTCGGCCTGCCGCCGATGTACTCCACCAACCAGGACAAACGAGGCACGGCCTACACCGTGACGGTGGACGCCCGCGACGGCATCGGCACCGGCATCTCCGCCTCCGACCGCGCCGCCACCATGCGCAAGCTGGCCGACCCCGCGACCGGTGCCGGAGACTTCACCCGCCCCGGACATGTGGTGCCGCTGCGCGCCCTGGAAGGCGGCGTGCTGCGCCGGCCCGGCCACACCGAGGCGGCGGTTGACCTCGCCCGGATGGCGGATCTGCGCCCGGCCGGGGTGCTGTGTGAGATCGTCAGCCAGAAAGACGAAGGCGAAATGGCCCGCACCGAGGAGCTGCGGGTCTTCGCCGATGAGCATCAGCTGGCGCTGATCTCGATCGCCGACCTGATCGCGTGGCGACGCCGGCACGAGAAGCAGGTGCAACGGGTCGCCGAGGCCCGGATCCCCACCCCGCACGGAGAGTTCCGGGCGGTCGGGTTCGAGAGCCTGTTCGACGGCATCGAGCACGTCGCGCTGGTGCGGGGCGACCTGGGGACCCCCGGGGGCATCGACGGCGGTGAGGACGTGCTGGTCCGGGTGCACTCGGAGTGCTTGACCGGCGACGTGTTCGGTTCGCTGCGCTGCGATTGCGGCACCCAGCTCGACGCGGCATTAGCTGCGGTGGCCGCGGAGGGCCGTGGTGTGGTGCTGTACATGCGCGGGCACGAGGGTCGCGGCATCGGCCTGATGCACAAGCTGCAGGCCTACCAGCTGCAGGACGCCGGTTCGGACACCGTCGATGCGAACCTCGCCCTCGGGTTGCCTGCGGACTCCCGCGACTACGGCACTGGTGCGCAGATCCTGGTGGACCTGGGCGTGCGGTCCATGCGGCTGCTCACCAACAACCCCGCCAAGCGTGCCGGGTTGGACGGCTACGGCCTGCACATCACTGAGCGGGTGGCCATCCCGGTGCGGGTGACACCGGAGAACATCCGCTACCTGCGCACCAAGCGGGACCGGATGGGTCACCAGCTCGACGGGCTGGGGCAGGCACTGGACGAAGGCGGCCACCGGTGAGCGGGGACGGTGAGCCGGAGCTGGCCGCGCTGGACGCGGGGGAGCTGCGCCTGGCCGTGGTGGCAGCACGCTGGCACACCACCATCAGCGACAGCCTGCTGGCCGGGGCGCTGCGGGCCGCCGCTGCTGCCGGGGTGCAGGAGCCCACGGTCACCCGGGTGGCCGGGGCCATCGAACTGCCGGTCCTCGCCCAGGCACTGGCCCGCAACCACGACGCCGTCGTCGCGCTGGGCGTGGTGATCCGGGGTGAGACGCCGCACTTCGATTATGTCTGCGACGCGGTGACCGCCGGCCTGACCAGGGTGTCGCTGGACGAGGCAACCCCGGTGGGAAACGGTGTGCTGACCACCGAGAACGAGTCGCAGGCCCTGGCCAGGGCAGGAATGGCGGACTCGGTGGAGGACAAAGGAGCACAGGCCTGTAACGCGGCGATGGACGCGGCGCTGACGCTCAAGCACCTGCGCCAACCGTGGACGGCTCGGGAATTCCAGTGACCGCACTGCGCGCCCGATCGCAGTCGGCGGCCGTAGGGCTGCAGGTGCGTCCTCGCCGTGTCCGCCGGGTAGCCGGTGCGGTGGCCGGGCTGATCGTGATCGGCTTTACCTCGGTGGCGCTGTTGCTCACCGGTAACAGCACCGGCGTCTATTTCCGTCCGGCCGACCAGGTGGCGATGGTGGTGTTCGGCCTGCTGCTCGCCGGTGCGGTGCTCCTGGCGACCCGGCCGCGGCTGCGAGTGGGTCCGCACGGGGTGGCGGTGCGCAACGTCCTGGGTGAGCAGGTGTTCCCGTGGACGATAGTGCAGGCGGTGTCGTTCCCCCCTGGCGCCTCCTGGGCCCGGCTGGAGTTGCCGGAGGACGAATACGTGGCCGTGATGGCCATTCAGGCTGCCGACGGGGAACGAGCCGTGACGGCGATGGCCCAGGTGCGGGAGTTGCACCGCACCTTCACTGAACAAGCCACGCCGAAGGGGAATCAGCCGTGACCACGAACCCGGAGCCGGGTGCGCAGCTGACCCGCCGCACCGCACTGTGCGGTCTGCTGGTGGGTCTGGCCGCGCCGGGTGTGCTGGCGGCGTGCACGACGCAGGACCGCACCGAACCGGCGGACACCAGCCCCGCACCGGGGGCCGCACTGGCCGCGGTGGGCGACGTCCCGCTCGGCGGGGGTGTCGTCGTCGCCGGGCCGGCGGGGCCGGTGCTGCTGCTGCAGCCGACCGCGGGCACGATCAGGGCGTACGACGCGCGGTGCCCGCACGCGGGCAGCACAGTCAACCCGCCGGTCAACGACGTCGTGGTGTGCCCGAACCACGGCAGCGAGTTCGCCGCGGGCACCGGTGAGGTGACCAAAGGGCCAGCCCGAACAGGCCTCAAGCAGGTCGCCGTGGCCGTCTCCGGCACTCAGGTGGTGTCGGCGTGACGGGGTTCACCGGATCGCCGCGCGCCCCGGCGTGCCGGCCCAGCGTGGTGCTGCTGGACGTCTTCGAAACCACCCTGGCGGTGGACGGGGTGCGGGAACGGATGGTCGAGCACGGGCGCCCGGCCCACGAGTTCGACGTGTTCTTCGCCCGGGTGCTGCGCGACGGGATGGCGCAGAGTCTGGCCGGTGGGTCGGTGCCGTTCCTCGAGCTGGCCCGCGCGCAGCTGCGCACCACGAGCGGCCTGGTCGGGGCCGACGGCGACGACGTGCTGGCGGCCTTCCGCGGGTTGCGCCCGCACCCCGACGTGCAGCCGGGCCTGCGGGCGCTGGCCTCGGCCGGGGTCGGTGTGTGGGCGTTCACCCACGGCGCCGCCACCGTGGCCGAGGAGGCACTGGCCGAGGCGGGTCTGGGTGACCTGCTGGCCGGGGTGCTGTCCACCGAGGTGCTGCACACGTTCAAGCCGCCAGCCGCGGCCTACCACTGGGGTTGTGCGCAGGCCGGCAGTGCGCCCCCGCGCACGGCGCTGATCGCCGCGCACTCCTGGGACACCCACGGCGCGGTATCGGCGGGTTTGGTGGCCGGTCTCATCACCCGTCTGGAGGGGTGGGTGAACGAGGCAATGGCGGTGCCGCACGTGCACGCGGAGACCTTCGACGAGGTGGTGTCGGCCCTGCTGGCCCTGCCGGAGAGCGTCGGGGTCCGGGACTAGCCTGAGATGGTGCCCGACCCGTCGACCTACCGCCCGGCGCCGGGCACCATCCCCGAGGCGCCGGGGGTCTACCGCTTCCGCGACGCGCACGCCAGGGTGATCTACGTCGGCAAGGCCAAGAGCCTGCGCGGCCGCCTCAGCTCCTACTTCGCCGACCTGGCCGGCCTGCACCCGCGGACCCGTCAGATGGTGACCACAGCCGCCAGCGTGGAGTGGACCGTGGTGGGCACCGAGGTCGAGGCGCTGCAGCTGGAGTACAACTGGATCAAGGAATTCGACCCGCGCTTCAACGTCCGCTACCGCGACGACAAGTCCTACCCGGTGCTGGCGGTCACCCTGCAGGAGGAGTTCCCACGGCTGTTCGTCTATCGCGGCCCTCGACGCAAGGGGGTGCGCTACTTCGGTCCCTACGCGCACGCCTGGGCGATCCGCGAGACGCTGGACACGCTGCTGCGGGTGTTCCCGGCACGGACCTGCTCGGCTGGGGTGTTCAAGCGGCACGGCCAGATCGGGCGGCCCTGCCTGCTGGGTTACATCGACAAGTGCTCCGCGCCGTGCGTCGGCCAGGTTGGTCCGGACGAGCACCGCAAGACGGTGGAGGACTTTTGCGACTTCCTGGCCGGTCGCACCGACAAGCTGGTCCGCCAACTGGAGCGGGAGATGGCCACGGCCGCCCAGGCGCAGGACTTTGAACGCGCCGCCCGGCTGCGCGACGACGCCGGGGCGCTGCGCAGGGCGATGGAAAAGCAGGCTGTGGTGCTCGGCGACGGCACCGACGCCGACCTGGTCGCCTTCGCCACCGACGACTTGGAGGCCGCGGTCCAGGTGTTCCACGTCCGCGGTGGCCGGGTGCGCGGGCAGCGGGGTTGGGTGGTCGAGCGCGCCGGCGACGCCGACGACGTGCCCGGGCTCGTCGAGCAGTTCCTCACCCAGTTCTACGGTCAGGAAGCGGCGCTGGTCGCCGACGACCCGACGGCCAGACCGGTCCCACGGGAGGTGCTGGTACCTGAGTTGCCCGCTGACTCCGCCGCCCTCGAGCAGTGGCTGAGCGGCCTGCGGGGCTCGCGGGTGGATCTGCGGGTGCCCCAGCGGGGTGACAAGAGGGCCCTTGCCGAGACGGTGGCCCGCAACGCGGCGGAGGCGTTCACCCAGCACAAGCTCCGCCGGGCCGGTGACCTCACGGCCCGGTCCGCGGCGCTGCAGGGCATCCAGGACGCGTTGGGTCTGGACACGGCACCGCTGCGGATCGAGTGCGTCGACGTCAGCCACGTGCAGGGCAGTGACGTGGTGGCGTCGCTGGTGGTGTTCGAGGACGGGTTGGCCCGCAAGTCTGACTACCGGCACTACGCGATCCGCGAGGCGGCTGGGGATGGGCACTCCGACGACGTGGCCAGCATCGCGGAGGTGGTGCGCCGACGGTTCCTGCGTCACAGCGCCCCCAGCGGCGACGCTGCCCCTACCGACGGTGCCGTCCCTGGCATCGACCCCGACACCGGGCGGCCGCGCAGGTTCGCCTACCCGCCGAACATGCTGGTCGTGGACGGTGGTGCACCCCAGGTCGCGGCCGCCGCGGCGGTGCTCGCCGAACTGGGCGTGACAGACGTCGCGGTGATCGGGCTGGCTAAACGGTTGGAGGAGGTATGGGTGGCCGACGAGGTCGAACCGGTGATCCTGGCGCGCACCTCTGAGGCGCTGTATCTGCTGCAACGGATCCGCGACGAGGCGCACCGGTTCGCCATCACGTTCCACCGCAGCAAGCGCAGCAAACGGATGACCGCCTCCGCGCTGGACACGGTGCACGGTCTGGGGGAGAGTCGGCGCACCGCCTTGGTCAGCCACTTCGGCTCGGTGGCCAGACTGAAAAATGCCACCGTCGAGCAGATCACCGAGGTACCGGGCATCGGCGTGGCCACGGCCACCGCAGTGCTCGGTGCGCTGAACGGTCCCACGGACGGCGGGTCGGCGATCGGCGAGGGGAAGACCGCGTGACCGAACGGCAGGAGCGGCCCAGTGGCGTAGAGGTCGCCCTGGTCACCGGGTTGTCCGGGGCCGGCCGAAGCACCGCGGCAAAGGTACTGGAAGACCTCGGCTGGTACGTGGTGGACAACCTGCCGCCGGAGCTGATCTCCACGATGGTCGACCTCGGTGACCGGTCCCGTGGTGGCATCACCAGGGTGGCGGTGGTGATGGACGTCCGGAGCAGAGCCTTCACCGGCGATCTGGCTTCGGTCATCCGCGACCTCGACGGGCGCGGCACCAAACCCCGGGTGCTGTTCCTGGAGGCCTCAGATGCGCTGCTCATCCGCCGGTTCGAGCAGGTGCGCCGCAGTCATCCGCTGCAGGGCGAGGGCCGATTGTCCGACGGCATCGCCGCCGAGCGGGCGCTGCTGGCCCCGCTGCGAGCCGAGGCGGACCTGGTGATCGACACCACGTCGCTGTCGGTGCACGACCTGCGGGCGACGATCGAGCAGGCGTTCGGCACCGAGTCCAGCTCCACCACCAGGGTGACGGTGTTGTCGTTCGGGTACAAGTACGGGCTGCCGATGGACGCCGACCTCGTCGTGGACGTCCGGTTCCTGCCCAACCCGCACTGGATCCCCGAGCTACGCGAATTCACCGGCCGCGATGCGGAGGTACGCGACTACGTGCTCGGCCAGGAGGGTGCGAGGGATTTCCTGGACCAATACCACCAGCTGCTGCGGTTGATCAGCGGCGGCTATCGACGGGAGGGCAAGCGCTATCTGACCGTGGCGGTGGGGTGCACCGGCGGCAAGCATCGTAGTGTGGCGATCTCGGAGGAGCTGGCCCGCAGGTTGGCCGAGCAGGACGGGTTGTCGGTCCGGGTGGAGCACCGCGACTTGGGGCGCGAATGAGCACCAGCGACTTGGGGCGCGAATGAGCACCAGCGACGTGGGACGGGGGTGAGCCCAGCCCCGCTGGCGGTGGTGGCTCTGGGCGGCGGTCACGGGCTGCACGCCACCCTGAGTGCGGCCCGCCGGCTCACCGACGACGTGACAGCCGTGGTCACGGTGGCCGACGACGGCGGATCGTCCGGACGGCTGCGCCGCGAGTTGGACGTGCTGCCCCCCGGCGACCTGCGGATGGCGCTGTCCGCGCTGGCCGCCCACGACGAGCGGGGTGCTCGCTGGACCTCGGTGGTGCAGCACCGCTTCGGCGGTTCCGGGGCGCTGGCCGGTCATCCGGTAGGGAACCTGCTCATCGCCGGGCTCGCCGAGGTGCTTGGCGATCCGGTGGCCGCGCTGGACGAGGTGGCCAGGATTCTCGGGGTCCGGGGGCGGGTGCTGCCGATGAGCCGCCAGCCACTGGAGATTGAGGCCGACGTGGTGGGCCTGGACCGTGACCCCCGGGTGTCACGGCGCATCCGCGGCCAGGTTGCGGTGGCCACCACCCCCGGCCAGGTCCGCCGGGTACGCCTGATTCCCGCCGCGCCCGCGGCGTGCGCGGAGGCGGTGTCGGCGGTGGCTCGGGCGGATGTGCTGATCCTCGGGCCCGGCTCGTGGTTCTCCAGCGTCATCCCGCACTTGCTGGTGCCCCAGTTGCTGGCCGCGGTGCAGTCCACCAGCGCGCGCCGGGTGGTGGTGCTGAACCTGGTGGCGCAGCCGGGCGAAACCGCGGGGTTCTCCGCTGAGCGCCACCTGCACGTACTCTCCCAGCACGCGCCCGATCTCCGGCTCGCTGACGTCCTGGTCGACAGCGGGGCGGAGCTCACCGAGCAGGAACGGGTGCATTTGGAACGGACCGCGGCCGGGCTCGGTGCGGTGGTGCGCTCGACGGCGTTGGCTGCGCCCGGAACGGCGGTGCACGACCCGCAGCTGCTCGCCCGGGCGCTGGCGGAAATGACCGGCGCGGCGGTTGCCGAGCACGTGGACATAAGTGGAGAGGACAACCCGGCGTGGCGATGACGGCGGCCGTCAAGGACGAGCTGAGCAGGCTGGTGGTCACGAAGACCTCCTGCCGCAAGGCGGAGGTGTCCGCCCTGCTCCGGTTCTCCGGTGGGCTGCACATCGTGGCCGGCAAGGTGGTGGTCGAGGCCGAGGTGGATGCCGGGTCGATTGCGCGGCGGTTGCGCAAGGACATTCACGAGCTCTACGGCTACACCTGCGACGTGCACGTGCTCAGCGCCGGCGGCTTGCGGAAGACCACCCGGTATGTGGTGCGGGTGGTCAAGGACGGTGAGGCGCTCGCCCGCCAGACCGGGTTACTGGACGCCCGGGGCCGCCCGGTGCGCGGCCTGCCGCCCCAGGTGGTGGCCGGAGCTGTCGCCGACGCCGAGGCCGCGTGGCGGGGGGCGTTCCTGGCGCACGGTTCGCTGACCGAACCCGGCCGCTCCTCCGCGCTGGAGGTGGGCTGCCCAGGTCCGGAAGCAGCGTTGGCACTGGTGGGTGCCGCCCGCCGGATGGGTGTCGTGGCCAAGGCCAGGGAGGTCCGGGGAGCCGACCGCGTGGTGATTCGCGATGGGGAGGCCATCGGTGCGCTGCTCACCAGGATGGGCGCCCAGGACATCCGGTTGACCTGGGAGGACCGCCGGATGCGCCGCGAGGTGCGGGCCACAGCCAACCGGCTGGCCAACTTCGACGATGCCAACCTGCGCCGCTCGGCGCGTGCGGCGGTGGCTGCGGCCGCCAGGGTCGAGCGGGCGTTGCTGATCCTCGGCGATGCGGTGCCCGACCATCTTGCGGTGGCCGGTGCCCTGCGGGTCGCGCACCGGCAGGCGTCGTTGGAGGAGCTGGGCCAGTTGGCCGATCCGCCGATGACCAAGGATGCCGTGGCCGGCCGCATCCGTCGGTTGCTGTCCACCGCGGACCGGCGGGCACGGGAGACCGGCGTGCCCGACACCGAGTCCGCCGTGACGCCCGACATGCTCGACGACGAGTGAGCCGCGCCCGATAAGGTTGCTAGCCGACAGCCACCACCAGCGTGAGGAGTCCACCGTGACGGTCCGGGTAGGCGTGAACGGCTTCGGTCGGATCGGCCGGAACTTCTTCAGGGCGGTGGACGCCCAACGCGCCGCTGGCACCGCCGACGTCGAGATCGTGGCGGTCAACGACCTCACCGACAACGCCACCCTGGCCCACCTGCTGAAGTACGACTCCATTCTCGGCCGGCTGCCGCACGAGGTGTCGGTCCACGGCGAGGAGATCGTGGTCGGCTCCCAGCGCATCCGCGCGTTGGCGATCAAAGAGGGCCCGGCGGCGCTGCCCTGGGGTGAGCTCGGGGTCGATGTGGTCATCGAATCCACCGGCATCTTCACCGACGCGGCCAAGGCGAAGGGCCACCTGGACGCCGGCGCCAAGAAGGTCATCGTTTCCGCTCCAGCTAAGGGCGAGGACCTGACGGTGGTGATGGGCGTCAATCACGGTGACTACGACGGCAGCCAGCGCATCATCTCCAACGCCTCCTGCACCACTAACTGCCTGGGACCGATGGCCAAGGTGCTCGACGAGGTGTTCGGCATCGAGCGCGGCCTGATGACCACCATCCACGCCTACACCCAGGACCAGAACCTGCAGGACGGGCCGCACACGGACCTGCGCCGGGCGCGGGCGGCCGCCATCAACGTCGTCCCTACCTCCACCGGCGCGGCGAAGGCGATCAGCCTGGTGCTGCCCCAGCTGAAAGGTAAACTCGACGGGTACGCCCTGCGGGTGCCGGTCCCGACCGGCTCCGCCACCGACCTGACGGTCACCGTCCGCGCCGACACCACCGCCGAGGCGGTCAACGCGGCGTTCCGCAGCGCCGCCGAGGGTGATCTTGCGGGTTTCCTGCGCTACACCGAGGCGCCGATCGTGTCCTCCGACATCGTCACCGACCCCGCCTCGTGCATCTTCGACGCTGGGCTGACCAAGGTCAGCGGAAACCTGGTGAAGATCGTCGGCTGGTACGACAACGAGTGGGGTTACTCCAACCGCTTGGTCGACCTCACCGGTCTCGTCGGCTCGAAGCTCTGAGGCGGGGCCGCCGTATGAGGACGCTGGATGACCTGCTCCGGGGTGAGCTCGCCGGGCGCGCGTTGTTGGTGCGCTCGGACCTGAACGTGCCGTTGGAGGCGGGGGAGATCACCGACGCCGGCCGCATCGACGCCTCGGCGCCGACCATCCGTGCACTGGCCGAGGCCGGCGCCCGAGTGGTGGTCACCGCCCATCTCGGCCGACCCCGCAGTGCTGGCGAGGCCGGGCTCAGCCTGGCCCCGGTCGCGGCTCGCCTCGCCGCGGTCCTGGGCAGCCCGGTGCAACTCGCCGAGGACGTGGTGGGGGCCTCGGCGCTGGGTCTGGCCGGCGAACTGACCGACGGGGCAGTGCTGTTGTTGGAGAATGTCCGGTTCGACGAGCGGGAGATCAGCACGGACGACACCGCGCGCGCTGCCCTGGCGCAGGACCTGGTCACCGTGGTGACGGCCGCGGGCGGTGACCCGGTGTTCGTCTCCGACGGGTTCGGGGTGGTGCACCGCAAGCAGGCGTCGGTGTATGACGTTGCGCTGCTGCTGCCCGCCTACGCCGGGACCCTGGTGCGCACCGAGGTCGACGTGCTGCGCAGGCTCACTGAATCCCCGGTGCGGCCCTACGCCGTGGTGCTGGGTGGCTCCAAGGTGTCGGACAAGCTCGACGTCATCACCGCGCTGGCACCGAAGGTGGACGGGTTGTTCATCGGCGGCGGAATGTGTTTCACCTTCCTGGCCGCCCAGGGCCACCCGGTGGGGGATTCCCTGCTGCAGCAGGAAATGGTGGACACCTGCCGTGGGCTGCTGGAGCGCTTTGGCGACAAGATTTACCTGCCGGTGGACATCGTGGTCGCCGAAGCCATGGCCCCCGACGCCCCGATCCGGACGGTGCCCGCCACAGCGATCCCGGACGGCTGGAAGGGCCTGGACATCGGCCCGGCCACCGTGCAGCGCTTCGCCCAGGGACTTGGCCAAGCGCGCACCGTGTTCTGGAACGGGCCGATGGGGGTGTTCGAGATGGCGGCGTTCGCCGGCGGCACCCGGGGGATCGCTGAGGCCATCGCCGCGGTGACCGAATCCGAGGGTGCGTTCAGTGTCGTGGGTGGGGGTGACTCGGCGGCGGCGGTGCGGGCCCTGGAGGTGGGTGAACACCGGTTCTCCCACATCTCCACCGGGGGCGGGGCGTCCTTGGAACAGTTGGAGGGCAGGGAACTGCCTGGCCTCGCCGTGTTGGAGCGCGCGGTGACGTCGTCCTGATGGCGCGTACCCCGCTGATCGCCGGCAACTGGAAGATGAACCTCAACCACTACGAGGCCATCGCCCTGGTCCAGAAGATCGCTTTCTCGTTACCGGAGAAGTACTTCGACAAGGTCGACGTCACGGTGCTCCCGCCGTTCACCGACCTGCGTAGCGTGCAAACCCTGGTCGACGCCGACAAGCTGCGGTTGACCTACGGCGCCCAGGACGTCTCCGCGCACACCTCCGGCGCCTACACCGGTGAGGTGAGTGCACCCATGCTGGCCAAGCTGGGGTGCAGCTACGTCGTGGTCGGGCATTCCGAGCGACGCAGCATGCATCACGAGGACGATGCAACGGTTGCGGTGAAGGCGGCGGCGGCGTTAACGCACGGGATGACCCCGATCGTGTGCGTCGGGGAACCGCTGGAAGTCCGGGAGGCCGGTGCCCACGTCGAGCATGCGGTGGCTCAGTTGCGGGCCTCGCTGGCCGGGCGCAGCGCCGAGCAGGTCGCCGGCGTGGTGGTGGCCTACGAGCCGGTGTGGGCGATCGGCACCGGCCGGGTAGCCACCCCCGCCGACGCCCAGCAGGTGTGCGGGGCGCTGCGGACGGCATTGACCGAGCTGACCGCCGCGGGCGCGGGGGTGCGGGTGCTGTACGGGGGATCGGTGACGGCGAGCAACATCGCGCAGATCGTGAGCCAGCCCGACGTCGACGGGGCGTTGGTGGGCGGGGCGAGTCTGAAGGCCGACGAGTTCGCCCAGCTGTGCGCCATCGCGGCCGGCGGCCCGCTGCTCTGAAGGCGACCAGCTCTGACCCCGGCCAGTTTCGCGTCGGCGAGGCACTATCCTCGTGGGGTCCGGCGTGCAGAGCCCGCGGCGGACGACTCACACCGGAAGGGTGTCATGCAACTGTTCCTGCAGATCCTGCTCATCGTCATGAGTTTGACGCTGATCCTGCTGATCCTGCTGCACCGCGGTAAAGGTGGTGGGCTCTCCACCCTGTTCGGTGGCGGCGTGCAGTCCAACCTGTCCGGGTCCAGCGTCGTGGAGAAGAACCTCGACCGCCTCACCCTGTTCGCCGGTGTGGTGTGGATCGTCTGCATCGTCGGCATCGGCCTGCTCGTCAAGGTCGGCTGATGAGCAGCTCGATACGCGGTTCACGCATCGGCGCCGGGCCGGCCGGGGAGACCGACCGCGGCGATGTTGCGCCCCGCCAGCGGGTGCCGTACTTCTGCGCCAACGGTCACCGCTGCACCCCGGCGTTCGCGCACGACGCGGAACTACCCGACGTCTGGGACTGTCCCCGGTGCGGCGTGCCCGCCGGGCGGGACGAAACCGCGCCCCCACCGGCCGCCCGGGTGGCGCCGTACAAAACTCACCTCGCCTACGTGCAGGAACGCCGCTCGGACGCCGACGGTCAGGCATTGCTCGACGAGGCACTGGCCAGGCTCAGGGAGCGTCGCGGGCGGTAATGGCGCGCATGCGAGTCGAGTTCACCGTGTCGACCACGACATCGCCCACGGTCACGGAGCTGACTCGAAAAGTGCTCGCGGGCGATTCGGCCGGCCGCTTCGACCTGGCCGTCGGGATACGCAGCGGAGCCAGCGTCCGGGGCCCGCCGTTGCCACCTGGTCCGTCGTGACACTTTAGGTCTTCCCAGGGGACCATTTGAGTGCTGACCGCGCCTGGGCCTCGGGAGTAGCGCCGGGAAGGCTCGCAGGCCCGCCGGCGTTGTCGACAGCATGAGCATGAAGGTGGAGATCTGGTCTGATGTGGTGTGCCCGTGGTGCTACATCGGCAAACGGCGGTTCGAGGCTGCGCTGGCCCGGTTTGCGCACCGCGACGACGTCGAGCTCATCTGGCGCAGCTTCGAACTCGATGCCACCGCGCCGCCCAGTGCTGCAGACCAGGGCGGTTACGCCGCGCGGCTGGCCACCAAGTACGGCTGCGCGGTCACCGAGGCCCAGACCATGATCGACACCATGACCGCCACCGCCGCGCAGGAGGGGCTCGACTTCCGGTTCGACCTCGCCCGGCCAGGCAACACCTTCGACGCCCACCGGTTGCTGCACCTGGCCCGCGAGCACGGCCAGCAGGATGCCCTGAAGGAGCGTCTGGACCGGGCCACATTCACCGAGGGCTCCCCGGCCTCCGATCACGCCGCGCTGCGGGCATTGGCCACCGAGGTGGGGCTGCCCACCGCCGACGTGGACGCGGTGCTGGCCTCCGACCGCTACGCCGAGGCGGTCCGGGCCGATGAGGCGCAGGCCCGTGCCTATGGCATCAGCGGTGTCCCGTTCTTCGTGATCGACGCCAAGTACGGCATCTCCGGAGCCCAGCCTGCCGACGTCGTCCTGCAGGCACTGGAGCAGGCGTGGCCCGAGCGCCCACCGCTGACCCTGGTGGCGCCCGTAGGGTCGGCGCCGGGCTGCGAAGGCGACTCCTGCGCGGTGTGAGCGCAGTGGTCGCGGCCAGCTCAGCCGGGCCGGACGGGTTGCCTGGCTTGTCCGGGGCCGGCCGGATCTGCCGCTGCGGTGGCGTGGAGTGCTGCGGCGCAGCGGGCGAGATCGTCGAGTAGCCGGTGATGGTGCTGCGGGGGCAGGGCCGAGAGCATCCGTTGCTGCACGGTACGCACGGCGGCGCTGGCGGCTTGGAGCTGGTGTCGGCCGAGGGGGGTGAGTTCGGTGGGTAGCGCGCGGCCGTGGACAGCGGTGGCGGGGCGGGTGAGCAGGCCGCGGTCTTGCAGGCCGCGCAGCACCCCGTTCATGGACTGCCTGCTCACGAACGCGCCGCGGGCGAGGTCGGCGTTGGACAATCCCGGTCGCTGCCCGAGCAGCTCCAGGCAGGCGTATTGGGGGACGGTGAGCTGCAGGGGTCGCAGTGCCGCATCCATCGCCCCGCGCAGTGCGGCAGCGGCTTGCTTGAGGACGTAACCCACCGCTCCGTCCAGAGCCCCGACTGTCTCCGCTTGACTCATGTCAACATCTTGACACATACTCGGTATGTCAATGTACTGACACTCGTATGGAGGATGCTATGACCGTCACCGGACCCGACTTCCTCGCTCTGCAGGTCCGCAACCTGGAGCGTGCGGCCCAGTTCTACGAGACCCGCCTGGGCTTGCGCCGACTGCCCGCTAGCCCGCCCGGCGCGATCGTGTTCGACACCACCCCCATTCCCTTCGCCGTCCGTGAACCTCTGCCGGGCGTCGACCTGGATGCCGCAACCCCGCGGCCAGGACTGGGGGTCGCACTGTGGCTGCACGCTGAGGACGCGCAGGTGCTGCACGATCAGCTCACCGCAGCGGGCGTCGCGGTCCCGGTGGCCCCGTTTGACGGCCCGTTTGGGCGCACGTTCACCTTCACCGACCCCGACGGTTACGCCGTCACCATCCACGACCAGGCGTGATGCGCCGGCCAGGCCAGCACACGGTCACCGTCGAAGTCCTGGGGCCGTGGTCATTGGCGACGAGTAAGACGTTCTGGGAGGGCTTCGCACCGGCCGCACTCACCTCCCACGGTCAGTCGCAGCAGGTGCGTTCGGTCTTTCGCGCCGAGGGCGACTGGCGCCGCGCCGAAGTCGAAGTGACCCAGCACGGCGGCACCGCGCGGATAGTCGTGACCGGGGACGGCGACCTCGACGCTGCCGCCGCGCAGGCCTGCCGGTTTCTGTCTCTGGACGTCGACGCCCGCGAGTGGCCAGACGTCGCCCGACGCGACCCGGTCATCGCCGACGCACAAGCGCAGCTCCCGGGCCTGCGACCGTGCGGCTTTCACTGCCCCTACGAGGCCGCCGCCTGGTCGGTGCTGTCCCAACGCATCCGCATCACCCAGGCCGCCCGGCTGCGTGATGACCTGCTCGCCCGCCACGGCGACGACGGGGCGTTCCCGGCGCCGCAGCTGCTGCGGACCCTGGACCTGGACCTACCCGGCCGCAAGACCGAGTACCTGCACGCTGTCGCCGAGGCCGCCCTGCAGGGGCGCCTCGACGGTGCCACGCTGCGCTCAGTGCCCCCCGAGGAGGCCATCCGGGCCGTGCAGGAGGTCAAGGGCCTCGGGCCGTTCGCCGCCGAGCTCGTCGTTCTCCGCGGCGCGAACGCCCCCGACGCGCTTCCTCAGCACGAGCGGCGGCTCAACGCCGAGATCACCGAGCGCTACGGGCACCATCAGAGGCTGAGCGAGGTGTCCGAGGCGTGGCGGCCCCTGCGCACCTGGGCCGCCGTGCACCTGCGCGCCCTCCGCGAAGAACGCACCCACGAAATCGGCGGCCGCAGCTCCCACCAGCTCAGGCGGCCGGAGCGTCGTGAATCAGCCCCTTGAGAAGGCTTCCGGTGCAGGCGTCACAAGCCGCGCAGTACCCGCACCCGGTCCGCCATTGCTCGTTGCGCCACCGCCGAATCCGGGGCGAACACCTCGAAGGCGTGCGGCACCCCAGGATGGACATGCAACTCCACCCCGACTCCGGCCCGGCCGAGGCGCTCGGCGTACTGGATGTCCTCGGTGCGGAAGATGTCGAGCTGACCCACCTCAATGTAGGCCGGCGGCAGATTGCTCACGTCCTGTTCCCGAGCGGGGGCGGCGTAGCTGGATACCTGCTCACTCCCGGCAGCATCGCCGAGAAGGCAACCCCAGCCGGTGATGTTGTCGCCGGTGGTCCACATCGCGAACGGTTCGATCGCGGGGTCAGACACAGTCGTGCGGTCATCGAGCATCGGGTACACCAAGATCTGGGATCGCAGGACAGGTCCTCCGCGGTCGCGGGCCATCAGCGCTACGGCCGCGGCCATCCCACCACCGGCGCTGTCGCCCATGATCGCGATTCGCTCAGGCGCGACACCCAGATCCGCTGCGTTCGCGGCCGCCCACTGCACAGCGGCGTAGCAATCCTCGACCGACGCGGGGAATGGGTGCTCGGGGGCAAACCGGAAGTCCACCGACAGCATCGGGACCCCCGACGCGGCGGTGTAGCTCCGACAGATCGGGTCGTGGGTATCGATGCTGCACAAGAACATGCCCCCGCCATGGAGGTAGACGACCAGCGATCCCGGCGCCGACCCGGCCTTGCGATACAACCGCAGCGGAATCGGGGTGCCGTCCGCGGCACTCGCCGCGAAATCGGTGACATCGACATCGGCAGGCGTCGTCCACGAGCCGGTGAACTGCGATATCAGTTCGTCGACCGCTGCGCGACGTGTCCGCCAATCACCGGGCGGCGGGGGCGTGGTGCCCACCGCTGCCTCAGCCAGCGGTGCCATGGCCACCGCTACTTCGGGATCCATTTCGAGTGCCATGAACGATCACATCCCTTTCGACCTCGTTGTCGGCCTCAAGTTGCGGCTCTGCAGGTCGGGAATCATCCGCTGGCCGTCACGTTCGTCCGCGGGTGCGCAGATGGCAACCCTGAGAAATGATCAGCGGTATGCAGCCCGAGGTCAGCACCGTCATCGAGGGCGAACTGGCCCTGCTCGCGCCTGCGGTGCGCCGGTCAGCCACCCGGGTCGGCGATCTGCTGGACCCGGAGTTCCGCGAGATCGGCGCGTCTGGGCGGTTGTGGACGAGACCGGAGATCATCGCCGCGCTCGCGGGTGAAGATGTCGACGCCGATCCGTTCGAGGCGACCGACATGGTGGGCAGGGTCATCGGCCCGGGTTTTGTATTGCTGACCTACGCCTCTCGCGCCGGTGATCGCCGAACTCGTCGCAGCTCCCTATCCGACACTCCGGGCAGCAATGGCGATGCCTGCATCACCAGGGCACTGTGTTGGCCGATCAGGAGTGAGCGGGCCTGCTGGACACCTGGTTTGCCGCCACCTTGCGCGACGGTTTCGCTCTGGCTGGACACCTTGCGCACCCTTCTCAGTCCGCTACACCGCTTGTCGTCACCGCTGCAGGGCATCGACGCCGTCACCACGGATGAAGCCGACCATGACCAGGTCCGCCATGACCAATGACCGCCGCGCAGACGCCGAAACAAGGATCCGGGCTGCGATGGACCGACTGTGGAGTGCCCCGCACACAACACGCCCGCGGTCCCAGCCTCATGCATGGAAGCATGCTCAGCGTGATCACGGCAGTCTTCTTCGACGGAGACCAGACGCTCTGGGACTTCGAGAAGCTAATGCGACGCGCGATGGTGGCCACCCTGGGCGAGCTAAAGACGCTACGTCCCGGGCAGGCGACCGAGCAGCTCGATGTTGACTCGCTCGTCGCCGATCGGGAGGCCGTGACCCCGGAGGATGCCGCGACAGATGAGGAAGGGGGCGCCGATGAGCGCGGCGATCATCCAGGAGCCGTGTTGGGCCAGGGCGAGCACGCCCAGCCCCGACGCCATGAGCACGCCTATGGCGATCGACGCGTCCGTGCAGCCGGGTCGACCACCGAGATCCACCCGGCCCGGCCGTACACCGGGTGCGGGAACCAGGCGTCGGGCGTGCACGGGTCGGTCTGCGAGACAGCCGACAGCGGCGCTGACGCCGAGGCCGGCACGGCGATGTTGAGTCGAAACGCCCCGGGTCGGTCCAGGCCCGATGCTGGCTCGTCCGGGTAGTCCTTGGTCACGATCGTGGCCAAGGGCTGGGTCGTCGGGACCTCGCCCGTAGGTGCGTAGTAGAAGAAGACGTCGCCCCAGCTGATCTCCGGCGATCCGTCTCCGTGTTCTGAGCGCAGCACCAGCACCCCGCCAAGGGCAGCGACCTGGTCGATGATGTCGTCGATGGTCAGGTCTCAAGCCTGGCATTGAAGTTCCTGTGGAGACTTCACAGCCGACAGAGCGGCGAGGGGTCGTGGAAAGTCGCAAGACGGCTCTGCGGACTGTCGATGTTGCCCGCCGAGCGGGCTGCTCGGTCCAGCAGGTTCGCCGCGACCTGCGCCTGCCCACCATCCGGGCCAGGGCGCACTCTGCGCCGCCATCGTCAACCGCCTCACCTTCGGCGCCAACATCATCGAAACCGGCACCCACTCCTACCGACTCGCCCACACCCTGAGCCGGCAAGGCCAATGAAGTACAGGCCGGTGTGCGGCTACCGGGCGGCCGTCATGATGTGACAGATCTGGGCGTCGGTGCAGTCGGCGGGGTTGAGCTGGTCGCTGCGGCTGATGAGGATGTCGAGCTCTGCTTCGAGGGCGTGGAGCTGCCGCTGTCGGGTCTGGACGTCGCGCAGCTTCGCGGTGAGCAGGGCCCGGACGTGGGCGCAGGGGGTGTCACCGTCGTCGCGTAGCTGGAGGATGGTGGCGATCTCGGCGAGGGTGAGCCCCGCCCCTTGGCCGCTGCGGATGAACTCGAGCCGGATGATCGTCGAGGCGTCGTACACCCGGTAGCCGTTGGGGCTGCGCCCCGGCGGCGGCAGCAGGCCCTTGCGTTCGTAGAAGCGGATGGCCTGGGTCTCCAGACCGGTGGCGACGGCGACGTCTCCGATGCGCATACCCGCACCCTACGACTTGACCTTGCACCGTGGTGCAAGGTTTACGGTCGGGTTCATGGACGTCACCTTGCTGTACTTCCAGGGCTGCCCGAACTGGGAGGTCGCCGACGCGCGCCTGCGGCTGCTGGCCGCTGAGCGACCCGACCTCACCGTCACCCGGCGCCTGGTCGAGACCGCGGCGGAGGCCGACCGTGTCGGGTTCTTCGGCTCGCCCAGCATCCAGGTCGACGGGGTCGACGGGGTCGACGTGTTCGCCGGGCCCGGCTCCCAGGTGGGGATGGCGTGTCGCCGCTACCTGACCCCTGACGGGGTCGCGGGTGCGCCGACGCTCGACCAGCTGCGCGCGGTGCTGACCGGTGCGTGAGCGGGTCACGACCTTCACACCGTTCGCCGCGCTCGGCGTGGTTGGTGGTGTGCTCGGCGTGTGCTGTGGCCTGCCGGTGCTGTTCTCGCTGGGGGTGCTGGGTGCGGTGGCCGGGCTGTCGGTGTCGAGCTGGGCACTGATCGGGCTCGGGCTGGCACTGGCCGTCCTCGGGGGGGCCCGGTGGGTGCGACGCCGACGAAGCACCACCCCCACGGCCACCACACACCCCAGAACTCCGGGCCTCACACCCGACCGAAGCATGGGCGCCACGAAGGGACATCACCTATGAGCGAGTCCTACGACCTCATCGTCATCGGCGCGGGCATGGCCGGTGTGGCCGCGGCGACAAAGTGCGCCAGCGGGGGGTGGCGGGTGGGCATCGTGGACTCCTTGCCCTACGGCGGTACGTGTGCGTTGCGGGGGTGTGACCCGAAGAAGATCCTGCGGCGCGGCGCCGAGATCATCGACAGCGCCCGCCTGATGCGCGGCAAGGGCATCGACGAGGGCGGGCTGAGGATCAGCTGGGCTGATCTGATGGGCCACAAGCACGGCTTCACTGACCCCGTCCCCCAATCCATGGAGAACAACCTCGCAGGCCACGGGGTCGACACCCTGCACGGGCACGCAAACTTTACCGGCCCGAACCGCATCGAGGTCGACGGCACCGGCTACGACGCTGAGCGGGTCCTGGTCGCGACCGGGGCGCGACCCCGCCCCCTGGAGTTCCCCGGCCATGAGCAGCTCATCGACAGCACCGACTTCCTCGACCTGGACACCGTGGCGCCGCGGATCCTGTTCGTCGGGGGCGGCTTCGTCTCCTTCGAGCTCGCCCACCTCGCCGCCCGCGTTGGCAGCTCCACTGTCATCGTCGACCGCGGGGCGCGTCCCCTGACGACCTTCGACCCCGACCTCGTCGAGCTCCTGGTCGCCCGCGGTCGTCAGGTCGGGGTCGACCTACGCAGGTCCACCACCATCACCTCGGTGCAGCCGGGTGACCGCGGGTACCGGGTCACCCTCGAGCGCGACGGACAGTACGAGACGGTCGAGACCGATGTCGTTGTCCACGGCGCGGGCCGTGTCGCCGCCCTCGACGGCCTGGGCCTCGACGCCGCCGGCGTCGAGTGGGGGCAGCGGGGGGTGCACGTCAGCGGCCACCTGCAGAGCCCCACGAACCCTGCGGTCTGGGCCGCCGGTGACTCCGCGGACACCGCCGGGATGGCTTTGACCCCGGTCGCGGTCTCCGAGGCCAAGGTCGCCGCCTCCAACATGCTCAAGGGAACCACCACCACCCCCGACTACACCGGGATCCCCACCGCGGTGTTCACCATCCCCGAGCTCGTCCGCGTCGGCATGTCCGAAGCCGAGGCCACCGCCGACGAGGGCATCGACCTGGCCGTGCGCTACTCCGACACCAGTACCTGGTACTCCAGCTACCGGATCGGCGAGACCACCTCCGCGGCGAAGATCCTCATCGACCGCACCACCGACCTCATCGTCGGCGCCCACCTGCTCGGACCCGGGTCCGGCGAGCTGGTCAACACCCTCGGCCTCGCCGTCAAGCTCGGCCTCACCACCCGCCAGCTCAAGTCCGCCACCGCCGCCTACCCCACCCACGGCTCCGACCTCGGCTCCCTGCTCTGAGACAGGTTTTGCCAGCAAACATGATCGGGTCGATATGAGGCGACCGACATGCCCGGTCGTGTGGATGAACATGGACCCGGTCGTCGGTAGCAGCGTCATCGTTTCGAGTCGTCGACCAGACCAGTCAGGTCGTCAGCCGGACAAAGACGGAGCCTGAGGCGACCACCAGTGGGGCCAGATCAGACTGGGTGGGGCCAACTCGAGTTGACATACTCAGGCGGTTCAGGAACGGGGCGAGCGGGGCGTCCAGCGCTCGGCGTGCAGGGCGTCGGCCAGGGGACGGCGGGAGCGCCAGCCGAACCGCTCCAGGTCCGGCACCTGCTGCAGACCGGCCACGTGCCCAACGCACAGCCACGCGATCGGCCGCACATGCGCGGGTAGCCCCACGAGCTCGCTCAGCGCGGGCTCGTCGTAGAAGCTCACCCAGCCCACTCCCAGCCCCTCGGCGGTCGCGGCCAGCCACAGGTTCTGCACGGCGAGCACGGTGGAGAACACCCCCGTGTCCGCGATGCTCGCCCGACCCAGCACGTGCTCCCCGCCGCGGGACTGGTCGTGCGTCACCACCACGCCCAGCCCGCTCTCGACAATGCCCTCGACCTTGATGGGCGCGAACGTGGCGGCGCGGTCCGCCGGCAGCGACGCACCGAACTCGACCCGCTTCTCCGCGACGTGGGAGGCGAAGCGGTGCAACGTCTCCAGGTCGCGTACCAGGATGAAGTCCCACGGCTGCGTCATGCCCACGCTCGGGGCGGCGTGCGCGGCGGCCAGCACGCGCTCCAGCACCTGCTCGGCAAGCGGTGCCCCGGTGAACTCCGCGCGGACGTCCCGACGGGAGCGGACGACGTCGTAGAACGGCACCTGCGGCTCGGTCACAGCTTCCGCCCCAGCAGCCCGGCCACGAGGTAGGGGCCCCGTTCACCGACGACCATCGACACCGCGAACGCGAGCACGGCCACCACAAGCGAGATGAACGCACTGCCGCGCACCAGGGCCAGCACCTGCGCCGGCGGCGCCTCCACGGCCACCGGCGACGTCCACCGCGGCGGCACCAGGCGCGAGCCAACCACTAAGGGGGGGCTCACAGCACCCCCAGTGAGGACCGCCCTCGGACGACGACCCCGGCGCTGCCAGCCCCGGGCCCCAGCGTCGCCCCCGACCTGCACGACGGCGGTGCCGCTCAGGGAGTGGCGGGTGGGGTGGAGGTGACGGCGGTGGTGAGCTCGTCGATGGGCAGGTAGATGCGGGCGCCTTCGTCGAGGAACTCGGCGGACTTTTCCTGCATGCCGGCCTGGAGTGCGGCCGCGTCGTCGAGGCCGTGCTCGTCGGCGTAGGCGCGGACGTCTTTGCTGATCTTCATGGAGCAGAAGTGGGGGCCGCACATGGAGCAGAAGTGGGCGGTCTTCGCGGCGTCAGCAGGGAGGGTCTCGTCGTGGAAGCCGCGTGCCTTCGTGGGGTCCAGGGACAGGTTGAACTGGTCTTCCCACCGGAAGTCGAAACGGGCGTCGGAGAGGGCGTCGTCCCAGGCCTGGGCGCCGGGGTGGCCCTTGGCGAGGTCCGCGGCGTGCGCGGCGATCTTGTAGGTGATGACCCCGTCCTTGACGTCGTCACGGTCGGGTAGGCCCAGGTGTTCCTTGGGGGTGACGTAGCAGAGCATCGCGGTGCCGTACCAGCCGATCATCGCTGCGCCGATTGCGCTGGTGATGTGGTCGTAGCCGGGCGCGATGTCGGTCGTGAGCGGGCCGAGGGTGTAGAACGGCGCTTCCTTGCAGACCTCCAGCTGGAGGTCCATGTTTTCCTTGATCTTGTGCATGGGGACGTGGCCGGGGCCCTCGACCATCACCTGCACGTCGTGGTCCCACGCGATGTGGGTGAGCTCGCCGAGGGTGCGGAGCTCGGCGAACTGGGCGTCGTCGTTGGCGTCGGCGATGCACCCGGGGCGCAGCCCGTCCCCCAGGGAGAACGTGACGTCGTAGGCGGCCATTAGCTCGCACATCTCGGTGAAGTGGGTGTAGAGGAAGTTCTCCTGGTGGTGGGCCAGGCACCACGCGGCCATGATCGACCCGCCGCGGGAGACGATCCCGGTCTTGCGGTGCGCGGCCAGGGGCACGTAGCGCAGCAGCACCCCGGCGTGCACGGTCACGTAGTCCACGCCCTGCTCGAACTGCTCGACGAGGGTGTCGCGGTAGATCTCCCAGGACAGGTCCTCGGCCTTGCCGTTCACCTTCTCCAGAGCTTGGTAGAGCGGGACGGTGCCAATGGGGACGGCACTGTTGCGCACGATCCACTCCCGGGTGGTGTGGATGTTGCGGCCGGTGGACAGGTCCATGACGGTGTCCGCACCCCACCGGGTCGCCCACGTCATCTTCTCCACCTCCTCCTCGATCGAGGAGGCGACCGCGGAGTTGCCAATGTTGGCGTTGATCTTCACCAGGAAGTTGCGGCCGATGATCATCGGCTCGGACTCGGGGTGGTTCACGTTGACCGGGAGCACAGCGCGTCCCTCGGCGATCTCGGTGCGCACGTGCTCGCTGCTGCACCCCTCCCGCAGCGCCACGAACTCCATCTCCGGGGTGACCACCCCGGCGCGGGCGTAGGCAAGCTGGGTGACAGTCGCCCCGTCGGTGCCCCGCCGGGGACGACGGGTAGTGGTGAACACGCTGTCCAGGTCTCGGGCCCGGGCACCGGGGGTGGCCGAGGCGGAGAGACCGTTGTCGATCGGCTGCACCGGCCGCCCTTCGTAGGTCGCAGTGTCGGCGCGCCCCTCGATCCACGGTGCCCGCAGCGCCGGCAATCCCAGGCGGATATCGGTGCGCAAAGCGGTGTCGGTGTACGGGCCGGAGGTGTCGTACAGGACGACGGTGTCCCCGGTGGACAGGACGACCTCCCGCATCGGCACCCGCACATCGGCGCGGCTTCCCGGCAGGTAGGTCTTGCGGGAACCGGGGAACGAAGTCCCCACGCCCTCGGGAGCGGTCAGGGTGGTCGGGGTCATCGGGACAGCAGTCATCTAGGGTTTTCCTCCCTACGCCGGTACGAACCGGGTCAGGTTCAGACGGTCAGCGGCCGGACCTACCGCCTTCTCAGCCCCGGATCGCGGGGCCCCCGTGGGACGCACCCGACTGTAGTCACCGGCCTCGGTCCCCCGCTACCGGTCGACGTAGGGCCCAGGCGACCGGGTCCAGTCCACCCGCACCATGACCTGACGGCACCCCCGTTGATCAAGTTGCGGCCTGGCGTGCCGAATGAGGTCCTAGTGGGGCCAGATCAGACCGCCAAGGTGGGGCCAACTCGAGTTGACACTCCAGTACCAGACCGCGGTCGCCAGCTACGACGACGACGGTGGGGGTGCAGCCATCAACTGGTGCTGTGACCAGATAGAGGACGGCGACACGCTGACCGTGTGGACCAGTTTGAAGGCCAACCTACGTAACTGCCCGGAGCTGGAGCGGTTCGTGACTGATCACTCCAACGTCACTCACGTCACGGGCAGAGGTGGTGCGTCCATCCGCGATACCGGCCCGGTGCTGATGGCGTGGCCGGACACGAGCGACATCGGAGAGCTGGTGTGTTACGGCGGCGGCCGCATCCGGGCGCTGTGCGTCATCACCTGGAACGAGGATGCGATCAGGCCGTGGGTCTCCGCGGTGAGACCCACCATCCTGGGTGACGAGTCGCCGTGGCACGCCACGGTACTTGAGCTGGACCTAGTAGTCGTCGAGGCGATGAAGAGCCTCACCCTGCTGATCAACCACAACAACACCATCTCGGCGGGCTACGAGAAGGACATGGTTGTGAGTGCTCTCCTTTCACTGCACGACGCCGGGATCCACTTGGACGGTGACGCGATGCAGGGGTAGGCCCTCGCTCACGAGTGGTCCGGGAAGAACCCAGCGCACCTCGCCAAGTACGCCGAGGACACCACTGCCGGGAAGCGTCCGCGAGTCCGCTCAGTCCTGCGCGCGGATTACGTCGAGAACCTCCGGCAGAAAGCGGCGGCCGGCGACTAGCGCTGGCGAGCGGTCCCAGTTCGAGGATTGGCGTCCAGCAACCGATGGTGAAGTGGGACGGGTTCACGAGCGACGCCTGGCGACGGCTACTCGTAGTAGGTCTACATCCGCAGGACATGCACGACGTGGCGATCGGGGAGAACCTCGTAGACCAGCCGATGCTGGATATTGATGCGTCTTGAGTAGCAGCCCGCCAGGTCACCAACAAGCTTCTCGTACCGTGGAGGTGTACCGAACGGGTCCTCGGCGAGCACGTCAAGGAGCCGTTCGGCCCGCTGCTTCAAGCCCGACGACGCGAGCCGTTTCGCATCCTTCTGCGCCTGTCGCGAATAGACCAGCGTCCAGTCACTCACCAGTCGAGTTCGGCCGAGGCGGCCTCAATACCCTCGGTCCGCGCCTGACGGATCGACTCGGCAAATCCCGGAACCGACTCCAGGAACAGCGTCTCCTGGATCGCCTGCCAGTCGGCCTCGCCGATCAGCACCGCATTGCCCCGCTGTCCGGTGATGGTCAGCGGCTGAGACTCCTCGTTTACTTGGTCGATCAGCCTGTACAGGTTCGACCGAGCCCACGTTGCACTCACGGCACTCATAGCATCCACCTCCACCCAATGCGTACGGCATCGCGTACGCATTGACAAGCTGGACCCGCGGTGGTGCTAGGAACGCCCCACCCGGACGCAAGTCAGCGTGTCCCGCAGCACGATCGTCAAGCAGTCTGCGGCTGGAGGAACTCAAGCCTGTTGCCGAAGGGGTCAGCGGAGTAGAAGCGGTCGTGGCCAGGGAACTCGCCGTCCCAGGTGACGGTATGGCCGGCCTGTTCCAGCCGCTTCGCGAGGTGGTGCAGACCCTCGACGAGCAGCCCGGGGTGCGCCTTCTGACCCGAATCCGCGAGTAACGCCCCGGGGGTGTGTTGATTTTGGTGGTGGGGGTCGTTCTTCGCTCGTCTCGCGGTGTGGGCGTGGCTGGGCCCCCGGGTGTTGCCTCCGGGTCGGCGGTTCCGGTTCCTGGGGCGGGGTGAGGGCGAGCGTGGTGGGTGCTCAGCCGCTGGGGGCGGGTAGGGCCTGCAGGGTGGCCATGACCTGAGGCAGGAGGGTGTGGCCGGGGGGTAGTCGCAGGGTGAGGCTGCGTGCGTGGCGGACGACGCCGGCGGGCACCCGCAGCAGCTGGTGGCGCAGCCGGTCTCCGTGGGCGCGGCCGTGTTCGCCGGTGTCGATGCCGGTGAGTGCTTGCAGCAAGGTGGAGAGGTTGCATCGAGATCGCCAAGACCAAGGGCGCCTACCGCGGCCGCGCCCGCAAGCTCACTCCCGAGCAGGTCACCGAAGCCGTCCGCCTCGCCGGCGCCGGGGTGCCCAAGGCCAAGATCGCCCGTGGCCCCCGGCGGGAACGGCGGGTGCTCTATGACGCCCTATCCGAGCGGGGGCCTACACCTGGCCGGCCGCCGGCGCCGACGTGCCGCCCGCCGCTACACCCTCGCTGTGAAGAGCCGGGATAGTCGGTGGGCCCACGGTGCTCTCGGCGGGTCCCGACCACCCATGTCGTCCTCGCGCGGGCACGCTGATGTCACCGGGCGTCCGTGCAGGCGCGGTCACGGTGACCGCGGTCCGGCCGACTGAAACTCCCGACGGCGCAGTCGGGCCGCCGGCAGGGCGGCGATCAGCAGGCAGCCCCCGGCCGCTAGGGTCACCGCTCTGATGCCCGGGCCTTCGTACAGCGGCCCGAACGCGGCCGTGGCCACGGCAGCGGCGAGGTAGGTCGCGGTGCTGTAGAGCGAGAGCACCGGTCCCCGGGCGGCCCCGCCCCGTTCCCAAGCAAGGCGACGATCATGCCGAGCCCGGCGTGGTTGACGAGTCCCCACACCACGCATACGCCCAGCAGGGCCGGGACGGAGCGTGCGGCAGGCGGCAGCGCCAGGTAGACGCCGACAAGCACGAGGACGGTCGGCAACAGGAGCCTCGTGGGTCCGGCCCGGTCGATACGGCCGTCGAACAGCCCCGCGGCCCCGAAACCGAGCCCGTAGGCCAGCGACACCAGGGCGGCGACACCGGCGCCGCCGCCGTGAACCGAGCGCACGTGGTCGCCCAGGTAGGCGTAGGTGCCGTAGAACGCGGCCATGTAGGCGAGGACGACGAGCAGCAGCGGACGTACACCGGGCCGGGCCAGGGCGTCCCGGTAGCGCACCGGTCGTACATTGTGGCGTGGGCACGTCGGCACCAGCCGCCCGAGCAGGCTCACCTGAACGGCGCTCACGCCCGCAATCGTCACCAAGGTCGTCCGCCAGCCCGCAGCGTCGGTGAGCGCGGCACCGAGCGGGACGGCCGCCACGAGCGCCACCGACCAGCCGAGCAGCACCCGCCCCAGCACTCGCGTTTCCGACCCCGTCGGCGCCAACTCCGTTGCCAGCGCGTAGGTGACCGGCAGGGTGACGCCGGCGGCGACGCCTGCCACCACCTGGCCGGCGGCCAGCACACCCCAGTGTGGAGCAGCCGCGCACAGCAGCATCCCGAGTGCGAAAGCAACGCCCGCGGCCCGCAGTACGCGGGTCCGGGGCAGCGCGTCGACGATCCGTCCCAACCCGAGCGCCGAGAGCGCGGTCGCCAGGCCGTAGGCGCCCGCTGCTCGACCCACCGCCGCCGGCCCCGTCCCGAGCGACGCAGCGACGTCGGTGAGGACCGGCGCGAGGAGCAACGACTGCGCGCCCACCACCGCGATACCGGCCATCAGGATCCACGGTCCGGCCCCTAGACGCTGATCCGCATCCCCATCCACGACCACGATGACCTCCGTACAGAACTGACCCTGTCCGGAGAAGGTTAGGGCCGGATGTCGTACGGTGGCAGATGCGATCAGCTGTACATGCTTAGGTCAAGACCCCGTTCGGCCCGATGCCCCTGGGAGCACCCAAATGGACGCCACCGACCGAACGCTGATCGGCTTGCTGCAGCAGGACGCCACCCAGCCGTACACCGAACTCGCCCGGGCGGTGCACCTCTCGGCAGCAGCGGTGCACGAGCGGGTACGCAAGCTGCGCCGGGCCGGCGTCATTCGTCGCACCACGGTCGAGGTCGATCCGGCCGCCATCGGTGCCGTGCTCCTCGCCTTCATCGAGATCGACACCGAGGGCTGGGTCAAGCAGCCCCTTGTCGACGCCGTCCGCGAGGACCCGCGCGTGGAGGACCTGCACTCGATCGCCGGCGACACCCATTTCCTGGCCAAGGTGCGCGTCACCGGGCCCCAGGACCTTGAGGAGTTGCTACACGCCCTCTACCGGGTCAAGGGCGTTCGCAACACGCGCACCCACGTAGCGCTGCAGACTTACATCGAGCGACTGCCGTCCCCCCGGCAGCCGCGGTGACGGCACCACTGGTCGGGCTCGACGAACCAGCACGGCAACAGTGCCCCAACCGGCTCGAGGGGCTGCCCGACGACCTCCAGGCCGATCTCGTCCAGACGGGCGAACGTGGATCCCTACACCGCCGCCCGCGCGCCGCCCGTCGCTACACCCTAAACTCTGAAGAGCCGGTTTCGCACACCCGTTCCGAGACGAAGCCCCCGGGCCGCGACCAGGGCAGCCTCCCCGGAGAGTCGACCACCCCGTCAGTCGTCTCGGTAACTAAGGTGGGCTCAACGGATCAACGCACCACAGGCGCCCATCCTCCGACAGGGCCGCACTCACGCGCTGAGGGTCTGTTCGTACTGCTCGACGAACGGGAAAGGCTTGTGAGGGGGCGGCTGCCCGTGGCCGCCAGAGCAGGTCTAGGGGCAATACCGGTCAGTTGGATGCCACTATGTAGGCGGGTGGGACGGGCTTCAGTCACTGACCGTCTCCGCTGAGGTGCGGTTGGCCGGGCCAGGTGTAGGTGCAGTCCGGCTCGCGCTCCTCGTTGCGGCTCCCGTCGCTCGTGTCGGTCAGGATGAATCCAGTGGCTTGGTAGAACCGGCGCGCGCGGACGTTGCGGGTGAAGACGTGCAGCATCAGACCGTCTGGGCTGCAGACCTTGGCGGCGTCCAGCAGGGCTCGCCCGACGCCGCCTGCCTGAGCCTCGGGATCGACGTACAGCTGCTCGAGCCAGTGCCCGGCCACGGCCGCGAAGCCCAGCACACCTTCGCTGGACTGGGCCACCCACACCCGCTGCGCCGCCAGCACGACGTGCTCCATCCACCACCGTGTGGCCGGCTCGTCGTGCGGGCTCACCAGCCACGGCATCGCCGCAGTCCGCGACCGCAGGTACAGGGTTGTCAACGGTTCGGTATCAGCCCTGGAGCCGTCGCGGATGCTGAGGCCGCCGACGCTCACGCCGAGGTAGCGCTCAGCGTTGCTGAACACCGACATTGCGCAAGCATCACGGCGGGCGAAGAACGCGTGCAGAGCAAACCTGTCACGGCACCACTATGGCCACCCCGTCAGCACGCTGTCCACGAACTTCGGGACGGCGACCGCTCGCTTGGAGCACTGGCCGGCTTGCGGGACCCGGTCAGCTGAACTCGGGGCGGGGCGGGGTATCAGTCGCCGAGGGCCAAGATGCCCTCGGTCGCTGCTACGCAGATCGCGTCGAATGCGGGGGGGACTTCCCCGCCAATGAGGGGGCGAACGAGTCCGTAGGGGCACTGTCGGGTTCCGAGGAGCGCGAGACGGTATCGACGGTCGGTGAGCCGTCCGTAGCGGCGCGCGGTGACGCGTCGTAGCTCGGTATCGACGTCGTCGTTGATGGTCGCTAGTTCGGCGCGCTGCTCGGCAGGGATCTTCGGCAGCAGGTCGGACAGCCGGTACAGGGTCATTGCCTTGGCGTCACCGGGGTTGTCTCGGCAAAACCGTGGGATGTGCCGCGCCATCGCTGCCATTGAGGCCTGCGGATCCTCGATCTCGGCAGCGAGGAGAAGACCCTGGTGAAAGCGATGGATCGATCGGGCCCACAGCGACCCGAAGAGCGCATCACGGGAGGGGAAGCGGTGGTAGATCGACCCGGTCGGGGCACCGACGCGCTCGGCGACGTGGGTGATCGTCGTGTCTCGCCAGTGCTCGACGACCGCGTCCCGGGCGGCGTCGAGGATCTGTTCTGAGGTGAACTTCGCCGGTCTTGCCACGAGCCAAGACTAGAGTTAGTTTGCGACCATGCCAAATAGAACGCTAACTCTAGAACCGGCGCGGTGGATGGTGTGGGCTGCCTGGGGAGCGTTCATCTCGACGGTTCCCTCCGCGGTGTGGCGGGTGCTCATGATCGTCGGGCTGATGCCCGGGACCCAGGAACTACGCCGCTTCGAGCTCGCTGGCGACGCTTCCCTGGGCTACGTCTACGTCTTCGCCTTGAGCATCGTCCAACTCATCGCGGGGTTCCTGACCGTGGGCCTCATCCGGCCGTGGGGAGAACAGATCTGCGGGCGGCGCGTGCCCCTCATGCCGGTCCTCCTCGTGGCTACCCTGGGCGGGCTCGCGGTGGTCTGGCTCTTCAATGTCTCGATGGTCGGTGGGCTTGTGGCCGGTCAGCGCCCGGATGCCGGCCTGGTCTCTGGCGCGCCGCTCGCCGTACTGGTCGCCTGCTACGCGCCGATTCTGCTGTGGGGCCCGCTCGAGCTCCTAGCCACCGTCGGCTACTGGCTACGACGACACCGCCCAACGCCTTGAGGCTTGCACCCAGAGCAGCTCGGCGGCCTCAACTCCGGATAGGGATCCTCAACCGGCGACGGCCCAGATGACGATCCGCTCGGGCATATCAGTAACCTGACGTGCAATGAGCACGTCGCGCTTGAGGTTCGAGTTGTTCGTCGATGACGTCGAGGTCTCGATCCGGTTCTATCAGGCGGTCCTCGGCCTGACCCGGACGGCTACGTACCGGTCAGCGACGGTGCGGTGACCATCGGTCTCCAGCAACACACTGCGCTCCCGCCTGGACACCACTTCCGTCCCGAGGACTCCAAGGGGCCTCGAGGTGTCGGTGTGGAGATCGTGGTCGAGGTCAACGACGTGCATTCGGCCTTCACAGGGGCAACCGACGCCCTTGTCGGCTACGACGGGCGACTCGAGCAGCTCGACGATCGACCTTGGGGCCGGACTGACTTCAGAGTGATCGACCCTGACGGGTACTACGTGCGGGTCACGTCGTAGCCGACCAAACTGACCGCCGTCGCTACAGGCATCGATCCTCGCCGGCCCGTGCTCCCACGCTCTAGGCGCTCGCCGTGTCGCACGAGGATCCCGTTGCGGGCATCGTATATATAGCATTCCAATGAGATATACTGAGTGCCATGAAGCACCTAGTCGACATCGATGACGACGTCTTGGAGCGCGCGAAGCGACACCTGGGAACTCCGACAATCAAGGCGACGGTAAACGCCGCACTGCGGCTGGCCTCAGGAGGCTCGGCCGCCGATGATGACCTCACAGCCGCGGTGGCGACCCTCGCATCCGTAGAGTTCGAGGACCGGTCGGCCGCGTGGCGTTGAGCTACCTCGCCGACACCAGTGTGTTCACTCGGCTCGCCGTACCCCAGGTGCAGGACGCACTGCAGAGACTGTTCGGCTCGGCCGTCATCGCCCGCTGCGCCATGACCGACCTTGAACTCGGCTTCTCAGCACGCAACGCTGCCGAGTGGGACCGTATCCAGGCGGCCGCCGCAGCGTTCACCGGCGTGGAGGTTACCGCGGAAGACTTCCGCCGGGCCGGGCAAGTTCAGCGAATGCTCGTCGTTGCCGGGCTGAAGGGGCGCAAAGTTCCAGACCTGCTCATCGCCGCGGCCGCTGAACGCGCACGCCTGGCGTTGCTGCATTACGACCACGATTTCGAGCACATCGCGCAACTCACCGGACAGGCTCAACAGTGGATCGTCCCGCCGGGAACCGTGGACTGAACGCACCTCGCCAGGCCGTTGAGCGATCGTCTACGGGCGGCCGTCGGTGAAGGCTTCCTTGCGGAACCGCCTTGATCATCTGGCCGTCGTGCGCGGGCGACCCGACGAGGAGGTTTCGCCGGCCGTGCCGGGTCGGCCTGCGGAACGGTCACGCAGACTTCGCTGAGCCGCGGACAGGCGCCAGCGGCACTTGGTCCATCCACGGCCGGTTCGTGGTTGGTTGTCGTACGGTCACTCCCGTGGGTGCGCGCGTTGAGCTTCGGGTCGGTGGCGACCGCGTACGAGCGGTATCGGCCCGGCTACCCCGTCGAGCTGGTCGATGAGGTGCTGAATTACGCCGGTCGGCCGGTTCGCACGGCCCTCGAGATTGGCGCTGGCACGGGCAAGGCAACGCGTGTGTTCGCCGAACGCGGACTGGCAGTGACCGCGACCGAACCGACGCGGCGATGCTCCGCGAGCTTCGCAACCACGTTCCCCCGACCGTGACGATCGTGCGTGCAGCCTTCGAGGATCTCGCTCCTGGCGCCTCGTACGACCTCGTTTTCGCGGCCGCAGCGATGCACTGGACTGATCCCGTTAGTCGCTGGGAGCGCGTGGCCGCACAGTTGGTTCCCGGCGGTGCATTCGCGTGCTTCGGTGGGCAGGTGCAATTGGCCGATCCCGCTGTCGAAGTGTCGAGGTGGCCGCCAAACATCATCGTGCATCTGGCTCGGACTACCTCGCGATTAGGAGTTCGTCTGATCTGACCGACGAACCGCCATCAAAGTCGTCGCCGTGACCGGGTTCGGTCAGCGATCGTCAACCGGCCAGTGTTACAAGCGAGCGGTCACCCTGTACCTGCGGTCGCGGACCGCGGCGATGCCGTGGCTGGTGAGCCCGCACGACGAGCCGGCAACACGGTGGTGGATGGAGCACGTCGTCCTGGCGGCGCAGCGGGTGTGGGTGGCCCAGTCCAGGGACCGAGTGCTGGGCTTCGCGGCCTTGTCCGGGCACTGGCTTGAGCAGCTGTACGTCGATCCTGAGGCTCAGTCAGGCGGCGTCGGGCGAGCCCTGCTGGACGCCGCCAAGGACTGCAGCCCAGAGGGTCTTATGCTGCACGTCTTACCCGCAACGTCCGCGCGCGCCGGTTCTACCAAGCCGCTGGATTCATCCTGACCGACCAGAGCGACGGGAGCCGCAACGAGGAGCGCGAGCCGGACTGCACCTACACCTGGCCCGGCAACCGCACCTCAGCGGAGACGGTCAGTGACTGAAGCCCGTCCCGCTGACCGATCCCTTGCGGACAAGATCACGACTGCCCGTCATCGGCTCCGCAAGTGTCGGCGGTCGTTCGGCAACCGGGCCAGCGTCTCACGCTTCCGTGGGCCGGCGTGGGCCGGCGCGGGCCGGCGCCGGGCCAGGGGTGTTGGGAATGAGGGATTCCCAACATCCCACCCGAAGCGCTCAGGCTGCCGGCACATCGCGGCCGAGGAACGCGACCAACCTGACGATCGCCGGGGCGGCGTCGGCGACCTGCCGGGCCGGGCCGAAACAGCCACCGCAGGGACGTACCGCTCGCCCTCAGCAGCATCCTCCGGCAGATCCGCCGGTCGCCCGAGTGCCTGGGCGAGATCCCAGCCGTGGGCCAGCAGGTCGTACATGCGGATCTTCAGCCGCTCGGCGCCGGTGGCGGCACCGAGCGGGCCCTGGTAAGCGCGATCGAGAACTCCTGGTTGCCCAAACGCGTCGAGCAACTCGGCCGCCGAGTCACGATAGGCGCGGGCGAGCTGGTCGCTCGGCACCCCGTCACCCCGCTGCGGCGGCGGTTGCTCAGCGAGCACCGCGTTGAACACCAGATTTCTTGCCGACCAGATGCTCGACGAGCCGGTGCACGGTCCAGTCCATGCACGGAGTCGGCGCGGACCACTGGTAGGGCTGGATCGCACCGATCAGCTCGCCGACTGCTGCGAACGAACGAACGAGTCGGTCGAGCTGGATGTCGTTGTCTACGGCCACGAGGGCCACCTCTCACAGGTGGCGCCACCGGGCAAGCTGCCCTCAGGTCAGCACACTCCAGGAGGCGCGAAAGCGGTCATCGACACGGAACGTCGCACCTCCTCCCAACTCGAACGGGCGACCATGACCCTGCCACATCAGCCGTGCGGTCGGGCCGAGGCTTATTGATCTCGATGGGGGACCGTCCTGCGCCACACTTGCCGAGTGGAGCAGTCATCGGTCGATACACCTCGGGTGGCAACAGCGCCGGAGGCCGTGACGGTGGCCGGGCTGCTGGATGCGTTCAACCGGGAGTACGACACCCCGACACCGGGGACCGCCGTCCTCACGACGTGGCTCGAGCGGCTCCTGGCCGGTGAGAACGTCATCGCCCTGCTCAGCGGTGACCCCGCTGGTGCCGTCAGCGTTGCTGACCCTGCGCCCGAACGTCTGGTAGGACGGTCCGGTTGCCCTGCTCGACGAGCTCGACGTCGCGCCAGAGCTGCGTGGACGAGGACTCGGCTCCGCACTGCTCACGACCGCCGAGGCCATGACCCGACAGCGCGGCAGGGCCGTGCTCGAGATCAACGTCGATGGCGACGACACCGACGCCCGCCGGTTCTACGAGCGACGCGGCTACGTGAACAGCGAACCGGGCCAGGACCAACCCCTCCTGTACTACTACCGAGAGCTGGGAGACGTCTCATAGCGGGAGAAACAGCAGACCGTCGCAGACCGCAGTGGACGGTGCCGGACAACCCGAGGGCACAAAACCGAGACCCGTGGCCCAGGCGAGGCCACCGGCCAGGCGGCTCACTCCGACTCCGCGTTGTGTACTCGCCGTTCTAGTGCGTCTCGCAGGTGGCCCATGTTGGCCCTCTCCTCGCGGCGGATGACCAGCAAGAAGATCGGGAAGACCAGCCTGAACCAGCCGTGAGGGCGCGGATCGAAGTCAGCGTGGAGCTGAGTGCCCTCCGGCACCGGCACGAGCCGGCTCGTGAGCGTCACCTCGATCGGACCGCCATTGTGCATCGTCCAGCTGTGCGGTCTGTCGTACGCGACGGTTTCGAGCTCGACAAGCGGGCTGCTCTTCCACTTCGCGCGGTATCTGGTGCCCAAACCCACTGGACCGTCCGTGAGCTTCTCCATGACCTCGCACTTCGGGTTCCACTCGAGCTCCACACGATGGTCTGACAGGTAGTCGAACGCCTCCTCGGGCGAGCACCTGATCACCACTGAGTTCTGGATCATCGAACATCCTTTCTGCCCGCTAGTGGTAACACTAGTGAAAACTTAGTAGAGTCGAACGCATGCCGTCCGTCAAGGGTGCGAAGCTCTCGCGTATCGAGCGAGCCAGACAGACGCATCGCCGGATGCTCGACGGCGCACGCGACCTCTTCCTCACCCAGGGATACGCCGCGACGACGATGGAACAGATCGCAACCCAGGCCGGTGTCGCCGTGCAGACCGTGTATTACACGTTCCGGACCAAGGGACAGCTGCTCTGCGAGGTCGTCGAAGTCACCGCCGCGGGAGAGGACGAGCCGGTCCCCGTGGCGCAGCGGCCGTGGATGCGCGAGACCCTAAGCACTTCGTCGGCCCAGCGGGTTCTGGCATTGGCCGTCGAACACGGCACCGCCATCTACGAGCGGGCTGCCCCGCTCTGGCCGGCCGTGAACGCAGCCGCCGCGACCGACCCCTATGTCGAGCAGTACTGGCGGGGCGTGGCAGCGAAGCGGCGGGCCGGCCAGGGGCGACTTGTGGCCCGGCTCTCCGAGCTGGGTGCCCTACGCGAGGGACTGAACGTCGAGCGCGCCACCGATCTCCTGGTAGCGCTATTCGGTCATGAGGCGTTCCGAGAACTGGTTGAGGCAGGCTGGACCAGCGCCAACTACAAGGCCTGGCTCTTCGCGACGCTCGTACAGCAGCTGCTGGGTGCAGAGCGACTCGATGCCAAGGCATGCAAAGACCTGACCTACGGCGAACTTCTTCCCGAGGGGTAAGGGAAGAGTCGATCCGAGCCGATACGTGCTCGGTCTCGACAGTACGATCGTCGACGTCGACGTCGACCTCGACAAGGAGGACGTGCGGCTGCCCGACGGTCGCCGGCTGACGAACGAGCTCGCCGAGAAGATGGCACGGGAGGGCGTGGCCGAAGTTCGCCGACGCAACCCCATCCCGGCGGCAAGTCCCTCGCGGGCGACGGTAGCCACTCGCCTCGGGTGCAGTTCGGGCTCCCGGAATCCCTCCGTGGGGCCGCCGAAGCTAAAGCCGCCGCCGAGGGTGTGAGCCTGTCGGGGCTGGCCCGTGCGGCCCTCGAGCACTACCTAGCCTCCTGATGACCCCCGCTCACGGACACCGCTGAGCAGGATCTTCACCGGTAGACGTTCCCTTCTGCGGGCGCTTACACCGTCCGGACGACCGGTTGGTGCGGCGGCGGTGGCGGTGCGTCCTTAGGGCCCGCGGAGAAACAACGTCAGGGCGCTACGGCGTGTCGGGCTGTGGTCTGAAGGTGTAGTTCCAGTCTCCGTGGAAGTCGTGGCGAGTGATCGGCAGGGCGTCGATGTCCTTGTTGGTGT
>JAABUS010000770.1_pt1 | contig 77727 bp, 68 predicted proteins | sample 5560161 | NCBI WGS metagenome assembly JAABUS01 (sample SAMN10711885, study PRJNA513376) | rock metagenome | isolation source: Antarctica rocks | place: Antarctica: Victoria Land, Trio Nunatak nord | collected 2016-01-04
CGAGGCGATCGGGCGTGGGCTCGACCTGCCGGTCACCTCGATCACGGCCGAGCAGGCCGAGGCCCAATTCGGCTTCCTCGCCGGATTCCTCGCTCTGGACATGCCGGTCTCCAGCGCGCTCACCCGCCAGCTGCTCTCCTGGGAACCGTCGGGGCCGGGACTGGTCGCGGATCTGGAGCAGGGTCACTACGTCGCCGCCGCGGCGGCCTGAGCGACCCGCCCGGCAGGCGCCGCGCGACGCCCAGCTCCACGGCGCGTCGCGCGACGCCTCCTGGCTCCGGGCCGGCTGCGGGCGGAGGGGTCTCAGCGCAGCCGGCGCGCGCGCAGCACCAGATCGTCGGTGTGGTGGGCGCCGGCCCCGCCGTGGGGGGCGATCCGCGGGCGTTGCTCGTCCAGCTCCACCTTCCAGTCGTCGTCGAGCAGCGCGGTGACCATCGGGGGCCAGACGTAGTCGGCCGGGTCGAAGCCGCTGTCGTGCATCTGCTGACCGTCGTGCACCTGCTGGGTGTCCATCCCCGCGTGGTGCACGAGCAGCAGCACGCCGCCGGGAGCGACCGCCGCGAGCAATGCTCGCTGGCCGCGGCGTCGGGGGTGCGCAACAGGGCCGGGTACTGCGCGGAGACCAGGTCGAAGGATCCCGGCGAGAGCATCGCCTCCGCCAGTCCGGCGTGCACCCAGCGAACGGCGACACCAGCGTCCCGTGCGTGCCCGGCCGCCCGTGCCAGCGCCACGCCCGAGACCTCGAGCGCGGTGACATCCCAGCCGCCGCTGGCGAGCCAGACGGCGTCCGCGCCCTCGCCGCAGCCGACGTCGAGCACCCGCCCGGGCGTGAGCCCGGCGACCTCGGCCACCAGCGCACCGTTGGGCTGGCCGCTCCACAACTGCGCCTGGTCGGCGTACCGCCGGTCCCACTCCGCCTGCACCGCCGGTTCTCCGACGTATCCGTCGGCAGGCCAGGAAACGTCGGACACGGATGATGCCGCCGCGATGTCATCGGTCACCCGCTCACCGTCGCCTGTCGCGGCCGGTCCAGCCAATCCTGGTTGCCGGTCCGGCAAACCGGCGTCCACGGGCGAGGAGCGGCTGAACATGGCCCACCATCCGGTCCACTCTGCCCAGGGGCGAGCGTTGTGGTGTGTCGGAGCCCTGGGGACGGCCCGTTTCTTGGACACGATTGGGTGAGCACATTCTTTTCGACAGTAATGGACCGCCGACAGGCGGTGTAACCGAGTCCGGGCCGAGCTCGCGGAAGCCTTCGGAGTGTCCCAGCCCACGATCTCTCCGGCCAGCGGCAGGCTCACTCCGGTAGGAAGCCGCCCTGTCGAGACGTACAGGACTGGGAAAGCAACTCGATACCGCCGTCACCAGTCCGGTACAGGATCGAGCGGGCCATCGCCCATTCCTCCGAACCTGTCGTGATAAGCCTCCTCACGTGGCAGGTTCGTCTGCCCGGCGACGCGGTGATCGGTCAGTCCGGATCGGCCAGGTCCAGACCGATCAACGTTGCCAGGCCGTGTTCCACGGCGCTGAGTTCCGACGGGGACAGCCGGCCGCGGCGCCCGCGCAGTTGGGCCGTGCTGACCGTCAAGACGCTGGTGGGGTCGACGTAGGACTCGCTGGGCCCAGTCAGTCCGGCCTCGGCGCCGACGGGTATCCGCAATGGCCGGGGGCCGGGGGTTGCGGTGATCAGGACCACGACCACCGACGCGGACCGCGGGATCAGGGGTTGACCGTGAGGACGACCCCGGGGTGGGTGCCGATGGGCGCGGGGAACCGGCAGTCGTAGACCTCACCGCGCAGCGGCTCGGCACCGGTCACCGGCCGACGGCAGGGTGTTCCGCGGAAGCCGACGCGGGCGCGTCCTCGGCGGCGAGCAGGGCGTCGATGCCGGCGGCCACCGCGCCGGCCGGGACGACCCCGCCGGGTCCGTACTCGGCATCAACGGCGGCGAGGACCTCGGCCTGCTGGGCGTGCCGGCGCAGCATCCGCAGGCCGGCGACGACGGCTTCGGTGCGGTTGGTCAACCCGAGCAGCGGCATCGCCGCCTCAACCTGCTCGGCCAGATCCCGGGGCACCCGGGCGGTCCAGCTGATCGACGGCGCCACTTTATTGTCATACAAATACGATACGTCGGACGAAGAGCGGTCGTCTGGGTTGCCGTTAACACTGGTTAGCCGGTGCCCTGGCTGACCCGTGGTGGACGCTGTTGAGCGGGGTCTGGGCCGCTGCCCGGTGACTGTCCTCGCTGCCCCGTCGACGTCTGTTAGCTGCGGCAGATTTGCCGTCCGGGATTTGCTGCCGGTGCGGGCCCGCAGTGCGTCATCAACGGCGCGATCGCCGCCGCCGGATCTGTTCTCTACTCCTCCTGGAGAACGCGGCCGTTGCCGTCTTCGCATCGATGACGTGGGGACGACTGGAAGCGCCCTCGTCCATCGCTACACCGACCCCACCGCCTACCAGCAACGCACCTCACCACGGACAACCGGTTGTGCCGTCGCGGCCAGGCTCAGGACCCGATCGCCCCTACCCGCGCCAGGCTCTCGGCGGTCGCCACGATCGCGTCCTCGTTGGACCGCGGCGTCCAGCCGAGTTCCCGGCGCGCCTTGTCGGAGGAGACCGGCCGTTGCTTGCCGAGCTCGTACAACCGCCCCCGGAGCACGGGATCGAACCGACCGGACAGACGGACCAGCGCGTTGGGCAGGGTGCGTCGGGGCACGCGTGTGGCCAGCGCGGGCACGCGCTCGCGCAGCACCCGCGCGACGTCGGTCATCCAGGCGAACGTGCCCGCGCCGATGTAACGCTGCCCGGCCGCGTTGGGCGCCGTCATCGCCCGGAGGTGCAGGTCGGCAATGTCGCGCACGTCGACCAACGGCCAGCCGAACCGCGCCATCCCGGGCAGCGATCCGTCGAGCAGCCTGGCGACGATGTCAATGGATGCCGATCGGTTGGGTCCGAGCACCGGCCCCAGTACCGCGCCGGGACAGACCGTGACGAGTTCCAGGGCGTGGCCCTCTCGCGTCGTCCAGTCCCAGGCCGCCCGTTCCGCGATTGTCTTGGAGCGTTCATAGGCGGACGTGTCGGACAGATTTGTCTCGTCGGACCAGTCCGTCTCGGTGAACGGCACGTCGCGCCCGCCCCGCCCATAGGCGACCGCCGCGGTGGACGAGGTCATCACCACCCGCCTGACCCCCGCCGTGCACGCGGCGGCGAGTACCCGCAACGCGCCGTCGCGTGCGGGGCGCACCAGCTCGTTGTCGTCCTTAGGACTGCTCGCCGGGAAAGGCGAGGCAACGTGGAGTACGTAGGCGCAGTCGCTTGCGGCCTCCATCCAGCCCGCGTCGGCGTTGAGATCGGCGGCGACCACCTCCAGGCGGTCGTCCGCGGGCGCGAGCTCGCCGAGACCGGCCCGCAGGCCGGCCTCGCGGGCGAGGTCGCGAACCGTCGTCCGTACTCGCCACCCATCGGCCAGCGCCTGCGCGATGCAATGGCCCGCGATGAAGCCCGAGCCGCCCGTCACCAGCACGCGTTCGTCGTGTCTCAAAATTCACTCCTCGTTCTCGTGGCGGCGGCCGAACCGGCCGGCGTGAGGTCGCTGGGGGCCCGACCCGAAGGACAAGTTCGCGGGCTCGGCCTCCCGGAGGCCCGCTCGAGCTCGACGCCGCGCCCAGGTAGCCGCCGACATGTCCTCAGAGTAGAGGATTTCCTCTACTTGAGCCAACTCCTCAGGGTCTGGCGTAGGAGACTCGGATCATGGACAGTCGGCAGCCCGTCCAAGCCCGGAGCGTGGCCTCCACCCACCGCATGCTCGACGCTGCCGAGGGCCTCCTCGAGGCAGGTGGACCGGATGCCCTCACCGTTGATGCCGTCGTCAGGCAGGCGCGGACATCCGTCGGCTCGTTCTACGCCCGCTTCGGTGACCGCCAGGGCCTGCTCGTCGTCATGCAGGACCGCCTCCTCAGCCGGCTCGTCGACGCACTCGACGCCACCGTCGCCGCGGCTGCGGCCGAGCCGGACCTCCCCGCAGCAGTGGAGATCCTGGTCGCCGAGTTCCTCAAGGCGTTCCGCGAACACCGGACGGCCTTCAACGCCTACATCCTGCAAAATCGGTCGGACCCCTCCATGCGAGCCCGTGGCGCCGAGGCGAGCAGACAGGCCGCCGATTCAGTGGGGCGTCTGCTGGCCACACGACGGGACCAGGTGGAGCATCCCGACCTGACCCTCGCCGCCGACTTCACCTACCGGGCACTCTTCGCCCTCGCGACCCAGACGGTCATCCTCGACGACCGGGATGTGACTGGGAAACAGCACAACGATGAGACCTGGGCCGAGCAGACCACCAGACTCCTGCTCGCCTACCTCCAAGCTCCCCTCCCGGGCGACCCGGTCCGTGTCGCGAACTCCCCCGGTAGGGCACGGCCGTCCTCGGCCACCAGGTCGAGCGAGCCGTAGTCGGTGCGGCGATGGATCGGCGCGAGGGAATCCGGCCCCCTACGGCCGCCGGGAACCCCGCCCGCGGCGCCCGGGAATCACGGAACCGGTCAGCGGCTGCCGGCAAGCAGGTGGCCGAGCAACGCGACCGCGCCGTCCTTGCTCAGCGGGAGATTGCCGTTGCCGCATTTGGGTGACTGCACGCACGACGGGCACCCGGTCGCGCACGGGCACTCGCGGACCTGGTCCAGCGTGGCGGACAACCAGCGCTGCGCCACGGCGAACCCGCGCTCGGCGAACCCGGCGCCACCGGGCAGCCCGTCGTGGACGAACACCGTCGGCAGCCCGGTGTCCGGGTGCAGCGCGGTGGACACCCCGCCGATGTCCCAGCGGTCACAGGACGCCAACAGCGGCAGCATCCCGATCGACGCATGCTCGGCGGCGTGCACCGCCCCGGGCAGGTCCGCCTCGGACACCCCGGCGGCGGCCACCGCGGCCGGCGGCAGCGTCCACCACACCGCGCGGGTGCGCAGCCGCTGCTCGGGCATGTCCAGCGGCTCCTCGCCCAGGACCTGGCCGGTGGACGCGCGGCGCAGCAAGTAGGACGTCACCCGGCTGGAGACGTCCACCGTGCCCAGCGCCAGCCGTGCGGAACCCCACGCGACGGTTCGGTCGACGCCGACGACCCGGATGTCGGCCACCGAACGCGCCACCGTCGACAGGTCCCCGACCGACGTCGTCAGCACCGCCGCGTGGGTCGGCTCGCCCCGGGTCCGGTCGCCGGGCGCCTGGTCCCCGGACACCGACGGCTCCCAGTGGGTGACCCGGTACGGCCGGCCGCGGTGCAGCAGCACCGCACCCGGGTGCGCCTGGGCCGGTGCCGACGCCGCGTCGACGGTGCCGAGCAGCCGCCCGGTGCCCTCCTGGACCAGGGCCACCGGCCGGCCGCCGGAGCCCCGCAGGTCGGCCAGGTCACTCGCCCGGTCCGTCCGCGTCCAGAACCACCCGGCGCTGCGCCGCCGCAGCACCCCGGCGTCGGCCAGCTCGTCCACCACCGGCCGGACCCGGCGCACGGCGTCCGCCGGGTCCTCGTCCGGCCCGGCGGCGAAGACCGCGAGCTCGTCCGGGCGCAACGGCAGCTCCGCGGCGGCCGCGCACAGGTGCGGGGCCAGGACGTAGGGGTTCGCCGGGTCGAAGACGTTGGCCTCGACCGGGGCGTCGAGCAGCACCTCGGGATGGTGCACCAGGTAGGTGTCCAGCGGGTCCGCCCGGGCGACGAGCACCGCCAGGCCGTCGGCACCGGCCCGCCCGCTACGCCCAGCCTGCTGCCACATCGACGCCCGGGTCCCCGGGAAGCCGGCCATCACCACCGCATCGAGCCCGGCCACGTCGATGCCCAGCTCGAGGGCGTTGGTCGCCGCGAGCCCCATCAGCCGGCGCGACCGCAGGCCGTCCTCCAGCCCGCGCCGGTCCTCCGGCAGGTAGCCGCCGCGGTAGGCGGCCACCGAACCTGCGCCGCCGAGCTGGTGGCCGGCGGACAGCGCCACGGTCTCGGCCGCCCGCCGCGACCGGACGAAGGCCAGCGTCTGGCGCCCACCCAGCACCAGCTCGGTCATCAGGTCGGCGGCCTCGGCGGGGGCCGGGCGTCGGGCGCCGCTGACCTCGTCGGTCGGCGGCTCCCACAGGCCGAGTACCGACGTGCCCCGCGGCGACCCGTCCTCGGTGACGGCCCGCACGGGCAGCCCGGTCAGCCGGCCGGCGACCCCGGCGGGGTCGGCGACGGTCGCCGAGGCGAGCACGAACACCGGCTCGGCCCCGTGCGCCGCCGCGACCCGGCGCAGGCGGCGCACCAGCAGCGCGACGTGCGCCCCGAACACGCCTCGGTAGCCGTGGCACTCGTCGACCACCACGTACCGCAGCCCGGCGAGGAACCGGCGCCAGCGGGCGTGCCCGGCCAGCAGGGTGTGGTGCAGCATCTCCGGATTGGTCAGCACAAGGTGCGCGTGGTCGCGCGCCCAGTCCCGCTGTTCCTGCGGGGTGTCGCCGTCGACGACCGCGGCGCGGAAGGCCGGGATGTCCAGCTCGGCCACCGCACGGCACTGGTCCGCGGCCAGCGCCTTGGTCGGCGCCAAGTAAAGGGTCGTCGGCCGCCGCCCCCCGACCGGGGTCAGCGCGTCGGGCGTCTCCAGGGCGGCCGTCATAGCCGGCAGCAGATAGGCCAGCGACTTGCCCGACCCCGTCCCGGTCGCCAGCACGACGTGCTCGCCGGCGTGGGCGGCGTCGGCCGCGGCGACCTGGTGGGCCCACAGCGCCGGGATCCCCGCTGCCGCCAACCGGTCCCGCAGCACGGCCGGAACCCATCCCGGCCACGCACCGGGAACGCCCACCCGGGCCGGCACCGTCCGCAGTCCGACCAGGCAGCCCGACCGGTGGCCCCGCGCCAGCGACCGGAGGACCGCCTCGCCCGTCCCCGTCGGCTGCGCGCCGGTCCCCGCCGGCGGCGCAGCGGTCCCCGCCGGCGGCGCAGCGGTCCCCGCCGCGGGCGCCGGCACGGTCAGGGTCACGGCAGCAAGTCTGGGTGACAGACCGCTCCGGAGCCGGCACCGACCCGGCGGCCGGCTCGGGTGCGCAGGGCGGGTGCGCAGGGCGGATGCGCGGGGTCATCGCGCCGATACAGTGGCGCCGCTCCTCGCCGCCGCCGCCCGCGGCCGGTGGGGCGCGCCTGCCTTCGATCCGGGGCGCGGCCGCCCGTTCGGCCTGCACCGCACGACGGCCCTGCACCCACCGGGAGCCTGACGCCTCGACGGGCATCCCAACGACGGGAGGACATCGATGTCAGGGACGCTCTCGGGCGCCAACACCGCCTACGTGGCGGTCGTGCTGGTGATCGCGCTGCTCGGTCTCGCCGCCGGCTTCCGGTTCCGCCGACAGGTGCTTGCCGCCCCGGACGGCACCCCGGCGATGCAGGAGATCGGCCGGGCCGTGGCCGAGGGGGCCGCGGCGTACCTGCGCCGGCAGTTCCGGACGCTGATCATCTTCCTGGCCGCGGTGTTCCTGCTGTTGTTCGCCCTGCCCGGGGACGCCTCGGTGCGCGTCGGCCGGTCGCTGTTCTTCGTCGTCGGCGCGGTCTTCTCGGCGGCCATCGGCTACCTCGGGATGAGCCTGGCCGTCCGGGCCAACGTCCGGGTCGCGGCCGCGGCGAACACCACCGGACGCGAGGACGCGATGCAGGTGGCGTTCCGCACCGGCGGGACCGTCGGGATGCTCACCGTCGGCCTCGGGCTGCTCGGTGCGTCGGTGGTGGTGCTGATCTACCGCAGCGACGCGCCGAACGTGCTGGAGGGCTTCGGCTTCGGCGCCGCGCTGGTGGCGATGTTCATGCGGGTCGGCGGCGGCATATTCACCAAGGCCGCCGACGTCGGCGCAGACCTGGTCGGCAAGGTCGAGCAGGGCATCCCCGAGGACGACCCGCGCAACGCCGCGACGATCGCGGACAACGTGGGTGACAACGTCGGTGACTGCGCCGGGATGGCCGCGGACCTGTTCGAGTCCTACGCGGTGACCCTGGTCGCGGCCCTGATCCTGGGCCAGTCCGCGTTCGGTGAGTCCGGCCTGGTGTTCCCGCTGATCATTCCCGCCCTCGGCGCGGTGACCGCCGTCCTGGGCATCCTCACCACCCGCGCCCGGGCCGGTGAGGACGGCCTGAAGACGATCAACCGCAGCTTCTACCTGTCCGCCGTCGTGTCCGCGGTGCTCTGTGTCATCGCCTCGTTCCTCTACCTGCCGTCGACCTTCGCCGAGCTGGGCATCGCCAACGGCGTCAACCGCGACCCGCGGGTGATCGCCGCCGCCGCGGTCGTCGTCGGGGTCGTGTTGGCCGGGGTCATCCTGGCGCTCACCGGCTACTTCACCGGCACCACTGCCCGGCCGACGAAGGACGTCGCGAAGACGTCGCTGACCGGCGCGGCCACCGTCATCCTGTCCGGGATCTCCCTCGGCCTGGAGTCGGCGGTCTACACCGCGCTGGTCATCGCGGCCGCCGTCTACGGGGTGTTCCTGCTCGGCGCCGGATCGGTGACCCTGTCGCTGTTCCTGGTGGCACTGGCCGGGACCGGTCTGCTGACCACGGTCGGGGTCATCGTCGCGATGGACACCTTCGGCCCGGTCAGCGACAACGCCCAGGGCATCGCGGAGATGAGCGGCGACGTCGGCGCGGAGGGCGCGCGAATCCTCACCGAGCTCGACGCGGTCGGCAACACCACCAAGGCCATCACCAAGGGCATCGCCATCGCCACCGCCGTGCTGGCCGCGACGGCGCTGTTCGGCTCCTACACCGACGCCGTGAACGCCGCTCTCGCCAATGCCGCCCGCAACCTGACGGCGGACCCGTCGCTGTCGGTCCAGGCGCGGTTCAGCTACGAGATCGTCAACCCCTCCACGCTGGTCGGGCTGATCGTCGGGGCCTCGGTGGTGTTCCTGTTCTCCGGCCTGGCCATCGACGCGGTCACCCGGGCCGCGGGCGCGATCGTCTACGAGGTGCGCCGCCAGTTCCGCGAGCACCCCGGGATCATGGACCGCACCGAGACCCCCGAGTACGGCCGGGTGGTGGACATCTGCACCCGGGACTCGCTGCGGGAGCTGGCGACGCCGGGCCTGCTGGCAGCGCTCGCCCCGATCGCCGTCGGCTTCGGGCTGGGTACCGGGGCACTCGCCGGCTATCTCGCCGGCGCGATCGGCACCGGCGTGCTGATGGCCGTGTTCCTGGCCAACTCCGGTGGGGCCTGGGACAACGCGAAGAAGATCGTCGAGGACGGAACCTACGGCGGCAAGGGGTCGGAATCGCACGCCGCGACCGTCATCGGCGACACCGTCGGCGACCCGTTCAAGGACACCGCCGGGCCGTCGATCAACCCGCTGATCAAGGTGATGAACCTGGTCGCGGTGCTGATCGCGCCGTCGGTTGTCCAACTGTCGATCGGACCCTCGGCCAACACCGGCGTGCGGGTGCTGATCGCGCTGGTCGCCCTCGCCGGGATCGTCGCAGCGGTCTTCGTGTCCAAGCGCCGCGGCATCGCCGTCGCCGGGGACGCGGAGCTGGAGGACACCCCGCGCGCCGGCGCCCTCACGTGAGCCTGGGCGAGCCGCGACTGTCCGACGGCCGGACGGGGGTCCGCGGCCCGACGTTCACCGGCGGCATCGCGGCCGACGCCGGGTTCGCCGGGTTGGTCGAGCGGATCCGCCGGGTGCCCAAGGTCCTGCTGCACGACCACCTCGACGGCGGGCTGCGGCCCTCGACCGTCATCGAGTTGGCCGACGCGGTCGGCTACCCGGACCTACCGACGACCGATTCCGCGGAGCTCGGCCGGTGGTTCGTCGAGTCGGCCGACTCCGGCTCACTGGTCCGCTACCTGCAGACGTTCGACCACACGGTGGCGGTGCTGCAGACGCCCGCCGCGCTGCACCGGGTCGCGGCGGAGGCTGCCGCCGACCTGGCCGCCGACGGCGTCGTCTACGCCGAGGTCCGGTTCGCCCCCGAGCAGCACCTGCTCGCCGGGCTCAGCCTGGACGAGGTCGTCGAGGCGGTGGTGGCCGGCTTCGCCGACGGGGCCGTGACCGAGGCGGGCGGCGGTCGCCCGATCGTGGTCCGGACGCTGCTGACCGCGATGCGGCACGCTGCCCGGTCGCTGGAGATCGCCGAGCTCACGATGCGCTGGCGCGACCGTGGCGTGGTCGGGTTCGACATCGCCGGCGCCGAGGCCGGCAACCCCCCGACGCGGCACCTGGATGCCTTCCAGTACGTCGCCCGGGAGAACGGCCACGTCACCATCCACGCCGGCGAGGCATTCGGGCTGCCGTCGATCTGGGAGGCGATCCAGTGGTGCGGGGCGGACCGGCTCGGCCACGGGGTCCGGATCGTGGACGACATCGCGGTGTCGCCGGACGACGACGCCCCGCCGGTGATCGGCCGACTCGCCGGCTACGTCCGGGACACCCGGGTGCCACTCGAGCTGTGCCCGAGCTCGAACGTGCAGACCGGGGCGGCCGTCTCGATCGCCCAGCACCCGTTGGGGCTGCTGGCCGACCTGGCCTTCCGGGTGACCGTGAACACCGACAACCGACTGATGAGCGGCACCAGCCTGAGCCGGGAGATCGCCCTGTCCGCCCGGGCCTTCGGCTGGGGATGGCCGGATGTGCGGCGGGTGTCGGTGAACGCGATGAAGTCGGCGTTCGTCCCGTTCGACGAGCGCCTGGCCATCATCGAGACCGTCCTCAAGCCGGCCTATGCCCCGCTGGTGGGCACCCCGCTGCTCGATTGAGGACGTCGGTCGATCCGGCCACACTGCAGCTCGTGGCTGCCTTCGACCCCCGTCCCGTCCTCGCCGAGGTCGACCGGCTCCGGGATGCGCTGACCACCGCCGGGTACACCGTCGACGCGGTCGTCGGTCTGCTCGGCCCGGTCGCGTCGGCGGCGCTGGGTCGCGCCCAGACGACCCCGGCGCTGCTGGCGTTGGCCGGGGACCGGTCGGCACTGGCGACGCTGGTCCGGTTGTGGCCGTTGCAGGCCGAGGTGGCCCTGGCCGACGTTGCGGCGACGCTGCCCGGCCTGGTCGCGCCGATGGCCGCCGCGGGGATCGTGGAGGTGGCCGGGACGAGCGTCCGGGCGCTGGTGGACATCCGCCCCTACGGCGACGAGGCCCACGACTGGTGGGTGGTCTGCGACCTGCTGCACAGCCTGAACGGGCGCTCCACGCCGGTGCCCGCCGACCACGTGCCGGGCGTCGGCGGCGCGACGACGTCACTGGCCCAGCTGACCGTCCGCCGACCCGTCGGGACCGCGCTGGACCTGGGGACCGGCTGCGGGGTGCAGGCGTTCCACCTCACCGCCCAGGCCGGCCGCGTCGTCGCGACCGACGTCAACCGTCGCGCGCTGGACATGGCGCGGCTGGCGACGGCGCTGAACGGCCTGGCCGATGCGGTCGAGTACCGGGAGGGTGACTTCTTCGCACCGGTAGCCGGCCAGCGGTTCGACCAGGTGGTGTCCAACCCGCCGTTCGTGGTGTCGCCGGCAACCGCCGACTCCGCGGGGGGCGGCCGGTTCGCCTACCGGGACGCGGGATTCGCCGGCGACGAGCTCGGTGAGCTGCTGCTGTCCCGGTTGCCGGACCACCTCGCCCCGGGCGGGACCGGCCAGCTGCTCGCCAACTGGGAGCACCGCTCCGGAGCGGACTGGCGGGACCGGGTCGGGTCCTGGCTCGCGCCGCTGGCCGACGCGGGCGCCGACGTCTGGGTCCTGCAGCGGGAGGTCCTGGACCCGGCCGCGTACGCCGAGACCTGGCTGCGCGACGCCGCAGCCGACAGCCGCCCCGACTACGCCGACCGGTACGCAGCCTGGCTGCGGGACTTCGCCGACCGCGGCGTCGAGGGCATCGGGTTCGGCTGGGTCAGCGTGCACGCGGCCGGCCACGGCCGGCGCCGCGGGACGGTCCGCATCGAGGAGCACGCCGGCCCCGTCGCCCAACCGCTCGGGCCGGCGGTCGGTGCTTGGTTCGACCGCGTCGCCTGGCTGGCCGGCGCGGGGTCGACCGACGCCGGCCTGCTCGCCGCCCGGCTGGCCGTGGCGCCCGGGGTCGACGAGCAGCGGTACGCCGAACCCGGCGCCGACGACCCGCGGGCGATAGTCCTGCGCCAGCACACCGGGCTGCTGCGCTCGACCGCCGTCGACACCGCGGCCGCCGGCCTGGTGGGTGCCTGCGACCGCACCCTGCCCGTCGGGGCCGTCGTCGGCGCCCTGGCGGAGCTGCTCGGTGTGGACGACGCCGAGCTGCGTGCCGCGCTGCTGCCCCGGGTCCGCCGGCTCGTCGACGACGGGTACCTCGAACCCGTGGGGGACTGAGCCGGCAGGTGGTCGCCGCCGGACGACGAACGGGGCCCGGGGGCGGGGGGCGGGGGGCCGGGAACATCCCCGGCCGCACGGTCGCTGGGCCCGAACATGACCTCTTCGACGAGCTCCCGCAGCGCCCAGAGCATCGGCAGTGACACCACCACCGGCACCGGCACCGTCGAGCTCGGCGACACCGGGATCGGGGTGTACCCGCTGTGTCTGGGCGGCAACGTGTTCGGCTGGACCGCCGACGAGCAGGCGTCCCGCGACGTGCTCGACGCCTTCCTGGCCGCCGGTGGAAACCTCGTCGACACCGCGGACGTGTACTCCGCGTGGGTCGACGGCAACTCCGGCGGCGAGAGCGAGGCAATCCTCGGCCGCTGGCTGACCGACCGCGGCGCCCACGGCGCGGTGCACATCGCCACCAAGACCGGCGGGCTGCCCGGCGCGGACCTGTCCCGGGCGTCGGTGGACGCCGCGATCGACGCCTCGCTCGGCAGGTTGGGCATCAACACCGTCGACCTCTACTACGCCCACCGCGACGAGCAGTCCCGTCCGGTCGCGGAGATCGTCGACACCTTTGCCGGACTGGTGACCGACGGTCGGGCCCGGGCGTGGGCGGTGAGCAACTGGTCCGCGGAGCGGATCGGCGGCGCGGTGGCCGCCGCCCGGGAGGCCGGGGTGCCAGGTCCGGTCGCGGTGCAGAACGAGGGCAACGCGGTTGTCCGTACCGACCGCGCGGTGGTGCGGGCGGCCGATGACGCCGATCTGCTGCAGCTGCCGTACTCGACGCTGGCGTCCGGGTTCCTGTCCGGGAAGTATTCGCGCGAGGGCGACCTGCCGGACAGCCCGCGTGCGGAGAAGATCAAGGCGACGCTGATGACGGATCGCGGCTGGGCGGTGCTGGACGCGGTGCGCTCGGTCGCCGGGGCCCGCGGCGTCGCGGTCGGCTCGGTCGCCCTGGCCTGGCTGCGCGCTCAGGGCACGGTGCCGATCGCGTCCGCCCGCAGCGTCGATCAGCTGCCGGACCTGGTCGCCGCCCTCGGGTTGGAACTGTCCGCCGCCGAGGTGCGCGCGATCACCGACGCGGGCGCCTGAGCGCAGCATCCCCGAAGGGACGCCTGAGCGCGGGCCGGGTCGGGCGCACCGCGGCCGGAATCCCGACGTAGCCTGCGGGCGACCCGGCCGGTCGGCCGGTCCGTGAAGACCCGAGAGAACTGTGGAAGGACCGGCGTGCCCGCGAAGACGACTACCCGCCCGAAGCGCACTCCCGCCGCGGGCGGCGACGTTGCTGGCGCCGCGGGCGGCGACGGTGGGACGCCGGTCCGGACCGGCGCGCCGCTGCGGCGGCTGATTATCGTCGAGTCGCCCAAGAAGGCCCAGATGATCTCCGGCTTCCTCGGCCCGAACTACGTCGTGGAGTCCTCCTTCGGACACGTCCGGGACCTGCCCAGCGGCGCCGCGGAGGTCCCGGCCAAGTACAAGGGGCAGCCGTGGGCGCGGCTCGGCGTCGACGTCGACAATGGCTTCGAGCCGCTCTACATCGTGCCGGCGGACAAGAAGTCGCAGATGAAGAAGCTCAAGGACCTGCTCCGCGACGCCGACGAGCTCTATCTGGCCACGGATGAGGACCGCGAGGGCGAGGCCATCGCCTGGCACCTGCTCGACGAGCTCAAGCCCCGCGTCCCGGTCCGGCGGATGGTCTTCCACGAGATCACCCCCGAGGCGATCCGTCGTTCGGTGGACAGCCCGCGCGACATCGACCAGCAGCTGGTCGACGCGCAGGAGACCCGCCGCATCCTGGACCGCCTGTACGGGTACGAGGTCTCCCCGGTGCTGTGGAAGAAGGTCATGCCGAAGCTGTCGGCTGGCCGGGTGCAGTCGGTGGCCACCCGGTTGGTCGTCCAGCGTGAGCGCGAGCGGATCGCCTTTCGCACCGCGTCCTACTGGGACCTGCAGGCGACCCTGGACGCGGGCGAGGGCCGGGACCCGCGCACGTTCATCGCGCGGCTGGCGGCAGTGGACGGGGCGCGGGTCGCGTCCGGGCGTGACTTCACCGCGCTGGGCGCCCTCACCTCCGACGCCGTGGCCCACCTGGACGAGGCGACCGCCCGCTCGCTGGCGGCGGGGCTGGCCGAGGCCTCGTTCACGGTCCGTTCCGTGGAGTCCCGGCCGTACAGCCGCAAGCCCTACGCGCCGTTCCGGACCACGACCCTGCAGCAGGAGGCCGCCCGCAAGCTCGGGTTCAGTGTCGACCGCACCATGTCGGTGGCGCAGCGGCTGTACGAGAACGGCCTGATCACCTACATGCGTACCGACTCCACCACGTTGTCCGAGACGGCGGTGAGCGCTGCTCGCGCGCAGGTCCGTGAGCTCTACGGTGACGCGTACGTGCCGGACAAGCCGCGCACCTACGCCAACAAGGTGAAGAACGCCCAAGAGGCGCACGAGGCCATCCGCCCGGCCGGGGACAGCTTCCGCACCCCGGGCCAGACCCGGCTGACCGGGGACGAGTTCCGGCTGTACGAGCTGGTGTGGATGCGCACCGTCGCCTCCCAGATGCGGGACGCCGAAGGCCGCACCGTCAGCATCCGGATCGACAGCACGAGTGCCGGCACGGTTGGCGCACCGGACCGGGCGTGCGAGTTCGCCACCTCCGGCCGGATCATCACCTTCCCGGGGTTCCTGCGTGCCTACGTCGAGGGCCGCGACGACGACTCCGAGGCCGACGACAGCGAGCGGCGCCTGCCGGACGTGACCGAGGGCGATGTCGTCAGCGCCCAATCGCTTGCTCCCGAGGGACACGAGACCCGTCCGCCCGCGCGGTTCACCGAGGCGACGCTGGTCCGAGAGCTGGAGGAGCGGGAGATCGGCCGCCCGTCGACCTACGCCTCGATCATCAAGACGATCGTCAACCGTGGCTACGTGTTCAAGAAGGGCAGTGCCCTCGTCCCGACGTGGCTGGCGTTCGCCGTCATCCGGCTGATGGAGGAGCACTTCGGCAAGCTGGTCGACTACGCGTTCACCGCGCAGATGGAGGACCAGCTCGACGAGGTCGCCGGCGGGCGGGCGCAGATGGCCGGGATCCTGGCCCAGTTCTACTTCGGGGCCGACGACCTGGCGGGGCTGCAACGTCTGGTCACCGAGCTGGGCGACATCGACGCGCGGGGGATCAACACGTTCGACCTCGGTGAGGGCGTGCACGTCCGGGTCGGTCGCTACGGGCCCTACGTGGAGGACGACCAGGGCGGCCGGGCCTCGGTCGAGGAGGACATGACACCGGAGGACCTGACGCTGGCGGCGGCGCGGGAGCTGCTGGCCCGCCCGAGCGGTGACCGTGCGCTGGGGGTCCACCCGGACAGCGGGCTGCCGGTGGTCGCGAAGGCCGGCCGCTACGGCCCGTACGTCACCGAGGTGCTGCCCGAGGACGCCCCCAAGGCGGCGAAGCCCCGCACCGCCTCGTTGTTCTCCTCGATGGACCCGGCGGAGGTCACCCTCGACGACGCGGTCCGGCTGCTGACGCTGCCGCGGTCGCTCGGCGAGGACCCGGAGGCGGACGGGGAGGAGATCACCGCTCTCAACGGCCGTTACGGGCCGTACGTCAAGCGGGGAACGGACTCCCGGTCGCTGCAGTCGGAGGAGGAGTTGTTCACCGTCACGCTGGAGCAGGCGCAGGAGCTGTTCCGCCAGCCGCGCCCACGTGGTCGGGCCCGGGCCGCGGCCGCTCCGCCGCTGGCCGAGCTGGGCGCGGATCCGAACAGCAACCGGCCGATGGTGGTCAAGTCGGGTCGCTTTGGGCCCTACGTGACCGACGGGGAGACGAATGCGACGCTGCGCTCCGGTGACGACGCGGAGACGTTGACCGCTGAGCGGGCGATCGAGCTGCTGGCGGACAAGCGGGCCCGCGGTCCGGCCCCGGCGCGTAAGGCACCCCCCCGGAAGGCGGCCCCGCGCAAGACTCCGGCGAAGGTGACCGCGAAGGCGACGACGGCAGAGAAGGACAAGGCGGCGAACAAGGTGTCGGCGAAGAAGGTGACGGCCAAGAAGACGAGTGCCGCCGCGCAGGTGCCGGTCGGCAGCTGAGCTAGGCCGGCGGTCGTCCGGGCAGCGGGTCCCCGGTCGGTGCTGCGCATTTCCCGGTCGGCCCTTCGCATCCTGGGTCCGGCGGGGCGATCGACAGCCCGCGCCGCAGGACCCGACGGGCCTTGTCGGAGCTGATCGTGAAGTGGCGCTCGGCGACGGTGGCCGCCCGCTCGGCATCGCCGGCCACGATGGCGTCGGCGAGGTCGACATGCTCGCCGACCGCGCGGGAATCCATCTCCTGGCTGTAGGGCTCGATCGCGATCCCCGAGGTCAGGCGGCTCAACAGGTCCCGGCTGAGCAGGGCCAGCTGCGGATTGTGCGTCGCCCACAGGACCGCGGCATGCAGGGCGACGTCGGCCGCATGGTGCGCCTGCGGCGTCGACGCCCCGACGAAGCCGCCGACCGCCCCGCGGATCGCCTCGATGTCGGAGTCGGTCCGGCGGCGGGCCGCGGTCCGGGCGATCATCCCCTCGACCAGCTCGCGCATGTCCAGCAGGTTCTCCAGGTCGTCGACACCGGCCGGCATCGTGTTCCGCACCGCGGCGGCCGAGCCCGAGCTCCAGCTCTCCAGGATGTAGGTGCCGCCGTTACGGCCACGCCGCGTCTGGACGACGCCGTTGGTCCGCAGCCGGGCGAGTGCGTCGCGCACGGTGGTCCGGCTGACCGCCAGCGCGTCGGACAGTGACCGCTCGGTCGGCAACCGCTCGCCGGGGACGAACAGGCCGAGGGCGATCGACGTGAGCAGCCGGTCGGCGACCTCACCGGCGGTGTCCGGGACGGTCACGCGGTGCAGCAGCAGGCCAGGCTCGGCGACGAGGTGTCGGACCGGCGGAGACGAGTCCGTCGCCGACAGTGCCTGTGTCATTGCGCTGAGTCCTCTCGGAGAGGCAGCGCCGCTCACCGGGCTGCTCGTCGGCAACACCTACAGGCTTTGTGATCCCGCGGCCGGCCACCTGGTTGTCCTGGCCGGGGGATCGAACGTGGGAGCGATCACAACCTCGGCGGATGGGATCGCCATCGCCTCAGGTCAGTGCGCGGACGCCGGCGGCGGCCGCGGCTGCGCCGATTACCACGGCTACGAGCGGGGCGCGGACCACGAGCAGGACGGCCGCGGCGACCAGTCCGGCCAGGCGGGCGTCGACGACCAAGCGATGACCCGCTACGACCGTCCCGGTGACGACGAGCGCTGCCAGCAGGGCAGCCGGAAGTCGGTCGGCGAGAGTCGCGAGCGCGGGCCGTGCGGCGAGCCGGTCCGGCGGTAGCAGCAGTCCGGCCAGTTTGAGCAGGTAGCAGCCGGCGCAGACGGCCAGCAGCCACGACCAGCTCACCGGCGCACCCCCCTCGTGTCGCCGCCAGCCGGCTGGCCGGTCTCCTGTTGCCCGGTCCCTGGTTGCCCGGTCCCTGGTTGCCCGGTCCCTGGTTGCCCGGCGGGGGGCCGCGCGGCTCGGGGCCGCCCGCCGGCGAGCACCGCGAGCGCCGCGAGGGGCACCGCCAGGCCGACCGGCAGCACCACCGCACCGGCCACTCCGAGCAGCGCTCCGGTCGCCGCGACCCAGCGGGTGCCCCGCACCCCGGCCCGCAGCCGCGGCCATAGCAACGCCAGGAACGCCGCCGGGCCGACCGCGTCCAGGCCGAGCGCGGCCGGGTCCCCCACCGCACCGCCGAGCAGCGCGCCTACCAGGGTCGACACGTTCCAGCAGACGTAGACGGCCAGCCCGGTCGAGGCGAACGCCAGCCGGGCCAGGCGCCGGGACAGCCCGGGCGCCGTGGCCATCGCGGTCGTCTCGTCGATGACCAGCTGCGCGGCCAGCGGTCGCAGCCGCGGCGGCACGGCCAGGCGCGGCCCGAGGGTCACGCCGTAGAGCATGTTGCGGCTGCCGAGCAGCACCGCCGACGCGGCGGCCGAGCCGGCGGTCCCGCCGGCGCTGAGCACGCCGACGTAGGCCAGCTGCGAACCCCCGGTGAAGGCGAACAGGCTCAGCACGCACGTCTGGGCGGTGCTCAGGCCGGCCGCGACGGCGAGGGCGCCGAACGACACGCCGAAGACGCCGACCGCCAGCCCGAGCCCAATGCCGGCCCGGATGACCCCCCGCTCGTGGTCCGGATGGCTCACTCGCCGGTCACGCCGTCGATCGCCTGCCGGAGCAGATCCGCGTGTCCGTTGTGCCGGGCGTACTCCTCGAGCATGTGGGTGACGACCCAGCGGGCGGAGACCGGTTCGCCGCGCAGGTCCCCGACTGCGTCGAGCGAGTCCAGTCCGGCCACGATGTCGCGGGACCGGGCGCACGCCGCGCCGAACAGGGGCACCGTGGCGGCGACGGTCGCGGTCGGCGGCGGGTTCAGGTCGGCGTCGGGGTCGTCCGGCACCGCCCCGCCGGGCTCGGCGGAGCTGGGATAGGCCCCGTCCGGGACGTCCACGCCGGCAAGGACCGCCTGGAACCACCACACCTCGTTGTCGGCCATGTGCCGGACCAACCCGAGCAGGCTCAGCGTCGACGGCGGCACCGACCGGGCGCGGGCCTCGGCGTCGGTGAGCCCGTCGATCTTGCGCAGCAGCGTCGCCCGGTGGTAGTCCAGCCAGTCGCCGAGCGTCCGCCGCTCGTCGGACCCCGTCAGCGCGGGCTCGACCCGCTCGATCGTCATCGCCCGAGCCTGCCTGAAGCGCCGACGCCCGCCGACCTCGCGGGTGGGCGGGCGTCGGTCGCCGATCCTGAAGTGCGCGCAGGTCGGCTGGCTCAGTGGCGCAGGTCGCCGGCGATGAAGGCCTCGACCGCGTCCCGGGCCGCCGAGTCGTCGTACTGCTCCGGGGGGGACTTCATGAAGTAGCTGCTGGCCGAGAGCAGTGGACCGCCGATGCCCCGGTCCAGGGCGATCTTCGCGGCGCGCACCGCGTCGATGATGATGCCGGCGGAGTTGGGGGAGTCCCAGACCTCGAGCTTGTACTCCAGGCTCAGCGGGACGTCGCCGAACGCGCGGCCCTCCAGGCGGACGTAGGCCCACTTGCGGTCCGACAGCCAAGCGACGTGGTCACTCGGCCCGATGTGCACGTTGTCCGCGCCCATGTCCCGGTCGACCTGGCTGGTGACCGACTGCGTCTTGGAGATCTTCTTCGACTCCAGGCGCTCGCGCTCGAGCATGTTCTTGAAGTCCATGTTGCCGCCGACGTTGAGCTGCATCGTGCGGTCCAGCTGGACGCCGCGGTCCTCGAACAGCTTGGCCAGCACCCGGTGGGTGATGGTCGCGCCGACCTGGGACTTGATGTCGTCCCCGACGATCGGCACCCCGGCGGCGGTGAACTTGGCCGCCCACTCCGGGTCCGAGGCGATGAACACCGGCAGGGCGTTGACGAACGCGACATGGGCGTCGATCGCGGCCTGGGCGTAGAAGCGGTCCGCGATCTCCGAGCCCACCGGAAGGTAGGAGACGAGCACGTCAACACCGGCCTCGCGCAGCGCCGCAACCACGTCGACCGGCTCGCCGTCGGCCTCGACGATCGTCTCGCGGTAGTACTTGCCCAGCCCGTCGTGGGTGTGCCCGCGCTGGACGGTGATGCCGAGCGGCGGGACGTCGGCGAACTGGATGGTGTTGTTCTCACTCGCCACGATCGCCTCGGACAGGTCCCGGCCGACCTTCTTGGCGTCCACGTCGAAGGCGGCCACGAACTCCAGGTCGCCCACGTGGTACGGCCCGAACGCCACGTGCATCAGGCCGGGGACCTGCTGCGCCGGGTCGGCGTCCTTGTAGTAGTGCACGCCCTGGACCAGCGACGATGCGCAGTTGCCCACGCCGACGATGGCGACTCTGATCTTGCCCACGGGTTCTCCTGGTGTCTGTCGGTCCGCGGCCCGGCGATGGGCTGTGCGGCTGTCTGGTGCGGGTCTGGGTGGTGCCCGTCAGGTCCGGACCGGCTGGTCCGGTCCGGTGTCGGTGTTGCGGCGCTCGTCCTCGGCGCCGATCCGGCGCTCGTCGGCGAGCAGGTCGTCCAGCCAGCGGACCTCGCGCTCGGACGTCTCCAGGCCGAGCTCGCGCAGCTCGCGGGTGTAGCGGTCCACGCGCTCGTCGGCCCGGCGCAGGGCCGAGCGCAGGGCCTCCCGACGCTCCTCCACCCGGCGGCGGCGCGCCTCCAGCAGCCGGATCCGAACCTCGGCCGGGGTCCGGGAGAAGAACGCGACGTGCACCCCGAAGCCCTCGTCGTCCAGCGCGGTGGGACCGGTGTCGGCGACGAGGGCGGCGAACCGGGCCCGGCCGCTGTCGGTGATCGTGTAGACCCGACGCGACCGTCGGGTCAGGCCGCGCTGCAGGTCCGACGCCGGCGTGGTGGCGACCTCGAGTATCCGGGCGGCTGCCGTCGACGGCTCTTCGCTGTCGGTCAGCAGGCCGTCCGCCGACAGTCGCCGCAGCGTCGGGTAGACGGAGCCGTAGGAGAAGGTGCGCAACGAGCCGAGGGTGGCGGTCAGCCGCTTGCGGACCTCGTAGCCGTGCATCGGGGCGTCCGCGAGCAGGCCGAGGATCGCGAGTTCCAGCACTGCCGCCCCCTCCCCGATCGTCCGTCGCGCCAGCCGTTGCGTCGGCGCCTCCTGCCGGACCAATGTATCGGACCGATATGACGTCGGCGACCTGTGGGCACGCCCGCGTGTCGGCGCCGGGGACGGGCCGCGGCACTGCGGGTCAGCGCCTCGTCCACCCGGTTCATCTCGTCCATGGACAGGAACCCGGCCGGTTCGGTGAGGCGGTTCGGGTCGACGGTGTCGAGCTGGTCGCACATGACAGGGTTTCCCGGTCGCAGCTGACAACCGCGGGATCGTTCGGATCTTCGCGTCGAGCGCGCGCCTCGCTGGCGGCGAGTTGACGGCGCTCGTCACGTCGCAGCGCCGCCACGGTTGGTCGGTGGCGGGGCAAAGTTTGCTCAGAGCTATCGACTTCCCACTCAGCGTCAGCTAATGTCCTGCTCGCAGTGATCATCTCACTACGGGAAGTCACTGGCTGACGGGTCAGTCCGGTCCTCGCCCTCTCGGCTGGGGCGAGCGCGTGGCGGACGACCGAGGGGTTCCATCAACCGGATCGAGGGTGTCATGACGGAACGGTCCCGACGGGGTTTCCTACGCAACGCATCTGTGGGTGCCGGGGTTGTCGTCGCGGCGACGTTGGCGCCGCGGGCGTCCGCCGAAGCGACAGGCGAGGTCAGCGGTGCCGGCCCGGCGTCCGGGGATCCGGTGATGGCTTACGTGCGCGACGCACGGGTGGGCGAGATCGCGCTGTTCGTGGGAACCGAGGAGTTCGTGTACCGCGACGCCGACCTGGCCCGACGGCTGGCGCGGGCGGTGCACCAGGCACGACCGGCGTAGCCAGCCCGACGCCTTTCCCGACCTGAGTACAGCCCCGGACCGACCCCGGCAGAGAGGTAGCGATCAGTCATGTCGTCTCACAAGGAAGCCCCCGCGATCAGCGAAGACCCGGTCGCGGACAACACCGATGTGTACGCGTTCGTCAGCCCCGACAACCCCGACACCGTGACGATGATTGCGAACTTCGTCCCGTTCGAGGACCCGGCGGGCGGCCCGAACTTCGAGCAGTTCGGTGACGACGTCGCATACGACATCAAGATCGACAACAACGGCGACGGCCTGCCGGAGGTCGTGTACCGGTTCACGTTCAACACCGAGTACACGATCCCGGACACGTTCCTGTACAACGTCGGGCCGATCGAGTCCCTCACCAGCAAGAACTGGAACCGGCGGCAGTTCGTCTCGCTGACGCGGCTGGACGTGACCTCGGGCAGGACGCAGCAGCTGGCTGACAAGCTCCCGTCCCCGCCGTGCAACATCGGTCCGTTCTCGACTCCGGACTACGTGAAGCTGGCCAACGCGGCCATCCACCACCTCAAGGGCGGTCGCACCCTGTTCGCCGGGCAGCGTGCCGAAGGTTTCTACGTCGACCTCGGCGCGATCTTCGACCTCGGTACGCTCCGGCCGTTGCAGAACCTGCATGTGGCCTCGAAGATGCCGGCCGCGCCGGGGATCAACGGGACCAACGCCAAGAACGTCCACTCCATCACGCTGCAGGTGCCCAAGACCGACCTCACCTCCGGTGGGCGCAAGCCGACCGATCCAACCGACCCCCGTTCGACGATCGGGGTATGGGCGACCGCCAGCCGCCAGCGGGTGCGGATGTACGACCCGAAGAACCCCGGTAAGACCATCAACACCGGTCCCTGGGTCCAGGTCTCGCGTCAGGGGAATCCGCTGTTCAACGAAGTTCTGATCCCGATCACCAGGAAGGACTTCTTCAACTCTCAGCAGCCGGTCGATGACAAGCAGTTCGCCCGGTACGTCACCCATCCGGAGTTGGCGCGGCTGCTGCCGGTGCTCTACCCCGACCAGTTCCCCCGCCTCGCCGCCCTGACTGCGTCCGGGAAGCCCCGAGCGGACCTGGCGGCGATCCTGCTGACCGGGATCCCGGCCGGGATCATCCCGCACTTCCAGAACTCCGGCGGCACGGTGATGGCCGACCACCTGCACCTGAACATGGCCATCCCACCCACCACCGACTCCCCGAGCAACCTCGGCCTGATCGGGATGGACCCGGCCGGTTTCCCCAACGGCCGGCGGGTGTTCGACGACGTCACGACCATCGAGCTGCGCGCCATCGCTGGCGCGACGTACCCCCTTATCGACAAGGCCTACACACCGGACGCGGCAGCCGGCCTGATCACCCAGGGCCTGACATCGTCCAACACCGACGTGACCGCCAAGAACACCCAGCACTACCTGCCCGGCTTCCCCTACCTGGGCACCCCGCACAACGGTTACGACAACCCGTCCAGCAACAAGCCGGCGCCGTTCCCGGGTACCAGTGCGGGCATGACGGCGCCGCTGGGGGGGATGGCGCCCGTGGGGGGCGTGGCGACCGGGCTCGGCAGCGTCGACGGTGGACCGGACACGTCCGCGCTGGTCGCGGGCGGGGCCGTGCTGGCCGGTGCGGCGGTCGCGGCCGGTGCGGCGGCGGTGGCACACCAGCGCCGCCCATCCGCGGACCAGGTGGAACCGGGTACGACGCGGTGAGCGGCGTCGGCCCGGGTGGTCCGCGCGGGAGGCGGTGACGGCGGATGGCGGAGCAGTCCTACGGGCCGACCGGGGCCGGTTCTGTCGTACTCGATATCGGCGGGGCGATGGGCGCGCTGGCATTGCGCACCTCACCGGACCTGGCCGGGGCAGAGATCGAGGTCAGCCGGGTCGGCCTCGACACACCGCGGACCCACACGGCGGTCAGGGAGCGGCGAGGGGCGCCGGAGGTCCAGTACGTCGCGGTCTTCGCCGCCCTGCCGGCCGGTGACTACACCGTGTGGGACCTCGACGGGACCCCGACCAACACCGTCACGATCACCGGCGGCGAGGTCGCAATGCTCGACTGGCGGGAACGCTGACGCCGTAGGTCGCTGTCCGCCGAGGTAATCCGGGCGGAGGACCAGCCCGGGTCCGAGCGTGCTCGGCAGCACTGGGCCCGTCCGCTGACCCCGTCCGAGGGCGGGGTCACCGGACGGGCGCCGAGGCCGTCCGGCCGGACGAGCCGCCCGTCGGTCCAGGCGCGGGTGCTTGTGTCGCCTCCGTGCTCTACCCGGCTGCAAGGGCTGCGCCTCGGCAACCAGGTGAACCGGCTCCAGCCAGTCCTGGTCGTGGTTCTGGGCCCTGCTCGCCGCCGCGGCAGGAGGATGAAGGGCGGACTACTGCAGGGAGTGACGGTGACCGCCCGGGACGCCCATGCCTGGCCGGAGCTGTGGTTCCCCGGGTACGGCTGGCTGCGGTTCGAACCGACGCCGGCCACCCGCACCGGCAACCCACCCGCCTACGCCACCCCGACACCGACCGCGGCAGACCCCGCGTCCCCGCCGGCCTCGGCGTCCGCCGCCCCGGTGCTTCCCCAGCGGTCCGCGCCGGCGGAAACCGCTGCGGGTCCGGCCGCGACGACGCAGCCGGCCGGGAGCACGCCGGGACACCGGGTCGCCGTCGGTGCGGGGGACCACGTTGCCGGTCAGGCGGCGTCCTGGTGCAGTGCGGAGCCGGTGCGGGTCTTGCGGACGTGCAGTCGGGTGGGGATGCGGTCGTAGAGGTCTGCGACATGGCTGACCAGGCCGACGACGCGGCCGCCGGCGCGTAGCTCGTCCAGGGTCGTCATCACCAGCTCCAGGGTGTCCGGGTCCAGCGCACCGAAGCCCTCGTCGACGAACAGGGTGTCCATCACCACCCCGCCGGCTTCGGCGGACACCACGTCGGCCAGGGCGAGCGCCAGGGACAACGAGGCGAGGAAGCTCTCGCCGCCGGACAGGGTTTTGGCCGGCCGGGTGACCCCGGTCCAGGTGTCGATCACGTCGATGCCCAGGCCGCCGGCCATGCCGCGGCGGCCGGCGCCCGCTCCGCGGGTCAATGCGTACCGGCCGGTTGTCATCGCGGCGAGCCGATCCGACGCTGCTGCGGCGACCTCGTCCAGTCGTGAGGCCAGCACGTAGGAGCGCAGGGACAGCCCCTCGGCGTTCTGTCCACGGCCGTCGAGCACGTCGGTCAGCGCGGCCAGCTCGTCGAAGGCCTCGCGGACCGGCGCGTGTGCCCGCGCCGCGTACGCCCACTCCTCCGCCAAGGCGGCGAACGACGTCGCGGCCTGCTCGGCCAGCGCGAACCCGGCGGCGGACGCCTGCCGCAGCTGCTCGGCGGTGGCCGCGGCGATGCCGGGGCCGTCGAGGTCGACCTGTTCACCGGAGTCGACGCCTTCGAGGTCGGGGTCCGCCGCTGCCGACGCCACCGCGGCCTGCTCGTTCTCGAACGCCCGGATCCGGCGGTCCAGCGCCGCGACATCTGAGTCGGAGCGGTGCGCGGCCTCTGCGGCCGCCGCATCCAGGAACCCGGCCTGTACGGCCTCGCTGACCGCGCGGGCCGTGCGCTGGGCCGCCCCGCCGGCGGCCGCGGCCGCATCGGCCGCCGCGGTCCGCGCCGCGTCCGCCGCACCGGCCTCGGCGAGCAACCGCTGCCGCCGGGTGGGCACGTCGGGGTCGGGTCCCCGGACCAGCGTCGCCTCGGCTGCCAGCGACATGCGGGCGCGGCCCAGCCCCTCGAGCTCGGTGACCGCCCGCGCCCGGACGTCCGACAGCGTCGACCACTGCGTCTCGGTCTGCGCCGCTTCGGCTTCCGCGGTGGCGAGCGCCGACGCGCGGGCGGACCGCTGGTCGGCGAGGCCGGTCAGCTGGGCCCGCGTGGCGGCGCAGGCGCGAAGGTCGGCGGCGAGCCCGGCGACGGGCCGGTCGTGTGCGACGGCGCGGACCGCAGCCAGGCCGGCGTCGAGGTCGGCAACCGCAGCGGTCGTGGCGGCCAACCGTTCGGTGCCAGCATCGGTCGCGGCCCGGGCGGCTTCCTCGTCGACCTCCGCGATCCGGTCACCGGCCGGTCGGGCGGGCACCGGGTGCTGCGTGTTGCCACACACCGGGCACGGGCTGCCCGGGGCCAGGTCGGCTGCGAGCTCGGCCGCCATCCCGGCCAACCGCAGCTCGCGCAGGTCCAGCCACCGTTCGCGGGCGGTGGCGGCGTCGGCGCGGGCGGCGGCCTGTGCGTCGGCGAGTGCCGGACGCCCGGCGACCAGCGCGTCGCGGCGGCGTGCCGCGTCCACCGCCGCCCGGGCCGAGACCTCGTCGGCGTCCGCGTGCCCGAGTCCGGTGGCCGCGGCATCGGCCTCGGTGACGGCGGCACGCGCCGAGGCGAGCTCGGCCGGCAGCTGCTCACGACGGCGGGCGAGCTGGTCCAGGGACGGCTGGGTCGCCGCAAGGTCGATCCGCAGCCGGGCGGCCAGGTCCTCCTCGGCCCGGGCGGCGGCGAGCCGGGTGACCAGCCCGTCCAGCCGGCCCGCCTCATGCCGCCGGGCGTTCGCCGCCTCGGCCAGGTCGTCCCGGGTGGGCGCCCACGAGGCCTGCGCGGCCGCCGGCAGAACCCCGTCTCGGACGAGCGCCGCCACCGCCGTGTCGGCGGCGCACCGGGTGGCCTCGGCAACCGATTCGGCGTGGCGGGCGTCCTCGACCGCGGCCGCCACGGGGCGGGCGCGGCGGGCAGCGTCCAGCTCGTGTCGGACGGCGTGCACCGCGGCCTCCGCCCGGTCCAGCGCCGCGGTCCGATCGCTCAGCGCCCGGGCGCGCCGGACCAGCTCGGCCCGCATCCGGGCATCGGCCAGCTCGGCCGTCCGGGCGGTGACCAAGCGGGTCGCGTGGTCCGCCGTGGTCGCCGCCACCCGCGCCCGGGCGTCCAGATCCGCGCCCGTCGAGTCCAGCCAGCCGGCGTCCACGGCGGCCGGCTGCCCGACCCCGGCGACCTGGCTCAGCCGCGCCGCCAGCTGGTCCAGCGCCGCCTCTCCGGCATCGACGGCCCGGCGGGTCTCCATCCGCCGGGCCCGGAACCACGCCTCCACCCGACCGAACCGGGCCGTGCCGAACAGCTGCTCGAGCAGACGCTCCCGCTCGTCGGTCTCCGCGCGCAGGAACCGGGCGAAGTCGCCCTGCGGCAGCAGGACGACCTGGGTGAACTGCTCGGCAGTCATCCCGACCAGCCGCTCCACGATCCGGGCAACCTCCTCGTGCCGGGTCACCGGCTCCCGGCCGGGACCGTCCACCCAGTGCAGTGATGCCGACGACTTCTCCAACGTGGTGCCCGCGCCGCGCTTCTTCGGTCGGGTCCAGTCCGGGCTGCGGTGGACGACGACACGGGCGCCGCCCACCGTCAGCTCAAGCTCGACCGACGGGCGACTGTCCGGGTCCGCGTGGTCGCTGCGCAGCCGTCGCGCCTCCCCGCGCGCGCCCGGAACGCGACCGAACAGCGCGAACGCGACCGCGTCGAGCACGGTCGTCTTGCCGGCGCCGGTGTCCCCGTGCACGAGGAACAGTCCATCCGCGCCGAGCGCGTCGAAGTCCACGGTCTCGGTTCCGGCGAATGGGCCGAACGCGGTGACGGTCAGCCGGTGAAGGCGCATCGCTCAGCCCACCAGCGCGAGCTGAGCTGATCCGAGTGGGGCCGGTCCGGATGCGGCGGTGATGCGCGCGCCGCGGTCCCGCGGCTCGGCGTCGGGATCCACCGCGGCGGCGCAGGCGTCGGCCAGCAGGTCCCGCTCCCGGGAGCTCGGTGCGCTGCCCCGGCACCGGTCCAGGAAGTCCACGGCTACGTCAAGGTCCGGCCGGGCACCGACCCCGTGACCGCCCCGGGCGGCCAACGGGACGACGACCCGCGCCGGCGGCACCCACTCCAGGTGCACCGCGTGCGGGAACCGCTGCTGCAGCCGGCGCATCGCGTCCAGCGGGCGGACCTGGTCGGTCAGCCGGACCGACAGGTAGTGGTCGGTGACCGCCTCGTGGACCCGGTCGGCCAGCAGGTCGGTGATCTCCCCGGACAGCTGCGAGAGCGGCCGCACCACCGGCAGGTCGACCCGCTCCACGTCGACCTCGCCGGTGGGACAGAGCTCCACCAGCAGCGCCGCCTTCCGGGAGCTCCGCTCGCCGAAGGAGTAGGGCAGCGGCGAGCCCGAGTACCGGACCCGGTCGGCGACCTGCTGCACCGAGTGCAGATGCCCGAGCGCGACGTAGTCCAGGCCCGCGAACACCCCCGCCGGCACCGTCTCGACCCCGCCGACGGTGATCGTCCGCTCCGATCCGCTCGCCTGGCCGCCGACGACGAACGCATGGCCCACCAGGACACTGCGGGTCTCCGCCGGGCGGGTGGCGAGGTCCGCGTGGATGCGGCCGACCGCCGCGGTCAGCACCGCCTCGTGCCCGCGGCCACCCGCGTCGAGCGCCGTCCGGTGCACGTCCGGCTCCAGGTAGGGGACGCCGTAGAAGGCGACCGGGCCGGCGTCGTCGGCCAGCAGCACCGGGCGCCCGATCCCGGCGACGGTGGTCCGCAGGTGCAGGCCGCCGTGCGCGGCGAAGGCCGCAGCCTGGCCCAGGCGAGCGGCGGAGTCGTGGTTGCCGGGCACCACCACGATCACCGCGCCCGCCGCCCGGATGTTCTCCAGCGCGGAACCGGCGACCCCGACCGCGTCCGCCGACGGCACCGCCCGGTCGAACAGGTCGCCGGCGACCACGACGACGTCGACCGCCCGGTCGGCGACCACATCGGCAAGCGCACCGAGTGCGGTGGCCTGGTCGGTCAGCAGGTCCCGGCCGTGGAAGGTCCGACCGACATGCCAGTCGGAGGTGTGCAGCACGCGCATGCCGCCGACGTTAGGGACCGGCACCGACAGGATCCGGGAGGCCGGCCAGGCCGGCCCTCCCGGCCATGGCGGACTGTCGACGCCCGAGCACGGCGCGGACCGCGAGCACCAGCGCCGTCGCCGGCAACCAGCCCGCGATCACGTCGCTGGGCCAGTGGACGCCGAGGTAGACCCGGGTGAGTCCGACAGCCGCCGCCCACGACACGGCGAGCGCGATGCCGGCCCGTCGCTTGCGTCGGGACGGACCGCCGGACGCCGCCAGGCAGATCATCCCCGCGACCAGCGCGGAGGTGGTGGTGTGCCCCGACGGCAGCGCCGGCCCGCCGGCGTGCCAGGCCCAGTCCGCGGCCGGTGGCCTCGGCCGCCCGATCCAGGCGGCGAGCACCGCGCGCAGCAGCTGCCCGGCGGCCAGCGCGAGCACCGCAGCCGCGGCGCCGTGGTAGCAGCGCCCTCCGCCCCACGGGGACCGCAGCCGATACCCGAGCCGCCACCGACCCCGGCGCGCCGCCACAGCTCCGGCGGTCGCGACCAGGACGTACGCCGCGACCCCGCTGCCGGTGGTGGTCGCCGCGATCGCGGCGCCGGTGAGCACGGGCTCGCGCGATGCCAGCAGCCACCGGTGCACCGCCAGGTCACCCGGCAGCGGGGCACCGGACCGGGCGCGACCACGGCGGCCAGGGCGGCGAACAGTCCCGCACACGCCACAGCAGGGCAGCCAGCAGCGACCGGTTGACGCTGCGCCGCGCGAGCCGGCTCTGCGTCACCGGCGGGGATCGACCTGGATCTTCGGCGCGTCCCCCCACCCGGGCTCCCGCCGACCGGCGAGCACCTCGCCGACCTCCGCCAGTCCCACCGTCGCGGCGACCAGCGGACGGGGGTCGACCCGCCCGGCGGCGTACAGCTCGATCGTCCCGGCAAGGCCGCCGGACCCGCTGAGCACGCCGACGGTGGTGACGTCTTTCATCACCAGCGCCCGGCTGTCCACCAGGCTCGGTTCGCCGGCCAGGCCGATCAACACCACTCGGCCGCCCGGCTCGACCCGGTCCAGGGCCAGCGCCGGCAGCTCGGGCGCATTCGAGGCGTCCAGCACGGCGTCGAAGGCCACGTCGTGCAGGTCCGCCCGTGTCCAGGCGTGCTCGATGCCGACGGTCCGGGCGAATGCCAACGACGGCTCGTCCCGGCCGAGGACGTGGACCTGCGCGCCCTCGGCGCGGGCGATCAGCGCGATGAGCAGGCCGATCGTGCCCGGGCCGAGGACGAGGGCCCGTCGGCCGGGCGCTAGGCGGGCAGCCCGGACCGCCCGCAGCGCGTTCGCGCCGGGTTCGACCAGCGCGCCGAGCGTCGCGTCGACCGTCTCCGGCAGCCGGTGCAGGGCGCCAACCGGCACCGGCAGCTGCTCGGCCAACGCCCCGGGCCAGCCGTGGCGGACGCCGATCTCATGGCGGTCGCCGCACAGGTGCTGCCGCCCGTCCCGGCAGCGCGGGCACACCCCGCAGCCGAGCATCGTGTCGCCGGTGACGCGGGCGCCGAGCCAGGACGGGTCGACCCCGTCCCCCGCGGCGGACACCGTCCCGCACCACTCGTGCCCGATTCGGATCGGGTACGCGGCCTCCCCGGTCCGCAGGTAGGCCATCGAGCCGGCGAAGAACTCCGCGTCGGTCCCGCACACCCCGACCCGCTCGACGTCCACGACGACCTGGCCCGGCCGCGCCGCCGGCGGGTCGACGTCGCGGACCTGCGACCGGCCGGGTCCGGTCACCACGAACGCGCGCATCCTCAGCCCGTCCGACTGCGGCGCATCCGGCCGGTACCGACCCGGCCGGCGCGAGGTCGGACATCATTACGGTCCATCAGGCCCCGGACAGTAGACCCGCCGAGCACCGATCCCCGTGGAACAGAGGGCGCCGAAATGCCGCTGCGCAGCGACCGTTGGTACGCGGGTACAGACCGCAACGCCTACATCCACCGGGCGTGGATGCGCCGCGGTGTTCCCGACTCGGCGTTCCAGGGCCGGCCGCAGATCGCGATCGCCAACACCGCCTCGGACCTCGTGCCGTGCAACCGGCACCTGACCGAGGTCGGCCAGCACGTGCAGCGCGGGGTCTGGGAGGCCGGCGGGGTCCCGCTGGACATGCCGGTGGTCTCCCTCGGCGAGACCAACGTGCGGCCGACCGCGATGCTCTGGCGCAACATGGCCGCGATGGCCGTGGAGGAGATGATCCGGGCCAACCCGATCGACGGCGTGGTTCTGCTGGGTGGGTGTGACAAGACGATTCCTGCGCTGCTGATGGCGGCCGCGTCGGTAGACCTGCCGGCGGTGGTCGTCCCCGGCGGACCGATGCTCACCGGCACGTTCCGCGGGACGCCCCTGGGCTGTGGCACCGACGTGTGGCGCCTGAGCGAGGAGGTCCGCGGCGGAACGCTGTCCCAGCAGGCGTTCCTGCGGTCGGAGTCGTCGATGATCCGCAGCCGGGGCCACTGCAACACGATGGGCACCGCCTCGACGATGGGCCTGCTGGCCGAAGTCCTCGGCACCACGCTTCCCGGTACGGCGGGCATTCCGGCGCCGGACAGCCGGCTGCTGGTGCAGGCCCACGAGACCGGGCGCCTCGCGGTCGAGATGGTGACCGAGCAGCGACGGCCGAGTACGGTGCTCTCCCCCGGGTCGTTCACCAACGCGATCGTCGCTCTCGCCGCGCTCGGCGGGTCGACCAACGCCGTGGTGCACCTGTTGGCGATCGCGGGTCGCCTGGGGATCCCGCTCACGTTGGACGACTTCGACCGGATCGGCGCGGGGGTACCGCTGCTGGTGGACCTCCAGCCGGCCGGGCGGCACCTAATGGAGGACCTGTACCGCGCCGGCGGACTGCTGGCGGTGCTGCGCGAGGTGCGCGACCTGCTGGACCCGGACGCGCTCACCGTCACCGGCCGCCCGCTGGTCGACCACCTGGCGGACGCCGACGTCTGGGACCGGGCGGTCATCCGTCCGCGCGACGCCCCGCTGCAGCCGGACGCCGGCATCGTGGTGCTGCGGGGCAACCTGGCGCCGAACGGGGCGATCATCAAGCCCGCCGCAGCCACGTCGGAGCTGCTGACCCACCGTGGCCGGGCGCTGGTGTTCGACTCCGTGGAGGACTTCGCCGCCCGCATCGACGACCCGGACCTCGACGTCGATGCCGACTCGGTGCTGGTCCTGCGCGGGTGCGGGCCGAAGGGCTACCCGGGGATGCCGGAGGTGGCGAACATGCCGCTGCCGGCCAAGCTGCTCGCGCGGGGCGTCCGCGACCTGGTCCGGGTGTGCGACGGGAGGATGAGCGGTACCGCCTACGGGACCGTCGTGCTGCACGTCGCGCCGGAGGGCGCCGAGCTCGGACCGCTGAGCAGGGTCCGCACCGGTGACTGGATCGTGCTGGACGTCCCGGCCCGGCGGATCGACGTCGAGGTCACCGACGACGAGCTCGCCGCACGCCAACCGTCAGTCGAGATGCGGGCGGCCTTGGCCCGGCCGACCCGGGGCTGGCAGCAGCTGTACGTCGCCACGGTGCAGGGCGCCGACACCGGGGCGGACCTGGACTTCCTCACCGGCTCGAGCGGGGACGCCGTCGGCCGCGAGTCGCACTGACCGTAATTCCGGCGGACCCCTGGTGTGCGCGGGGGTGTGGCCGGAGGGTGGCGGTCACGGGGCGTATTGGTCGGAGATCTCGGTGGCGTAGCGGGCCATGACCGCCTCGACGTCGCTGCTCGACGGGCGCCCCGCCGCGGCCAAGTCCTGCATGTCGCGGAAGTACTGCACGTAGAGGTCCGGGGTGAAGCTGGTGAGCAGCACCGCCGGCTCGTCGCCGGGGTTCGCGAAGGTGTGCGGTGCGCCCGGGGGCACCATGACCAGCGTTCCCGCGCCGGCGTCGTGGTCCTCGTCGCCGATGGTGAACCGCAGCAGCCCTGAGACCACGTAGAACCCCTCGTCGTGACGGAGATGGCGGTGCTGGGGTGGTCCTGGGGTACGCGGACCGAGCGTGCTCACCGCCATGCCCAGGCGGTGACCGGTCGTGCTGCCGTCCTCGAGAACGCGCATCTGCACCGACGGTGCGAGGTCGATCCGCTCACCGTCGTCGGGACCCACGATCGAGACCTCGGCCACGAGGACCTCCTCTTCGTTGTTGACCGGCGCGGCGGCCGCCGCCACGGCCACGACCAGTCTCTGAGACCGCCGGTCACCGGGTCCAGGACTTCTTCCGCACCGACGATGCCCGGCGCCTATCGTCGCTGGTCGTGGACCTGCGGCTGCTCCGCTACTTCGTGGCGGTCGCCGAGGAGCGCCACTTCGGTCGGACCGCTGCCCGCCTGCGGATCGCCCAGCCCTCGCTCAGCCGCGCGGTCAGGCAGCTCGAGGGCGACCTGGGAGCCGTGCTGCTGGACCGGTCGCCCGCCGGGGTCGGGCTCACGTCGGCGGGCGAGGTGCTGCACGACGAGGCCCGCAGGCTGCTCGAGCAGGCCGAGCGCGCCCGGGCCCGGGTCGCCGCCGCGGTCGGCGGCGCCACGCTCACGGTCGGCACCCTGGCCGACTCCGTCGAGGAGCCCGGCACCCGGCTGTCGACGGCCTTTCGCCGGCGCCACCCCGGGGTCGACGTCCGCGTCCGCGAGTCCGATCTCGACGACCCCACCACCGGCCTGAGGGCGGGCCTGGTGGACGTCGCGCTCACGCGGGCGCCGTTCGACACGACCGGCATCGAGCTCCACGTGCTGCGCTCGGACCCGGCCGGAGCGGTGCTGCGCGCCGACGACCCGCTCGCCCGCCGAGGCGCGCTCCACCTGCACGACCTCGCCGGACGGCGCTGGTTCCGGTTCCCCGACGGGACCGATCCCGTCTGGAGCACCTACTGGAACGGGGGGCAGGACGCGCCGCGCGACGGGCCGGTCGTCCGCACCGCCCAGGAGTGCCAGCAGGCCGTCCTGTGGAACGGGACCGTCGGGATGGTCCCGCTCGGCCACGAGCTGCCCGACGGGCTCGTCGCCGTCCCGGTCGTCGACCAGCCACCCAGTCACCTCGTCGTCGCCTGGCGCAGCCACGACACCAGCCCGTACACCCAGTCACTGATCACCATCGCCGCCGCGCTCCACCCCCGCGGCACATCGCACCAGTGAGTCTCCGGACATGCCGGGGCGGTTCGGTGTGAGCCAGCGTGTCCGACAGGGACTGCCCCGCCCGTGGCGCAGTTGACGCTGGCCCAGGCGCGGGACACCCAGCCGTCAGCCGCTGTCGACCGCCACCCTGATGGCCGTCGCGAGGCTGCCGCCGACGGCCAGCTCGGTGGGGCCGACGCGGACCGTCAGCGGTCCGTCGAACGGGGCCCGCTCCAGCACCTCGACCCGGTCCCCGAGCGCGATCCCGCGGTCGGAGAGGTAGCGCAGCATCCGCGGGTCGGAGTCGGAGACCCGCACGATCACCCCGCACGCGCCCCGGGCCAAGCTGCTGAGCGCCACCGTGTCGTCATCGGCCACCGAACCGTCGGCGGCGGGGATCGGATCGCCGTGCGGGTCCCGCGTCGGGTGGCCGAGCTTGGCCGAGATCCGGTCGACCAGTCGCGGGGACAGGGCGTGCTCGAGCACCTCGGCCTCGGCGTGGACCTCGTCCCACGGGACGTCGAGCTCCCGGGTGAGGAACAGCTCGAGCAGGCGGTGCCGGCGGACCACGTCGACGGCGACCCGCCGCCCGGCGTCGGTCAGCCCGACGCTGCGGTACGGGTCGTGGACGACCAGACCCGACTCGGCGAGCTTGCGGACCATCCCGGACACCGAGCTCGGGATGACACCGAGCCGCTCGGCCAGCGCGGTCGTGGTGACCACGACACCGCCGTCCTTCTCTAGCGACCACACGGCCTTGAGGTAGTCCTCAGCCGCCGCAGACGCAGGCCGATCCGATGGCGACGGCATCAACGGAGTATGGTCCGGAGAGAAAGTTTGCCGCGCCGAAACTTTGGAATGGGTTCGCCTCCATGGGCCCCGGTCGGCCGGATCCGGGAGCGGGGACCGCAGTGCTGCAACGGGTCGCGGGACGGGCCGCCCATGGCGCGGGCGTCCGTGGTCGGCGGGTCTTCGGCGGCCTGGGCCTCGTCGGCCCGGCATTCGTGGCCGCGATCGCCTACGTGGACCCCGGCAACGTCGCGAGCAACTTCTCCGCCGGCGCCCAGTTCGGCTACCTGCTGGTGTGGGTGGTCGTGGCCGCCAACATCACGGCCGGACTGCTGCAGTACCTGTCGGCCAAGCTCGGCATCGTCACCGGGCAGTCCCTGCCAGAGGTCCTCGGCTCCCGGATGGCGGCCAACCGCACCGGTCGGCTCCTCTACTGGGCTCAGGCCGAGGCGGCTGCCGTGGCGACCGACCTGGCGGAGGTCGTGGGCGGGGCGATCGCGCTGTCGATCCTGTTCGACCTGCCGCTGACGCTGGGTGCGGTGGTCACCGGCGGGGTCTCCACCGCCCTGCTGCTTGCCTCGGACCGCCGGGGCCAGCGTTGGTTCGAGTTCGTGGTGGTCGGGCTGCTCGCCGTCATCGCCGTCGGCTTCATGGTCGGACTCGTGGTCGACCCGCCGCCGGCGTCGGCGGCGGTCCGGGGCCTGATCCCGGGGTTCGACGGGAGCGAGTCGATCCTGCTGGCCGTGTCGATGATCGGCGCGACCGTCATGCCGCACGCGCTGTACCTGCACGGTGCGGCGGCCCGCGACCGGCACCTGCGCGGCTCGACCGGCGGGGCCGGGGCACGGACCGCCCGGCTGCTTTCCGCGACGCGGCTCGACGTCGTACTGGCGATGATCGTGGCCGGCGCTGTCAACCTGGCGATGCTGCTGGTGTCGGCGAACGTGCTTCGCGGGACGGACGCGACCTCGGTCCCGGCGATCCACGATGGGCTGTCCGCCCGCCTCGGCCCGGCCGTCGGGCTGTTGTTCGCCCTCGGCCTGCTCGCCTCCGGCCTGGCGTCGACCGCTGTCGGCGGCTACGCCGGCGCGACGATCATGGGCGGCCTGCTGCACCGGCGGATTCCCGTGCTGGTCAGGCGGGTCCTCACGCTGATCCCCGCGCTTGCGCTGCTGCTGGGCGGCGTCGACCCGACGTCGGCGTTGCTGGGCTCCCAGGTGGTGCTGAGCTTCGGCATCCCCTTCGCGGTGATCCCGCTGGTCGTACTGACCGCGAAGCGGGAGTTGATGGGCTCGTTCGTGAACGCGCGCCGGACGACGGCCGTGGGGATGATCCTCGCCGCCGCGATCGTCGGGCTGAACGTGGTGCTGCTCGTCGGGGAGGCCGCGGCGCTGCGGGGAGGGTGAGCAGGGTGAGCACGGTGGGCGCAGTGAGCGGGACGGGCACGGTGGGCAGCGCGGCGCGCGGCTGGCCCGGCCGGATGTCGCGACCGGCGCGGCTGGCGACGCTGCCGCTCGGCGCGGTGGGCACGGCGGTCGCCGGTCGGCTGCGGGTGCTCGCCGGTGCCGATCCGGACCGGGTTCGGGCCGATGCCCGCGCCACCAACGCCGCGCGGACCCGTCGTGTCCTCGGTGGATTGAAGGGCGGTGCTCTCAAGGCCGGACAGGTGCTCGCCACCGTCGAGGCGCTGTTCCCCGCCGACCCGGAGACGACGTGGGCCTCGGCCCTGCACGGGCTGACCGGCGACACCGGTGGCCTGCCGTTCACGAATGTCGAGCCGGTGCTGCGGGCCGGTCTGGGCGCGGACTGGCAGCGGTGGCTGCCCGAGCTGGACCGGACCGCGACCGCCGCGGCGTCCATCGGCCAGGTACACCGGGGACGGTGGTACGACGGACGGGCGGTGGCGGTGAAGCTGCAGTACCCGGGGGTGGCCGCGGCGCTGCGCGCGGACCTGCGCCTGGTGTCGGCGGCGACTCGCGCCGCCGCGTCGGTCGCCCCCGGAGCGGCGCTCCCGCCGCTGGCGCGGGAGATGCGGACCCGGTTCGTCGACGAGCTCGACTACGCGCGTGAGGCGGCGGCGCACCGTCGGTTCGCCGCGGCGTTCGCCGGTGATCCCGAGGTGGCGGTGCCGGATGTCGTCGAGCACGGCGGCGGGGTGTTGGTGACCACCTGGTTGGCCGGGGAACCGCTCGGCCCGTGGTCGACGACGGCCACGCAGGCCGAGCGGGACCTGATCGGTGAGCGGTATCAGCGGTTCCAGCTGTCCGCGGCCGCGCGCACCGGGTTGATGCACACCGACCCGCACCCGGGGAACTTCCGAGTCCTGCCTGACGGTCGGCTCGGCGTGCTGGACTTCGGATCGGTGCTCTCCGCGCCGGGCGGGATGCCGTCGGCGTTCGGTGCGCTGATCCGGGCACTGCTCGGAGACGACCTCGCGGTGATCCGGGAACGACTGCTGGCCGGGGGCTTCGTCCGGCCCGGGGTCGAGCCGGACGTGGCGCGACTGACCGGCATCCTCGCGCCGTTCAGCGTCCCGGCCGCGCACGAGGTGTTCAGCTACTCACCAGAGTGGTTGCGCGCGCAGTTCGGCCGGTTGGGCAACCCACGCGACCCCGATTTCGGGGTGGCGCTGCAGCTGACGTTGCCGCCGGAGCAGCTGTTCACCCAGCGGGTGTGGCTCGGGGTGGTCGGGGTGCTGTGCATGCTGCGGGCGACCGTCCCGGTGGCACCTGAGCTGCGCCGCTGGCTGCCCGGCTTCACCGACTGACAGTGACGATGGGTGTGGGTCCAGCGACGCCCGCGATCCGGCGATCGACTGACGGTGTCGAGGGCGGCCGAGCCAGCGCCCGGCCGCCCCGTGGTCAGCTGCCGAGTGCGACGTGCAGGATCTTCTCGTTGCTGTTGTTCGCGATGCTGTCCTTGTCGCCGTAGTTGGTGGTGGTCAGCCAGAGCCCGCCGTCCGGTGCGGGCTCGACGGTGCGCAGCCGGCCGTACACGCCGGTGAAGTAGGCCTGGACATTGGTCAGCGAGCTGCCGCTGATGACCTCGCGGTACATCCGGGTTCCGCGTTCGCAGGCGACGTAGAGCACGTCGCGGACGATCGCTATCCCGGAGCAGGACCCGTCCGCGGTCGGGTACGTGCGCTTGGGGGCGATGAAGCCCGGGGTGTCACAGGTGCCGGCGGTGCCCTCGCACGCCGGCCAGCCGTAGTTGCCGCCCTTGGTGATCAGGTTGGTCTCGTCCATGATCCCGTTGCCGAACTCCTGCTCCCACAGGCGACCTTGGGAGTCGAACGCCAGACCCTGCGGATTGCGGTGGCCGTAGCTCCACACGTAGTTGCCGAACGGGTTGTCCGACGGCACGCTGCCGTCCGGGTTCAGGCGCAGGACCTTTCCGTTCAGCCCGGCCGTCTTCTGCGCGTTGTCACCGTTCTGCGCGTCGCCGGTGGTCGCGTACAGCTTGCCGTCCGGGCCGAAGCGCAGGCGCCCGCCGTCGTGGAACTTGTTGCGCAGGATGCCGCTGACCAGGACCTGCTCGGTGCTGGTGACGAGAGCGTTGTTCTCGAACTTGATCCGCACGATCCGGTTGTCGGTCGGCGAGGTGTGCATGATGTACAGCCAGTGGTCGCTGCTGAAGGTGGCGGAGATCGCCAGCCCCGTCAGGCCGCCCTCGCCGTCGGTGCTCTCGACGTTGGGCACGGTGCCGACCGTCGTCTTGGTCCCGGTACGCGGGTCCAGGCGCACCATGTCGTGGGCGTCGCGGCGGTTGTAGAGGATCGTGCCGTCCGGCAGGGTGACCAGGCCCCACGGGATGTCGGTGTCGGTCGCGACCTGGGTGACCGCGCACACCGAGCCGCACGATGAGCCGGTGGTCACCGTCGCGGCTGCGCTGTGCGGTGAGCTGTTGGGCTTGGCGTCGCGCGCGACGACGTCGTAGGTGTAGCTCGTGTTCGCCGCCAGGCCGCTGTCGACGAAGGTGGTCCCCGGCGCGGCCGAGGCCGTCCCCCGCACCGTGCCGACCTGCAGGCCCCCGCGGTACACGTCGTAGGACCGGACGCCGATGTTGTCGGTCGCCGCAGTCCAGGTCAGGGTCACCGTGGTACCGGATGCCGTGCCCTGCAGACCGGTCGGGGCCGTCGGCGGCACGGTGTCGTCCTGGCAGGCCGGCGGCGTGATCGGCACGGTGGCGCTCGCCTGCGAGACGTTGCCGGCCGCGTCGCGCGCGTTGACGTACAAGCCCCAGGTCACCCCGCCCACAACCGTGAGGGCGGTGGACAGGGTCGAACCGCTGACGGTCTTGATCAGCTGGCCGTCGTGGTACACGTCGTAGAACCTGACGCCGACATCGTCGGTCGCCGCGTTCCAGGCGAACGTCACCGTGTCGCAGGTCAGACCGCTCACGTGTGCGCCGCCGGGCACGGTCGGGGGCGTCGTGTCCGTACGGAGCGCCGTCGTCCACCTCTGGTTGCTCCGCCCGGTGCACGTATAGAGCTGGACCAGCGAGCCGTTGGCCGTCCGCTCACCGAAGACATCCAGACACAGCCCGGACTGGACGCCGGTGATGCTGCCGTCGGCGTTGAGCTTCCAGCGTTGGTTGTCCTGGCCGTTGCAGCCGTAGATCTGCAGCGCGGCCGGGGAGGAACGATCCTGGCCGACGACGTCGAGACACATCGGGCTGGCGTAGACGCGCAGCTCGCCGGTCGCCGTCAGCGTCCACGCCTGGTTCGGCTGGCCGTTGCAGTCGAAGATGTTGATGCCGGTGCGCACGGCTGTGCTGTTGCCGATCACGTCGAGGCACTTCCCCGAGCCGGCGCCCACGATCGCCGACCCGGTCGCCGCGGCGGCCGGGGCGGTGGTCGAGACGGTCACCGCCAGCAGCGTGGCGGCGACAACCACCAGGGCGAGAACCGTGCCGGAGATGCGACGGACGGGCGCGCCGGGCCGGCGCTGCCACGAGGCGGAACTGAGCATGGGAAACCCCTCAGATACGGTCACGTGCGCGACGTAACACCGAGTCAGCAGGCGCGTACCGGTAGTCCTACCCTGCTGCGGCCGCGTGCGCCAGATCCGGCGGTGGACTGACGGCAGTTCGCCACCTCCCGGCCATCAGCCGCTCAGCCGCGGCGGCAATGGAGCGACTCACCGGTGAGCCGGACGGCGCGGGTGGCAAGCTACGGCCGCCGTTCAACCACCCGACGTAACAGTGCTCGCGTGGTCCGGTGCCGGCGGGAGCGTCTTCGCGAGCCAGTGGTCGGCGTAGGGACCGTTGTTGAACGGCTCGACCGGTTCGTACCCGAGGCGGTCGTAGAGCCGGCGGGCCTCGACCAGGTCCGACCTGGTGTCCAGGCGCAGTCGATGAACCCCGCGGTCCCGGGCCGTAGCCTCGATTGCCAGCACCAGCGCCGAACCGATGCCCCGACCACGGGCGGCCGCCGACACATGCACCTGGGTCAGCTCGCCGAGTCCGTCGCCGACCCAGCGGACACCCGCGCACCCGAGGACCGCGCCGGCGTGCCGGGCGAGCAGGAGCAGCCCGGTCGGTGGCACCAGGTCGGCGGAGGGTTCGTCGAACAGTGCCGCCTGGACCTCGGCGGTGGTCGCCGGTCGGCCGTGGTAGCGACCGACGATGTCCTCGACGTACCGGTGCAGCGCGAGCCGACCCTCTCGCGACGCAGGCAACGCCGGCTCGATGCCGAGCGGCAGCCGCGGGTTCACCGCCGGAGTCTCCCGCGGAAGCGCAGCGCGTGGCCACCCGGCCGCCATGGTCAGCGACGCGGACCTGCGCGGCGCGTCAGGACCGAAGGTGGCTACCGTCACGAGGTGTCCCCGGATCGCGTCGCCGAGACGAGCCCGGCGGACGCAGCCTCCATCAGCCCGCCGGCGCCGGACCCCGGCACTCTCGCGGGGATCCTCCGCGGTGGATCCCTCACCAGTGCCTTTCAGCCGATCGTGGACCTGTCGACCGGCCGGATAGTCGGCTACGAGGCACTGGCCCGCGGCCCGGTGGGCGGGCTTTCCCAGCCGGACGAGCTGTTCGCGATGGCGCGGGCGGACGGGCTGGTCGCGGAGCTGGACCGCGCCTGCCTGCGGGCCGCGTTCGACGGTGCGGCCGCCGGCGGGATGGGCGGGCCGCTCACCCTGTTCGTCAACCTGGAGCCGGCGGCGCTGGACGCCGTGCCGAGCGAGGGCCTGGCGGCGGCTGTGCACCGGCTGCCCGCCGGGCTGCATGTCGTCGTCGAACTGACCGAGCGCGCCTTGGGAACGGACCCGGCGGACCTGCTGCGCAACGTCGAGCGGATCCGCGGACTCGGGGTCGGGATCGCCCTGGACGACGTGGGCTCCGAGCCGCTGTCGCTGGCGTTCATGTCGCTGCTGCGACCAGACATCGTCAAGCTGGACCTCCGGATGGTCCAGCGACGCGCGGACGCGCAGGTGGCGGGGATCATGAACGCGGTCAACGCCTACGCCGAGCGCAGCGGCGCGCTGATTCTGGCCGAGGGCATCGAGAATGCCCGGCACCTCGCGCTGGCCGGGGCTCTCGGCGCCCGGCTGGGTCAGGGGTGGTTGTTCGGACGCCCGGTCGCGGACCTGCTCCGGGGGGCGCCCGACGTGGAGCTGCAGCTGCCCGCCCGATGCGGACGCGAGCGGCCGACCGCGACGCCGTTCGGCTGCCTGGGCCCCGACATCGCCCTGCGGCGGGCCCCGAAGTCGCTGCTGACGGAGATGAGCAGATACCTGGAGGGCGAGGCCACCCACCTCGGGCCGGCCGGCATCGTCGCCGCGACCTTCCAGCGGGCGGACAACTTCACCGGCGCGACCGCCGAGCGGTACCGCCAGATCGGGGAGCGGGTCGGTTTCGTCTGCGTCCTCGGCCGCGGTGTGCCCCGCGAGCCGTTGCCCGGAGTCCGCGGCGGGGACCTGCTGCCGGGCGACCCGGTCTGCGCCGAGTGGGACCTGGTCCTGCTCGACCCGCACTTCGCCGTCGCCCTGCTGGCGCGGGACCTCGGCGATGGCGGCCCGGCTGCGGACCGGACGTTCGAGTTCGCCCTGACCTACGACCGGGCGACGGTCGAGCGGGCGGCGTACGCGCTGGTCGCCAAGCTCGACTCCGCGCCGCTGCCGGCGCCGGGGCTCGGCGCAGCCGGCTGACGCCCCGGTCGCCGGCCGAGAGCACCACTCACCGGTGCGCGGCCGCTGCGGCGAAGGCGATCGCCACCGCCTCGGCGCCCGGGTCGACGACCCCGCGCAGGTGCTGGCCGCCGACGTAGGCGGCCCGTCCCGCCCGGGCCTGCTCCATTGACCCGGTGGCGTCCGCGCCGGACCTCGCCGCCGCGGCCGCGGCGGCCGCCCCGCCGTCGCGCAACGCGCGCACCGCCGGCAGCAGGGCGTCGAGCATCGTGCGGTCGCCCTCGCCCGCACCGCCGTGGCGCTGGACGGCGTCGGCGCCGGCCGCCAGTGCATCCGCCAGCGGGGCGTCGTCGCCCGCAGAGCCCACCGAGCCCGTGGAGCCCGTGGAGCCCGCGGAGCCCACCGACCCCGCCGCGGCGAACAGGATGGACAGCAGCACCCCGCTGGACCCGCCCATCGCGGAGCCGAGCAGTTCTGACAGCCGCGCGAACAGGGCCGACCGGTCGGCGAGCGGCAGCACGTCCAGTTCTGAGAGCACCCGACGCGCAGCCGCGGCGAAGGTCGACCCGGTGTCGCCGTCACCGACCTTCGCGTCCAGGGCATTCAGCGCCTGCTCGGCATCGATCAGTGCTCCGGTGACAGCCGTCAGCGCCGCGCGGACCGCGGTGTCCTCGGATGCGAGGACCTTGCCGGCCTCCCGCAGCGTCGGGACCGGCAGCACCCGCAACCGGTCGTGGGAACCGAGCTCGCGGGCGCCCGGCCACGTCGTCCATGCCGCGCAGTTGGCGAGCAGTGCTCGTGCCAGCTCGTCGTCGACCGCGAGCGCCGACACCGAGAAGCCGCGCATCGACATCGATGTCATCAGCGCCGCGGGACCGATCAACAGCCGCGCACGCTGCCCGAGCGGCGTCGCGAGCAGGTCGCGGACGACGACCAGCGCCTCCAGCGGCGCGAGACCGCCGAGCGTGTTCAGCAGCAGTACGACGTCCCCACCGGCCACGCCGCTCTCGCCGCCGTCGGGCAGCGCATCGGTCAGAGCCGCTGCCATCCGGTCGACGATCTCCGCGTCCCGGCCGAGAGCAAAGGTCTCGACGCCCGGCTCGCCGTGGATGCCCAGCCCCAGCTCGGCATTGCCGTCGACGAAGCGCTGCTCACTGCGGCGACCGGGGATGTCGGCGCCGGAGGTCGAGATGCCGAGGCTGCGGACGCCGGCGGCGACCCGGCGGGCAGCTCCCGCGACCTGGTCCAGCGGAGCGCCGCTCTGCGCGAGGGCGCCGGCGACCTTGTGCACGAGCAGTGTCCCGGCCAGCCCCCGCGGGGCGGGGGTGTCCGGGATGGCGATGTCGTCACCGACCACCACCATCTCCACGCGAAGGCCGGCCGCGCGGGCACGTTCCGCGGCCAGGCCGAAGTTCAGCCGGTCACCGGTGTAGTTCTTCACGACCAGCAGGCACCCGGCCTCACCGGTCACCGCCAGCAGCGCTGCGAGCACGGCGTCGACCGACGGGGAGGCGAAGACCTCACCGGACACGGCGGCGGTCAGCAGCCCCGGCCCGACGAACCCCGCGTGGGCGGGTTCGTGGCCGGCACCTCCGCCGGAGACGACGGCAACCCGGTCCCTGCCCTGGTCGGCGCGGTCCCAGTCGGCGCGCAGGACCACCTTGATGTCCGGGTACCCGTCGAGCCGGGCGAGCCGGCTCGGGCCGGCGCCCCCGACCAACCCGTCCAGCGCCTCCGGCACCAGTGCGGCGGGGTCGTTGACGAAGTGGGCGGTCATGGCGGGCCTCCGCGTCTCGGGCGCGGGGCGCGCCGTCGCGCCCCGTCGCCAGAGACCCTGGCAGACAGAGCGGCGTCGGTCACCAGTCTGATGGCCGCGCACGCGGCGCGGCGGCCGTCTGTCAGGCCCCCTGGCTACGGTGACCGCGTGTCCACCGCCGGCTTCCTCCTGGTTCTCGAGGGCGGTGAGGGTGCGGGTAAGTCGACGCTGGCCGCCGGGGTGGTCGACTGGGCGCGCTCGCACGGCCGGGCGGTGACGGCGACGCGGGAGCCGGGCGGTACGCCGCTCGGCGAGCGCATCCGGGACCTGCTGCTGGACCGGGCCGGATCCCCGTCGCCGCGGGCCGAGGCGTTGCTGTACGCGGCCGACCGGGCCGAGCATGTCGCCGCGGTGGTCCGCCCGGCGCTGGCCGCCGGTGAGTTGGTCGTCTGCGACCGGTTCGCCGACAGCTCGGTCGCCTACCAGGGCGCCGGGCGGACCTTGGACGCCGCCGAGGTGGCCGGGCTGTCGCGGTGGGCGACCGGTGGGTTGGTGCCCGACCTGACCGTGCTGCTCGACCTCGATCCCGCCGTCGGCCTCGCGCGCGCGGGCCGCCGGGGCCCCGCCGACCGCCTGGAGTCGGAGTCGCTGGACTTCCACCGCCGGGTGCGCGAGGAGTTCCGCGCCCTCGCCGCCGCCGAGCCCGGCCGGTATCTCGTCCTGGACGCGACCGAGTCCCCGGAACGGCTGCTCGCCATGGTCACCGGACGGCTGGCCCGGACCGTCGCCCATCCCGCCGCCGCTCCCGGCCCCGCTGTCCCGGTCAGCCCTGCTGTCCCGGTCAGCCCCGGCGCGCCGCGGTGAGCGGGCTGCCCGGCGTATGGGCCGACCTGGTCGGCCAGGACGCGGCTGTCATGGTGTTGGCGGGCGCGGCCGCCGCCGCCGCCCGGGTCGGCGACGGTCGGCCCGGCAACCGCGCGCAGATGGCCCAGACCTGGCTGCTCACCGGGCCGCCCGGCTCCGGGCGGTCGACCGCGGGCCGCGCGTTCGCCGCCGCGCTGCAGTGCGTCTCCCCCCTGGACGGAACTGACGACGGGTCCGGGTCCGGCCCGGTCTATGGATGTGGTCGGTGCAATCCCTGCCGGACGGTCCGGGCCGGCACCCACCCGGACCTGGTCGTCGTCGCCACCGAGTCGCTGTCGCTGAAGGTCAAGGACATCCGCGCGCTGGTCCGGGACGCCGCGATGGCCCCGACCGCCGGCCGCTGGCTGGTCGTCGTCGTGGAGGACGCCGACCGGCTGACCGACGACGCCGCCGACGCGCTGCTGAAGAGCGTCGAGGAGCCCCCGCCGCACACGGTCTGGGTGCTGTGCGCGCCGACCGTCGACGACGTGCCGCCGACCATCCGGTCCCGGGCGCGGCACCTGCAGCTGCGGACGCCGCCCGTCGACGACGTCGCGGCGTTCCTGGTCGCCCGGCACGGGGCGGACCCCGCGACCGCGCTGACGGCAGCGCGGTCGGCCCAGGGTCACATCGGCCGTGCCCGCGCCCTCGCGCTGGACCCCGGTGTGCGGGCCCGGCACGAGGCGGTGCTCGACGTCGCCGGCCGGCTGACCGACCCGGCCGCGTGTGCCCGGGCGGCCGCCGACCTCGTCCAGACCGCCACCGACGACGCCGCGGCGTCCACCACGGCGGCCGCTGAGCGGGAGACCGCCCGGCTGCGCCACCAGCTGGGGCTGGACGACGGCGCGCGCGCCGACCGGTACGCGTCGGCCGCGCTGCGCGACCTCGCCGAGGAGCAGAAGGCCCGGGCCAAGCGCGCCGGGCGGGACCATCTGGACCGCGCGCTGGTCGACCTCGCCGCCTGGTACCGCGACGTCCTGGCGCGCCAGCTCGGAGCGACCGGGCCGGCCACCAACGCCCACCGTGATCCCCAGCTCGGGTCGGCGGCCGCGGCCGGGACCCCGGAGTCGACCCTGCGCCGGATCGACGCGGTGCTCGCCGCGCGGGCAGCGGTGGCGGCCAACGTCGCCCCGCTGCTGGCCGTCGAAGCGATGGCCCTGCAGATCCTCGTCACCGGCTCGGCTCCTCAGGTGTCCGGGCTGGACGCGTCGTCGTCGTAGTAGACGACCAGGGTCTGCTCGGGGGCGTCGGCGACGGCGAACGAGGCGTGGGTCAAGGTGAGCTCCCCGCGTCGGGGATGGCGCAGCCGCTTCGTCCCGGAATGGCTGGACCGGATGTCGTAGCGCGGCCACCAGGCGCGCACCTGCGGACTCGCCGCGTGCAGGTCCTCGACCAGGCGGGTGAACCGGGGATCGCCACGGTGGCGTACGGCCGCGGTGCGCAGGCGGGCCAGCAGGTCCCGGGCCACGTCCTCCCAGTCGAGCAGGACCTGCTTGCTGGCGGGGTCGGTGAACATCCAGCGGGCCAGGTTCGGTCGGACGCCCTCCGGCCCAGCGGGCGTGGTCAGGCTGGTGAACAGCTCGGCGGCGGCGGGGTTCCACGCCAGGACGTCGTAGCCGGCGCCGGTGATGTAGGCCGGGTTGGGCTGCAGCAGCAGCGGGACCGGGGCGACATGGGCCACCAGCAGTTCGCCGGCGTCGACCGCCTCGGGTCCGCTGCTGCCGGCCAGGGAGAACAGGTGCTCGCGTTCGGCGTCGGTCAGCCGCAGTGCGACCGCCAGGGCGGACAGGACCTGCGCGGACGGGCGGACGTCCCGGTCCTGTTCGAGGTAGGTGTACCACGTGGCGCTGATGCCGGCGAGGAACGCCAGCTCCTCACGGCGCAACCCCGGGGTCCGGCGTCGGCCGGTGCGGGGCAGCCCCACCTCGTCGGGGGTGATCCGCGCCCTGCGGCTGCGCAGGAACGTTCCAAGCTCGCCGCGCCGGACCGCCGCGGGCGCAATGGGGATCGAGGCCATGACGGGTACTCCGGGTTCCAGGATGAACAGGCTCTGGATACCAGTCTAGTAATGGTCGACAGTGGCGGCATGCGTGCATGGGTTCTGGAATCTGTCGGACAACCACTGCAAGCCGCCGAGGTCGCCGAGCCGTCGCTGCGCGGTGGGGGAGTGGTGATCGAGGTGGTGGCGGCTCATATCCCGGCTTACACCGGTGTCCTGCTCACCGGCGTCCGCGGCGCGGTGCCGACGCCGCTGGTGCTGGGGTCGGGGGGCATCGGGCGGGTGCTGGCCGTCGCCGATGACGTGTTCAACGTGGCTCCCGGCGACGTCGTGGCCAACCTCAGCCTGCTCGGCTCCGGGGATCCCACCGACCCCCAGGAGGTCATCGTCGGCTGGACCGGTGTCGGCGGCACCGGGACCCGCACGGCGACCACCACCCGGATGCAGGACGTCTGGCGCGACGGGGTCTTCGCCGAGCGCGCCCTGTGCCCCAAGGAGAACCTTCTGCGCCTACCCGGTGCCCAGTCGTACGAGCACCTGGAGAAGCTGGCGTTCCTGCCCTGGTTGGCCATCGCCGGCGAGGGATGGGTCCGCGGCGAGCAGGGGCCCGGACAGGTCGTGGCGGTCCTGGGAGCCACCGGCCAGCTCGGTGCGGCCGCGGTGCTGGTCGCCCTCGCCCGCGGAGCGTCGCGGGTGGTCGCCGTCGGACGCAACACCGACGCCCTGGACCGGTTGGCCGCCCTGGATCCGCGGGTGGTCCCGGTGCCGCTGACCGGGGACCGCAGCCACGACGCCGCAGCGATCGCCCGGGCCGGGGATGCCGGTGCGATCACCCGCTCCGGCCGCGGCGGTGTCGATGTCGTCCTGGACGCGCTCGGCGCCGCGCCCAGCCCCGACCCGACGCTTGCCGGCTACGACGCGCTGCGCCCGGGCGGGACGCTGGTGCTCGTCGGCGGGGTCCGGGAGGACCTGGCGGTGCCCTACGGGGACCTCATGCGGCGGCGGCTGACGCTGCGCGGGTCGTGGATGGCGCGACCGGCCACCGTGCTGGCGCTGTGGCGGATGATCGCAGCCGGCACCCTCGACCTCGCTGCGCTGGAAATGCGGACCGTCGGCCTCGACGACCCCGCGGGCGCATTGGACCTCGCCGCCGCCACGACCGGCCTGGGCTCCGTCGCGTTGGTCCCCGGCGCCGCCAGGCATTGACGCGGCGCCGGCCGCCGGTGAGACCGGTCAGTACCCTGGCGCGGTGCCGATGGTGTTCGCTGTCTCCTTCGAACGCTACGGACGGCTGTACTACCTCGATCCCGGCGCGTTCACCCCGACGGTGGGGGACAAGGTCCTCTACCCGACCAGCGACGGCAACGAGGTCGCCGAGTGCGTCTGGGGCGCGCAGTGGGTGTCCGAGCAGATGTCCGGGTTGCCGGTGTGCGCGGGGTTGGCGACCGGGGCCGACCTGGACCGGGACGCAGCTGCGCGCCGCACGCGGGCCGAGGCCAAGGTCGTCGCCAAGCGGCTGATCCGAGCGGCCGGGCTACCGATGAAGGTGGTCGCCGTCGACTACACCGAGGCCCGGGCCGACGTCGACCGGCTGGTCACGGTCTACTTCACGGCTCCGGGGCGCGTGGACTTCCGCGAGCTCGTCGGTCAGCTGGCCGGGTCGCTGCGGGCGCGGGTCGACCTGCGCCAGCTCTCGGCCCGGGACGAGGCCAAGGTGTCCGGCGGGATCGGTCCGTGCGGCCGGGAGCTGTGCTGCGCGACGTTCCTGCGCGACTTCGAGCCGGTCACGCTGAAGATGGCCAAGGACCAGGACCTGCCGCTGAACCCGATGTCGATCTCCGGTGCGTGTGGCAAATTGATGTGCTGCCTGAAGTACGAGCACCCGCTGTACGCGGAGTTCAAGGCGGACGTGCCGGCTGCCGGGGAACGTGTCGGTACCCCGGAGGGGGACGGTGTGGTCGTCGGGCACGACGTCCCCCGGGAGAAGGTCGTGGTCCGGCTGGCCGCGTCCGGGCGCCGGTGCGCGTGCAGCCGGGCCGACGTGTGCGCGCCGCGGAATGCCCACGACAGGGCGCACCCCGGCGGCGCCGATCCTGCAGGGTCAGCTGCATCGGCCGGCGAGCCGACCGGGACCGACAGGTGAGGCTGGTCCGCACCGGAGCACTGCTCGCGTCCGCTTTGGCGACGGTAACGGTCCTGATGGCCTGTACCGGCGGCGCTCAGAGCGGTGCTCCCAACCCGTCGACGCAGAGCACCGCTCCGGCGACCTCTGCCCGGACCCCGTCCGGCGGTACCCCGTCCCGTGCACCGTCGTCGACCGGGCCGGCAAACCCCGGCCGGACGCCGGTCGCCGTCCCGGCGGCGCTCGCCCGGTTCTATGCCCAGCAGCCGACATGGACGCAGTGCACCGACGCCCAGCAGTCCCTCGTCGCCGACACGGCGCAGTGCGCGACGATCGAGGTGCCGCTGGACTACGCCGCCCCCGCCGCCGGGACGATCCGGCTGGCGTTGGACCGGATTCCGGCGACGGACCGCGCGGGCCGGATCGGGTCTGTGCTGGTCAACCCCGGCGGACCGGGCGCGTCCGGGCTGGACTACGCGAAGGCGGCCGACCGGATCCTCGGGGAGAAGCTGCGGGCCCGATACGACGTCGTCGGGTTCGACCCCCGGGGGGTCGGGCAGAGCACCCCGGTGAAGTGCCTCACCGACAGCCAGCTGGACACGTTCATCGCCACCGACCCGGACCCGGAGACGCCGGCCGAGATCGCGCAGAGCCAGCAGCAGGCAGAGCTGCTCGCCAACGGCTGCCAGGCGGAGTCGGCCCGACTGCTGCCGCACGTCGGTACCGCCGACGCCGCCCGCGACATGGACGTCATCCGCGCGGTCGTCGGCGACCAGAAGCTGACCTACCTCGGCAAGAGCTACGGGACCTACCTCGGCGCCGTCTATGCCGGGCTGTTCCCGTCCCGGGTCGGGCGCCTGGTCCTCGACGGCGCCATCGACCCCTCACTGAGCTCGGACGAGCTCGACCTCGGGCAGGCGGCCGGATTCCAGACCGCGCTCGATGCGTTCCTCACCGACTGGGTCCGGCAGGGCGACTGCCCGCTCGGCGACACCACCGTGGCGGCCGAACGCCGGCTCACCGGGCTGCTGGAGGGCGTGCAGGCCCGGCCGCTGCCGACCGGGACCGACCGTGAGCTGACCGGCGGCCAGGCGTTCCTCGGGGTCGTCGGGCCGCTGTACGACCGGCAGGCGTGGCCCACACTGCGGACCGCGCTCACCGAGCTCGTCGGCGGTCGCGGGGACACCCTGCTGCGGATCGCCGACCTCTACGCCGACCGCGGACCGGACGGCTACACCTCCAACGCCAACGAAGCCATCTACGCGGTCAACTGCCTGGACCGGCCGGACACCGACACGGTCGCCCAGGTCCGGGCGCAGCTGCCGGTGTTCGAGCGCGCCTCGCCGGTCTTCGGCGCCTCGCTGGCGTGGAGCTCGCTGCCCTGCACCGACTGGCCGGTGAGGTCCCGCACGCGGCCGGCGCGCATCACGGCCGCGGGGGCACCGCCGATCCTCGTGGTCGGGACGACGCGGGACCCGGCGACCCCGTATGCGTGGGCGCAGTCGCTGGCCCGGCAGCTGTCCAGCGGCGTGCTGCTCAGCCGGGACGGGGACGGGCACACCGCCTACTTCATGGGCAACGCCTGCATCGACTCCGCCGTCGAGACCTACCTGCTGAACGGGACCCCGCCCGCCGACGGCACCCGCTGCGGGGCATGACCGGTCGGCGCCGACCGGCGACCGGCAACCGTTACAAGTAACGTCGGACTGTGGGGGAGAGAGAGCGGCTGGCGGTGGCCGCGCGGGTCCGCAGCCACCGTGCCCGGCTACGCGCCCAGGGTTTGCGGCCGGTGCAGATCTGGGTGGCGGACGTGCGCGCGCCCCAGTTCGCTGCAGCAGCACATGTGCAGTCGGCCGCCATTGCCGCAAGTGAGGCCGACGCCGACGATCAGGCGTTCGTCGATGCGATCTCCTGGGACCAGGACGATGACCGCGGCAACCCGGGCGGCGACCCGGGCGCCGAGCCGGCCGGCGACCCGGGCGCCCAGCGACGGCAGTGAGGCGCGGGGACGTCTACGTCGCCGCTGCTCGCGGTGCCTACACCGGCAAGCCGCGTCCGGTCGTGATCGTCCAGGACGATCGGTTCGACGCCACCGCCTCGGTCACGGTCTGCCCGCTGACGACGAATCCGGTGGCAGCCCCGCTGGTTCGGCTCGGCGTCGTTCCGGACGCGGGCAACGGACTGGACCAGGCATCCAGCCTCATGGTCGACAAGCTCACCACCATGCCGCGGGCCAACGTCGGGCTCCGCATCGGCTCCCTCGCCGACGACGACGTCCTCCGGCTCGATCGAGCCCTCGTGGTCTTCCTCGGTCTGGCCTGAGGTCTGTCCGTCCTGAGTCGACTGTCCGTCCGAGGGCCGCCGGATGCCGCATGGACGGGCAATGCCTGCATCGACTCCGCCGTCGAGACCTACCTGCTGAACGGGACCCCGCCGGCCGACGGCACCCGCTGCGGGGCATGACCCGCGCGGTCCGGTAACCCCGAGGGCGTGGGCAGCGGCCTTCGCCAGCTCGCGACGGCCAGCCCCAGCAGGACGCCGGCGATGACGGTGTGGACCGCCACGAACGCCGCGGGATGGCCACCGGTCCAGGTGGTCACCAGCCGGAAGACCGACCACGCGCCGGCCAGGGCGGCGAAGACTCGTACCACGGCCGACTCCCAGCCCACCGGTAACCGTCGCCGGCGGCGGATTGCGGCCAGGATGACCGCCGCGGACAGCGCCAGCAGCACGACGGAGGCGATGACGGAGTCCCAGGTCCGCTGCGCGACCGCGGTGCCCAGCCGGAAGCCATAGGTCAACACGACCCAGCCGGCCATCGCCAGCGGAGCGCCGATCCACCGGTGGATGCGCGGTCGGCGCAGCAGTCGCATGGGTCAACGCTATGCCGGACGTAGCGGACCGAGCCGAGGGTCCTCCTCGACGGGGGGTCACCCGGTAGGACCCTGCGCCGGCCATTGGCCGCCGAGGGGGTCAACGACCGATGCTGATGCTGGTTGCTCAGCTGAGCACGACGGCCGCTTCGGGCTCGACCACCCGGAACGCCAGGGTCTCCTCCAGGTAGAGGTGGACCACGTCGGCGTCGTGGTGGCTGTACCCGATCGCGAGGTCCTGGCCTACGTCGAGCAGGAAGTCACCGCCGCGCAGCGAGACCACGAACCCGACGTCGACACCGGGCGCCCACACCACCGGCCCACCGAGAACGTGCGTCAGGTGCTCGAACAGCGGGTAGCCGCCGTGCTCGGTGGTCTCGGCGATGCGGGTGTAGACGTCCGGTGTGACGGCGAGCGCGTAGGGACCGTCGACGCCTCGGCGCCGCATCCGGTCGACAGCGGAAGCCGCCACGGTCGGGTACCGCGCACAGTCGTCGCCCAGCGGCGTCATCGGGTGCGACGACTCCTGCGCGATGCCGCCGATCCCGGCAGCCGGCCAGCCGTGGAACACGGTCCGCGTCTCGATGGCCGCGGCCTCCCGCGCGGCCCGGTCCAGGTCAGCGAGGTCGGCGTCGAGTGCGCCACGCTGGATGTCGTCGATCTCCCGGCGACGCACGGTGAACGGCACGGCGACCTCGGCCAGCGGCAGGACACGGCGTTGGCGGGTCACCGCCGACGGCGCGCTGACCCCGGGCGGCGGACCACCGAGGTCGGTGACCCGGCCCAGCGTCATCCGGTCGTGCCGCCAGCTGCCCCGGCCGACCCAGTCGGCCACCCGACGCGCCGCGAGCAGCGGGGTCAGCCGACTGCGGGCCTCGTCGTCGATGGCGGCCCATGCGCGGGTCGGGATGGGCGCGTGCTCGCGGAGCAGGTGATTCGTGTCGGCCATGGTGCTCACCGTCCTTTCAGGCTGCCGATACCCAGTGAGGTGTCCCCGCTGGGTTCTTCGTTCCCGGTCTCGTGCAGTTGCTGCTCGACCGCGTCGACGTAGCCCTGGGGATCCTTGTCGCTGACGTCGACACCGACAGTGGTGCGATGGAGGTCCAGGAAGTCGGCGAACTGCTGGCCCAGGGCCTCGCGCAGACCGGACGGCGCGTGCAGCCGGAAGTCGGAGATGCCCTCGTGTTCCTCCTCGGCCATGTGCTCGTCGTTGGCCACCCGCGCCCGCGTGACAGCAGCCCACCACTCGGCCGAGCCGACCGGGTGCCGGTCCGCGTCGTGGACCCCGTCCCGGATGTCGTTGTGGTCCCCGATCGCATCGAGGGTCTCCGCCGCCGGGTTCTCCTCGCCCATCTTCAGCAACTGGGGATAGAAGATGCGTTCCTCGGCGGCAGCGTGCAGGTCCAACCTCGCCCCGAGGGGTTCCCACAGCTGCCGCAACGCCGGGACGTCGACCGGTGTCGTCGCCTGCTGAGCGTCCAGGGCGGCGAACTGCAGCCGGAACCAGGCGTGGTCGGCCAGGATCAGTTCGGTCACGTCCGTCACTCCTGCGACCGTACACACGGCAAGCCGCCGGTCCATGGTTGTGATCGAGCCCCGTCGGACCGTCTCGCGGGCGTTGTGCTCAGGATCGGTGCACGGCCGCCGATGCCAGACCAGTCCGGTCCGACCGGCACAACCGGTGGCCCTCCGTCGTCGACCCGGTCGGCGGACTCTCCACGCCGAAAGGGTGTCCAGTGGCGCGCGTACCCGACCGTGGCCGGCTGGCCGTGCAGGACTCGTTGTTCGACCGCCTGCGCGAGGAGGACCCGGAGCTGACGGTGATGTCGGTGACCAAGTCGACGCTGGTGGCGACCAGTCACCTGATCGAGACGCTGGTCTACGACCACGACGAGCGGTGCGCGCTGGTCTCCGGATTCCAGCACGGCCGCCACTGGGCGGTGGAGCGGGACCGCTATCTGGCCTTGGCGGGGGAGAACGACGTCATCGCCGTCTTCGCCGGCCGCGAGCCGCTCCCCGGACTAGGCGTCGACCACGTCGGGCTGCGGCTGCGGACCGGGGACCCGTTGGCCCAGGAGTGGTTCGTCCTGGCGCTCGGCCCCGGCCTGGCGATCACCCTGTGCGGGCTGGACGGTGACGCCCACGTGGCTCAGCTGACACCCGTCCGGGAGGCCGACCGGCTGTTCGACGTGGTGTGGAGCGTCGACCCGGCGGTGGCCGCCGTGGCCGCGCGGGTGGTCGTCGAGGCGCTGCACCGCACGTCGCCGGCGGAGGCGGCAGTGGTCGCCGAACGGCTCGCGGACGCCGGGCGCCGGCCGCCCACACCCGCCGAGGCGGCGCGGGCGACCGATGCGCTGTTGGCGGGAATGGTCCAGCGACTGGAGGCCACGAGGTTGCGGGAGCGTCAGGTGCTCGCGGCGGCCAGCCAACAGAAGAGTGCGTTCCTGTCCCGGATGAGCCACGAGCTGAGGACACCGCTGAACGCGATCCTCGGGTTCGGCCAGCTGCTCGACCTCGACGTCGACCCCGCGGACTCCGACTCCCGGGAATCGGTCGACCAGATCCTCACGGCGGGCGAGCACCTCGTCTCCCTCGTCGACGAGATCCTGGACATCGGCCGGATCGAGGCCGGCGAGCTGAACCTGGACATCCGGCCCATCGCGGTCGGGCCGCTGGTGGACAGCGTCCTCGGCATGCTGGCGCCGATCGCGGCGGCGCGGTCGGTGACGATACGGAGTGAGGCGGGCGGCCCCGGTGCGTCGGTGCCCGGTGCGTCGGTGCCCGGTGTGTCGGTGCCGGCCGGTGTGTCGGTGTCGGCAGACGACGCGCGACTGCGCCAGGTGCTGGTCAACCTGCTGTCGAACGCGGTCAAGTACAACCGCCACGGTGGCCAGGTCATGGTGGCGGTGACGCGGACCCCGGATGCCGTGCGGTTGTCCGTCAGCGACACCGGCGAGGGCATGAGCCGGGCCGAGGTGGAGCGGCTGTTCATCCCGTTCGAGCGCCTCGGCGCGGCGAAGCGTGGGATCGCCGGGACAGGGCTGGGCCTGGTCGTCACCCGCCGTCTCGTCGAGGCGATGGACGGTCACCTGGAGGTGGACAGCCGACCCGGCGTGGGGACGACGCTCGTCGTCGCGCTGCCGGCCAGCCGGTCCTGACCGGTCGGCCGCGCAGCGCCGGAGCCACTCGCAGGCTCGCCGGCGAGCTGGTCGAGGAACACGTCGAGCACCTTCGGGTCGAAGTGCGTCCCGCGTTGCGCGCGCAGCTGATCCTCGACCTGCCGCGGCGACCAGGCCCGCTTGTACGGGCGGTCCGAGCTGAGCGCGTCGTAGACGTCGACGACCGCCACCACGCGGCCGGCCAGCGGGATCTGCTCCGCACGCAGACCGCGCGGGTAACCGCCGCCGTCCCAGCGCTCGTGGTGGGTGTACGCGATCTGCTCCGCGAGCTGTAACAGCGGTGAGCGGCTGCCGCGCAGGATGTGGGCGCCGACGGCCGCGTGGGTCATCACGACCGCGAACTCCGCATCCGACAACGCGCCGGGCTTGAGCAGGACGGCGTCCGGGATCGCGATCTTGCCGATGTCGTGCAGCGGCGCGGCCTCGCCGATCAGCGTCACCTGGTCAGCCGCGAAGCCCACCGCCCCGGCCAGCCGCGCCGCCAGCCGGCCGACGCGGACGGTATGGGCGGCGGTGTCGTCGTCGCGGTACTCACCCACCAGGGCCAGCCGGCGGGTGACGTCGCGATAGGAGTCCTCCAGTTGACTGGTGCGGGCCCGGACCTGTTCCTCCAGCCGGTCGTTGTAGTCGCGCAGACGGACGTGCATCATCCGCAGCCGCAACAGGTTCGACACCCGCAGCGACGTCTCCAGGACGTCGATCGGCTTGGTCAGGAAGTCGTTGGCGCCCAGATGCAGGGCGGTGCGCCGGGTGTCGTCGGTGGAGTCCGCGGTGATCACCAGTCGGGGTAGGAGGTCGTCGTCCTCGACCAGGTTCCGCAGGCGGCGCAGGACCTCCAGGCCGTCCACCCCCGGCATGTGCAGGTCCAGCAGGATGAGGTCGGGGGCCAGTTCGGACAGCCGGCCCAGCGCCCACAGCGGGTCCGGCGTCAGGGTCACCTGCTGGTAGCCGGCGCGGCGGAGCACCCGCGCCATCAGGTCGAGGTTGGCCCGCTCGTCGTCGATCACGAGCACGCGCGCCTGCGGGTGCTCGGCGAGGGGCAGCACCGCGGACCGGGTCACGACGCCTGGCTGCGCGAGCGGGCGAGTCGGGCCGCGCCGAGATCCAGCAGCACCAAGTCCAGCGGTACCAGGCGCTGGACCAGGCGCACGTTCGACGGGTGGTCTTCGACGTAGAGCACCTTCAGCACCCCTCCAGCATCGCAGGATGCGGTTGGGCGGTGACGTTGAGCGACCAATGGTGGACGGGCTGGGACCCGTCCGGGCCCGTCCGGGCGGTCAGTGGCGGCGATCAAGCCAGTCCTGGACGTGGGGAGCCTCGGCGCCGACGGTCGTCTCGGGCCCGTGGCCGGTGCGCACGACCGTCTCCGACGGCAGGGTGAGCAACCGCTCGCGGATCGAGGCCACGATCGTCGGGAAGTCACTGTAGGAACGGCCGGTCGCGCCGGGACCGCCGGCGAACAGCGTGTCGCCGGTGAAGACGGTCCCCAGCGCCGGCACCGACAGGCTGACCGAGCCGGGTGAGTGGCCGGGCGTGTGCAGCACCCGCACCGCCACACCGGCGACCGTGAGCTGCCGGCCGTCCGCGAGGTCGCCGTCCGGCGCCCGATCCGGGTGCACCCGGTCCCAGAGCACCCGGTCGGCCGGGTGCAGCAGGACCGGCGCGCCGGTGACGTCGGCGACGGCTACCGCGGCGTCGACGTGGTCGTCGTGGGCGTGGGTGCAGACGATCGCCACCACCCGCCGTCCGGCCACCGCCGCGACGATGCCGCCGGCGTCGTGCGGGGCGTCGATCAGCAGCACCTCGTCGTCGTCACCCAGCAGCCACACGTTGTTCTCGACGTCCCACGTCCCGCCGTCCAGGCTGAACGTCCCCGACGTGGTCAGGTGCTCGACGCGAGCACCGCTCACCTGACCGGCGAGTCCACTGCTCACCGGGCGGCGTCCAGCACCACGACGCTGCGCAGCACGTCACCGCGGCCCATGGCGGCGAACGCCTCCTCCACGTCGTCCAGTCCGATCCGCTCGGTGACGAACCCGCCGAGATCCAGCCGGCCCTGAAGGTAGAGGTCGACCAGCATCGGGAAGTCCCGTTCCGGCAGGCAGTCGCCGTACCAGCTGGAGAGCAGTGATCCGCCGCGGCCGAAGACGTCGGCCATCGGCAGTTCGATCCGCATAGCCGGGTTCGGCACCCCGACGAGCACCAGCCGGCCGGCGAGGTCGCGGGCGTAGAAGGCCTGCTCGTACACCGTCGGGTCGCCGACCGCCTCGATCACCACGTCGGCGCCGTTGCCCCCGGTGTGCGCCCGGATCGCCGCCACGGCGTCCTCGGTGCCGGCGTCGACGGTGTGCGTCGCGCCGAACCGCCGCGCGGTCTGGAGTTTCCGAGCGTCGGTGTCGACGGCGACGATCGTCCGCGCGCCGGCCAGCCGGGCACCGGCAACGGCTGCGGTCCCGACGCCGCCGCAGCCGAACACGGCCACCGTCTCGCCGGGCGCCACCGCGCCGGTGTTCATCGCCGCGCCGAGGCCGGCCATCACCCCGCAGCCCAGCAGGCCGGCGGCCGCCGGGTCCGCGGCCGGGTCGACCCGAGTGCACTGCCCGGCGGCGACCAGCGTCTTCTCTGCCAACGACCCGATCCCCAGGGCCGGGGTCAGTTTGGTGCCGTCGGTCAGCGTCATCGCCTGGGTGGCATTCAGGGTTGCGAAGCAGTACCACGGCTTCCCGCGTCGGCAGGCCCGGCACTGCCCGCAGACCGCGCGCCAGTTGAGGACGACGAAGTCCCCCGGGCCGACGTGGGTGACGCCGTCGCCGACGGCGGACACCCGCGCAGCGGACTCGTGGCCGAGCAGGAACGGGAAGTCGTCGGTGATGCCGCCGTCCCGGTAGTGCAGGTCGGTGTGGCAGATGCCGCAGGTCAGCACGTCGACCAGCGCCTCACCGGGGCCGGGGTCCGGGACCAGCACCGTCTGGACGGTGACCGGTCGACCCTTGCCGGGTGCGATCACGCCGCGGACCTCGTGCACTGCTGCTGCGGCGGACGGCATCGACGGCGCTCCTTCGGGGGGACGGGTGGTGCGGCGGCGGGCTGTTCGCGGGCCATCCCACCACCGCTACGCGGTTCCGGTAGCCGGTACAGTCGGCGGCTGTGCCGGGCACATCTCCGGTCACGCCGCCTTAGCTCAGTCGGTAGAGCGACGCCCTCGTAATGCGTAGGTCAACGGTTCGATTCCGTTAGGCGGCTCCGGCACGTGACCGACGCTGCGCCCGCGTGTGGGGCGCGCTGCACCGGCATCACGGGGTCACCGCACCGGCCTCACGAGGTCACTGCACCGCGGTCATGGGCCGCTGCATCCGGCCGGGGCGGGCTGAGCGCAGGACGTGCCCGGCGTGACCGTTCCCCCGGGCTTCGGTTCCTTCGTCTTCCCGGGCTTCGCCGTCTTCGTCGGCTTCGGCTCGGACTTCCGCTTTCCGGTGGGCGACGGCTTCGGTTGCGGACGGGGGCCGCCGGTCGGCGACGGCTCGGGCTTCGTGGTGGGTTCCGGCCATGGCGTCGACGTCGACGTGACGGTCGGCGCAGCGGGGGGCGCCGCGGTACGGCGGCCCGTCGGCGTCGGCTCGGACCGCGATGTCGGTGTCGGGGCCACCGGCGCGGCGGTCCGCGCCGGCAGCGGCAACGGCGCCCCGGCCGGGTCTGCCGGAAGGGCCGAAACCGGGTCGGTCGAGACCGGACGCCGTGTTGCGGGCGGCTGCGTCACGGGCGGCAGGACTGTCGGAACCCGACTCGCGGGGCCCTGACTCGCGGGGCCCTGAGTGGGGGGCGCCTGGTTCGCGGGGCCCTGGTTTGCGGGGGTCGAGCCCGGCGGCGCGGCGACCTGGGACGCGGGCGGCTTGACCTTCCCGCTCACGGCTGTGCTCGGGGTCCCTGCGGTGCTCGGGGTCCCTGCGGTGCTCGGCGTCGCTGCGGTGCTCGGCGTCGCTGCCGAGGACGGCATTGCCACTGACCCGGAGGTCCCAGCGGACCTCGGTGCCGCGACCGACCCCGCCTCGTTCAGCGCCGCCCCACCGGCCCCGTCCGCGGTCGGGCCCACTCCGGTGACGCCGGCGCCGACGAGGAGCAGCACCAGCGACCCGCCGACGACCGCCCCGGCGGGCGTCCGGCCCCGCGTCCGCGCCCACCCCGTCCGCCCGCGGACGAGCGCCCCCAGGCCGAAAACGATCCCGACGACCCCGGCCACGATCAACAACCCACCCATGACGCTCCCCCATGACGCTCCGACCGCCATGACGCTACCTGCGCGCCGGGCACAGGCCCCGCGTCATTGCGTCGCGATCAACCGGTATGGACAGGTCGATCCGCGCCCGGTCGGTCGCCGCGGGATTGATCCAGCCGCACCGGGTACGTCCTGTGCAGCGGATGAGTGATTTCCGTCCGACCCGGTGCCCGACCATTCGGTATTGCTGTGCACAGCAACGCGGATACTGCTCAGGGCCACATCAGGTACCGGGTCGGACAGTGCACACGTCGGGTCGTCGACTCGCCTTACTGGTTCTATGACGTCTGGATGGTGCATCATGATCGGTCGCCGGGCAATGCTTGCCGGACTACCCCTGCTCGCCGTCCCGGATGCGGCAACGGCGCTGCGCTCCAGGGCCGCGACCCCCGCAGCGGCACCTGTCGGCGCGGCCGTCTCGCTGTCCGCGGCACCGACGGCGACGAGCACCGGTGAGGTCATGTTCGACTCCTTCGCCGGGACGACGACGAACGACAAGATCAACACGATGAACAACTGGCTCAGGTCGCGGCAGGCCGCGAACGCGGGCCCGTTCCCGGCGGTCCGGTTCGACACCCGCCAGTACGACCACGGCGTGCCCATCGCGTTCGTCTCCGGGATGACGCTGCTCGGGGGCAAGGACGCCGTCGTCCACGAGTACAGCCGGGGCACCGTGCTGAACTGGCAGGGCGGATCGGGCACCTCGCAGTTCGTGTTCCCCACCACCCAGCCGAACCAGGGCTACCCGTCGGACGGGTCGCCCCGCGACGTCAGCCTGCGGTTCATCCAGTTCCAGGGTGGCGGCAGCACGCACTTCCTGCCGAAGAACGACCCGTCCTCGGGCAGCTACCGGGGAAAGGTCATCTGGATGTCGAACTTCCACAGCTGCGGCTGGAAGAACTTCGCAACGATCTGGTGGGGCTGGGGCGACGGAACGACCATCGACGGCGTCACCCACGTCCAAGGCACCACCGACACCGCGTTCTTCCTGGCCGGGTCGGAGAACTGCCTGTTCAGCAACGGGGCGTACAGCTTCATGGACACCGCGTCCGCGACCTTCCTCAACACCTCGACTGCCAGGCCGTTCATTCGCAGCCGGCTGACCAAGTCGACGATCGGCCAGGTCATGGTCACCGGCCGCAAGACCGGGTTCCAGATGAGTATCGAGGGCGGCCAGGACCAGACGATCCGGGGATTCGCCTTCGACGCCCAGGACTCGGACCCGATGTACGGCACCGGCCTGCGGATAAGCGGCGGGGAGAACATCCTGCTGGACGGCGTCAATTTCAAGGGAATGATGGCCGACCCGGCACGCGCCGTGGGCGGCGCGGCGGCGAATCCCGGTTGGGTGCACATCACCGGTGGTCGGCAGATCACCTTCGCCGGGTGCCAGTTCCGTAAGTCCGGCAGCAGCCAGCCCGCGGACTCGGTCCCCGTCGTGGTCGTCGGCAGCGGTGTCGGCCCTGGCGAGGTCAAGTTCGGGTTCAACAACTTCGGCGGGTTCCCCGGCCGGGCGGTCATCCGCCAGACCAGGGCGGGCCAGGTGCAGATGATCCCGGACGTGAAGGTCAGCCTGGTCGCCGGGGCCTGACCGGACCTGTGGCCGGCGAGGTCGACGGGCCGCACATCGGACGGGCCCGGCGATCCGGTCACGCGCGGCGACCGCCGACTCCCCGCGATGATCCTGCGATGGCGAAGCACCGACTCGACCCGGCACCGGACACCGTGACCGACGTCTTCTCCCGGGACCGCCCCCCGGTGCTGACCGTCGACCCGGGCGACACCGTGGTGGTCCACTCCCTCGACTGCTCCGGGCACACCGCCTCGGTGCGGACCGCAGGGGAGCAGCCCCCGGTGCTGATCGGGGACAGCCGCGGCCACTGCCTGGCCGGGCCGATCGCGGTCCGGGGCGCGGAACCCGGCACGGCTTTGGCCGTCTCGCTGACCGCAATCCGGCCCGACGACTGGGGCTGGACCGTCGCGGCGGCGCGCGACACCCCACTGAACCGCCGGCTCGGCCTCGTCGACGCGACCGCGTTCCGGCTGCTGTGGGACCTGGACGCGGAGAACGAGACCGGCACCAATCAGCTCGGGATGACCATCGGTCTCGCGCCGTTCCTGGGTGTCGTCGGCCTGCCGCCGGCCGAGCCCGGTGAGCACTCGACGATCCCACCGCGCACCTTCGGCGGCGGGAACATCGACTGCCGTGAGCTGACCGCCGGCTCGACGTTGTACCTGCCCGTGACCGTCCCCGGCGCGCTGTTGTGCGTGGGCGACGGGCACGCCGCCCAGGGTGACGGGGAGGTGTCCGGTACGGCCGTCGAGTGCGGAATGACCACAGAGATGGTGCTGGACGTGGTGGCGCGGCCGGCGCTGCCCACGGTGCACGCGCTGACCCCGACCAGCCGGATCACCTTCGGGTTCGACGCGGACCTGAACGTCGCCATGGGCGACGCGCTGGACGCGATGCTCGACTGGATGCAGCAGCTGTTCGGGCTGGACCGGGCACCGGTGCTGGCGCTGGCCAGCTCCACCGTGGACCTGCGGGTCACCCAGGTCGCCAACCAGAGCTGGGGGGTGCACGCGGTGCTGCCGCGCGACGTCATCCGGACGGCCGCCTGACCGCGTCGGCTGCGGGGCCGGCAGCGGCAGCCGGGCCGTCGGCGGGAGCCGGGCCGTCGGGCGGCGATTGGGTCGTCGCCCGGTCCGCGGCAGCGACGTGCTCGGCGGCGGCCGCCTCGGCCTCGTCGGGATCTGCGGCTCCGATCGCCGCGACGAGCCGGCGGTGCTCGGTCCAGGAATGGGTCGCCCGCCAGGCCGCGCTGCGCAGGAACACCCACTCGACGTGGTGGTACATCGTGGTGGCCATCGACTGCAGCCACCGGTTGCCGCTCATGTCGAGGACCCGGCGGTGCAGTCCGCTGTTCAGCTCCGACAGGGCGGCGAGGTCGCCTCGCTCGGCTGCGACCCGGGACCGGTCGAGCAGTTCGGTGAGGGCCGCGATGTCGTCCGGTGTCGCCCGCTCGGCGGCGAGCCGGGCCGCCAGCGGCTCCAGTCGGCTGCGGACCGCGAGCAGGTCCGCGACCAGGCCGGCGTCCTGATCGGCGACGACCGCGCCGCGGCGGGGGGCGACGGTCACGAACCCCTCGGCGGCGGCGACCCGCAGCGCCTCGCGGACCGGGTTGCGGGAGACGCCGAAGTCGGCGGCCAGCCGGTCCTCGGTCAGGCGCTCACCGACCGCGTACCGGCCGGTGACGATCCGCCGGCGCAGGGCGTCCAGGACGGCGTCGCGCAACACGACGTGGTGGTCGCCTATTGCCGACCCCGTCTCCGGCGCCTCGCCGATGGTCGACCCCGTCTCGCGGGCCCCGCCGATCGCCGCTGTCACCGCGCGTCCCCCCGGCCGTCGAACCGTTCCGCGAACGGTAGCCAATCCTGTATACGAGACCGGGGAACTGTGGCGCCCCACCGGACGCGACGACACGGCGCGCCGGATCACCGCCGGATCCCGCCAGCTGGGCCACCGAGGCGAAGAGGGGAAGCACCTGATGGACTGGTCGCAGGAGGAGGGCGAATTCTCGCTCGGAGATCTCGCCGTCGAGCGCGGCGGGACGATCACCGACGCGCGGCTGACGTGGAAGAGCCACGGGACGCTCTCGCCGGCGCGGGACAACGTGATCGTCTACCCGTGCAGCTACACCGCGTCGCACACCGACCTGGAGGCGCTCATCGGCCCGGACACGGTGCTGGACCCGACCCGCTGGTTCATCGTCGTCCCGGACATGTTCGCCAACGGCCTGTCCTCCAGCGCCGCCACGACGCGGGACTACCCGGCGCTGGTCACCGCCCAGGACAACGTCCGTGCCCAGCACCGGCTGCTGACCGAACACTTCGGGATCGACCGGGTCGCCGCGGCGTACGGGTTCTCCATGGGCGCGATCCAGGCCTACCACTGGGCGGCGTCGTTCCCGGAGATGGTCGAGCGGGCGATCATCGTCTGCGGAAGCTCGCGGACTGCCACGCACAACAGGGTCTTCCTGTCCGGGCTGCTGCGGATCCTCGAGGCCGCGCCGGAGCACCTCGGCGGCGGACGGTTCGCCGCCGAGCCGGTCGCCGCGCTGCGGGCCTTCGCCCACGTGTACGCCGGGTGGGGACTGAGCCAGGACTTCTACCGCGCGGAGCTCTACCGGACGGTCCTCGGCGCCCCGGACCTGGACACCTTCCTGCAGACCGACTGGGTCGAGTCGTTCGGCGCCCATCGGGCCGCGGACCTGTACGCGCAGGCGCTGACCTGGTACCACGCCGACATCAGCGCCGACTCCCGGTTCGGCGGCGACCTGGCGTCGGCGCTGGCGGCGATCCGCGCCCGTGTCCTGCTGCTGCCCAGCGAGACCGATCTGTACTTCCGGGTGGCCGACAACGCCGCGGACCTGCCGCACCTGCACGAGGCGCGGCTGCGCCCGATCCCGGGCGTCTACGGGCACCGGGCCGGCTTCCCGGCCGGGCTGCCGGCCGAGCACACCTTCGTGCGCGACGCCGTCCGGGAGTGGCTGGACCAGTGAGCCGATCACTGGGGCCCCGCCGGTCCCGGTCTCGTCTAGCGTCGGGCCTGTGACCGCCGACGACGGCTCCCGGAGCCGGCTGGCCGAGCCGTCGACGCCGCCCGCCGAGCCGGTGACTCCGCCCGCCCTCGGCCACGAGACGACGGCCGGAGCGCGGATCTGGACCAACTGGGCCCGGACGGTGACCGCCTTCCCCGGTGCCGTGCACCAGCCCGCGGGCCGGGACGCACTGGTCGACGTCGTCCGGTCCGTCGCCGGCCGCGGTGGCCGGTTGAAGGTCGTCGGCGGCGGCCACTCACCATCGGCGATCGCCGCCCCGGACCCGGGCACCGACCTTGTCTCGTTGGCGCGGCACTCGCGCGTGCTGGACCTCGACGTCAGCCGGGACGAGGTGACCGTCGAGGCCGGAATCCGGCTCGACGCCCTCGTCGGGTTCCTGGCGACCCGAGGCTGGGCACTGCCGACGCTGGGTGCCGTCACCGCCCAGACGGTCGCCGGAGCGGTGTCGACCGGCAGCCACGGGTCGGGGGAGGGATCGCTGGACCGCTATCTCTCGGCGCTGGAGCTGGTCGACGGCACCGGCCGGGTGCACCGCCTGGTGCCTGAGGCCGACCCCGCGCTGTTCGACGCGGCGCGCACCGGGCTGGGCGCTCTCGGGGTCCTGTCCACCCTGACGCTGCGCGTGGTCCCGGCGTTCACGCTGTCGGCGACCGTCGTCGCCCGGACGCTCGACGGCCTCGTCGAGGAACTGGACGAGCTGTCGTCCGCCGGGTGGGCCCGGGTCTGGTGGTACCCGCACACCGGCCGGGTCCTGGTCTGGCGGGCGCACCGGACCGCGGAGCGACCGCGCCCTGCCTCGACGCTGCGGCTGGCCGCGGACCGGCTCGCCGAGGCGGTCCACGAGACCGCGCTGTGGGGCGCCTCGACCGTCCCCGCGCTCATGCCCGTGGTGAACCGGGCCGCCGCGACCCGCCTGCTGACTTCGCGGCGGACCGTCGTGGACACCGGGGACCGCGTGCTGGCCACCGGCGAGGGCATCCGCCGGCAGGTCCTGGAGTACTCGGTCGGGGCGGATGCGGTCCGCGGTGTGGTCGCCGAGCTGCGCCGGGCCGTCGCGCGCGGTGGCGTCCGGGCTCCGGCGCCGGTGGAGCTGCGGTTCGGGCCCGCCGAGGCCGGCTGGCTGAACCCCGCCTACGGCCGCGCGTCGTGCTCGGTCGGCGTCGTCGGGTACCGGCCGTTCGGCCGGGCAGCCGCCTGCGCCGCCTGGTTCGCCGCCGCCGGGTCGGTGCTCGCCGCGGCCGGCGGGCGCCCGCACTGGGCGAGCGCACACGCCCACGACGCTGCCGACCTGGCCGGCCGCTACCCGAGGTGGGCCGACTTCGCCGACGTCCGCGCGCGGCTGGACCCCGACGGCGTGTTTGCCAACGCCTACCTGGACCGGGTACTCGGTCCCTGCGACCCGGGACACCAGCGCTACCCGGAGGCGCCGGACGGCCCGGCGGGGTCGGACACCGCCACCCGGTGACGCGGCGCGGACGGACAGGGCCGGCGGCGGGGACCGCCGGCCCCGGCGTCCGGCGGTCAGCCCAGCTGGCTGCGGACCGCCCTGGTGCCCGCGGCGAACTTCTTGCGCGCCGCACCCAGCACGATGTTCCCCGGCTTCTGCAGCTCGCCCTGCTGAGCGGTCAGTGCCACCAGGACCCCGGTCAGCGACGGGATCGTCCACTGCAGCGCGCGCAGCTGCTGCTGGCGGCTCGCCACGTCCGGCGGGGTCGTCTCGGCCGGCTTGACCCCGCCCTCGGTCGGGACCGGGTCGTAGTTGCCCTTCTGCTGCCCGAGGTAGCCCGACGCGGCCGTCGCGGCCAGTGCCAGCACGGTCACCAGGGTCTTGCCCGCGCTGGCGGCCGCGACCCCGTCCTGGTTCTTGATGCGGTCGCGGTTGGTGGCCACCAGCCCAACGGCGCCGATCAGGTGCGCGCCGATGGCGACCGCACTGACCGGGGCCCAGCGCGCCCAGCCGGCGCTGGCGACCTTCAGCCGCTCCGTCGGGTCGCTGACGTCGTTCGCGGCACCGTTGATGCCGACCGCTCCGGCCAGTGCACCGCCGAACCAGCCCGCCAACCCGACGTCGTGCATGGTCCGTAGGACCAGGTCCTTGCTCGGCATACTGTCGCCCCTTCCCTCGGGAACACGGTGCTGCCGCTGTCTTCCGGCCGCGGCAGCGGGCCCGCGTCGCCGTTCCGGGTGCGCAGGCCGTCTGTCGAACCTATGGCCCGGTGGGTCGGCGCGCACACCCGGACCAGGGCCGTCTACCGCCGATGCCCCGGTCCGGCCCGGCGGGCACGGCTGGTGCGGGACGCTGGGGTGGTGGCGGTCATCGAGATGGGCCAGGCGCGGGCCGGGGAGAACTTCTCCGTCGCGGGCCGGCTGCTGCCGGCAACGCTGCGGCGGGACCTGCTCGCGATCTACGCCTATGCGCGATCGGTGGACGACATCGGGGACGAGGGGTCGCTGGCCGCTCCCGACCGGCTCGCCGCGCTCGCCGCGGTCGACGCGGACCTGGACCGGTTGTTCGCCGGCGAGCACCCCCGGCTGGGCTTCGTCGCCGGACTCGCGGGGACGGTTGCCGTCCACCGGCTGCCGCGGGAGCCGTTCGCCGACCTGGTCGCCGCCAACCGCCAGGACCAGCACGTCAGCTCCTACGCGAGCTGGGCTGAGCTGCGGGACTACTGCCGGCTGTCCGCGGAGCCGGTGGGACGGCTCGTGCTGGGGGTCGTCGGCGCGGCGACCGCGGACCGGGTCGCCGCCGCGGACCGGATCTGCACCGGCCTGCAGGTGGTCGAGCACCTGCAGGACGTCGGCGAGGACGCCCGGGCGGGGCGGGTCTACCTGCCCGCCGACGACCTCGCCCGGTTCGGGGTGGCGACCGCCGACCTCACCGCACCGACCTCCCGGCGTGAGCTGCGGGGCCTGCTGGCCTTCGAGGGTGCGCGTGCCCGGGACCTGCTGGAGTCCGGCTCGATGCTGGTCAGCTCACTGCGTGGCGCACCGCGGCTGGCGGTCGCCGGTTTCGTCGCCGGTGGCCTGGCGGCCCTCGACGCGCTGGCCGGGGCGGGTTGGGACGTCCTGGTCGAGCAGGTCCGGCCCCGTCGGTCACGGACGATGGCGTTGACCGCGTCGCTGGTGGCCCGGGGTACTGCGGGACCGCGGCGGTGACCGTCGACGCCGCCGCGATCGCGCGGGCGTACGCCGTGTGCGAGCAGATCACCGGCACGCAGGCCCGCAACTTTGCCTGGGGCATCCGGCTGCTGCCCGGGTCCCGGCGCCGGGCCCTGTCCGCCGTGTACGCGCTCGCCCGGCGGATCGACGACATCGGCGACAGCAACGCCCCGGCGGCCGGGCGCGAGGCGGACCTGCGGGCCGTCCGCGACCAGGTCGCGGCGCTGGCGGCGGCCGGCGCGGACCGCCGTGGCTGGTCCGTCCACGACCCGGTGCTGCTCGCTGTCGCCGACGCGGCCGTGACCAGCGGCCTGCCGCTGGCGGAGTTCGGCGTCCTCGTCGACGGATGCCTGGCCGACGTCCGCGGAACCCGGTACGCGACGTTCGCGCAGTTGAACGGGTACTGCCGGCAGGTCGCCGGGTCGATCGGCCGGCTGTCGGTCGCGGTCTTCCGTGCCGGTCCGGCGGGTCCGGCGAGTCCGGTGAGTCCGGTGAGTCCGGTGTGCCCACCGGGGGCGATCGGCCCAACGGATCAGACCGGCCCAACGGATGAGAGCGGCCGGGTGGGCCCACTCGACCCGCTGGCCGACGCGCTCGGCACCGCCCTGCAGCTGACGAACATCCTGCGCGACGTCCGGGAGGACGCCCGCGCGGGCCGGGTCTACCTGCCCTCGGAGGACCTGGCCCGGTTCGGGTGCACGATGCGCCTGGACGAACACGGCGAGCTGGCCGACGACACGCTGAGCCTGGTCGGCCTCGTCGAGTACGAGGCGGCCCGCGCGGCGGAGTGGTTCGACGTCGGGCTCCGGTTGCTGCCGCTGCTCGACCGGCGCAGCCGCGCGTGCTGTGCGGCGATGGCGGGGGTGTACCGCGAGTTGCTGACCCGGATCGTGCGGCGTCCGGAAGCGGTGCTCGCCGGTCGGGTCAGCGTGCCGGGCCCACGCAAGGCCGCGGTGATGGCCCGGTCGCTGACGGGGGCACGCCGGCCGGCGCTGGCACCGGTGGACTGGCGGTGAGCGTGGCGCGGCAGCGCCGGCCGGTCGTCGTCCTCGGGTCCGGGCTGGCCGGGCTGACCGCCGCGGTCGACCTGGTCGACGCGGGTGTCCCCGTCGTCCTGCTCGAGGCGCGGTCCAGGTTCGGCGGCGCGACGTCGACCTTCGCCCGTGCCGCGACACCGACCAGGCCGGGCCTGCTCGTCGACACCGGACAGCACGTGGCGCTGCGCTGCTATGACGCGTGGCGTCGGCTGCTGCGGCGTCTGGGGACCGAGTCGCTGCTCGATGTCCAACCGGGATTGACAATTCCCGTGCTGTACCGCGGTGGCAGGGGAACGCGGCGCGCCGTGCTGCGGCGGGACCGGCTGCCCGCCCCGCTGCACCTGCTGCGGGCGCTCAGCGGTTACCACCTGCTGACACCGGCGCGCCGGGCAGCCGCTCTCCGGGGCGCCCTGGCGCTGCGCCGTGTCGACCCGGCCGCCGGCGGCAACGACCGCGTGTCGTTCGGTGCCTGGCTCCGGGCCCACGGCCAGGACGCACCGACGACCGCAGGCGTGTGGGACCTGTTCACGGTGGCCGCCTGCAACGCCCCGGCCGACGAGGTGTCGCTCGCGGTCGCGGCCGGCGTGCTGCAGCGGGCACTGCTCACCTCGGCCGACGCCGCGGACATCGCGGTCCCGTCGGCGCCCCTGGCCGCCCTGCATGTCGACCCGGCGGTCGCCGCCCTCCGGGCGGCTGGGGCACGGGTACTGCGCCGCACCTCGGCGCGAGCGGTGCTCGCCGACGTCGACGGCCTGCGGGTCAGGACCGACGACGGCGACATCGCTGCGGCGGGCGTCGTGTGCGCGGTACCGGCCCATGAGGCGAGAGCGCTGCTCCCGAAAAGGGTCGAGGTGCCGGACGGGTTGCGGTACGCGCCCATCGTCAACGTGCACATCGTCTACGACCGACCGGTGATTTCCGACTCGTTCGTCGCGACCGTCGGGGGCGACGCGCAGTGGGTGTTCGACCGCACGGTCCCGTCCGGTCTGAGGGCGACCCACCCGCACGCCCAATACCTGGCGGTGTCCCTGTCCGCGGCGGTGCGGTGGATCGACGTCCCGGCCGGCGAGCTCGTCACCCGGTTCAGCGGGGAGCTGTCGAGCCTGCTGCCGGCCGCGTCCGGGGCCAGCGTGCTCGACGCGTTCGTCAGCCGCGAGCGGCGGGCCACGTTCGTCGCCGAGCCGGGGAGCGCTGCTCTCCGGCCCGCGACGGGGACGGCGGTCCCCGGGCTGGTGCTGGCCGGTGCGTGGACCGCCACCGGTCTGCCGGACACCATGGAGGGCGCCGTCGTGTCCGGGCACCGGGCCGCGGGGCAGTTGCTGAGCGGCTCTGCCGCGGTCGAAGCCGGTCGGGATAACATGCCGGCCCGATGACTGCCACCCTCCCGCCCCAGGTCAGCGCCGCCCGGGATCTGGTCGATGCGGGGCTGCGCCAGGCCGTCTCCCGGCTGGGTCCGGACGTACGGGCCGTCGTGGAGTACCACCTCGGCTGGCGCGACGAGCAGGGACGGGCACGCTCTGCCCCCAGCGGCAAGGCGGTCCGCCCGGCGCTGGTCGTCCTCGGCGCCGAGGCTGCCCAGCTCGCCGGTGCCGCGGCCGGGTCGGTACCCGGATTGGCGGTCGCGGTAGAGCTGGTCCACGACTTCTCGCTGCTGCACGACGACGTGATGGACGGCGACACCTCCCGACGGCACCGGCCGACCGCATGGACGGTGTTCGGGGTGCCCGCGGCGATCCTGGCGGGCGATGCGATGCTCGCGCTGGCGGTGGACGTGCTGCGACGTTCGGCCCCGAATCCGGCGGCCGGGGACCGGATCACCGCCTGTCTCATGACCGCCGTCCAACGGCTGGTCGACGGGCAGATGGCCGACGTCGCCTTCGAACGTCGGGAGCGGGTCAGCCTCGCCGAGTGCCTGACGATGCAGTCCGGCAAGACGGCGGCGCTCATGCAGTGCGCGAGTTCGATCGCCGCGGTGGCGGCGGACACCCCGCCCGACACCGCTGCCGACCTCGCCGCGTTCGGGGAGCACGTCGGGATGGCGTTCCAGGCCGTCGACGACCTGCTGGGCCTGTGGGGCAGCCCGGAGCAGACCGGCAAGCCGGCGCTGGCCGACCTGCGTGTCCGGAAGAAGTCGGTCCCGATCGTCGCCGCGCTGGAGGCGCCGGGCGCGGCCGCGGACCGGCTCCGGGCAGCGTTCGCGTCGCCGGAACCGTTCGCCGACACCGCGCTGCCCGGGCTCGCCGAGCTCGTCGACGCCGCCGGCGGCCGTAGTCGCGCCGAAGCAGAGGCCGCCGCTCAACTGGCGGCCGCGCGTTCACGGCTGGACGCGCTCGACGCGCGGGGCGCTCCGCGGGGTGCCACGACGGCGTTGTGGGAACTGGCCTGCTTCGTCACCGATCGCGACCGCTGAGTCGCCCGCGGGGCCGACCGACCGGAGACGGGTGCTCACCACCCGCCTCCGGTGCGCAGCTCAGCGGTAGCTGGCCACCAGCGGGCAGGTGAAGGTCTCCCGGGCGTGCAGGCCGACCGCGTTCAGGTAGGTGACGATCTCCTGGTAGGAGCGGCCCAGGCTGGTCTCGGTGTAGTCGATGCCGTGGTCGAGGCAGTACTGGCGGACCATCGGCCGCGCGCGGCGCAGGTTCGGCCGCGGCATGCTCGGGAACAGGTGGTGCTCGACCTGGTGGTTCAGCCCGCCCATCGCGAAGTCCACCCACCAACCGCCGGTGATGTTGCGGGACATGAGCACCTGGCGGCTGAGGAAGTCGATCTTCGTGGTGGCCGGGACGATCGGCATGCCGGTGTGGTTGGGGGCGAACGACCCGCCCATCAGGACCCCGAACACGGCCAGCTGCAGCCCGAGGAACGCGGCCGCCTTACCCGGCGACAGGAACACCAGCAGGACGGCGACGTACCCGACCAGCCGCACCGTGACGAAGGACAGGTCGACCCACCGGCGCTTGACAGGGGCCTTGTCCAGCAGCCGGCGGAAGCTGTCCACGTGCAGGTTCAGGCCTTCCAGCGTCAGCAGCGGGAAGAAGAACCAGCCCTGGCGGCGGGTGAACTGCGCGACGAGACCACGGCGGGAGTGCGCTGCCTCCTCGTGGAAGGCGAGCACCTTGGAATCGATGTCGCCGTCCTTGCCGACCTGGTTCGGCGCGCCGTGGTGTCGGGTGTGCTTGCCCATCCACCAGCTGTACCCGAGCCCGGCGACCAGCCCGGCGAAGACCCGGCCCGACCACTCGTTCCACCGGCGCGAGGCGAAGATCTGCTGGTGGGCCCCGTCATGGCCGAGATAGGCGAACTGGTGCAGGACCACGGCGAGAGCGGCGGCCAGCAGCAGCTGGAACCAGGAGTCCCCCAGCAAGCCGAACCCGGTGCCGATGGCCCCCAGGGCGAGGAAGCCGAGGATGATCCGCGGCCAGTAGAACCCGCGGCGCCGCTTGAGCAGGCCCGCCTCCTGCACCTGGCGGGAGAGTGTCGCGTAGGTGCTCACCGCGCGGGCTGCCCGCGGTGCTCGCGGTCGGTCGTGGTCTCGGACCGACTGCTGGGTCGTTGTCGTCAAGGGGCGTCCTGTCGCGTCTGGGCGGCCCACCGGGGCCGCGGTGCGAGGCCGCGGCGCCCGCGACCTGATCAACCGCTCTCGGCAACCAAGACGGACTCAGGAACCGGAGAGGCCGCGCGGTACAGGAGAGGCTTACGCCGTACATATTGCTCTAAGACCCAACGTAGGGGCGACCCGGCCAGTTCCGACCCGCCCGGGACGGGGAACAGCTCACGTCGACCGGCCCCGGTGCCGATGAGACTCCTGGCAGCTCGCGAGTGGCTGATCGAGCCAGGCTGATCGAGCCAGGAGAGGGAGGTGAGCCGTGGGTCCGTGCGCGGGATGCGTCTGTGGCGAGCTCCGCCCCGGCGAGGCGCCCTCTGTCGAACGCGGCACCAGCACCGGGGCCCGGCCCGGACGCGCACTGGTCGGCGTGCCCGTCGGGCACCTGGCTCGCGTCGTCTGCGCCGTCGGCAGGGCGCACGGACTGGGCACGGAGTTGCTCGGGACGTCCCTGTGGCAGCTGACCGGGGACCGGGTGACCGAGGCCGTGACCGCCCTTCGGGACACGGTCTCGCCTGTCGAGGCGCTCGGGATCCGGGTACTGGTCGACGACGGGACAGCGGACGACCGCTCGGTGCTGGTGGCATCGATGCTGGCCCCGACGCTGGCGGAGGCGGGAGCACAGCTGGACTCCGGCGACCTGTGGTCGATGTTCGCCGACGAGTCCGCGTCGTTCCGGAGCGCCTACCAGCCGATCGTCGAGGTCGCCGACCGGTCCGTGGTCGGGTTCGAGGCACTGCTGCGCGCGCGGGACCAGGCCGGCGTGGAGTATCCGCCGGGGCCGCTCTTCGACCAGGCGCAGCGCGCGGGATGGGGCCCGCGGCTGGACCGGATCGCCCGGACGGCTGCCGTGTCCGGCGCCGCCGGGTGGCTCGGCCAGCGGCAGCTGTTCGTCAACTTCGTCCCCACCTCGATCTATGACCCCCGGGTGTGCCTGGCCACGACGGAGCGCGCGGCCGACCGGGCCGGTGTGGAACTGGGGCAGATCGTGTTCGAGGTGACCGAGTCCGAGCGGGTCATCGACATCGCTCACCTCGAGCAGGTCTTCGCCTACTACCGCGACAAGGGCGCCCGGGTGGCCCTGGACGACCTCGGCTCGGGGTGGTCCTCGTTGACGGTCCTCGCGCGGCTGCAGCCGGACGTGGTCAAGCTGGACCGGGCGCTGGTCCAGGACCTGGACCCGGCCGCGAGTCGCGCCGTGATCGGGGCGGTCGTCGACATCACCCACTCCTACGGCGGACTGGTGCTCGCCGAGGGCATCGAGACCGAACGGGAGGCCGACCAGGTCGTCCGGCTCGGCGTCGACCTCGCGCAGGGCTGGTTCTACGGCCGGCCGGCCTTTCCGCTGTCCGCCGGGTCTGCGGCAGTCGCGTAGCCGGCTGCCGGCAGGGCGAGGTAGTGCCGGGCGCGGTCCTTGCCAGCGGCCTTCGCCGCGTAGAGCGCCTCGTCGGCACGCCGGACGAGTTCCGCGGACTTGATCGCGGGATCGCCCGGCAGCCAGGTCGCGGTGCCGATCGACGCGGTGATCCGGCGGTCGGGCAGCTGGCGGAGTCGCAGGCCGCGCACGGCGTCGACCAGCCTGGTCGCGACCTCGGCGGCGACTCCGGCGTCCGCCTCGGGCAGCACGATCGCGAACTCCTCGCCCCCGAACCGGCCGAGCAGGTCGATGTCGGGCCGAGTGTGCGCGCCGAGCGCCCGACCCACCGCACAGAGGACATCGTCGCCGACCAGGTGTCCGTAGGTGTCGTTCAGCCTCTTGAAGTCGTCCAGGTCGACCATCGCCATGGAGATGGGCAGCCCTGCCCGGGTGCATCGACGCCACTGGGCACGCAGCGTCTGGTCGAACGCGCGGCGGTTGGCCACGCCGGTGAGCGGGTCGCTCATCAGCAGCACCAGCATCTGTTCCTGCATTGCCTTCTCCGCCGACATGTCGACGACCAGGCCGATGGCGCGCGTGCCGCGGCCGCGGCGGTCCCGCTCGACGACCTTGCCGCGCAGCCGGACGAAGCGGGTCGACTGCTCGGCGCCGATGGCGAACTCGATGTCCAGCCCGTCGGCCCCCGTTGGCAGCAGGCTGAACGCCGCGTGCAGTGTCCCCTGCTCGTCCGGGCGGGCCAGTGCGGTCAGCGCCAGGACCGTGCCGGGGACGTCCTCGGGGTCGACGCCCAGCAGCTCGGCGGCCTCTTCTTCCCAGTGCAGGGTGCCGGTGCGCACGTCCAGGTCCCACATCGCCGCCAGCGCGGTGCCGATCGCCAGGTGAAGTCGGGTCCGCAGGTCCGTGCCGGCCGCGACCGCGGTGTGGAAGGCGGTGACGTCCCGCGCCGCGGCCCACCACAGGTCGGTCCCGGCAGCGGTGCGGGCCACCCACTCCAGGTGCACCACCGACCCGTCGCCGGCCAGGAACCGGTTCTCGACCAGTACCTCGTCGGTGCCGGACTCCAGGGCGGACAGGCCGGCGACGACCCGGGTGATGTCCTCCGGGTGCACGAACTCCAGCAGCGAACGGCCTTCGGCCGCGTGCGCGTCGAGTCCGAGCATCCGCTCGAACCTGCCGTTCACCTCGCGGATGATCCCGTCGTGCCCGGCCACCGAGAACAGCTCGATGTCGGTCCGGAAGCCCGGCAGCGAGCCCGGACCGGCGCCTGCCGCAACGGGCGGGTCGCTCATGCGGCCGCGTTCTTCGCGTAGAGGCTGAGCAGTGTCTGGGCGACACCGGCGTTGGTGACCAGGTCGGGGTTGACCAGCGGGTAGGTCGTCGCTGGCATGAAGCCGGGCACGCTGTCGGCCAGCTCCTCGTCGTCCACGTGGTCGAAGCCCATCGTCCACTGGGGGAACAGCGGACTGATGACCTCGGCGTCCAGCAGCAGCCGCAATTCGCAGTGCCGCGGGTCGGCCAGGATGCGCTCGTAGGTGGTGTGCAGTGCTCCGGGTTCGCCCTCGAGCACCTGCAGGAAGCTCTGGCTGGTGTAGAGCAGCATCCCGCTCAGTCCGGCGGCCTCGTTGTTGCGGCGCGCGACGCGCAGCAGCTCCACCAGTTCGTCGGGACTGACGTCCCAGGTCGCCCTGCTGCAGTAAATGATCCGGTTCATCGACACAGTTCGCTCCGATCTCGGTCCGGTCACTTCTCGATCGTGTTCTGGAAGGGATTGGCGCCGCCGATGCTCGGGTCGGCGTTCCACTTCTGTGCCGAGCCACCGGTGCAGGACGCGACCGCGATCCACGACCAGGGGTCGGTGATCGACGCCGGCGGGTCGGCGACCGACAGGCACCGGGTCGCACCGGTGCTGGAGTCGACGAAGGTGTAGCGCTGGGAGTACGGCAGCGACGCCGATCCGCCGGGCGACCGCCACACCAACTGGCCGGCGGTGGCGCCGACGGATGCCGGCTTCGTGCAGGCGGTGATCCGCACGTAGCCCCCTTCGGTCCGCGGGCTGGAAAGGCAGTACCTGACGCCGCCGGTCGTAGTGGACAGCCACCCGGATGTCGGATCGAAGGTGAACTTCTGGTTCCAGGTGACCGCGCTGGCGAGCGGGTTCTGCTTGCACGGGTAGGCGATCAGGTGGTCGGCGGCGACGTTCTGGCCGGTGACGTCGAGGCAGCGGCCGAACTGCTCGAAGTTCACCAGCTGAGGGGCGGCAGCCGCACCGTTGCCGACATTCGGCGAGGGCAACCAGGCCTGCATCGGGCTGGTGGTGCCGCGGCCGTCGACGTTGCAGCCGGCCAGCGTGACGGGCCGTCCCGAGGTCTGGTCCGCGACGGTCACGCACAGGTTGGCCAGTACGCCGTTCGTCCGGGTCGCGGCGAGTGCCGCCTCGAACTGCCCGTTGTCGTTGAAGCTCCACAGCTGGCTGAACGGGGGGGCGCTGCCCAGAGCGGTGCACGCGGACAACGTGACCGGATTGCCTGACACCGGAGCACCGGTGCTGGTGTCGGTGTCCAGGCACAGCCCGTTCGGGTAGGACGACGAGGTGGCGGACGGGGCGAGCTGCAGGGTGAGGTCCGCCCGGTAGGCGAACACCTGCTGACGGGCCGGCGGGAGCGAGGAGCTGCACACCTTCAACGTCAGCGGCGTTCCGCGCGTCGGCGCCGGACCGGCGTCCAGACACATGCTCGAGCTCGCGCCGCCGGCCGGTGGGTAGATGCGGACCTGCCCGCCGGCGACGTTCCGGTTCGTGGTCCGGAAGACGTAGGTGGTGCCCAGCGTCCGGCCCGTGGACCGGCCGCCGGCGCCTGGCGTCCCGTCGACACCGGTGGAGCTGATCAGGGCATAGCCGGGAACGAACGTGCCCGATCCCGTGCCGGTCGCGGTCGTCGGGTCGTACGTGCCGCCGTTGGGGATGCAGATCATCGGCGGGGTGCCCGGGTTCGCCACCGGGTCGGCGACGTAGTAGGTCACCGTCGCCCGGTAGGTGGCGGTACTGCCCGAGTTCGGTGTGCCGACCGCTCCGGTGACCGGGTTGTCCGCGGGCGCGCACGGGATCAGTCGCGTGTCGCCGCTGCCGGACACATTCGCCGCCCGGATCCTGCCGACGACGACGTCGAGGCCGGTCTGGGCCGCGGCCAGCGACTGCTCCCGACTGGCGACGAAGACGGTCGAGCGGTCCTGCGTGATCAGGATGGGCACGATCACGGCGGTCATCGCCAGCCCGACCATCATGACGAGCATCACCAACGGCAGCGATCCTCGGTCGTCCCGCCGCGCCCGTGCCCGGCAGCGCAGCACCGCCGCCCGGAGAGCGGTTGTCCCGCGCGGGCTCACGGGCGCCGACCCGGGCACACGGTCGTGGGTGCGGTGCTGCTGGCGCGGGCGAGCGCAGCGGCGTCGGGACTGTTCAGCGCGGTGAAGGTGACCGCCGACCGGGAGGTGACGGCCGGGTTCCCGGTGGTCGCCACGAGCTGGACCGTGAGCCGCTCGAATGCGACCCCGCCGTCGCGGTAGGTCAGGACGAACGGAACGACGCCGGTCGACGAGGGGAGGGCGCTGCCGTTGGTGACGGAGCTGGCCAGCGGCACCCACGCTGTCGGGGTGGTCGACCCGGTGTCGGTGAGCTGCCAGGTGCGGGTCTGCAGCTGCCGGGCGGCGGCATCCACCCGCAGCTGGGTGCACACCTGCTTGCCGGTCGCGGTGGTCAGGTACTCCACGTACCAGGCACCAGCCGGTCCGGTGGTGCCCGGAGCACTGATCGCCGCGGCGTACCGGATCGTGGAGTCCAGCCGTTGGAAGGCGGTGTTCAGCTGACCGGCGCTGGTCGTCAACGCCTGCGCGCGGTTCTGCGTGCGGGTCAGCGTGACGATCGCTGCGGTGAAGGTCGCCAGGAAGACGCTCATGATCGACATGCCGACGACGACCTCGAGCAGTGTCGAGCCCTCGTCGCGCCTGTCCACTGCCGTCTCCCGATTCTGCGACGTCCCTCCGCGGCCGCGGTGTTCATCAGGGGGACCATCGGCACGGACGGCCGCCGAGCTGAGCGGTTCTGCCGGGCTCAGCGATCCGCGTTGTAGTGCGCGGCGACCCGGGTGGCACTCAGCGCGGTCGGGTAGACGGCGACCTCGTCCAGCAACCCGGTGAAGTGGCTGCGGGTCGGCGCGCCCGGCCAGCCGCTGAGGTTGTCATAGCCGACCCGCCACCACCCGGTGTTGGATTCTGCGGTCGTCGTCGTGGCGTTGGCGGCGACCTTGACGCCGTCGACGTAGAGGACCATCCCGGCACCGGACAGGGTGGCCACGACGTGGTGGTACTTCCCGTCCAGGTACGTTCCGGGGCTGGCCGCGATCCGGTAACCCGAGACATAGAGCCCGAAGACCACCTGGCCGGAGTTGGTCAGGTAGACCTGCCGGTCGTACTGGCTACTGGTTCCCGACCGTGAGTTGCCGAAGCCGATCAACTTGCCACCGCCGACAGTCGTGGCGAACCAGGCCTCCACGGAGAAGGTGCTCGGGGCCGGTACCGCGGCTGCGGTGCTGGTCGTCACCTCGGTGGTGCTGCCGTTGAACATGACCGCGGTGTCGGGAGAGCAGTTCAGCGCGCCGGGCCGGCCGAGGACGGGACTGCCCACGTAGCTGCCGTTGCGTCTCGCGGACCCGGCGTCGACCGCCGTCGTCCCCGAGGGCTCCCCCAGCCGGTACCAGAGGCTCGGATTGTCGAGGGTCACCGCGTTGGCGTAGGCATCCTGGGCCGCCGCGGAGCAGCGCGGGTCGACGGTCCAGGTGAACGTCGGCGGTGCGGTGCGGCCGCCGCTGTCGGTGACGGTGAGGCGGACGGTGGCGCTCCCGGCCGTGGTGGGTGTTCCGGTGACGGTGCCGGTCGGGGAGAGGGTCAGTCCGGCGGGCAGGGTGCGGGACGGGTCGGTCCAGGTGTAGCCGCCGGAGCCGCCGGTGGCGGTGAGGGTGAGCGCGGTGATGGCAGTGCCGACCGTCGAGGTCTGGTTGCCGGGGGCCTGGGCGGTCACCGGGGTCAGGACGGTCCAGGTGAAGGTCACGGTCGCCGTGCGGCCGCCGCTGTCGGTGACGGTGAGTCGGACGGCGGCGGTGCCGGCGGC
>JAABUS010000771.1_pt1 | contig 77466 bp, 66 predicted proteins | sample 5560161 | NCBI WGS metagenome assembly JAABUS01 (sample SAMN10711885, study PRJNA513376) | rock metagenome | isolation source: Antarctica rocks | place: Antarctica: Victoria Land, Trio Nunatak nord | collected 2016-01-04
TCGCCATGCAGGAGACCAAGTGCACGCCGGAGAACCTGCCGCGCGCCGAGCTCGAGGCGGCCGGTTACGAGGTCGCCCACGCCGGGGTGTCGCAGTGGAACGGCGTCGCGGTGCTGTCCAAGGTCGGTCTGACCGACGTGGAGGTCGGCTTTCCGGCGGTGCCCGGGTTCGAGGGGGCCGTGGAGTCGCGGGCCCTGGGCGCCACCTGTGGGGGAGTGCGGGTGTGGTCGCTGTACGTCCCGAACGGACGGGTGCCGGACAGCCCGCACTACGAGTACAAGCTGACCTGGCTGGCGGCGCTTCGCGACGCGGCCGCCGACTGGCGGCGGGCGGCGCCGGAGTTGCCGACGGCGCTGGTGGGCGACTTCAACATCGCGCCGACCGACGAGGACGTCTGGGACATGGCGGTGTTCGCCGAGTCGACGCACGTCACCCCGCCGGAACGGGCCGCCTTCGCGGCGCTGGTGGACACCGGGTACGCCGATGTCGTCCGGCCGTTCACACCGGGACCGGGCACCTATACCTACTGGGACTACCAGCGCCTGCGGTTCGCCCATCGCGAGGGGATGCGGATCGACTTCGTCCTGGGGTCGCCGGCGCTGCAGGCACGGGTGACCGGGGCGCGGATCGACCGTGACGCCCGCAAGGGCAAGGGCCCGTCGGACCACGCGCCGGTGCTCGTCGAGCTCACCTGAGCTGACTCAGCGGCCCGACCCGGTTGAGCCGCCCCAGTTGAGCCGACGCGGGGCCGGACGGGTCAGGCGCGTCGCCGCGTGCGCACGGCGAGCCAGACGGCCAGGCCCATCAGGGCCATCGCCAGCGGGATGTGGACGACGGTGAGGGAGTCGGCGCCGTTGTCCACGATCCGCCCACCGAGATACGACTCCAGAGCGATCAGGACGGTCAGTGCGGCGCTGCCGACCCACAGGTCGCGCCGGCTCCGCAGCCGGACGAAGGCCACGATGGTCGCCAGCGCGGCAAGGGCCAGGGAGACCTCGGAGCCGCGGCTGTGCACGGTGATCCAACTCTGCGCGGCGTTCCGCCCGCCGTCGTGCTGGAGGAAGAGACCGGCCCACAACCCCTGCAGCAGCACCGCGAGCGTCGCCAGGCCGATCAGGACGGCGAACAGGGTCTGGCCGCCGGTCCGGGGCGGGGTCGTGTCGGTCGTCAGGGTGTCGTTCGTCACGGTGGCCATCGGGTCTCCTCGTCGTCCGGTTCGGCAGGCGCTCCCCGTCGAGAACCGCACACCTGTCTACTAGTGACCGCGTAGTAGCGCGCGCTGGACCGGCGGGCCGCCGCTCGACCCTGATCGGTGGCGGCGCGTGCCGTTCGGTTGGGGCGGGGCGCCCCGGGTCGTACCGTGATTGGCCCGAACCGGGACAGCAGGAACCGGGACACCCGGGACCGACACCGAGGGAGGATCCGATGCTGGCGTCGCCTCACGGCCGTCGATCGGCGGGTCGACTCGAGCAGGCCGTGCACGCCGCGGTCGCCGCGGCTGGGCCGGACGGAATCCCGGTCGCCGAGGTCACCGCCGCCGTCGACCCCTCCCTCGCCTACACCACGGTCGCCACGACCCTGGCGCGGTTGGCTGATCGGGGTGTGCTCGTCCGACGGCGGGTGGGCCGTTCCTCGGTCTACGCGGTCCTCGGCGACAGCTCGTCGGTCGTCTCGACGTCGACGGCCCGCCGGATGCACCGGCTGCTCGAGTCCGCCCCGGACCGGTCGGGTGCGCTCGCCCAGTTCGTCGCGGGGCTCAGCGCGAACGACGAGGCCCGGTTGGCCGAGCTCCTCGCGACGGTGGCGGCCGACCCTGCCGGGCCGCACGACCCCGGCGGGACCCGCGGGTGATCTGGGCGCTGCTCGCGCCGCTGGTGGCCGGCGCGCTGCTCGGCGGGCTCGGACCGCGGCTGGCCCGGTCGACCAGCCCCGGACTGGTCGCCCGGGTCGTGCCGGCGACGTGCGTCCTTGTCGCCGCGTCGACGGGGCTGTCGCTGTCCGTGTTCGCCGTCCTGGTGACCGCCCGGGCCCGCCCGTTGGCCGGCTTGGGTCACCTCTCGACCGCGGCGTTGCCGTGGCCCTACCCGCAGATCCCGGCCCAGGTCGGGGTCGCGGTCGCCGTCGTCGTGGTGGTCCTGCTCGGTGCGTCGCTCGCGGCGTCGGCCTCGACCGGCCGAGAGCTGGCCGCGGCCCAGCAGGCGTGCCGGGAACTCGGTCACCGACCGGACGGTGTGCACGTGCTGGCGGACAGCCGGCCGCGGGCGGTGGCCGTGCTCGGCCTGCCCGGACGGGTGGTGCTCTCGACGGGCATGGTCGCGCTGTTGTCCGCCGGCGAGCTCGACGCCGTGGTGGCGCACGAACGCGCCCACCTGCGGCGGCGCCACCACCTGGGGGTGGTCGCGATGCGTCTGGCCGCGATCGCCGACCCGCTGCTCCGGCCGATGGTCGCCGTCACCGAGCACGCCGTGGAACGCGAGGCCGACGAGGACGCAGCACTGGTGGTGGGGGACCGGCGCACCGTTGCCCGCGCGGTGATCCGGGCGTCGCTGGCCGGCGCGGGCAGCCGGCCCGGCGGCCCCGAGGACCGGTCGGCGCTGGCCGCCACCGCCGGGGACGCGCCGCGTCGGGTCGAGGCGCTGCTGGAACCGGCGCGCCCGCCACGCCGCGCAGCGCTGATCCCGCTGCTCGCGTTGGCGTTGGTGGCCGGCGGGGCCGGCATCAGCAACGCCGTCGCGACCGACCGCCACCTCGACGCGGCACGCTCGGCGTGGATGGCGACCGCACCGGTGCAGACCGCGCCGGGCAAGACCGCGCCGCGGCAGGCCCCGCCGGGCGAGATCGACGACTGAGCGGGACGGTGCGTCCGGTTACTATCTGGCGAGTAGTAACGGATAGCCGTCCAAACGAGGTCCGACCGTCGGGAGTGGAATGGCAAGCATCAGCTGGGTCGAGGCCGGGGTCATCGGGCTCGTGCAGGGCGTCAGCGAGCTGTTCCCGGTGTCGAGTCTGGGGCACAGCGTGCTGATCCCCGCGCTGGTTGGCGGCAGCTGGGCCCGTGACCTGTCGGTGTCGGCCCCCGAGTCGCCGTATCTGGCATTCATCGTCGGTCTGCACGTCGCGACCGCCATCGCGCTGCTCGTGTTCTTCCGCCGTGACTGGGTCCGGATCATCGGGGGGATACTCACCAGCATCCGGGACCGCCGCGTCGAGACAGCCGACCAGCGACTGGGCTGGATGCTCGTCCTCGGCACGATCCCGGTCGGCCTGGTCGGCCTGCTGCTGGAACACCCGATCCGCACCGCGCTCGGTCGCCCGGTGCCCGCTGCGATCTTCCTCGTCGTCAACGGCCTGGTGCTCGCCGCGGCCGAACGGATGCGCCGAGCCGGAACCCGGCCCGGCGCCCACGATGTCCCAGACGGTGCTGCCAGTGGGAACGGTGCTGGCGGTAGGAACGGTGCGGACAGTGCGGACGGGCCCCACGGTGCTGTCGCCGCCGACCGACGGATCGCGGGGATGACCTACCGCGAGGCAGTCCTCATCGGATCGGCGCAGATCGCTGCGCTCGCGCCGGGCATCAGCCGGTCCGGTGCGGCGATGGTCGCCGGGATGGCCCGGGGACTGCGCCACGAGGACGCGGCCCGGTTCTCCTTCCTGCTGGCGACTCCGGTGATCTTCGCCGCCGGGGTGCTCAAGCTGCCGGACCTGTTCGGCCCGCTCGGGAACGGAATCCACGGGCAGGTCATCTTCGGCAGCGTCCTGTCCGGGCTTGGCGCGTACGTGTCGGTCCGGTACCTGACGCGTTATTTCCAGACCCGCAGCCTCAACCCGTTCGCCGTGTACTGCGTGGCCGCGGGACTGGTCAGCCTCGTCGTCCTCGGCATCCGCTCCTTCCGGTGAGGGTCGCCGCACCGGCCCGCTCGAGGTCGGTCGGCGTCGGTTGAGCGGAACCGGGCCGGGTCGACAGAGCTAGGCGTCAGAGCGGCGGTTTGGCGGCGTCCAGCCGGGCGCGACCACCATCACGCCCGCTCGGTCAGGTTGGACTGAGCAGTTCGGGATGTTCCGGCCGACCGGCGCGGCCGGCGACCAGGACAGCCCCGCCGACCGCGCCCGCCAGTGCCAGCAGCACGGTCGCGGCGACGCCGAGCACCCCGGGCAGCTGCAGGACGGCGTCGTAGCCGACATGGCAGACCATCAACGGGAGCACCGCTCTGGTCCGCAGGTACACCAGGACGGTGAGCACCGCCCACGGCAGCAGGACCACCACCACCGGCCCGTAGTAGAGGTGGTAGCTCAGCCGCGCGACGACCATCAGCACGACCAGTGCGACGGTCGCGGCGCGGCCGGCCACCGGTGACCGGCGCGCGGCCAGGCCGACCAGCGGGCTCAGCAGCACGACCGGCACGACGACGACGAACACCTCCTCGCCGATCCCGGACGACAGGGACGCGGTCAACCCGACCACCGTCGACTGCCGGGGGCTGTTCGCCTGCGATGCCGCACCGAACGCGGCGATCAGCACGTAGGCGGTCGTGCACACTACGAGCGGCACGTAGACGGTGGCCGCGCTGCCGACCAGCAGCCGGCCGAACGCACGGCCCGAACCCTGCGGGAACCCGGCACCCCGCCGGCCCGCGACGCCGGCGGCCGCGAGCAGTGCTCCCCCCGAGCCGGCCAGCAGCAGCAGGTAGGAGGCCACCTGCAGCGCATCGGAACCGCCGTCGCCGCCACCCGCCGCGGGATCGGCCAGCGCGATCAGCGCCGAGCTGATCGTCACCCAGAGGAACAACGCGGTCAGCACGACGACGGCGACACCGCAGGCGAGCCGAGCGGCCAGCGACAGCGGGCGCGGCTGGCGCAACGCCGCGAGGGCGACCCTGGGGGCGAGCGCGTCGGCGACCGACCCGCGCGGCCCGGGCCGCCCCACCGGCTGGAGCGGTCCGTACGTCACCCGGACAACCCTCCCACCGCGGTCACCCGCCCGACCTGTCCAACAGGGCGCGGACCGCATCGATGGTGTCCGCCTGCGCCGCCTCCTTGTCCGGCCGGTAGCGGACCACCCGGGCGAACCGCAGCGCGACACCGCCCGGGTACCGGGAGCTGGCCTGCGCGCCGTCCAGCGCGATCTCCACCACCAGCTCCGGACGGACCCGCACGACCCAGGCCACGTCAGCCGGTCCGCTGGTCTCAGCGCCCGCCGCCCCGCCGGCCACCCCACGCGTCTTACCGGTCTCGGCGGTCTCGCCGGTCCTGCCCGTCTCGCCCGTCTCGCCCACGGCGAGCTCGCGTAGCCGCGCCGTCTGCCACTCCAGCAGCTCGTCGGTGAGGCCCTTGAACGTCTTGCCGACCATCACCGGCGGCCCGCCGGCCGGGTCGCGCGCCCCGAGATGCAGGTTGGACAGGGTTCCGGTTCGCCGGCCGGAGCCGGGCTCGACGGCAAGGACGACGAGGTCCAGCGTCGCGACCGGCTTGACCTTGCGCCAGGCCGCACCGCGGCGCCCCGCCGCGTAGCCCGAGTCGAGGTCCTTCACCACCACCCCCTCGTGCCCAGCGGCCAGGCTGGCGGCGAGGACGTCGGCGGCGGCCGCCGGATCGTCGGTGACGGTGCCGGGGACGACCAGGTCACCGGCCACCCGGACCAGGGCCGCCCGGCGCCGGTGCAACGGTTCGTCGAGCAGGTCCGCGCCATCCAGGTGCAGGCAGTCGAAGAAGAACGGCCGCAGCACCTGTGCCGGGTCCGGGGCCGATCCCGGTTCGGCGGCGGACTGCGGGACCGGTGGCCGCACTCCGGCGCGGGTGCCGAACCGGGCCATCGTCTCCTGGAAGGGGCGCGGGCGGCCGTTGTCGCTCAGCGTCAAGGTCTCCCCGTCGAGCACCACCGTCCGGCACGGCATCGACCGGACCAGTGCGACGAGGTCCGGAACGCGGGCGGTCACCTCGTTCAGCGTCCGGGTATAGACGGACACGATGTCGCCGTCGCGGTGCACCTGGATCCGGGCGCCGTCCAGCTTGTGCTCGACGCTGACCGTCCGCGGCGGGTCCCCCAGGGCTTCGGCGACGCTGCCGGCCGGGCTGGCCAGCATCGGCCGGACCGGTCGCCCGACCCGCAGCCGGAACGCCGCCAGCCGGTCCGCGGCCGCCGTACGCGGATCGGCCAGCGCGGCCGACGCCGTCACCGAGAGGTCGCCGGACAGCATCAGCGCCCGCCGGGCGACGGCCCCCGGCACACCGGCCACCCTGGCGACCGCGTCCAGCAGCAGGGATTCCTGAGCGCCCTGGCGGACCTCGCCGCCGAGCAGGCCCCGCAGCAGCCGTTGGCCGGCCGAGTCGCACCGCGCCAGCAGGGAGCGGACGACGGCGGCCCGTCGCATCGCGGATCCCGGGCCGCACAGCGCGGCGAGCTCGTCCACGGCGGCGTCGAGCTCGGCGACCGTCAGGTCCGGCGCGGCGGCCGGCGGGACGCCGCCGCTGGCGCGCAGCACGGCGTATCCGACGCCGACCCGGCCCTGCCGCAGCGCGCCGGCCAGCATCCCGGTGACCGCGGGAACCAGCTCCGGACGGGTCCGGTCGAGCAGCGCCGCCAGCGCGTCGACCTTCGCCAGCCTGGACCGGGTCGCGGTGACAACCGTGGAGGTGGCGGCGACCTCGGCGAACAGCATCGCGCCGCCGACGTCCGCGCCCGGGCCGGTGGTCAGCGGGCCGCGGTGTGCGCGCCGGTACCGCCTGAGCCGCCGGCAGCGCCTGGACTGCCTGCGCCGCCTGGACTGCCCGCGCCGCCTGGACTGCTTGCGCCGCCGGCGCTGCCCGCGTGCTCGTCGACCGGGCCTGGCTCCACCGACGGCAGGCCGGCCCGGTCGAACACCCCGACGTACCGCTCGCCCTCGCACACCGCGACCCAGCCCTCGGGCAGCGCCAGCGTCCGCGACAGCGTCTCCAGCACCGGATCGTCCAGCTGCGCGACCCCGGGCGCCGGCCGCGCGACCTCGCCGACACTGCCGGCGCCGGCGTGCTCGCGCAGGTCCGCCGCCGTCACCCAGCCGGCCAGCCGCCCGTCGTCGGCGACGACGATCCCCCAGCGGGCGCCGACGGTGCCCAGGCGCGATCCGGCGAAACCGGGCCGGTCGGAGCCGCGGACCGTCGCCGGCCGCAGCAGCTCGGCCGACCGCAGCGGCGTGACCGCCAGGTGCCGGACGCCGCGGTCGCGCCCGACGAAGCCCGCCACGAACGGCGTCGCCGGCCGGCCCAGCACCGCGGCCGGGGTGTCGAACTGCTCCAGGTGACCGCCCTCGCTGAGCACCGCGATCCGGTCGCCGAGCGTCACCGCCTCGTCCAGGTCGTGCGTGACCAGCAGCACCGTCTTGCTGACCTCGCGCAGCAGGTGCAGGAACTCCTGCTGCAGCCGGGCCCGGACCACCGGGTCCACCGCACCGAACGGCTCGTCCATCAGGAGCACCGGCGGGTCGGCCGCCAGCGCGCGGGCGACGCCGATGCGCTGCTGTTGCCCGCCGGACAGCGCCGAGGGGTAGCGGTCGCGGTAGGTGCCGGCATCCAGCCCGACCAGGCCGAGCAGTTCGTCGACGCGAGCGGCGACCCGTCTGCGGTCCCAGCCCAGCAACTTGGGCACGGTGGCGATGTTCTGCCCGACGGTGCGATGCGGGAACAGTCCGCCGGCCTGGATGACGTAGCCCATCCGCCGGCGCAGCTGGACGGGGTCGATGGCGGTGACGTCCTCACCGTCGAGCAGGATTCGCCCCGACGTCGGCTCGATCAGCCGGTTGACCATCCGCAGGGTCGTCGACTTGCCGCAACCGGACGGCCCGACCAGGCAGACGACCTCCCCGTGCCGAACGGGCAGGGTCAGTTCGTCGACCGCGACAGTCCCGTCGTCGTACCTCTTGCCGAGGCCCTCGAGGCTGATCGCGAGCTCACCGTCTGCGGTACGTTCCACGCCGTGGCTCTCCTGCCGGTCTCGGTGTTGCCTGCCGTGACGGCGACGTATCCCGTCCCCGCGGCAGCCGGAGAGAACTGCCTCGCGGCCAACGCCTGGATCTGCGGAACCTACCTGCAGCGCCGGTCCGGGGTCATCGCCGCCGCGCTCGAGCAGCACATCGTGCTGACCGTGGTGAGCGTGACCCTCGGCCTGCTCGTCGCGTTCCCGCTCGCCCTGTTGTCCCGGCAGGCCCGGGGCTGGGACGTCGGGGTCACGACCGTCACGACCATCGTCTACACGATCCCTTCGCTGGCGCTGTTCGCGCTGCTGCTGCCGTTCACCGGACTCAGCCGCACCACCGTCATCGTCGGGCTGGTCCTCTACAGCCTGGTCATCCTGGTCCGCGGGATCACCGACGGCCTCGACGGGGTGCCGGCCGAGGTCCGGGACAGCGCGCGGGGGATGGGGTTCTCGCCGCTGCGACAGCTGTTCGCGGTCGACCTGCCGCTGGCGATCCCGTCGATCATGGCGGCCTTGCGGGTTGCGCTGGTCTCGACCATCGCCATCACCACGATCGGGTCGCTGGTCGGGTACGGCGGGCTCGGCAACCTGATCAGTCAGGGCCTGGCCACCCTGTTCCGGGCGCAGATCCTCACCGCCTCCGTGCTGTGCGTGCTGCTCGCGGTCGTCGGTGACCTGCTGCTGCTCGGGCTGGGCCGGTTGCTGGTGCCGTGGCGTCGCCGGGCGGCGCGGTGAACGTGGCGCGGCGCGGTCAACGCGCTGCCGGCGGGGCCCGGCCGATGAACGCGCTGCCGGCGGGGCCCGGCCGATGAACGCGCTGCCGGCGGAGCCCGGTCGATGAACGCGGTCACCGGCGCCGTCTCCTGGCTGTTGGACGGTGGGCACTGGCGCGGCCCGGTCGGCATCCCCACACTGCTCGCCCAGCACATCGGTCTGTCGGCGCTGGCGGTGCTGATCGCCTGCGTGCTCGCGCTGCCGCTCGGGGTGTGGCTGGGGCACACCGGCCGCGGGGGTGCGCTCGCGCTCAACGTCGGCAACATCGGACGGGCCGTGCCGACGTTCGCGCTGCTCAGCGTCCTATATCTGCTGTTTGCCAGCCGGGAGACGGACACCCTGATCGCGCTGGTGTTGTTCGGCATTCCGCCGGTGCTCACCAACGCCTACGTGGCGGTCCGGGAGGTCGACCCGGTGTTCGTCGACTCCGCCCGCGGCATGGGCATGTCCGGCGGTCAGGTGCTGCGCCGGGTCGAGCTGCCGTTGGCCACCCCGCTGCTGCTGGCCGGAGTCCGGCTGTGCGCCGTCCAGGTCATCGCGACCACCACCATCGCGGCGCTGATCGCCGGGCCGGGGCTGGGCCGGATCGTCACCGACGGGTTCGCGATCCAGGACCAGAACCAGGTCGTCGCAGGTGCCGCGGTCGTCGCCGTGGTCGCCCTGGTCGTCGACCTCGCGCTCGCCGGAGTCGTCCACCGGACGCGTCGGGCAACCTGAGTCCCGGGCCACCTGAGTCCCGGGCCGGCGATAGCCCGTTGCGAGCCGGCGGCAGCCCCTTCCCGGCCGGCGCCCTGTTCCCGGCGGGCATGGTGTCGGGGTCGCGACGCAGGATGGTCCGACCACGACCCCGTCGGCCCCCCTCGGGCCGTCACGAGAGGAACCCCCCCATGGAACTGACCCTCGCCCACACCGGCCGCCGCCGGTTCACCCGCACGTTGGTCGCCCTCGGCGCCAGCGTGCTCGCGATCGGGGTGTCCGCCGGCTGCGGCGGTGGCGGCAACGCCTTCAGCCAGGCGACCAGCTCGGGCAGCACCGCGGCCACCGCGTCCAGCGGCTCCGGCGGCTCGGGCGGCTCGGGTAAGACGGTCACCGTCGGCGGCGCGAACTTCACCGAGCAGCTGCTGTTGACCCAGATCTACAGCCAGGCACTGCAGGGCGCCGGGTACACCACCAAGGTGCAGAACGTCGACAGCCGCGAGATCTACCTGCAGGCACTGCGCGCCGGGCAGATCGACGTCGTGCCCGAGTACGCCGCCACCCTCACCTCGAACCTTGCCGACAGCCTCAAGGCGCCCGGAACACCGTCGGCCGACATCGCCAAGACCGTGGCGACGTTGCGCCCGCTGGCGGCCAAGGCCGGAATCACCGTGCTCGAACCCAGCAAGGCCACCGACCAGAACACGTTTGTCGTCAGCCAGGACTACGCGACGAAGAACAACCTCAAGACGTTGTCCGATCTGGGCAAGCTCGGGAAGCCGATCAAGATTGCCGCCGGGGCCGAGTGCAAGACCCGGCCCTTCTGTGCGCCGGGGCTGAAGAAGACCTACAACATCACCGCGACGGTCGACCCGACCGGCTCCGGCACGGCCCCCTCGTTCCAGGCGGTGAAGAACGGCACCGACCAGCTGGCGCTGGCTTTCACCTCCGACGGAACCTACAAGAGCTTCGGGCTGGTCGAGTTGGCCGACGACAAGAAGTTGCAGGCGTCGGACAACATCGTCGGGGTGGTGAACACCAAGAGTGTCGGGTCCGACCCGAAGCTCGTCGACACGATCAACAAGGTCGACCAGGCCCTGACCACCGCGGACCTGCAGACCCTGAACGGCCGCATCGGCACCAACCGTGAGGAGCCGGCCGCCGTGGCGAAGGACTGGTTGACCCGACACAGCCTCGGGTGACCGGCCCCGCCGGACTGCCCCGAGCCGGCTCATCAGGCGGTGGCGGGCGGACGCCGGGCGGGCACGATGAGCCGCACAGCCTGGCGTCCGCGCAGCCCGACGTCCGCGCAGCCCGACGTCCGCCCAACCTGACGTCGACCGGGGAGGACCGGCAGATGAGTGGACACGCCGCCGGGCCCGGCGGTGCGACCGACGTCTTCGACGACCCGTCCGTGAGCTGGAACCGGGTGTCGCCGAAGCTGAAGGTCGCCCGCCGGGCTGGGGTGGTCGTCATGGTGGCGTTGCTGGTCGGTGTCGTCGCGGTGCTGGCGTTGTTGCTGTCGCCGGTCATCTGGGTGGCTCTGGTGGTGCCGCCGGTGGTGGGCGGCTGGGGGTGGTGGCTGGTCGGGCGGAACTGGTCCAGCTGGGGCTGGGCCGAGCGGGACGAGGACCTGCTCGTCCGCCGCGGTTACCTGTTCCGGTCCCTGGTCGTCGTCCCCTACGGGCGGATGCAGGTCGTCGACGTCCAGGCCGGCCCGGTTGCCCGGGCCCTCGGCTACGCCTCGGTCGCCCTGGTGACCGCCTCGGCGCATACCGACGCGCACATCCACGGGGTGCCGCACGACCAGGCGACCCGGTTGCGGGACCGGCTGTCGGCCCGCGGGGAGTCCCAGGCGGCCGGGCTGTGACGGCGCCCGATGAAGACTCCCCGGTCGTGAAGGCTGCCCGGTTGTGAAGGCTGCCCGGTTGTGACGGCGACGGCGGTCGACGGCGACGGACCGGTGCGTCCGGCGGGCCCGGGCGCGGTCATCGAGCCTCGCCGGCTGCACCCGATGTCGATCGTGCTGGGTGCGTGGCGGGCGGTGCTGCTGCTCGCCGTCGTGCTGGTCCGACCGGCGCTGGAAGGCCAGGGCCAGTGGCTCACCGACGCGGCACCCGCGCTCGGCCTGGCGGCAGGGGTTGCGGGGGCGGCCGTGCTCGGCGCCCTGCTGCTGGTGGCCGTCGTGATCGGCGGCATCGTGCTGTCCATCGTCCCGTGGCTGTTCCGTCGGTTCGGAGCCGACGGATCGGAGCTGGTCGTCACCTCCGGCGTGCTCAGCAGGAAACGCCGGCAGGCCCGGCTCGACCGCATCCAGGCCATCGACATCGACGAGCCGGTGATCGCCCGGCTGTTCGGGCTGGCCGTCCTGCGGATCACGATGGCCGCGGGCAACGAGGCCAGCATCCGGCTGGCCTATCTGTCCCTCGACGATGCCGTCGCCCTGCGGAACCGGTTCCTGGCCGGTGCGGCCGGGCTCCGGCACGACACCCCGGCCGCGCCCGAGCGGGTGATCACCCGCGTCGGGCCGCGCATGGCGGCCGGCGCCCTGGTGCTGTCCGCGTCGACCGTGTGGCTGGTTGTGCTGACCGTCGCGGTGCTCGCGGTCGGTATCGGTTTCCGGGCCTGGTACGTGCTGCCGTCGTTGGTGCCGGTGCTGCTCGGGCTGGGCACGGCCGTGGTTCGGCAGCTCAACGGGACGGTGGGATTCACCCTGGCGGAGAGCCCCGACGGTTACCGCATCCGCGCGGGGCTGCTCGACCGGCGGTCCCAGACTGTGCCGCCCGGCCGCATCCAGGGATTGCGGTTGCGCCGCCCGCTGCTCTGGCGGCCGGTGCGCTGGGCGCGCGTCGACGTCGACGTGGCAGGGCTCGGCTCGCGGGACAACGCGGCGGGTCGGGACCAGGTGCAACGGACCGACCTGGTCCCGGTCGCCGACCGGGCCACTGCCACCGACATCGGCACCCGGGTCCTCGGTGTCGACCTCGCGACGGTGCCGATGACGCCGGTGCCCCGGCGCGCCCGCTGGCTGGACCCCCTGGCCGCACGGGTGCTGGCCGCCGGCGTCACGGAGCGGGTCGTCGTCGCGCGCGACGGGCTGCTCTCGCCGACGCTGACCGCCGTGCCCTACGGCAAGGTCCAGTCGGTGCGCGTCACCCAGGGCCCGCTGCAGCGCCGGCTCCGACTGGCCACCGTGCACGTCGATTCCCCGAAGGGGCCGGTGGACCTGTCGCTGCCGCACCGGGATGTCGCCGAAGTGCTGGCCCTGGTGGCCGACCTGCTCGCCCGCGCCCGCGCCGCCCGCGCGTCGGCCGGCCCGGACCGATGGATGACCGATCGGGGCGCGGCGGGACCGGCCGGCCCGTCCGGCGCCATCCCGGCGTCTCGCTAGGGTCGGCGCCAGCGGCGCAGTCGGGCCGCATCGACGACCGAGGAGACCAACGTGGCGCGCGCAGGCAAGGTCACCGTGGTCGGCGCCGGCTTCTACGGCTCGACGACCGCCCAGCGCCTGGCCGAGTACGACATCCTCGACGAGGTCGTTCTCACCGACATCGTCGACGGCCGACCGGCCGGGCTCGCGCTGGACATCAACCAGTCCCGGCCGATCGAGGGCTTCCAGACCAGGGTGACGGGGGTGACGACGGGCCCCGACGGGTCCGGTTACGACGCCATCGCCGGGTCCTCGGTCGTGGTGATCACCGCCGGACTGCCGCGCAAGCCGGGGATGAGCCGGATGGACCTGCTGGCCACCAATGCCGGCATCGTGCGCGCGGTTTCCGAGCGGGTCGCCCGGCACGCGCCGGACGCGGTGGTGATCGTCGTCTCCAACCCGCTTGACGAGATGACCGCGTTGGCCCAGCTGGCGACCGGCTTCCCGAAGAGCCGCGTGCTCGGCCAGGCCGGGATGCTGGACACCGCCCGGTTCACCGACTTCGTCGCCGACGCCGCCGGCGTCCCGGTGACGGAGGTGCGGACGCTGACGCTGGGCAGTCACGGCGACACGATGGTGCCGGTGCCCAGCCGGTCCACCGTCGGTGGGCGTCCGCTGACCGAGGTGCTGCCCGCCGACACGATCGCGCAGCTGGTGGCTCGGACCCGCAACGGCGGCGCCGAAGTGGTTGCCCTGCTGAAGAGCGGATCCGCCTACTTCGCGCCGTCGGCGGCCGCCGCCCGGATGGTCCGGGCCATCGTCGAGGATGCCGGCACGGTGATGCCCGTCTGCGCGTGGGTGGACGGTGAGTTCGGTATCTCCGGGGTCTATCTGGGGGTGGAGACGGAACTCGGGCGCGAGGGCGTCCGCCGGGTCGTCGACACCCCGCTCACCGCTGGTGAGCTGGCCGCGCTGCGGGAGGCCGCCGAAGCAGTCCGGGCGAAGCAGGGCGACGTCGCCGACCTCTGACCGCCTGCGGTGGGCCAGGCGCCGGCCGGGCAACAACGGGTCGACGTCGGCACAGTCTGCGAAAGGGAGGTACCGATCGATGACTGCCATCGCGGCCGAGCGTGAGTCCCTCCGCGAGATCGAGGAGTTCGCCCGATCGACGCGGAGTGGTGATCTCGGCGTCGAGACGGCCGCGGCGAATGTTGCCGGGGAGTTGGACGACGCGGACAACCACGACAGCGGAGCCGCGTGAGCGGCGCCCGTCGCATCCGGCCCCTTGAGCTGCTGAAAGTGGCGGACTGCCTGTGTGAGCAGGCCGGTCCGGGATGTCCCCGGAGGTCGCGGCTCGGGCGTGGAGTTTCCACCGCCTATTGCGCGCCGTTCAACTCATCGATCTGAGCGTCACCGGCACGGTGCGGTCCGGGGTCGAGCACGGAGTCTTGCTCCTCGACGACGCGGCCGGGCGCACCTGGCAGCTGGTCGGGCCGCCGGTCCGGGCATTGCGCCCGGGCCAGCGGGTCCGGGTCACCGGTCGATCCGACGACAGGGGCATGGCCGGAAGCGCGCAGCAGGGTCACCGGTTCCTCGTCGTCGCGGTCACGGTCGAGGACGAGCCTCCCGGCTGATCGCCCCGATGCCCGTCGTCGCGATGCATCGACGGCCTTCTGTCAAGCGCGGCAACGAGGTTCCCGTCCGGTGTCCGATCGACCGGACGCGCGGGCCGGGCTGGTCGCGGAGTGTGGCTGCCCACTTGCCGGGAGAGACCACGCCCCGGATAGTGCCTGCCACCGGTGGAGCGCCGGCCAGCCCCGACCCCCATGTCCCGGAGGACCAACGTGTCGCCCTCTTCACCACGAAGCCGTCGCAGTGCCGCGACCCTTGTCCACCGTCGCAGTGCCGCGACCCTGGCATCGGTCGCCGCCGTCGGCCTCGGCCTGACCGCCGTCGTCGGGCCGGCCACGATCGCGAGCGCAGGCCCGGCGCCGGAACCGTTCACCACCCCGGCGGACTCGGCCTTCAGCCCGGCGCCGGTCGCGCTCGGGCCGGCCCAGCAGGCGGCGGTTGCAAAGGCGAAGGCGGCAAGTTCGAAGAACCCGTCCGGCGCCTACATCGTCCAGCTCGCGGGCGACCCGATCGCCACCTACACCGGCGGCATTCCCGGCCTCGCCCGGACCGCGCCCACCGGTTCCGCGTCGGTCGACACCCGCAGCCCTGCGGCAGCGCGCTATCGGGCCTTCCTGGCCGGCAAGCGCGCGTCGGCGCTGGCCAGCGTCGGCGGCGGAACGAAGCTTTACGACTACACGGTCGCGTTCAACGGCTTCGCCGCGAAATTGACCGCCGCCCAGGCCGCACTGCTCCGCCACACCCCCGGCGTCGTGGCGGTCGCCAGGGATGAGAACCGCAAGCTGGACACGACCAGTACCCCGGACCAGCTCGGCCTCACCGGTCCCACCGGTGTCTGGCAGAAGCAGTTCGGCGGCGCCGCCAGGGCCGGTGACGGCGTGATCGTGGGAATGGTCGACTCCGGCTTGTGGTCGGAGAACCCGAGTTTCGCCGCGCTGCCGCCCCAGGCATCCGATGCCGCCGTCAAGGCCCGGTTCAAGGGCGTCTGTGACGCGGGCACCGAGGCGCCGGCATTCACCTGCAACAGCAAGGTCATCGGCGGCCGCTACTTCGTCAAGGGTTTCCAGCTCAAGAATCTGATCCCCGAGGAGTACGTGTCTCCGCGCGACTTCGGCGGCCACGGCAGCCACACCTCCGGCACCGCGGCCGGCGACAACAACGTGCCGGTGGTCATCAACAACACCGACTTCGGGCGCGCATCCGGCATGGCGCCGGACGCCCGGATCGCGGTCTACAAGGTGTGCTGGAACGGCGGCTCGGGATCGTGCGCGAACACCGACATCGTCGCAGCGATCGACGCGGCTGTCTCCGACGGCGTCGACGTCATCAACTTCTCCATCTCCGGCTCGTTGACCACCGTGTACGACGCGACCGAGATCGCGTTCTACAACGCGGCGAAGGCCGGCGTCTTCGTCGCCGCCTCCGCCGGGAACAGTGGTCCCGACCCGAGCACCGTCGCGCACAACAGCCCCTGGCTGACGACCGTCGCGGCAGGCACCAAGGACGTCGCGCCGATGAAGAGCACGACTCTGGGCAACGGGGCCACCTATACCGGCGTCGGGCAGGGCGGCGCCGTCGCCTCGTCGCCACTGGTCGCCTCGACGGCGGTCGGTGTCGCCGGGAAGCCCGCCGACGAGGTGCGGCTCTGCTTTGCCGACGCCCTGGACCCGGCGAAGGTGTCCGGGAAGATCGTCCAGTGCGACCGCGGGGTGAACCCGCGGACCGACAAGAGCGCTGAGGTCAAGCGCGCCGGCGGGGTCGGGATGCTGCTGACGAACGTGGGCCCGAACAGCCTCGACGCCGACCTGCACGCCGTGCCGACCGTGCACCTGGACGAGGTGGCCGGGGCCGCGGTCAAGGCCTACATCGCCTCGACCCCGGCGCCGACCGCGTCGATCGCCGCGACCGTGAACTCCAAGGTCGAGGCCCCGCAGGTCGCCGGCTTCTCCTCCCGCGGCCCGGCTCTGGCCGGTGACGGGAACCTGCTGAAGCCGGACATCATGGCGCCCGGTGTCAGCGTGCTCGCCGCGGTCGCCCCGCCGGACAACAGTGGCCGGAACTTCGACTTCTACTCGGGCACGTCGATGGCGTCCCCGCACATCGCCGGGATCGCCGCGCTGATCATCGGCAAGCACCCCACCTGGAGCCCCGCCGAGGTCAAGTCCGCGCTGATGACCACGGCCACGACCACGGACAACCGCGGGAAGCCGATCACCGACGACAACGGTGGCCCGGCCGGTGCGTTCGCCTACGGTTCCGGTTTCGTCGTCCCGGCGAGGGCCTTCGACCCGGGCCTGGTCTACCGGGCGGGAGCCGCCGACTGGGACCGTTTCGGCTGCAACTACGCCCCGGTCACCCCCGCGCTGACCAGTTGCGCCGGCGTCAAGGCTCTGGACCCGAGTGACCTGAACTACCCGTCCATCGCGATCGGTGCGCTTGCCGGCTCGAAGACGGTCACCCGCACGGTGACGAACGTGTCGTCGACGACGTCGACCTACCGGGCCTCCGGGAAGGTCGCGGCCGGCTTCACCGCGACGGTCCGCCCGACGACGCTGCGGCTCGCCCCCGGAAGCAGTGCCACCTACACGCTCACCGTCACCCGGACGTCGGCGCCGTTCGACGCCTACGCCGAGGGCTCGGTCAGCTGGTCCGACGGGTCCCACGTCGTCCGGACGCCGGTCGTCGTGCGGCCGGTGCTGGCGAGTTCGCCGGAGGAGCTGACATTCACCGGCGGCAACGGCAGCCAAACCGGGACCATCACCGCCGGCTTCACCGGCACGGCGACGACTTCGGTCCGCGGCCTGGTCCCCTCGACCGTGAGCCCGTTGGCGCTCGCGCCCTCCGGTCCGCAGTTCGACCCGGCAGCTCCACAGGTCGAATCGCCGCGGACGAAGAAGGTGACGGTGACCGTGCCCGCGGGCACGACGCTGCTCCGATACGCCACCTACGACGCCGATGTGGCGCCGAACACCGACGTGGACATCTACGTCTACCAGGCCGGCACCGCCAAAGAGGTGGCTGCGTCCGCCGCCGGCGGGTCGAATGAGTCCGTCACGGTGCCGGCGCCCACCCCGGGGGCCTACGACGTCTACGTCAGCCTCTACGACGGGCCGGCGCAGACGGTGCCGTTGCACAGCTACCTGGTCGGGGCGACCGCGGCGGGCAATCTGCGGGTCACCCCGCAGAGTCAGCGGGTGACCGTCGGACAGCCGTTCCGGTTGACCGTCACCCGGTCAGGGCTGGCGCCCGGTAAGCGGTGGCTCGGTTGGGGCGCCATCTCCGACGGCAAGCAGCAGCGGACCACGATCGTCTCCGGCACCAGCTGAGTCGACCGGCACCCGCAACCCGCCTGCCCGCGGCCTCCACCCTCGGAGGCCGCGGGCAGCGCCGCACCACCGCGGGGGCTGCCGGTCCGTGAGCCGCTGCCGACGCCGGGTATCTTGACGTCAAGACACATGCACGGATATCCACTGCCGGGTCCGGCGGTGGCGCGACGAGGCGGACGGAGCCGTAGCGGTGCCCAAGATCAAGGTGACCAACCCCGTCGTCGAGCTCGACGGCGACGAGATGACCCGCATCATCTGGCAGTCGATCCGCGAACAGCTCGTGCTGCCCTACCTCGATGTCGACCTGCGCTACTACGACCTGGGCATGGAGAACCGCGACGCCACCGACGACCAGGTGACCGTCGACTCGGCCGAGGCCATCCTCACCCACGGCGTCGGGGTGAAGTGCGCGACGATCACCCCCGACGAGGCCCGCGTCGAGGAGTTCGGCCTGAAGAAGATGTGGAAGTCCCCTAACGGGACGATCCGCAACATCCTCGGCGGTGTCGTCTTCCGTGAGCCCATCATCTGCGACAACGTTCCGCGGCTGGTCCCCGGCTGGACCAAGCCGATCGTCATCGGCCGGCACGCGTTCGGCGACCAGTACCGCGCCACCGACACCCGCATCCCCGGCGCCGGCGCGCTGACGCTGACGTGGACGCCGAAGGAGGGCGGCGAGCCGATCGAGCTCGACGTCTTCGACTTCCCGTCGTCCGGTATCGCGATGGCGATGTACAACCTCGACGACTCGATCCGCGACTTCGCCCGTGCGTCCATGCGTTATGGCCTGCAGCGGGGCTACCCGGTCTACCTGAGCACGAAGAACACGATCCTCAAGGCCTATGACGGCCGGTTCAAAGACCTGTTCGCGGAAGTGTTCGAGTCCGAGTTCAAGGCCGACTTCGAGGCCGCGGGCCTGACGTATGAGCACCGGCTCATCGACGACATGGTCGCGGCCGCGCTGAAGTGGGAGGGCGGCTACGTCTGGGCGTGCAAGAACTACGACGGCGACGTCCAGTCCGACACCGTCGCCCAGGGGTTCGGCTCTCTCGGGCTGATGACGTCAGTGCTGCTCACCCCGGACGGGCGGGTCTGCGAGGCAGAGGCCGCGCACGGCACGGTGACCCGGCACTTCCGCCAGCACCAGCAGGGCCAGCCCACCTCCACCAACCCGATCGCGTCGATCTTCGCCTGGACCCGTGGCCTGGCTCACCGCGGCAAGCTCGACAGCACCCCGGAGGTCACCGAGTTCGCCGAAACCCTGGAGCGGGTCTGCGTCGAGGCCGTCGAGGGTGGTCAGATGACCAAGGACCTGGCTCTGCTGATCGGCCGCGACGCGCCGTGGCTCACGACGCAGGATTTCCTCGCCGCGCTGGACGAGAACATGGGCCGGGCGATCGCCGCGGCCTGAAGCCAGCCAGCTGCCCGAAGCTCCCGCGCGGCCGGAATCAGCGCGGCCGGAGTGCCCGGGCCGGACGTTGTGAGGGAGGCCCCGATGTCCGACCCCGTCAGCGCGGACGGCCGACGGCACAAGTCCGAGGTTGCCGCCGCCCGTCGCCGCGTCACCACCCCTGCGTCGATCGGCCTGCTGCTGATGCGCCTGGGCTTCGGGGCACTGCTGGTCATCCGCGGCCTGCAGCACGCGCGGGACATCGACGGGTTCACCGCGATGATCCGGCAAGCCCACGTGCCGTTCCCGGTTCCGGTATCGGTGGCCGCGTGGATCACGACGGTCGGTGAGCTGGGTCTGGGCATCCTGCTGGCCGTCGGCTTTCTCACCCGGGTGGCCGGTGGCCTGGTGGCCGTGCTGATGGGACTGGTCTATGTGTCCTGGCACGTCCCGCGGGGCAATCTCCTCACCCTTTCGCAGGCGGTCGGCGTCGAGGGGGAGAACGCGCTGACGATCGGGCTGGTCGGCCTGGTCCTGGTGTTCACCGGGCCCGGTCGCTTCGCCGTCGACGCGGGATTCCGGCGCGGCCGCGGCGTCGATGTGGATGACGTGCACGCCGGGTCGGCCACTGGGCCTCCGGCACGCCAGGTCGGCTCGAGCGTCGGCCAGGGCCGCCCGGCCGACCGGGGGAGCGGTGTCCCCGGCCGCTCGAAGAGGGACCAGCCGCTGCCCGACGACCCGAAGGACTGGACCGACGCCGACATCGAACGGCTCTGAGCGCCCCGACGGTCGATCGGCGAGACACTCAGCCCGTTGCGGGCGGTGCACCCATTGACACAGTGCGTTGGCGGCTGTTTGCTCCTGACCAGAGTTGACCAACTCCGATCGGCTGTGGCGCCGAAGGGCAGCCGATTCGAGTCCCCACAGCTCTGGTTCGAGCTTGTCCCGCTCGGCCCGGTCCCGTCCCACACCCCGGAGGCCCCGTGCCCGTCCTGTCCCGACGCCGCCGTCGGAAGCCGCTCGTCCTCGTCCCAGCCGCGGTCGCATCGTTCGCGTGTGCCGCCGCCGGATTGGTCTGGGCCGGTGCGCCCGCCGGCGCCGCGCCCGTAGCGCCCGCTGCCACAGTTCCCGCCGCAGCACCGGTCGCGGTGGGCGCCGCTGTCGGCACGTCCACCTGGAGCGGCAAGACCGCGCCGCTGGCCACCCCGTGGACCAACCTGGTCAGCCCGACCAATGCGCTGCCGGACTATCCCCGTCCGCAGCTCGCCCGGCCCTCGGTGGCCGCCCCCCGCTGGGCCAACCTGAACGGGTTGTGGCAGTACGCGCCCACCGACGGGTTCAGCGCGCCACCCATCGGCCGTGACCTCGCCGGGAAGATCCTGGTGCCCTACCCCGAGGAATCCGTGCTGTCCGGGGTGCAGCAGCACTCCGACTTCGCGTTCTACCGCCGCGTCGGCACGCTGCCCAAGGGCTTGCTGAGGCCGGGCGAGCACCTGCGGCTCAACTTCGGCGCGGTGAACTACGACGCCACCGTCTGGGTCAATGGCGTTCAGGTCGTCCGGCACCGTGGCGCCTACGACGCGTTCAGCGTCGACGTCACCGCCGCGCTGCGCTCCGGCGGCGCCGGGCCCCAGGAGATCGTCGTCGGCGTGCACTCACCGGTCGACAGCGCCAACATCCCCGTCGGGAAGCAGCGGCTGGACCCGAGCGGCATCTTCTACACCGCAGCGTCCGGCATCTGGCAGTCGGTCTGGTTGGAGCCGGTGCCGGCCACCAGCATCGCGTCCGTGACCGCCACTCCGGACTCGACGCGGAAGTCCTTCACCGTCACCAGCACCACGAACGGCGACCCCACCGGCGCGAACCTCACGGTGGACGCCTACGCCTCGGGCCGCAAGGTCGCCTCGGTCACCGGACGGCCCGGCGCACCGCTGACGCTGCCGATCCCCAGCCCGCACCTGTGGAGCCCACCGGACCCGTTCCTGTACACGTTCGCCGCGACGCTCAACGGCCGCGGCGGCAAGGACCGCGTCGAGACCTACGCGGGTATGCGGACGATCGCGGTGGCCGATGTCGGCGGCAAGAAGCGGATCGTGCTGAACGGAAAGCCGACGTTCCTGCTCGCGACGCTGGACCAGGGCTACTGGCCGGACGGCATCTACACCGCACCGACCGACGCGGCGCTGAAGTTCGACATCGCCAAGACCAAGGACCTCGGCTTCAACACCATCCGTAAGCACATCAAGGTCGAGCCCGCCCGCTGGTACTACTGGGCGGACAAGCTCGGCCTGATGGTGTGGCAGGACATCCCGGCCCTGCCGACCGGCCGCAACGGCTCGCTGACGACGGGTGACAAGGCCAACTTCCGCGACGAGACCCGGCGCATCGTCGACCAGCACTCCGGCGTGCCGTCGATCATCGGCTGGATCCCGTTCAACGAGGGCTGGGGTCAGTGGAGCATCCCGGCGGCCAGCGAGGTCGGGGCTCAGATCAAGGCCCAGGACCCGAGCCGGCTCGTCGACGACCGCAGCGGGGCGAACTGCTGTGACACCCCGGGTGATCCCGGAACCGGGGACATCATCGACTGGCACCAGTACCAGGGCCCGGCACTGCCGGCGCCGGACGCGACGCGGGCATCCATCGACGGCGAGCACGGCGGGCTGACCCTCCCCATCGAGGGCCACACCTGGCCCACCGCGCCGATCAACCCCTACGGTGCGGTGCCGGACCAGGCGGCACTGAACGCCGGCTACGAGGCGAACAACGCGGTCCTGCGCGACCAGGGCGCCGCATACGGACTGTCCGGCAGCGTCTACACGCAGATCACCGACGTGGAGGGCGAGCTGAACGGGCTGTTCACCTACGACCGGAAGGTGGAGAAGGTCGACCAGGCCCGGGTCCGCGCATCCAACCTCTCGGTGATCGCCGCCGGACAGAGCACGGCCACGGCGCCCCCCGGAAAGCCCGGACTCACCGGCATCGACCACTGGACCTTCAACGAGGGCAGCGGAACGACCGCGGCCGACTCCTCCGGCAACAACCCGCTCACCCTGCTCGGTGGTGCCGGGTGGACGGCGGGTCGTTCCGGTTCGGCGTTGGCACTGAACGGCGCCGGGCAGTCCGCCGAGGCCGGGAAGACGCTGGTGAACACCGAGGGCGCCAACTACTCGGTGTCCGCGTGGGTGCGGTTCAACCGTATCGACGGCGCCTTCCAGACGATCGCCAGCCAGGACGGCGACCAGGTCAGCGCGTTCTTCCTGCAGTTCTCCGGCGCGGACCAGCGGCTGGCGTTCAGCTTCGCCGGGGCCCGGGCGCTGGCGAGCGACGTGGGCGTGCCGAAGACCGGGCAGTGGTACCACGTCGTCGGCGTCCGCGACATCAATGTCGGCAAGCTGTCGATCTACGTCGACGGTCAGCTGGCCGGCAGCCTCGGCGTCCTCGGCAACGCCGACAAGTCGACCGGCACATTCGCTGTCGGCCGCGGGAAGTTCGGCGGCAAGCCCGTCGACTTCCTCGACGGGGCCGTGGACGACACCCGGGTGTTCGACCGCGCGCTCTCGGCCAGCGAGGTCGCCGCTCTCTACCAGGGGGGCGCCGCACCGACCCCGTGACCACGGGTTGACAGCATGAATCGGGCAGGCGCGGTGCTCACCGCGCCTGCCCGGTTCTGCGTCGAGAGCGGGCGCGGACGACGGCGGCGAGCCGTCGTGGCGGCGTTGTCCAGTGGTGCGGTGTCACGGCGGGCGGGTGCGCGCCTATTCCCGCCGGTCAGGTGGAACGATGCGGGAATCCGCTGCGCGGACCGTCCAGGTCGATCAATGCCCGGCGGTCGATCACGACCGCCGGCGAGAGCGTCCACCGCACGGACAGCCGGCAGCAGGTCGAGCCCCGTCCGCCGCCGGGTGAGCCGGACCGCGGGCCGGCCGATTCACCTTCCTTGCGGATCCCGGGCCATCGACCAGGTGCCGATCGTCAGCGGCGCCGGAGAGCAGACGGCCGAACCCTTGCCGACGTAGGCGGCCGGGGGCATGTCGTCCGCTGCTCGGGTGAGCGTGAACTGAAAGTCGCCGAGTGCGCCGTTCGTCCCGTTGAACCCGAACGACAGGATGCTCACCCGCTCGCCACTGACATGCCGGCGGGAGAAGTAGTCGCCGAGCCCCGCGCGGTCGCGCGCGACCTTGTCGACACGCTCGCCGGGTGCGTCGGTGGAGTACCAGTCCCAGCCTTGACCGGACTGGGCCCACAACTGCTGCAGGGCCCGTCGATCGCCAACGTTGAACGCGGCGACGAAGCGGTCCACCACAGCACGCACGCTCGCTGCTGTGCAGTTCGACGGAGTCCCAGGCAGCGCGGTGACGTCGGGCTCATGCGTTGCTGTCGACCCAGGCTCTACCGCGACCCTCGCCGTACAACCACCTACCGCAGCAACCAACATGCACACGGACGCGATTGCCACAACGGGTCGGCGACCCCGGACGCCACGCGCAGGTCTGCGCGTCATCGACGCTCCCTCCTGTTGACGTCGCGTCGTCCGGGTCGAGCGCCAAGCGGGAATCAGGCGAGTCGTTGGGCCCGGCTCAGCGAGGTCTGGATGAGCACCACCAGCGCCAGGAACAGCCCGTTCACCGCATCCGACGCGGCCGAGCCGTACTGCGAGAGGTGGACACCGATGAGGTTCTGGATCACCGCGAGCAGCAGCACCCCGGCGACGGTCCCCGACACCGAGCCAGCGCCCCCGGTCAAGATGGTCCCACCGATGATCACGGCGGCGATCGCGGTCAGCTCGTACCCCACGCCGATGTTGGTGACGCCGGACTGCAGGCGCGAGGCGTTCAGCGTTCCCGCCAGCCCGGCCAACAGGGCGGACAAGGTGTAGACGGCCAGCTTGGTTCGGGTGACCGGGAGCCCCATCAGCGTGGCCGCGTTCTCGTTCCCGCCGATCGCGAACAGCGCCTGGCCGAACCGGCTGCGCTGCAGCAGCAGGGCCCCGAGGGCGAACAGCACGACCGCGGTCCCCACCGGCACCCAGGTGCCCTGCCCCAGCCGCCCGAACAGCGAGCCCGCCGGGACCAGGTTGGTCGTCGTGCCCTGGGAGGTGATGGCCTGCAGCAGACCGCGCGCGCCGAGCATGCCGGCCAGGGTCACGATGAACGGGGCAAGGCCGAGCCGCCCGATCAACCAGCCCTGCAACAGTCCGATGCCGCCGCAGACCAGCAGTGGCAGTGCCAGCGCCCACACCGTCCCGCCGTGCCCGGCGCCGTACGCGGCCAGGACACCGCCGAGCGCGAACACCGATCCGACCGAGAGGTCGATGCCGCCGCTGATGATGACGAAGGTCATGCCCAGCGCCAGCAGGGAGGTGTAAGCGTTGCCGACGAGCATCGAGGTGATGTTGCCGCCGGTGAGAAAGCCCGTGGACGTGATCGCCGCGGCGACCACGACGACGAGCAGGACGACCTCGCCGCCGTGCTGCTGCACGACACCGGTCACCCGCTCGACGCCGGTGGGTCGCGCGGCGGCGGCCACGACGACGTCGTCGCCGGCCCCGGCTGGTGGAGCCATGATCGCGCTCATCGGCTGGACCTCCCGCGGGCCGCGTAGACGGCCAGGATGATGATCGCCGCCTGCACGATCATGGAGTAGGCGTTGGGCACGTTGTGCTGGGTGAGTGTCGCGGTGATCAGCTGCATGAGCACGGCCCCGGCTGCGGTCCCGATGACCTTGACCCGGCCGCCGGACAGCGGGGTACCGCCGACGACGACCGCGGTGATCGCGAACAGCTCGTAGTTCAGCCCGTAGGCGGCCGGGTCGGCCTGGGCGCCGTTGCCGACGATCAGCACACCGGCCGCCGCCGCAAGGACCCCGGACACGACGTACACGGTGACCAGGACCCGACGGACCGGCAGCCCGGCCAACTGGCTCGCCGCCCGGTTGTCGCCGATCGCGACCAGCTGGCGGCCGAACGTCGTCTGGCGGACCACCAGGGCCACGATGACGACCGCCACCACACCGATGACCGCCATGAACGGGACGCCGCCCACCCCGCCGATGCCGAGTGAGTCGAACAACGGATCGTCGACCTGCTTGGCCGTCGCGCCGTTGATGATCACCGCCAGCCCGCGCAGGCCGATCATCAACGCAAGGGTGGCCACGATCGGCTGCACCCGGGCTACGGCGACCATCAGCCCGGACAAGCTGCCGGACACCGCGCCGAGGACGAGAGCGGCCCCGATCGCCGTGACGGCGCTGTAGCCGAGGTACAGCGGGATGATCGCCGAGCCCAGGGCGATGACGGCGCCGATGGACAGGTCCACCCCCTCGGTGCCGATCACCAGGGCCATGCCGAGGGCGACCAGCAGAATCGGTACGACCTGGAGGATCTGCACGCGCGCGTTCGCGGCGCCGATGAACCCCGGCGTGATGATCGCGTTGACGACCAGGAACACGGCGATCGCGGCGTAGACGCCGTAGGTGTTGAGCAGGCCGAGCACGCGGTCCCGGTCCAGCGTCCGGGTCTGTCGGACAGCGAGGTCGCTCACCTGACGTCCTCCGCCGATTCGGCTGCGGCGTGCGCGCCCGGCGTGGCGTGCGCATCGAACGTGGCGTGCGTATCGGGGGCGCCGTGCGCGCTGGGAGGAGCGTCGGCTGGCGCGCCGGCCAGCATCTGCACCAATGCCTGCTGGGTCACCTGGTCACCGGTGAGGTTCCCCACGACCCGGCCGTCGCGCAGGACGACCACGCGGACCGAGCCCTCCAGCAGTTCGTCGATCTCGGAGGAGATCAGCAGGACCGCCATGCCGTCGGCTGCGAGCTCGTCGACGAGCGACTGGACCTCGGCCTTGGCGCCGACGTCGATTCCCCGGGTCGGCTCGTCGAGCAGCAGCACCTTCGGGTTCAGGCACAGCCACCGGGCGAGCATCACCTTCTGCTGGTTGCCGCCGGACAGCTCGCCGACCTTCTGGTCCCGCCCGGACGCCTTGATCTGTAGCCGCTTCATGTAGTAGTCGACGATCTCGTCCTGCTTGGTCGCGCTCATCAGGCCACCGTGCGACACCCGCGAGAGAGCAGCGATCACGATGTTGTCGCGGACGGACAGGCCCGGCAGGATGCCGTCGGCCTTGCGGTCCTCGGGCAGCATCACCACCCCGGACCGGATGGCCGCCGCGGTGGAGTGCCGCAGCGTGCGGCCGCCCACCGCGACCGTCCCGGAGTCCAGCGGCAGGGCACCGGCCAGCGCGCGGGCCGTCTCGGTCCGGCCGGCACCGAGCAGGCCACCCAGGCCCACGATCTCGCCGGGCCGGATGGACAGCGACACGTCGTCCAGCTCGTGCCGGGCGGTCAGGTGCTCCGCGCGCAGGACCGGTTCACCGGTCGCGACCCGGCTGCGGTCGAAGGCGGTGGATCCGGAGTGGCGGACCTCGTTGGCGTCCCGGCCGAGCATGAGGGAGATCAGCCGCAGCTGGTCGACGTTCGCCATGTCGTCCACGTGCACGACACGGCCGTCGCGCATGACGGTGACGCGGTCGCAGACGGCGTACAGCTCGTCGAGGCGATGGCTGACGTAGACGATCCCGATCCCGGCCTGCTTGAGCCGGGCGATGACCCCGAACAGCGTCTGCACCTCGCGGTGCTCCAGGGAGGAGGTCGGCTCGTCCATGATCACGACGCGGGCGTCGATCTGCACCGCGCGGGCGATCGCGACCATCTGCTGGGCGCCGAGGCCGAGCGTGCGCAGCGGCCGGGAGACATCGGTGTGCACCCCGTACCCGGCCAGGATGCGGGTCGCCTCACGCTTCATCCGCGCCGTGTCGATCAACCCGAACCGACGTGGCTCGCGATTGAGGAACAGGTTGCGGGCGATGCTCATCAGGGGGACGAGGTTGACCTCCTGGTAGATCGTCGAGACACCGTGCTCCTGGGCCTCCAGCGGGGTCCGGAACACCGAGGGCTGCCCGGCGAGCCGGATCGTGCCGCGGTCGGGCTGGTAGACCCCGGTCATCACCTTGATCAGCGTCGACTTACCGGCGCCGTTCTCCCCGATGAGGGCATGGACCTCGCCGGAGCGCAGCGAGAAGTCCACGTCCTGCAGGGCGTGCACGCCGGGAAAGGTCTTGTCCACGCCGGTCACGCCGAGGATCTCCGAGCCGGTCCCCGCGGCCACGGGGCGGTCCTGCGTCTGCTGGGTCAACGGATTGCTCCTTCGGCGCGACGATCACGGTGGCCGGCGGTGAGCGCACCGCCGGCCACTGCCATGACTCGACCAGATCCTGTCCGGCCTAGTAGACGCTGCCGTTGGTCAGGGCCTGCTTGGCGTTGGCGGCCGTGAAGTGGCCGTCCTTGATGATGACCTTCGTCGGGGCGCCCGCCGGGGTGTAGAACGCCGCCAGCGTGGAGAAGGCCAGCGGACCGAAGCGGGGGTTGGTCTCGATGGTGGAGACCATCGTTCCGTCCGCGACGTTCTGCACGGCCTGCCGGATCCCGTCGATACCGACCACCTTGATGTCCTTGCCGCCCCGCTTGCCCGCCGCGCGGATCGCCTGCAGGGCGCCGAGGGCCATGCCGTCGTTCTCGGCGTAGACCCCGGCCAGATCCGGGTTGGACTGCAGGATCTGCGCCGTCACCTTCTGCCCGGTCGCCTGGTCGAAATTGCCGGTCTGGGACGCCACGATCGAGATGCCGGGGTACTTGGCCTTGATCTGGTTGACGAAACCGCTGGTCCGGTCGGCCGCGACGTTGTTGCCGGGCGTGCCCTGCAGGATCGCAACCTTGCCCTTGCCGCCCAGCGCGGTGCCCATGTCGTCGGCGGCGATGACGGCCTGGCCGAGGAAGTTGCTGCCGATGAAGCCGATGAAGTCCGAGCACGCCTTGCCCTGCACGGTCCGGTCGATCGTCAGCACCGGGATCTTCTGCGCCTTCGCCGCCGCCAGGCTCGGCGCGAGGCCGTCGGAGTTCTCCGGCGCGACGATGAGCACCTTGGCGCCCTGGGCGATCATCGCCTGGATGTCGGAGTTCTGTCGGCTGACGTCGGCGTTCGCGTTACGGGTGATGAGCTTGATCCCGAGACGCTTGGCCTCCGCCGTGATCGAGGCGGTCTCCGTCGCGCGGAACGGGTTGGACTCCGCCTCGGACTGGGAGAAGCCGACGGTCGTCGTCTTCAGGTCCAGCTTCGGTGCCCCGTAGGTGGTGTTCGTGCAGCCGGCCGCGGCCGGGCTGGCGGTGGCGCTGGTGCCTCCACCGGCGGCAGGCGGGGTCGCCGTCGGCGTCTCGACCTGCTGTGCGGCGCCGGTCGACGAGGCCGAGCTGGTGGCGGTGCTCCCGCTGGTCGGACTGGCTCCGGTATTGGCGGACTTGGCGCAACCGGCCAGCACGAGCCCGCCGGCGACCAGGCCGGCGAGCGCAATGTGTCGGCGCCGTGAGCTGACTGCTGACATCGGCACTCCTTCGTGTCAAGGTCCGGGCTCGGTCCCACCGGGACGGCTCGGCGAGCCGTCCCGGGGCGGATCTCGGCGGCTCTCGCCGGCCCGGACGCCCCGGCACCGTCCGGCGGACGGGCGAGAGCGGTATGTGATCGATAGTGAACGGCTCACGATCGGTTGAGTCAACACTCGTGACCGTGTCGGGACCTGGTGTTCGAGATGTGACCGGCGCCGGGATCAGACGCTCTCCAGAGCAGCGCTCACACTCGCCGTCCGGACGTCCACGCCCATGGTGGTGAACTGCTCGACGATCTTCGGATCCGCGCGGTCGTCGGTCACCAGGTGGGTGATCGACCCGGGCGGCACGGTCTGGAACATCGTGTCGATGCCGAGCTTGGTGTGGTCGACGAGCAGGACGACCTGCTGCGCCGCGGCCGCGATCGCCCGGTCGACGCTGGCGACCATCATGTTGGGCGTCGACAGGCCGCGGTCGACCGACAGGCCGTTGCCGGAGATGAAGGCCCGCGCGACGCGCAGCCCCGCCAGGGACTGCTCGGCGGCGCTGCCCACGAGCGCGAAGGTGGCTCCCCGCAGGATCCCGCCGGTCAGGACCACCTCGGCGGGCGCGGCCGCCAGCGACTGGGCGACCAGGATCGAGGTGGTCACCACCGTCAGGTCGGCCATCCGGGTGAGCCGCCGGCTCAGCTCCAGCGTGGTCGTCCCAGAGCCGACCACGATGGCGTCGCCCTCGCTGACCATTGTTGCGGCGAGAGCGGCGATCGCTGCCTTCTCCGCTGCCGCGACCACCCGCTTCTGGGAGTAGCTGGCCTCGTGGCTGAGTCCGCCGGTGCGGACCGCGCCACCGTGCCGGCGGTCGATGAGCCCGTTGTCCTCCAGCGCCCGGACGTCGCGCCGGATCGTCACCTCGGAACTGCCGACCGCCGTCGCCAGATCCCGCAACGAGACCGCACCGTTGGCCTGGACGAGTTCCAGGATCAGCTGGCGTCGCTCGGGGGCGAACATGACGGTCGGGGCTCCTCGACACGCGGCTCCCCGCGACGTCGGGAGGGCAGGTGGGCATGGTCGGTGCCAGCGTCCTCTGACCGCTCTGGCCAGGTCAACCTAAGGCCCGGCCGGGGTCGCGGTGCGCGACCCCGGCCGGGCCAGTTCCAGACGGTTGGTGCGCGGGTCAGGGTGCGGGGTACTCCACGACGTTGCTCGGCGAGGTCGTCGTGTCGGTCGCCGGACCGAAGTCGTTGATGACGTGGTCGATCGTGCCGGCGTTGTTGAGCGACACGGTGACCAGGTCGTGCATCTTCACTCCCGGCGTCACGGGCACCTCGAAGGCGCGGGCCGCATGGATCGTCGGGTTCACGTTGAAGAAGCAGTAACTGCCCAGCCCCCAGGCCTCGTGGGTCCGGACGGAGTCGGCGACCTTGTAGGCGGCGTACCCGTTGACCCCGTCGTGTCGCCATGCGGCCTGGTTCGGCGGGTCGTAGGGCATCTCGTTCTGGAACATGACCGTGCGGCCGCGCTCGCCGTTCCAGATCGACTGGTACTTCTGGTAGTGCTCCACGAACAAACCGGTCGCCGTCACGTCGTCCCCGTTGACGACGACGCCGTTGGTCCCGGTGTTGACCGTCCATCCGAAGCCGGTCCCGTGGTCGGCACGCCAGGCCCAGATGTCGTCGAGCACCACGTCGTCGCTGTTCACGACCAGGCTGACCACGGCCTTGCCGACGTGGGCGCCGCCGATCCGGAAGAAGACGTCCTGCAGTCCGGTCGGGTTGGCCGGGTCGCTCTTGCCCCCCCGCCGCTTCCGGTCGTTCCGGTCGTTCCGGTCGTTCCGGTCGTCCCGGCCTTCCCGGTCGTCCCCATGACCTGTGCCGACGACCAGTAGGGCCGGGGACTCGACCGGTCCGGCGTCGAAGATGATCCCGGAGATGTCCACACCGGGGACGTCGGCGACGGTCATCGGTACAACCCCGCCCACCGGCTCGATCGTGGCCATACCCATCCCGAGCACGATCGTCCCGGCACGCTTGACCTTGATCGTCTTGTTCACCCGGTAGAGCCCCGGGGTGAGGATCAGGTGCCGTCCCCGGGCGAGTGCCGCGTTGATGTCCGACACCTTGTCCGTCGGCTTGGCGATGAAGAAGTCAGCGATCGACAGCGACGTGCCCTTCGTGGGCCCGTTCTCCCAGGTGGTGCCTCGGCTGTCGCGGCGGGCGGCCGGCACGAAGACTCGGAAGCGGCCCTGTGCGTCCACGTAGAGGTAGGGCTTCTCCCGCGACGCGGGCGTGGTCGCCAGCGTCGTGTAAGGCGGACTGGGGAACGACTGGGCCGGTGCTCCTTCGACCCCAGAGAACACCTGGTTCCACACGCCGTTGGACCAGCTGCCGATGCTGCTGTCCCGGGTCAGCCACTGCTGCTGCGGGGCATTGATGACAACCGTGTCGATCTTGGAGTCGGCGATGAATCCGCCGCTGGCGTAACCGCCGAGGTAGTCGAACAGGCCGAGCTGACCACGGACGTGGATCCGCCGCAACGGGGCAGCCTGGGAGACCGCCCACCAGTCGGTGCCGCCGCTCGGGAGGATCGACAGGTTCTCCGCCGAGCGCCAGAAGTTGGTCAGCGACGAGCGAGTGTTGCTGAACCGGTTGCGCGCCCAGACGATGACCCCGCCGTCGATGACGACGTCATCCGGCGACGAGCCGAGTCCGGCCACCGTCGTGTAGTACCCGAGCTCGGCGGTCACCTTGTAGGTGCCGGGCTTGAACAGGAACGCGTAGCGCTGGGTCCCGAACTCGTTGTCCTTCATCTCGGCCAACGTGCGATCGAGGATCGCCTGGATCTGTGCGGTGGGCGTGGTCGGCTCGAAGACCAGGACGTTCGGGCCGAAGTCCGGCGCCGTCGGGATCGGCCGGTCGCGCCGGGGCCCGGCGGCGGCCAGGTCTGCCCCGGCCAGGTCCGTCGCGGTTGCGACGGACGCCACGACGGCGCCCGCCAGGACGTTCCGTCGGCTCAGACGATGGGAAGCCGGAACTGTGCCCGCGGATGCGGTGGATTGCTTGACATTCGGTGTCACCGGTGACTGCCTCTCGTCGATGGCCGCGGTCGATGCAGCGACACCGGAGGGTGCCGGGGGGAAACCACGGCTGCTGGACCACGTTGCCCAGCTCATCGTTTCTACGTGGTCACACCCGGTCAGTCAAAGTCGCGTCGGCGTACGGCCGGTCACCTCAGTCGGCGGCAAGAACGGCGCCGCCGCGACCGTGGGTGACGCAACAGGCGGTCGGGTCCGGGTCCTCGAACGGGACCACGGTCGCGTCGCGGGCCGGTTGCACGGTGAGTTCGAGCCGGCGGCCGACGCGGAGCGGGCGGACGAAGTCGCGGGTCCGGATCACCACGGACGGGTCGACGTCGGCACCGGTGACGTCGACGACCCGGTCGACCGCGCAGCGCGCCAGCAGGTCAGCGGCGGTCAGGTCCCCGTAGAGCTGGTCACTGCCGGGGAACACCACTGCGCGCCCGCCGGCCCCGGTCAGGGTCTCCGCGACCGCGAGCCGCGCACCGGCCGGCACGTCGGCCTCGCCGATCCGGACGCCTTCGTCGGCGAGGAGCTCCACCACCAGCGGCCGGGAGCCGAACGCCGCCGCCACGTCCGCGTGCGCCGCCCGATCCAGCCGACCGGGCAGGTCGAGTGAGACCGAGACGTGTGGCCGCTCGTCGCGGACCAGGTGGGTGGCCGCGACCGCACCGCGGGGCAGGACGGCGGCGAGGCCGGCGATGAGGTGGTCGACGTCAGCGGTGCGCGTGAGGTCGGTGTCGACCCCGACCACCGTCCGTTGCACGGGCTGGTCAGGTGCCGGCTGGTCAGGTGCCGGTCGGTCAGGTGCCGGTCGGGCCGCACCGGCCACCCCCGAGGGGGTGGCCGGTGCGATCTGCGTGCCGGAGGTCACGCGCCGGCACCCGCCAACGCGCGGGCGGTGCGGACCGATGCATCCAGCGGGCTGGGCGGGAGCACCCAGATGGGGTTCGTGTAGAACCACAGGTCGGTCCACGGGTCGGCGTCGCCGATGACGTCCAGGACCGGCCCGGACGGGTCCACCCGGCGACCGAGGTAGCCGGTTCCGAGCCGGTTGCCGTCCGAACCCCGCAGCCGGAAGTAGAACGGCTCCTGGACGTTGCGCTGTGTGTAACTGAGCGTGAACGAGTCGGTGCGGCCGCTCACGTCGTAGCTCTTGAACACGCGGGTGTTCGGCGTCGTGAAGGCGTCCCGGTCCGCGACCGGGCCACGCACCGAGCCGGCGATCACGTCGACCTGGGCGAGCCTGGGCTGGAACTGCGCCCAGTTCGGGCCGGACGCCGGGGTGATCGTCACCGTCACGGTGACGTCGTCGCCCGGGCGGATCGACAGGACACCGCCGAGTGTGGTGCCCGGACCGGGCGTGCCCGCGACCTTCGCCCGGACCTCGATGGAGTCCAGCAGGCCGCCGTGGTCGACCCACACCCGGCCCGCGCGCAGGCCCTTGAGCACCGACAGGTAGTTCCGGTAGCCCGCCCCGACGTTGGTCCTGCTGTAGTAGCCGGGCCAGTAGTCGCCGTAGCTGGACTGGGAGCCGCCGGCGTAGACGGGATCCCCATACCGGCCGAAGTTGTCGAAGGTGTGACCGGCGGTGTCCCAGGGGGCGTCCCGGACGTTGCCGACCGGGTTCTTCGACAGGTCGTTCCACACCTTGTGCGAGTCGGAGTTGGCGGTGATCCACCACGGCTTGCCCTCGGCGAGCAGGCTGTCCCACAGGCCACCGACCGTGGAGGTCATCCAGTCGAAGCCGCCGAAGGTCCGGTAGCTGGCCAGCGGATAGCCCGCGAAGGAGTTCGCCGACGGCGGGTTGTCGTAGTAGCCCCGCCCCGAACCCGGTCCGGCCGGCGCGGCGATCCCCGCTGCCTGGTGGCCGGGCGCACCTTCCATCCCGATCGCGACGCCGCCACCGAGGTCGCGCCAGTTGCGGATCTCGTGCGGGGAGTCCACCCCGCGCCGCGCCGGGTGGTTGGCCAGCATGACCGCGTCCTGCACCCGGCCGGAGCGGACCGCTCGGGCCAGGAAGGTGAGCCCGGAGATCGCCAGCGCCTCGTTGGCCGGGGTGGAGTCGCTGGTGCCGGTGACCGTCCCGTCGTAGGCGTTCTCGAACTCCTTCAACGTCGAGACCTCGTTCGCGCCGGGGGTCACGATGACCGTGGCGTGCTCGGCCGCCGGGATGTTCCACTCCAGGCCCTGGTACACGAGCATGTCCGGGGTCGCTGCCCGCGCCCGGCGGATGTCGGGGTTGACCTTGTCGACACCGAGCTTGGCGTGCGCCACGCTCCCGTGGTCGGTGATGACCATCCAGTCCAGTCCGTACTGGGCCGCGTGCCGGACCTGGTCGGTCACCCGGTACTGGGCGTCCGGGCTGAACTGGGTGTGGATGTGGTGATCACCGGACAGCCAGGTGTAGGACCCGGCGTTGGACGATGCGGCCCGGGGCGCGGCCGCGCGCGGGGAGGTGGCCTCGGCGGCGGCCGCAACCTGCTGGTCCATGGCGCCGGCACCGAACAGGCCCGCGCCGAGCAGCCCGGCGCCGCGGAGCATGCCCCGGCGGCTCAACGCCGCCGGCGAGAGCTCGGAGTCGGGAATCGACATGTCCAGTGCCGGTGAATCGGTCGCGGCAGCGTCGGCGCTGCCGTGGTCGTGGGGGTGCTCGTGACCGTGCAGGTGGTCGGGATCGTGCAGGTGGGCGTGGCTCATCATCTTCTCCGCCTCGTCGGGAACCTGGCCGCCGACGCTGCAGGACGGCGGGTACGGCCGCGTGGCCGCCCGGTGTACGGCAGGCGAACAGGGTCGGACCGTCCGGGATGGGTCCGGTCCACCGGACTATTGATCGGCACCGGCGCCCTGCCAGCCACCTGGTGTGATCGAGCGCGCGCGGGCTGTCACCACTACGTGTCTGGTCCGCAGGCCCGTTCCGTGCTCGCGGCGGCCGTCGGCGCCGCCACCCACGGCCCGACGGCGCTCGACACCGAGCCGCTGCGGGTGCTCGCTCAGCCGATCCGACGGGCCCCGGCGGCGGGGACCGCGCGGTAGGCGACCGGCATCGCGTGCCCGGCCCCGACGGCGGCGGCCGCCATGGCGGCCGCCACCCGGTCGGCCGAACCCTGCTCGACCAGGGCGATCACAGAGCCACCGAACCCGCCGCCGGTCATCCGCGCCCCGTGGGCCCCGGCGTCGACGGCGGCCTGCACCAGCACGTCGACCTCCGCAACGGTGATCTGGAAGTCGTCGCGCATCGAGGCGTGGCTGGCGGTCAGCAGCTGCCCGATCGACCGGATGTCGCTGGAGCCGGCGGCCGCGTCCCGCAGGAGCCGGACGGTCGCGAGCACCCGGGCGTTCTCTGTCACCACATGCCGGACCCGGCGCCGCAGCTCGTCGGTGGACAGCTCGGAAAGCCGATCGTCGAGATCGTCGACACTCAGATCACGCAGCGCCTCGACGCCCAGCTCCGCGGTCGCCTGCTCGCAGCTGCGCCGTCGGGCCGCGTACTCACCGTCGGCGTGCCGGTGGGGGGCGTGGGAGTCGACGACCAGCAGCGCGAGCCCGGCCGCGGGGAGGTCGAACGGCACCGGCTCCGCGGCCAGGGAGCGGGTGTCGATGAACAGTGCGGCGCCGTCGCGGCCGAGCATGGACGCCATCTGGTCCATGTACCCGGTCGGGGCGCCGAGGAAGTCGTTCTCGGCCCGCTTCGCGGCCAGCGCGATCCGCATCGGGTCGGCGAGCACGTCCTCGCGGCCGGCCAGCGCGGCGAGCGCCCCGCCGACCGCGCACTCCAGGGCGGCGGACGAGCTCAGCCCGGCTCCGGTGGGGAGGTCGGAGTCCACCGCGATGTCCAGCGCCGGGACGTCCACCGCGGTCTCGCCGGTCCGCAGGGCCCACGCCGTGCCGGCGACGTAGGCCGCCCAGTCCGCGACGTCACCCGGGGCAACCGTCGCGGCGTCGAACCGGACGACGTCGTCCTGGCTGGTGGAGGCGACCGAGCTGGTCGGACCGGTGGCGCGCGCCGCGGCGACCGCGGTGCCGTACGTCAGGGCGAGCGGCAGCACGAAGCCGCCGCTGTAGTCGGTGTGCTCCCCGATCAGGTTGACCCGGCCGGGCCCGAACCAGACCAGCTCCGCGTCCCGGCCGTGCGCCTCGCGGAAGGCGGCCCGCGTCCGCGACACCCACTCGTCCGGGCTGCGGGCCGGTGCTGCGAGCAGGTCCGCCGCACCGGCGGCGGGACCGTCCGCCGGCATGGCGGCCGGGGTCGCGGCTGGCGTCACGCCTGCCCGTCCCGCTGCATGAACTCCCAGGCGTCGGCGACGATCGCGTCCAGGTCGCGCTCCGGCACCCAGCCGAGGACCTCGGCGGCCCGGGCGTTGCTCGCCACCAGGACCGGCGGGTCCCCGGCGCGGCGCGGGAGCTCGTCGGCGGGCACCGGGTGGCCGGTGATCCGCCGGACCGCGTCGAGCACCTCCGCGACGCTGTAGCCGGTTCCACTGCCCAGGTTGATGATCCGGTGCACGCCGGGCTCGAGCCGACCCACCGCGAGCAGGTGCGCCGCGGCGAGGTCGACGATGTGCAGGTAGTCCCGGACGGCCGTCCCGTCCCGCGTCGGGTAGTCGGTGCCGAACAGCGCGGCGCGCTCGGCCCGGCCGGCAGCCACCTTGAGCAGGTTCGGCACCAGGTGCGTCTCCGGGACGTGCCGCTCGCCGTACCGGCCGTAGGCGCCGCCGACGTTGAAGTAGCGCAGGCTGATCGCGGCCAGACCGTGCGCCGTCGCCTCCGCGGCGATCATCCGGTCGATCGTCAGCTTGGAGACGCCGTAGGGATTGACCGGGTCGGTGGTGGAGTCCTCGGTGATCGGGTCCTGCTCGGGCTCGCCGTAGGTCGCGGCAGAGGAGCTGAACACCAGCCGGTGCACGTCGTGGTCGCGCATGGCCGCCAGCAGGGCGAGGGTGCCGACGACATTGTTGTCCCAGTACAGCTCCGGCCGGGCCACGGACTCGGCGACCAGCGACTTGCCGGCGAAGTGCAGCACCGCGTCGTAGGACGGGTCGAGCACGCCGGCCGCATCGTGGATCCGCCCCTGCACCAGCGACGCTCCGTCGGGAACGTTGTCGGCGTAGCCGGTTGACAGGTCGTCGAGCACCACGACCTGGTTGCCGGCCTCGACGAGGCGTGCCGCGCAGACCGAACCGATGTAACCGGCGCCTCCGGTGACCAACAGCTTCATGACCGACCGACCTCCCGTAGACGGGCCGCGACCGCTTCGGGGACCACGTCGCTGATGAACGCGCCCATCCCCGACTCCGATCCGGCCAGGTACTTCAGCTTCTCCGCCGCCCGCCGGATCGAGAAGACCGCCAGATGCAGTCCCCAGGCGTCGCGGCCGACGCGGACCGGCGCCTGCCGCCACGCGGCGATGTACGGCAGCGGCTTGTCGTACAGCGCGTCCAGTCGGGTGAGCACGTCGAGGTACAGGGGGCCGAAGGCCGCGCGCTGGTCTGCGGAGAGGGCGGGGATGTCCGGCACCGCCGCATTCGGCGCGAGATGGACCTCGACCGGCCAGCGCGCCGCGCCCGGGACGAACGCAGTCCAGTGCTCGTTCGCGGCGACGACCCGGACCCCGGCCGCCACCTCGGCGGCGAGCAGGTCGGCGTAGAGCACGCGGCCGGTCGCCGCCAGGTGCGCCACGGACGCGTCGAGGATCCGCTGCGCGGTCGGGGGGATGAACGGGTAGCCGTAGATCTGGCCGTGCGGGTGGGTCAGCGTCACGCCGATCTCGACGCCCCGGTTCTCGAACGGGAACACGTACTCGATCCCGTCCATCCGCGACAGCGCGGTGGTCCGGTCCGCCCAGGCCTGGACGATCGTCGCCACCCGCTCCTGACTCAGCTCACGGAAACTCTGTGCGGCGTCGGAGCTGAAGCAGACGACCTCGCAGCGCCCGCGCCCGGGACGGCGGGGGACAAGGGCGCTCCGGTCGTCGCTGCCCCCGTCGGCGTCGCCCCCGTCGTCGAGGACCCCGTCGCCGGCAACGGCGGGCGGGACCGGACCGGTGCTCATCGAGAAGGAGGGGAAGCGGTTCTCGAAGACCACGACGTCGTAGCTGGACTCGGGAACCTCGGTGAGGTGCCCCGGTCGGGTGGGCGCGAGCGGGTTGTCCTCGGCCGATGGGAGGAAGGTCCGGCTCTGGCGGTGGGAGGCGACAGTCACCCACTCCCGCGTCAGCGGGTCCAGGCGCAGCTCGGAGGAGGAGGAGAACGGCTCGAGCGGCCGGGTGTCCTGCGCGACGCGGGGCGTGCCGGCGCTGACGTCGTCGAAGTAGATGATCTCCCGGCCGTCGGCGAGTCTGCTGGCCGTCCGGGTCGCCGTCACCCGGCGATCCTCGCAGACACGGCGCCGTGCACCGGCCGATCGGCTGCCTGCCCCCGCGCTGGCAGACTGACGCCTATGAGTGACGGCGCCGCCGACCGCCCCGTGCGGATCCTGTCCGGCATCCAGCCGACCGCTGACAGCTTCCACCTGGGCAACTACCTCGGCGCGATGCGTCAGTGGCCGCTGCTCGCGGAGGGGCGCGAGGCCTTCTACTTCGTGGCCGACCTGCACGCGCTGACCGTCGCGACCGACCCGGCCCTGCTGCGGGAGCGGACCATGCTGGCAGCGGCCCAGCTGATCGCCGTCGGCTGCACGCCACAGCGGTGCACGCTGTTCCTGCAGAGCGCCGTTCCGCAGCACACCGAGCTGTCCTGGGTGCTCAGCTGCCTGACCGGGTTCGGTGAGGCCAGTCGGATGACCCAGTTCAAGGACAAGACGGCCCGCGGCGGTGCCGAGGCGGCGAACGTCGGCCTGTTCACCTACCCGGTCCTGCAGGCCGCGGACATCCTGCTCTACGACGCCGACGAGGTGCCGGTCGGCGGCGACCAGCGCCAGCACCTGGAGCTGTCCCGGGACCTCGCGCAGCGCGTCAACACACGCTTCGGGAACACCCTGCGCGTTCCGCGCCCGCACATCCTCCCCGGGGTCGCGAAGATCGCCGACCTCACCGAGCCGACCGCGAAGATGAGCAAGTCCTCCTCGCCGCCGTCCGGGATCGTCCGGCTCCTCGACGATGCGAAGGTGACCGCGAAGAAGATCCGATCGGCGGTGACCGACACCGGGCGCGAGGTCAGCTACGACCCGCTGGGCAAGCCGGGCGTCTCCAACCTGCTGGCGATCCTGGCCGCGCTGACCGGCAAGGGACTCGACGAGCTGCAGGCGGCCTACGTCGGTGCCGGTTACGGGGACCTGAAGAAGGACGTCGCCGACGCGGTGACCACGACGTTCGAGCCGATCAGGGACAGGACGCTGGAGCTGATGGCCGACCGCGACACCCTGCTCGACGTCCTCGCCGACGGCAGCGCCCGGGCCCGCGAGGTCGCCGGTGTCACCCTGGAACGGGTCCGGGACCGGGTCGGTATCGCCGCCCTTCCCGCCCGGCTGCCGCTGCCGGCGGGTCGGGCTTGACATCGGCGGTCGCGTGCATCGGGGTCCTGATCACCATTCCGGACCCGGTCGGCGCGCAGCTCTCGTCCTGGCGGAGGCGGTTCGTGGAACCGACGCCGGCCGGGGTCCCCGCCCACATCACCCTGCTGCCACCGACCCTCGTCCCGACCGACCGGCTGGACGAGGTCGAGGGGCACCTGCGCGAGGTCGTCACCCGGACCGGGCCGTTCGGCGTCCACCTGCGCGGCAGCGGGACGTTCCGGCCCGTCTCGCCGGTCACCTTCGTCCAGGTCGCCACGGGGATCGGTCCGTGTGAGCTGCTCGAGGCCCGGGTGCGCAGTGGGCCCCTGGACCGGCCGCTGCAGTACCCCTACCACCCCCACGTCACCGTCGCCCAGAACGTCGACCCGGCTGTGCTGGACCGGGTTGAGGCCGACCTCGCCCAGTTCGACGCCCGGTTCGACGTCTGCTCCGTCGACCTGTACGAGGCGCGCCCCGCCCCCGGTACGACGCGCACGGACGCCCACGTCGACGGGGACGGGGCGGACGCGCGGCAGGTCAGCGGTCCATGGTCGCTGCGCACCGTGTTCGCGCTCTCGGCCCAGCCGGACCCGGTCCCGGCCCGTCTGCCGGTGTCCCGCCGCCGTCCCGCCGTCCGCCCCGCGGAGCGGGCTGCGCCGTCCGGCGCCTGAGCCGGGTGGCCGACCTCGCCCGGCCCTTCGTCGCCGGTTGGGACCGTGCGCACCGGGTGTGGACCCGCGCCCGGCGGGCGTCGAGCTCGTTCGACCACGCGGTGCGGGCGTGGCAGCGGTTCGACGACACCCGGGGTGACCGACTGGCCGCCTACATGAGCTACCTCGGGGTGCTGTCGCTGTTCCCGATCATCGCGCTTGCCTTCGCGGCCGGCGCCCTGCTGGTGGCGAACGTGCCGTGGTTCGGTAACGCCTTCAACGACCTGATCGCGACGGCGTTGCGCAGCTTCCTGCCCGGTCTGGAGTCCGGGACGACCGACCTGTTCGACAACCTGCGCCAGGCCACGCGCACCCGGCTCGGTCTGCAGACCGGGGGGATCGTCACCGCCATCGGCGGGGTTGTCGTGCTGCTCTACACCGGCAGCGGCTGGATCAGTGCCCAGCGGGAGGCATTGCGGACGATCTTCGGGGAGGAGCCGAGGTACGACCGGTTCTTCCTCATCGCCAAGGCCCACGACATCGGGGTCCTGTTGCTGCTGGGTGTCCTGCTGACCGTCTCCGTCGCGGCATCGGTGCTCACCCAGTCCGGCCGGTTGCTGCGGCTGTTCGGGATCGGCCCGGACAGTGCCGGCGAAGCGCGGGTCCTTGTCGGCATCGCGACGGTGGTGGTCGCCATCCTGACCGGCGTCGGTCTGTTCCTGGCCCAGCACGTCACGTTGGCCGGCGTGCCGGGGCGGCCATGGCGGACCTACCTGTCCGGTGCCGTGGTCGCCGCGATCGGCTTCGAGGTGCTCAAGCAGGGCGCGACCCTGCTCATCGACCGGCTCACGACGAACGCGGTGTCGGGCACCTTCGGCGCCATCATCGCCGTGCTGGTTTGGATCAACCTGACCTCGCGGGTCACGCTGCTCGGCGCCGCCTGGACCTACACCGGTTGGCCGACGGCGATCCGGACGGCCGCCGAGTCCGGGACGGTCGACGGGGCGGGCCCGGTCGACGAGTCCGGCACGGTCGACGAGTCCGGCACGGTCGACGGGGCGGGCCCGGTCACCGACTTGGCGGCGCCGGATCCGCGGGAGCCGTCGAGACCGTCCCGCGTCGCCGTGACCGCGGCGTCGGCGCTCTCGGTGGGGCTGGCCGTCCTCGCGACTGCCGCTGCCGTCACCGGTCTGCGCCACCACCGCAGACGCTGACCTGCCCGGGCCGTCGGCACGGGCACCTGCGGGTCAGCGGATCTGCACGACACGGTCGTCGCCCGGCCACGCCCGATCGGCCGTCAACGCCTTCGACCCCAGGCGCTCGGCGACGGCCAGGCAGAGCCGATCGCCCAGCGACAGTCCGCTGCCGACGTTCCACAGATCTGCGGCGCGTTCGGCGTCCGGCTGGCCGACGGGTTCGACCCGCACCCCGTAACCGATCAGCAGCGACCGGGCCAGCGGCCAGTCGGCCCCGCGGGCACGGACCTTCTGCGCCGTCTCCGACCAGTTCACCGCCGCGCAGACACCGTCGTCCTGCAGAACCGCCTCGACGACATCTGCCCCCGCTTCGCCCTGGAGGAAGCCGAGCAGCGCCGACGCATCGAGGACGGTCATTCGTCCTCCGCGGCGGCAGCGCGACGACGCTCGTCGATGAGCTCCTCGACGAGGGACGGACCGTCCAACTGCGCCCGGAGCCGCTGTCGTGCCTGCTGGCGGGTCAGTACGACGATGCCGTTCGCGCTGGCGAGCAGCAGGAGCGGGCTTCCCGGCCCGAGTCCCGCTTCGGCGCGAAGCTCAGCTGGTACGACGAGGCGACCACGGTCGCCCATCACCGCAGTGAAGGTCCCACCCATGGTCGAACCGTACGCCGGCCCACAGCCCGGTGGGAGACGGCCCGACGCCCCGGACGGCCGGTTCGCTCCGCCGGATCAGGGTCCGGTGGTCAGCCGCGGGAGTAGATGAGGGCCTGCTTGACCTCCGCGATCGCCTTGGTCACCTCGATACCGCGCGGGCAGGCGTCGGTGCAGTTGAAGGTGGTCCGGCACCGCCAGACGCCCTCCTTGTCGTTGAGGATCTGCAGGCGCTGTTCGCCTGCCTGGTCGCGGCTGTCGAAGATGAACCGGTGTGCGTTGACGATGGCCGCGGGCCCGAAGTACTGCCCGTCGGTCCAGAACACCGGGCAGCTGGTGGTGCACGCCGCGCACAGGATGCACTTGGTGGTGTCGTCGTAGCGGGCGCGCTGCTCCGGGGATTGCAGCCGTTCCCGCGAGGGGGCGTTGCCGTGCGCGACCAGGAACGGCATGACCTCCTTGTAGGAGTCGAAGAACGGCTCCATGTCGACCACGAGGTCCTTGAGCAGCGGCAGGCCCTTGATCGGCTCGACCGTGATGGGCTTGGCCGGGTCCAGGTCCTTCATCAGCGTCTTGCAGGCCAGCCGGTTGCGGCCGTTGATCCGCACGGCGTCGGAGCCGCACACCCCGTGCGCACAGGAGCGGCGGAACGTCAGCGAGCCGTCCTGGTAGCCCTTGACCTGATGCAGCGCGTCCAGGACCCGGTCGGTGGAGTGCATCCGGACCCGGTAGTCCTCCCAGTGCGGGGCCTCGTCGCGCTCCGGGTCGTACCGGCGGATCCGCAGCGTGATCTCGAAGGATGCCGGAAGCTCACGACTGCTGGCCTGGTCGGCCGCGGTCCGCGGGTCCGGCTCGACCTGCGGGCTCAGCGGCGGGGTCCCGGTGGAGTCCGAGCTGACGTCGACGGTTCCTGGAGCGGTGCTCACCTCAGTACTTCCGTTCCATCGGCTGGTAGCGGGTGACGACGACCGGCTTGTAGTCCAGCCGGACCTCCGCCCGCCCAGAGCTGTCGGTGGTCCGGTAGGCCATCGTGTGCCGCATGAAGTTGACGTCGTCGCGGGAGTCATAATCCTCGCGGAAGTGCCCGCCACGACTCTCCTTGCGCGCCAACGCCCCGGCGACGGCGACCTGCGCGAGGTCCAGCAGGAAGCCGAGCTCGACGGCCTCCAACAGGTCGGTGTTGAACCGGCGCCCCTTGTCCTGCACGGAGACGCGGGAGTACCGGTCGCGCAACGCATCGATGTCCACGCCGGCCTGCTTCAGGGTCGTCTCGGTGCGATAGACGCCGGCGTTGAGGTCCATCGTCGACTGCAGGTCTGCGCGGATTGCCGCGACCCGCTCCCCGGTGGGTCGGTCGCGCAGGGTGTCGACCAGCTCGCGGACTCCGCACTCGACCCCGACCGGCACCTCGATACGCGCGGCGGTCGCGGCGTACTCCGCGGCGAAGATGCCACACCTGCGGCCGAAGACGTTGATGTCCAGCAGGGAGTTGGTGCCCAGCCGGTTGGCACCGTGCACGCTGACGCACGCGACCTCGCCGGCCGCGAACAAGCCGCCGACGATGCGGTCGTCGTCGGCGAGCACCTGTCCGCGCACGTTCGTCGGGACCCCGCCCATGGCGTAGTGCGCCGTCGGGAACACCGGCACCGGCTCGGTGTAGGGCTCGACGCCGAGGTAGGTCCGCGCGAACTCGGTGATGTCGGGCAGCTTCGCGTCGATCTGCTCGCGTGGCAGGTGGGTGAGATCCAGGTGGACGAAGGACTTGTCCGGCCCGCAGCCGCGGCCCTCCCGGACCTCGGACACGATCGCCCGGGCCACCATGTCGCGCGGGGCCAGGTCCTTGATGGTCGGGGCGTAGCGCTCCATGAAGCGCTCACCCTCGCTGTTGCGCAGGACCGCGCCCTCGCCGCGCGCGGCCTCGGACAGCAGGATGCCCAGCCCGGCCAGGCCGGTCGGGTGGAACTGGTAGAACTCCATGTCCTCCAGCGGCAGGCCTCGCCGGAGCACGATGCCCATCCCGTCCCCGGTCAGGGTGTGTGCGTTGGACGTCGTGCGGAACACCTTGCCGAAGCCGCCGGTCGCCAGGACCACCGAGCGCGCCGTGAACACGTGCAGCTCACCGGTCGCCAGCTCGTAGGCGACGACACCGGTGGTGTTCTTCCCCGACTCGTCCAGCAGCAGGTCCAGCACGTAGTACTCGTTGTAGAACTCCACGTCGTGCTTGACGCACTGCTGGTACAGCGTCTGCAGGATCATGTGGCCGGTCCGGTCCGCGGCGAAGCATGACCGGCGGACCGGCGCCTGCCCGTGGTCCCGGGTGTGCCCACCGAACCGCCGCTGGTCGATGAGCCCGTCCGGCGTCCGGTTGAACGGCAGGCCCATCTTCTCCAGGTCCAGCACCGCGTCGACCGCCTCCCGGCACAGGATCTCCGCGGCGTCCTGGTCGACCAGGTAGTCCCCGCCCTTGACCGTGTCGAAGGTGTGCCACTCCCAGTTGTCCTCCTCGACGTTGGCCAGCGCCGCGCACATCCCGCCCTGCGCCGCGCCGGTGTGGGACCGCGTCGGGTAGAGCTTGGTCAGCACTGCGGTGCGGGTCCGGATGCCCGACTCCAGCGCGGCGCGCATCCCCGCACCGCCCGCGCCGACGATGACCACGTCGTAGTCGTGGACCTGGACCATGTCGGATCCTTTCCGGGTTCGGGTTCGGGTTCGGGTTCGGGCTGCGGCCGGCGGGCCGGGTCGGGCGCCAGAGCGGTGCTCGCGTCAGCGACCGGTGCACACAGGCAGGGTCGAGGACGGGTCCAGGCACGGGTCGAAGGTGAAGATGGTCAGCGTCCCGGTCACCATCACCACGACCGTGGCGGTGTAGAGGATGCCGAGGGTGACGAACCGCCGGCGGGGGGTGTCGATGTAGTCGTTGATGATCGTGCGGAGCCCGTTGGTGCCGTGCAACTCGGCCAGCAGCAGCATCAGCAGGTCCCACACCTGCCAGAACGGGTTGGCCCACTTGCCCGCGACGAAGCCGAAGTCCAGGCGGCTGATGCCGTCGCCGACCATCAGGTTGACGAACAGGTGACCGAACACCAGCACCAGCAGCAGCAGCCCGGACCCGCGCATGAACAACCAGCTGTACAGCTCGCCGTTCGTCCTGCCGCTGGGCCGGGCCTGCCGCGGCCGTTCGATCAGCGCCGTCACGGGGGCGGCCATCAGCTGCCGTGCCCGAAGACGTTGGCCAGATGGCGGATCGCGAACGGGACGAACAGCACGAACGAGACGCCCACCACGGCCCAGCTGAGCTGACGCTGGTAACGCGGCCCCTTGCTCCAGAAGTCGACGGCGATCAGTCGCAGTCCGTTGAATGCGTGGTAGAGGACGGCCGCGACCAACCCGGTCTCCATCAGCCCGACGACCGGATTCTTGTAACTGTCGATCACCCGGTTGTAGGCCTCCGGCGACACCCGGACGAGTGCGGTGTCCAGCACGTGCGCGAACAGGAAGAAGAAGATGGCGATCCCGGTGATGCGGTGCAGCACCCAGGACCACATGCCCTCGCGGCCCCGGTAGACGGTGCCGGCCGGGCGGATCCGACGGGTGGCGCCCGTCGTCGCACCGCTGCCCGGCTTCCGGCGGGCCGCGTCGGCGGTCCGCTGCGGCGGGCTCATCACCATCTCAGCCCCCTCGACGGCCGTGTCGGACAGATGCCAGGCAGATGCGCGGTCCCGGGCAGCGCTGAGCTGCCGACCCCGGGGTCCCTCCGGCGCCGGACGTGCGCTGCGATCGTAGGGTCGGCCAGCGGATCGTTGCTGGTCAAGGACGTGTGAGGAGCGTCTCCCAGCTGCCGGTTGCGGCACCGCCCGCCAGGCTTCGGCTGGGCATCGCGGGGACGGCCGCCGATTCGGCGCCCGCTCCCGTTACAGTCACCTGCGCTGTGACCGCCGACCCGCGGTCGCGCGGCGCGCACGACGGTCCGGTGACCCGTGCCGACGGCAGCTGGTCCGCCCGTACCCGAACAGCCCCTTCCCGCTTCGCGCGGGACGACGTCAGGAGACCCACCGGTGACCGCTTCGCCAGCCTCCGGGACCGTCCGGTCCCGCCGCCGTCGGGCAGTCCCGGCAGCGGCGTTCACCGCCCTCCTGGCCGTCGTCGCGGGTTGCGGAAGTCCACCGGCGACCACCGGCGGCGCGACCCTGGCGCCGAGCGGTTCCGCGTCGTCCGTGGCCCCGGACACCGCCGGCGCCACGTCTGCCGCAGCCGGGGGCGCCACGACACCGGCGACCGGCGCAACCACCGCCGCGGCCGCCGGCGGGGCGTTCAAGGCATGCATGGTCCTCGACGTCGGCGGCGTCGACGACCGCTCGTTCAACCAGTCCGCATGGGCCGGGATGAACGCGGCCAAGAAGGCGAACCCCGACCTGGCCGTGAGCTACGTGTCCTCGGCCAGCCAGAACGACTACACGCCGAACCTCGCCAACGAGACCAAGCAGGGCTGCAAGACGACCATCGCCGTCGGCGGATTGATGACCGACGCCGTCACCGCGGTCGCCAAGGGCAACCCGACCGCGAACTACGCGATCATCGACTCGCTCATCCCCGCGCCGAATGTCTACTCCCTGGAGTTCAACACCGCGCAGGGCGCATTCCTCGGCGGGTACCTCGCGGCCGGGATGACGAAGACCGGCAAGGTCGGCACCTTCGGGGGGCTGAAGATCCCGCCGGTCACCGTCTACATGGACGGCTACTGGGAGGGCGTGCAGTACTACAACAGGGCCAAGGGCAAGAACGTCGCCGTCCTCGGGTGGAACGAGACGACACAGAACGGCACGTTCAGCAACTCCTTCACCGACTCCGGCGCCGGCAGCACGGCCACGCGCACGCTGCAGCAGCAGGGCGCCGACATCGTGTTCCCGGTCGCCGGCGGCTCCGGGCTCGGCGCGGGCGCCGTCGCGCAGAGCGCGGGCGGAAAGCTGAACCTGATGTGGGTGGACACCGACGGCTGCGTATCCGCGGCGCAGTACTGCAAGTACTTCGTGTCGACCGTGTTCAAGGACATCACCGGGGCGGTGCAGACCTACCTCGGGCAGGCGACCAAGGGCACCCGGACGGGCGCCTTCGTCGGCAACCTCGCCAACAAGGGCACCGGCCTGTCCCCGTTCCACGAGTTCGACGCCAAGGTGCCGGCCGATCTCAAGTCCGAGCTGACCCAGCTGTCGGCAGACATCGCCGGCGGGAAGGTGAAGGTCGGCTCCAAGGCCCAGCCGAGCAGCTGAGCGGACGGGTACGCCGGGGCGGGAGGCTGGTCGCGTGCGGCTGGAACTGGACGGGGTCACCAAGCGGTTCGGACCGCTGGTGGCGAACGACGCGGTCGACCTGACGGTGGAGCCGGGCACGGTGCACGCCCTGCTCGGGGAGAACGGCGCCGGCAAGTCGACGCTGATGAACGTGCTCTACGGGCTGTACCGGCCCGACGGCGGACGGATCCTGCTCGACGGGGAGCCGGTCCGGTTCGACGGACCGGGAGACGCCATGGCCGCCGGCATCGGCATGGTCCACCAGCACTTCATGCTCATCCCCGTCTTCACCGTCCTGGACAACCTGATGCTCGGCCGCGAGGACGCCCGCGGCGGCTGGCTGGCCCGTCGGCGAGCCCGCCGCCAGATCGAGGCGACGGCCCGCCGGTACGGCCTGGACGTCCCGCTGGACCGGGTGGTCGGTGACCTGCCGGTGGGCATGCAGCAGCGGGTGGAGATCCTCAAGTCGCTCCTGCGCGACGCCCGGCTGCTGGTGCTGGACGAGCCGACCGCGGTGCTCACCCCGCAGGAGGCGGACGACCTGATCGCGATCATGCGATCACTGGCCGCGGGCGGGACCTCGATCGTCTTCATCACCCACAAGCTGCGTGAGGTCCAGGCGGTCGCCGACACGGTCACGGTGCTGCGCCGCGGGAAGGTCGTCGGCACGGTTGCGCCCACGGCGACACGGGAGGAGCTGGCCGGGCTGATGGTCGGCCGCGAGGTGCGGCTGACCGTGGACCGGGACGTCGCCGACCCGGGTGCGGTCGTGCTCGAGGTCGAGGGCCTGCGGATCGTGGATCCGCTCGGCCACCTCACCGTCGACGACGTCGCGCTGACCGTGCGCGCCGGGGAGATCGTCGGCATCGCCGGTGTCCAGGGCAGCGGCCAGACCGAGGTGACCGAGGCCGTCCTCGGCCTGCGTGAGCCCGCGGCGGGCGCGATCCGGTTGGACGGTCGCGACCTCGCCGGGGCGGGGGTGGCCGAACGGCTGCGCGCCGGGATCGGCTATGTGCCGGAGGACCGGCTCGACGACGGGCTGGTGGGGGAGTTCAGCATCGCGGAGAACCTCGTGCTGGACCTGGTCGGCACCGACGCGTTCCACCGCGGCCCGGCGCTGGACCTGTCGGCGATCGGGTCCTCGGCGACCGAGCGGATGGCCGAGTTCGACGTGCGTGCGCCCTCGCCACGGGCGGCGGCGAGCACGCTGTCCGGCGGCAACCAGCAGAAGGTCGTGCTCGCACGCGAGCTGTCCCGCCCGCTGCGGCTGCTCGTGGTGTCCCAGCCGACCCGGGGGCTGGACGTCGGATCGATGGAGTTCGTGCACGCCCGGCTGGTCGCGGAGCGCGACCGGGGCACGGCGGTCCTGCTGGTCAGCTCCGAGCTGGACGAGATCCGCGGGCTGGCCGACCGGATCGTGGTGCTGTGCGGCGGCCGGGTCACCGGGCAGCTGGCCGCCGGGGCGAGCGCGGCCGACTGCGGGGTGCTGATGGGCGGCGGGATCCTGCCGGTCTCGGGTACGGCGGCGGCTGTACCCGCGGGTACGGCTGGGGCTGGGGCTGCGGCCGCGGCGCCGGTGCACACGTGACGGCAGCGTGGCGGTGGCTGCGCGAGGCCAACGGCGTGGTTGTCACGGTGCTGGCGCTGGCCTGTGCCGCGGTGCTCGGTGGACTGCTCGTCGCGGTCGCGGACCCGGCCACCCAGGCGGCCGCCGGCTACTTCGCCGCCCGGCCGCTGGACACCGTCACCGCGGGTCTGCGCGCCGCCGGGTCGGCCTACCGGGCGCTGTTCGAGGGGGCGGTGCTGAACCCCTCGACGCTGTCCAGCGGGAGCTTCTCCGCCATCGCCGGCTCGCTGTCGGAGACGGTGACGCTGGCCACGCCGCTGATCCTGGCCGGGCTGTCGGTCGCGATCGCCTTCCGCGCGGGCCTGTTCAACATCGGTGCCCAGGGCCAGATCGTCCTCGGCGCGATCGCGGCCGGCTACGCCGGGTTCGCGTGGCACCTGCCGGTCGGCCTGCACCTGCTGGTCGCCCTCGTCGCCGGCATGGTCGGCGGTGCCGTCTGGGGCGGGCTGGCCGGGCTGCTCAAGGCGCGGTTCGGCGCCCACGAGGTCATCACCACGATCATGCTCAACTACATCGCCGTCGCCCTGCTCGGCCTGCTGCTGTCGACGGCGGGCTTCCAGCGGCCGCCCGGAACGCAGGCGATCTCCCCGGTGGTCGATGCCTCGGCGCGGCTGCCCCACCTGGCCGGTTCCGGCCTGCGGGTGCACGCCGGCATCCTGCTGGCGGTGCTGGCCGCGGCCGGGGTGTGGTGGCTCACCGAGCGCAGCGTGGTCGGGTTTCGGCTGCGCGCGGTCGGGGCCAATCCGTCGGCGGCGCGGACCGCGGGCATGCACGTCGGCCGGGTCACCGCCCTGGTGATGGCCCTGGCCGGCGGGCTCGCCGGACTGGCCGGCGCGTGCCAGGTGCTCGGCACCAACTCCGCGGTCACCGGAGACATCGACGCAGGCATCGGTTTCGACGGCATCACCGTCGCGCTGCTCGGCCGCGGCCGGCCCGGCGGCACGGTCGCCGCCGGCCTGCTGTTCGGCGGGTTACGCGCGGGTGGGTCCTACATGCAGTCCGCGACGTCGGTCCCGCTGGACCTGGTGACCGTCCTGCAGGCACTGATCGTGGTGTTCGTGGCCGCCCCGACGTTGGTCGCCGCGCTGTTCCGGCTGCGGGCGGTGCGGTCCGAGGTCGGCACGCCGCAGCTGGCGAAGGGGTGGGGCTGATGGCCACCGCCCTGGTCGCACCGGACACCGACGCCCCGTTCGGTGGCGGTGTCCAACGCACGGAGGTCCCTGCTGCCCGACGGGACCGGCGCGGCCGCGGGGTCGCGCTGCTCGTCTTCGCCGTGCTGGCGGTGCTGATGGCGCTGTCGGTCGGCCCGGCGCCGACCACCAGCTTCGAGCTGTCCGGGCCCGACGATGCCGTCCGGCTGCCGGCGGTCCCCGTCCGCGTCGCCCCCTTCGCCTACGTGGCCGCTCTTGCGCTGGCCGCGGCGGGGATCGCGGTCCTGCTGCGGTCGGTGTCGCGGCGCGTCACCACAACGGCGCTGACCGCCGGGCTGGCACTGCTGGTCGCGGTCTTCGTCGCCTGGGCGGGCACGACGACCGCGGGCTCGTCCTCGATCGACCTGCTGGGGTTGCTGCAGAACACCGTCTACCTCGCGGTCCCGTTGGCGCTCGGCGCCCTCGGGGGGGTGCTGTGCGAGCGGTCCGGGGTCATCAACGTGGCCATCGAGGGCCAGCTGTTGGTCGGGGCGTTCGGCGGCGCGCTGGTCGGCACCGTGGCGCACAGCCCGTGGATCGGTTCGCTGGCCGCCGTGCTCGCCGGGGCGGCCATCGGAGCGGTGCTCGCGGTGCTGGCGATCCGGTTCGGGGTCAACCAGGTGATCATCGGCGTCGTCCTCAACGTGCTCGCGCTGGGGCTGACCTCGTTCCTGTTCAACGCGGTCATGCAGAAGGCGCCGGACACCCGCAACCTGCCCGAGGTCTTCACCCCCGTCGCCATCCCCGTGCTTCGGGACATCCCGGTGCTGGGGCCACTGCTGTTCCAGGCGAATGTGCTGGTGTACGCGACCTACGTGCTGGTCGTCGTCCTGCAGGTGACGCTGACCCGGACCCGCTGGGGGCTGCGGACGCGGGCGGTCGGGGAGTACCCGCGCGCGGCCGACGCGGCCGGCATCAAGGTGTTGCGGATCCGATACGTCAACACGATCCTCGGCGGTGCGGTGGCCGGGCTGGGCGGTGCCTACCTGACGCTGGGCAGCGCCGGCTCCTTCTCCAGCAACATGACCGCGGGGAAGGGGTTCATCGCCCTCGCCGCGGTGATCTTCGGCGGCTGGCGTCCGCTGGCCGCAGTCGGCGCCGGCGCGTTCTTCGCGTTCGCGTTCGCTCTGCAGCTGCTGCTGACCGTGGTCAACACGCCGGTGCCGATCCCGAGTGAGGTGTTCACGATGCTGCCCTACCTGGCGACCCTGCTCGCCGTGGCCGGCCTGGTCGGGCGCGTCCGCGCCCCGGCCGCCGACGGCGTTCCCTACCGCCCGTGAGCACCGCTCCGGGTAGGAGGGACCGCCCTGCGGACGGGGTCGTCGACTGGGCTGCGCTGCGGCTGGCCGCGCGGGAGGCGATGACCCGGGCGTACGCGCCGTACTCGCAGTTCCCGGTAGGTGCTGCCGCACTGGTGGACGACGGCCGGGTGGTCGTCGGCGCCAATGTGGAGAACGCCAGCTACGGCGTCGGTCTGTGCGCCGAGTGCGGATTGGTCTCGGCGCTGCAGTCGTCCGGCGGTGGGCGGCTGATCGCGTTCACCTGCTGCGACGGGCGCGGGGCGCTGCTGATGCCGTGCGGGCGGTGCCGCCAGCTGCTGTACGAGTTCGGTGGCGACGCGCTGATGGTGGACACCCCGACCGGAGTGCTGGCGATGTCGGCCGTCCTCCCGCAGGCATTCGGCCCCGCCGACCTCGGCCGGTAGAACGGCGGCCGACCTCGGCCGGTAGGCGGCAGCTCGACCTCGGCCAGTAGACGGGTGGTGCTCGAGCTGATCCTGAGCCGAGGCTGATGATCTCGCGGGTGTGCGGCTGTTCTCAGTCGGGTTTCAGGACGGACGCCGATGGTGTGGGAGGGCCACCGCCGGGGCGGCCGTGAGGAGGCGGATCTGTGTCCGGTACTACTGAACCGACCGAAACCGAGGCCGAGGCCAGCGGCGGCTCGGCGGCTGTTCGTCGCCGCAGGCGGCTGCCGGTGGTCGTGGTGACCGTGGCGGCCGCCGTGGGCGTTGCCGCCGGCGGTTACGGCATCGCATCCGCCGCCAGCCCGACGCCCACCCCGTCCCCGACCGGATCGACCGGTTCCCCGACAGCGCCGTCTGCACCGGACACGCCGTCCTGGCCTGGTGGGCGCGGGCCGGCCGACCGGGCCTGGAACGCCGGAGTGGGCGGTCGGGTCACCGCGGTCGGGACCGGGTCGATCACGGTGACCCCCGACTCGGGTCCGGCGACGACCTATCGGGTCGCGTCCACCACGCGGGTGCACAAGGGCCCGGACCAGACGTTGACGGTGTCGTCGTTGCGGGTCGGCGACCGGGTCCACGTGACCGGCCAGAGCGCGGCGGCCTCGGGTACCCCGACGGCCGCCGACATCTACGTCCAGCTGCCGCACCTGGCAGGCACCGTCACCGCTGTCGGGCCCGACTCGGTGACGATCCGTGACCCCGAAGGGTTCACCCGGGTGATCTCGACGTCTGGCGGAACGGTGTACCGCTCGGACGGTGCGGCCGCGACCCGTTCGGCGGTGAAGACGGGGGCCCGCGTCCGTGCGCAGGGCCGGGTCGCCGCAGACGGCACGACGCTGGACGCCAGCCGGGTCCAGGTGGTCACCAGGGACGCTGCCCGCCCCGGCGGCTTCATGCACCGGGGACCGGGCGGTCATCACGGAATGCGGGGGCGCGGCGGAATGGCGGGTGGGCAGGCCGGCGGTCCGGGAATGGCCGCTCCGGATGTGCCCAGCAGTCCGTCGACCCCGTCCACTCAGCCCAGTGCCAGCTCGGGCGCTTCGAGCAGCGGAGTCTGACCCGTCAGGCTCGGGTTCCGCGGCCGCACTCCCAACCGCGGGACCCGAGCCGGGACATCAGCCGATGGCACGGGCGCACCGATCCCCCGTCCCCGCAGACGGGCCGGGTAATGGGTCGACCACGGCCCCATCGGCACCGGGGGACGAGTCCTGGCCGGGCTGCCGCCCCCGGGTAGCCCCAACGCCAACAGCGCAGCGGACCACATCACTGTCCCGGACAGCGGCAGCGGGACGATGCGTTGCTGACCCGGACCACCGACCTCGGCTTGCACTACTGGATCGGGATCGGCACCGCGATCGGTGTCGACCATCCACTGCTGCCGCAGCTGACCGGATGCGGGTGACAAACCTCCGGGAACGGTGCGTTAGGCCCTGCTCGAGGCCAGCTCAGCGCTGAGCACGGACGGCTCCGGCACCCGAAGCAGGAACGTCGGCGTCGGCACGGGCGTGGGAGCACCCGTTGGCCTCGGAAGGCCTTCGTCGTCCAGCCGGAAGCTGGTCACGGTCCCCGAGCGCTCATTCGCCACATGAAGCAGACCGCCATGCACGACGTGGTGTCGTGGCCAGTGCCCGCCGCTCGGCGTGGTCATGAGCGGCGACGGGATCCCGTCGCCGCTGACCGTGAGCACGGCGATGCGGTCGCTGCCACGCAGACCGGAGTAGAGCCGATCGCCGCGCAGTGTGAGGCCCGCGGCCTGGCCGGGCGAGTGGAGTGCCCTCGTCAGGGGCACCGAGGCGATCACGCGTCGCTCGCCGGGGTCGATGACATGTACGCGGCAGTCGTGCTCGCCCAGCACGAGCAGCAGCCCAGTCCGGTGCCACACGAGGTCGCGAGGGCCCGCTCCCGGCGGCAGGGCGATGGAGGCCACCGCGTCGAACGCGCCGTTCCGGTACCGGTACTCCTGGAGCCGGTCGGTTCCCAGGTCGGTGACGTACACGCTGTCGGCGACCTCCAGGGTCGCGTGCGCATGCGGGCCGTTCTGTGCCGCGTGCGGGCCGTTGTCCGCGGGCGGCGGGGCGGGCAGGGCGACACCTTCGGATGGAATGCCCCGCTCGTCGAGCTGGTGAGCGCTCACGACCCCGTCGGCATAGCAGGCAGCGAGTAGTACGGCGCCGCCCGCCACGACCGACAGGTGGCATGGCGACGTGCCGGCCGTGCTCGCCACTGCGAGCCGCTCGAGCCGGCCCTCGGATCGGACGCTGAACGCGACGACGCCGCTCGCTCCCTCATCCACCGCGTAGCACATGCCCGGGCGAGAAGCCGGGGCGAGGAGGTAGGACGGGTCTTCCGCGGTGCCCGCGCGGCGCTCCCAGGCGAGGTGGCCCTCGGAGTCGATGGTCAGGAGGCCGATCCCGCCTGCACCGGGTCGACTGTAGGAGCCGGTCCAGTAGCGGACGGGAGGGTCGGACATCACTCGTCAATCCTGCTCCGCCTGGTGCTCCTGACCCGGGGTGCCGGAGCCACGGCTGGCATCAAAGGGCGATGACTGACAGTCGGAGTGTGGTCGTCAGCACTGCATGGGGCGCGATCACCAGCGGCCCGAGCTCGGAGGAGTCCGTGCGGTAGGGGCGGGAGGCTGGCTCGACACCCATGGTGGATACCCGACCAAGCCAGGGGAAGCCGGGGCTCGCGCGGTGCTCCTGCCAGAAGAACAGGAATGGGAACACCGCGGCGTCCCACTCGAGCTCGACGGCCACGGCCCGCTCAGGATTGCTGACGCGGCAGCGCCCAGCGACGAAATCGGTGACCGTCGTAAATCCGCCGTGCGCGCCATCCGCTGACGGGATCTCGATTGGCACCGCCCGCCCATCGACTTCAACCGTCGTGGAAGGGCTGAGTAGGTCGGCGCCGAGGGCAGGATGCTCCGTCCAGGTGAAGGACTGCGCCGTTGTCGACAGGTTTCGTACCACCTGGGTGACCCGCACGCTCCCGTCTCGCAGGTCGACCGTGCGCCGGACAACGAAGGGTACGGTGCGCAGCTCGACTTCCAGGTCGCACGACCGCTGGTCGACGTGCTGCACGCGCCAGGTGCGCCAGGTAGCCTTGAGGAGCCCGACGTTTTCCGGACAGTGAATCTGTTGGGGTTTTTTTTTGCGGCTCGGTTGTCGCGAAACCAGTTCTGCTCGGCCTCATTTGGTGTGATGTATCCGAGCGCGGAGTGGAGCCTTTTCTGATTGTATCTTAGTTCGATGTAGCGGCTGATGTCAATTCTGGCGTGGTCCTTGGTGGGGTACACGGTTCGGTTGACTCGTTCGTTCTTGAGGGTGCCGTTGAATGACTCAGCCCAAGCATTGTCGTAGCACGTTCCGGTGCGTCCCAGGGAGCGGACCAGTCCCAGTTGGTCGGTGGTGTCAGCGAATTCTTGGGAGGTGTATTGGCAGCCCCGGTCGCTGTGGAACACGGTGACGCCGGCACGGATGGTGACCTTTCGGGCGGCCATCGCGAGGGCGTCGGTGACCAGTGCGGTGCGCAGGTGATCGGCCATGGCGTAGCCGAGGACTTGCTTGGTGTGGCAGTCCAGCACGGTGGCCAGGTACAGCCATCCTTCCCAGGTGCGGATGTAGGTGATGTCCCCGACGAGCTTGGTCGCCGGGGTGTTGCAGGTGAAGTCCCGGCGCAGCAGGTCCGGGGTGCTCGCGACGTCGCCGGCGACCGTGGTGGTGGGCCGCCAGGGTCCTGGCTGGCACGGCACCAGGGCGAGCTCACGCATCAGCAGGCGGATCGTCTCGGGGTCGGCGTGCTGGCCGACCCGGGGCCAGGTGGGCGCGCACCCGCCGGTACCCGTAAGTGCCATCGGAGTCCTTGAACGACCACGCCACCAACGCGGCCAGCCGCCGGCGACGGAGCTCGGTCGAGGACGGGCCGCGACCGTGCCACTCGTAGTACCCCGACCGTGAGACCTTCGCCCACCGGCACATCTTGGCGACCGGGTAGTTCCCTTCCTCGCCGCAGATGAACGCGTACTTCACGTTTACTGCGATTTCTTGGCGAAGAAGGCCGTCGCTTTTCCCAAGAACTCATTCTCCATCCGCAGCTCACGGTTCTCCCGCTCGAGCTCCTTCAGCCGGGCCCGCTCAGACACCGACAGCTGCGGTTCCTCACCGGCGTGATCCACACGCCAGGCGCTTACCCAGTTCCCCAGCGTCTGAGCGACCAGACCATTCTCCCGCGCGACGTCAGCCACCGGTCGAGACCGGTCGATGACCTCCCGGACCGCCGCCTCCTTAAACTCCGGAGAATACTTACCACGTTTACTCGACACGATTCCATCCGATCTGTTCACCCCAATCTACTTGGGGCCCACTGTCCGGAAGAAGTCGGGCACCTCAGTCGTCCACGAACGGCAGGATCTCGTGAGTGAACCGGCGAGCACCGTCCGCCGAGGTCAGTTTCGGACGGAAGTTGAGGTCGAACGTCACCCGGCTTCCCCCTTCGGAAGCACGCTCCGCGGTCTCGATCGCGAGCTGCCGTGGGGCCTCTCCGAGCGCGAGTGTGACCCCAGTGACGTGGAACAACCGGCTTTCCCGCACTGCGTCGTCCGGAACGTCGCCTGGCTGAAGAGCGGAGGCCGCGGAGCCAGCGCGGTAGTAAAAGACGCGGACCTCGTGCTCGTCGACCCGTTCCTTCAGCATCAAACCGGTCTGCGCGTCCTCGACGGCGACGACCCGTGACACGTCGACGCCTTCGGTCCGAAGCGCATCCAGTACCGCCTCACCCAGTGGATCCGTCGAGACGCGAGAGATCCACGCGACGGAATCGCCGAGGCGGGCGAGGCCGATGGCGGTGTTCGCCTCGGCGCCACCCACCGATCTCCGGAAAACCCCGACAGCACCCGTTGCCGCCAGGTCGGGGGCGAAGCACGCCATGACCTCACCGATCGTCAGCACATCCATCAGGCCGGCGTTCGTTCACATACGTGGAGACGGTTCACTCTCTGGAACAATAGCCGACTCGGTCAGCGGTGAGCAATCGCTGCGCCTCCGCACGGGGGCGCCGCCGAAAGCGCAGCGATCAGCGACGACGTCGCCGCCTCGCCGCCAACGGCGAGGTCAACGACCAGCTGGAAGTTGCGGTGACGGGGCAGATCAGCGGGCAGGGCAGCGGCAAGCAGGCCAGGCACGCGGTCAAGCGGCTGGTCGCCGACCGCGCAGGCACAGGACCATGCAATCGCGGATACGGGCTCTCGGTCGGGAAGGCGTCAGCACCCTCATCCTCCCGTAGATGAGCCCGTAACCGTCCTCGCACCATGATCAAAGACCCGTCGTCGCCGGTCACGCTACGCAGACACGATTCTACGGAGGCCCACAGCGTGGCCTCTAGACCGACCCAGGGTCACGGACCGCCCGCGCCTGCGCTGACCAGCAACGGTGTGTCATGAGTGGCGAGCCCTGGTGAAAGTGCCCTCCTAAGCTCAGCACATGACACAGCGCTTGGCCGAGGTCGCACGCAAGGTGGGTGTGAGTGAAGCCACGGTGAGCCGCGTGCTCAACGGCAAGCTGGGCGTGTCCGAGCCCACCCGGCGTGCGGTGCTGGCCGCGTTGGACGTGCTGGGCTACGAGCGACCGACGAAACTGCGCGGGGAGCGCCGTCGCCTGGTCGGCCTGGTCCTGCCTGAACTGCAGAATCCCATCTTCCCGGCGTTCGCGGAGGTCGTTGGCGGAACGCTCGCCCAGAGCGGCTACACCTCGGTGCTCTGCACGCCGGCCAGCAGCAACATCACGGAGAGTGACTACGTTGATCTGCTACTCGAGCAGCGGGTCTCGGGCATCCTCTTCATGGGTGGCAACTACGCGCAGGAGCGAGCTCCGCACGAGCACTACGCCCGCTTGAAGGACCTTCAACTGCCGACCGTGTTGCTGAATGCGCGGAGCGAGGAGGTGGACTTCCCGACCGTCTCGTGCGACGACACCGTGGCTATGGAATTCGCCGTCGGCCATCTGTACCAACTGGGCCATGAACGCATCGGCCTGCTGCTCGGTCCCGAGGACCACGTGGCATCGCAGCGCAAGCTCGCGGCCGCGAAGCGCTGGGCTGCTGAGCGGGGAATAACCATCAGCGATGGCGACGTGGCCCACTCGCTGTTCTCGTTGGAGGCTGCTCAGGCCAGTGCCGCCCGGCTCCTGACCGGAGGGGTCACCGGGATTGTGTGCGCCAGCGATGTAATGGCACTCGGTGCGATCCGTGCTGCGCGACGGCTCGGCCGCTCCATCCCGGGCGAGGCGTCGGTCGTGGGCTTCGACGACTCCGCTCTCATGAACTGCACGGATCCTCCGCTAACGACCCTTCGGCAGCCGATCGAGCCGATGGGCCGAATGATGATTGAACTGCTGGTCCGCCAGATGGGTGGGTTGCCTGCCCCCCTCGACGAGTTCGTCTTCGAGCCCGAGCTCGTTGTCCGCCGCTCGTCCGGCCCCCGCTCGCGGTAGCGCTGCCCCTTCCGAGCAGAGTCGCAACGGGCTCGCGTTCTTGCGCGGACTCCTGCAAGCCAGTTTCAATTCGTCGGGTTTTTGCATCATTCGACTCCACTGTCTACGTTGAGGCGCTGGCGCCCGCTCCAACCGGCGCTCGCTCAACTCCGAGGTAGCCGGATCCCGATGATGCGAAAGGAACTGCTCATGAGTTCCGTCACGCTCAGCGCATCCTGTGAGGTAAATCCGTTCGAGATCGCGACCGGTCCGCGGCTTACCGATGACACGTGGTGGCGCGATGCCGTCGTCTACCAGGTCTATGTCCGCGGCTTCGCCGGTAGCGACGGCGACGGCGTCGGTGACATCAACGGCGTCCGGAGTCGGCTGCCGTGGAGGACTGCCGCCGCGTCCGCCCATTCTTCGGCGACCTGGAGCAGGCCGAGCCGCTCATCGCCGAGGCTCGGGCGTTCGGAATGAGGACCGTCCTCGACATCGTCCCAAACGTTTCGGTCCAGCATCTTTGGTTTCGTGCGGCGCGCACCTGTCGACGGCGGCCGATCCGCCCCTGACTCCACCGTCTGGCTTCGCACGTAGCGAAGTACTCGCGGAGGAGCCAGCGGATCACCGCAGCACACCACCCCACCCGCACACAGCATTGGAAGGACTGACGATGATGTCATCACGACGATGGGTCGCGTTCGCCGCGTTCGCCGCAACCGGAGTTGGACTGCTGTCCGGCTGTTCGAGCGCGGGAGACAAGACCGCCGCCAACGGCAAGACCACGATCACGGTTGCGAGCCTGATCCCGGGCAGCACGAAGGAGGCTGTCGCCGCGTTCAACGGGCGGGTGACAGCCTTCGAGAAGGTCCACCCCGACATCACGGTCACGCCGCAGGAGTACCAGTGGACGGGACCCACCTTCGCCTCCCAACTCGCGGGCGGCACCCTGCCCACAGAGTTCAGCGTGCCCTTTACCGACTCGCAGAGCCTGCTCCAGAATGGCCAGTTGGCGGACATCACCGACCAGGTCAAGCAACTGCCGTACGTCTCCCAGTTCAATAAGAACGTGTTCGGTGTGGCGCAGGACTCCTCGGGCAAGATCTTCGGACTCCCTTACGGGCCGTACGCCATGGGGCTCTCGTACAACCGTGCGATCTTCAAGAAGGCCGGCCTAGACCCGGACAAGCCGCCGACGACGTGGGACGAGGTGCGCGCCGACGCGAAGACCATCGCCCAGAAGGTCCCGGGGGTCGCGGGCTACATGCAGATGACGCAGGGCGGCACGGGTGGCTGGGAACTGACCGCGGCGACCTACTCGCGCGGTGGCCGTGTGCAGTCGACGTCGGGGGGCAAGACCACCGTGACCACCGACAACCCGCAGACCAAGGCGGTGCTGCAGCAGCTACATGACATGCGCTGGGTAGACAACTCGCTCGGCAGCAACTTCCTGCTCGACTGGAGCGGCATCAACCAAAGGTTCGGCGCGGGGCAGATCGCGATGTATCCGAGCGGATCGGACGTCCTCGGCGCGCTCGTGCAGCAGGACGGCGTGAAGCCGGCGGACTACGGCCTCGCACCGCTGCCCACCGAGGGCACCGACGCCGGCGTGCTGAGCGGCGGCAACGTCGCGGCGGTGAGCGTCAAGGCGACGCCTGAGCAGAGGGCGGCGGCCGTGAAGTGGATCGACTTCTACTACATGCAGCCCCTGACCGACAAGGCCCAGGCGGTTTCCGCGGCCAAGGTGCTGGCCGCGAACAAGCAGCCGGTCGGTGTGCCGACGCTGCCGGTCTTCAACCAGGCGACGTACAACCAGTCGCAGGAGTGGATCAAGCCCGAGGTGAACATTCCGCTGAGCAACGTTGCGCCGTTCACCGCGAAGATCTTCGACGAGCAGGTGGTCCCCGAGCCGGCGAAGGCGTCGCAGCAGCTCTACGCGGCGCTGGACTCGGTGGTGCAGGCCGTCCTCACCAACCGGAACGCGGACATCGACGCGCTGCTGAAGGGCGTCGACGCGAAGATGCAGCCTGTCGTAGACACGGCGAAGTGATGACGGATCCGACCGGCTCGTGCGGCCGAGCCGGTCGGATCCAGCCCCGAAGCCGCCCGAGAGGACCAGTCATGGCCGTCACGAGTCGCGCGAGCACCCTCCGCCGCAAGCGCCACGCCCGGCGTTCGGTCACCGGCTGGGTCCGCGGTGGCGGGCTCAGCAGCCTGCTGTTCCTGCTTCCGATGCTCTTCATCTTCGGCCTGTTCTCGTGGTACCCCATCGTCCGCGCCGTCGTCATGAGCTTCCAGACCACCAACCTCGTGACCGCCCCGACGTTCGTCGGCTTCAGCAACTTCGTCCGGGTCGTGAACGATCCACTGTTCTGGACCGCTGTCGGCAACACTGGATGGTTCGCGCTGCTCGCGCTCGTGCTCGGGTACCCGATTCCCCTCGTCGCGGCCGTCCTCATGTCGGAGGTGCGCCGCTGGAAGGGCCTTTACAGTGCGCTCGCCTACCTGCCAGTCGTGGTCCCGCCCGTGGTCGCGGTGCTGCTCTGGAAGTTCTTTTACGACGCGAGCCCGACCGGCGTCTTCAACACGATCCTCGCCTGGGCTCACCTGCCCCCCCAACCGTGGATTCAGAACGAGCTCCAGGCCATGCCCTCACTGGTCGTCGAAGCGACCTGGGCCGCTGCCGGCAGCACGATCATCATCTATCTGGCCGCCCTCACCGGTGTCGCGCCCGAGCTGTACGACGCGGGGGAGGTCGACGGGGCGTCCGTCTGGAATAAAATTTGGCACATCACGCTGCCGCAGCTTCGCGGCATCCTCCTCGTCACCCTCATCCTGCAGATAATCGGGACGGCGCAGGTGTTCCTCGAGCCGTTTCTTTTCACTGATGGTGGACCGGTCAACTCGACGACAACGATCCTGCTCCTTATCTACAATTACGCGTTCCAGAACAGCCTGGGCGGTGACTATGGTGCGGCGACCGCGCTCAGCGTGTTGCTCGCCGTATTCCTCGCCGTCCTGTCCCTCGTCTACTTCCGACTCACCCGATCTTGGAGCTAGAATTGAGCACAGGGAACATAACGGGGGGCCGGCCCGGCTTGGGAACCGACGCCGCACCGCTGGTAGGAAACCCCACCGCCCCTCGAGTCGCTCGCCGCCAATCGAGGAAGTCCGAGGACGCACCCGACCGGCGTCTGCTCTCGAGCGCCGACTGGCGCAAGGGCCGCATCAAGTGGACGGCCCGGGTGGCGCACACGCTGCTGCTCATCCTGCTGATCGTGTTCGGCACCGGGCCGCTGCTCTGGCTGGCGAAGTCCGCCGTCACCCCCACAGCCGATACGCTCCAGCAGCCGTTCGCGCTCTTCCCGCACGGCGTCGCTTGGTCCAACCTCGGAACGGCCTGGTTCACTCTCAAGCTCAGCGTCCAGTTCCTCAACACGGTGTGGGTCGCGGTCGGCTCGTGGGCCGCGCAGCTCATTGTCGCGACAACGGCCGGATTCGCGCTATCGGTCCTGAAGCCGAGGTACGGCAAGGTGCTGTACTCGCTCGTGCTCGGCACGCTCTTCGTCCCGGCAGTCGTGCTGCTGGTTCCGCTCTACCTGACGATCCTGCACCCGCCGATCATCGGAGTGTCGATGATCAACACGTTCTGGGCCGTGTGGCTCCCGGCGGGCGCAAGCGCGTTCAACGTCGTGCTGGTCAAGCGGTTCTTCGACAACCTGCCCTGGGAGGTGTTCGAGGCGGCGAGGACCGACGGCGCGGGCTCCTGGCGCCTCTTCGTCTCGATCGTGCTGCCCATGTCGAAGCCGATCCTGGGCGTGGTATCGGTGTTCGCCGTACTCGCGTCCTGGAAGGACTACCTCTGGCCGCTGCTCGTGCTGCGTGATCCGGCAATGCAGCCGTTGTCCGTGCGCCTGCCCACCCTCCAGGACGCGATCCCGCTGGACGTCTACCTGGCGGCCCTCGCGATAACGACCCTCGTACCCGTCGTGGTGTTCATCGTGTTCCAGCGGATGTTCCTTCGGGGCGCCGGCCTTGGTGGGGCGGTCAAGGGATGACGGGGCCGACTCCCGCGCCCGGTCGTGTGCTCGTCACTGGCGCGGCAGGCAGGATCGGTCGCGCCGTGACGAGACTGCTCACCGAGCGCGGCGTCGCGGTCACCGCCCTGTCGTTGGACTACCCCGACGGGTTCACAGCGGACCGCCTCCTCACGGCTAGCGCAATGGACGAGCGGGCCGTCGTCACGGCGCTGGAAGGGGTTGACGCCGTCGTGCACCTCGCCGCGATCCCCCATCGCGACCTCGGCACACCGCACGACGTCTACGTCACCAACGTGACCTCGACGTTCACCGTGCTGGCTCATGCGGCCGAACGAGGGGTGCCCCGGGCGGTCGTGGCCTCGAGCATCAACGCGTTCGGGGTGCCGCTGAACCCGCACGATGTTTTGCCGCTGTACTTTCCGATCGACGAGGAAATTCCGACGGACCTCGCGGACTGGTACTCCCTGTCGAAGCGCTCCGACGAACTGACCGCAGCCATGGTGGCCCGTCGGTGGGGGATGGCGGTCGTGGCGTTCCGATTCCCCCGCGTCGAAACCGAGGCCGCGCTCCACGTCGCCGCGCGGCGGTCGGCCGAGCGACCGGAGGACGCGGTCCGCGAGGGCTGGTCGTACCTCGACCTCCGAGACGCCGCAGAGGCGGTATACCTGGGTCTCGTCGCACCATTGGACGGCGCCGTCGTTCTCGGACTGTCCGCGGAGGACACATTGCTCGCCGAGCCGACAGCGGACCTCCTGGATCGCTACGCGCCACGGGTACCGCGCCGCTCACCGATCCGCGGGCGGCAGTCCCTGATAGATACCAGGAAGGCCGCCGACGTGCTCGGCTTCACCCCTCGCCACTCCATCCACCGGGCCACTCCGGGTGCGTTCGACGACCTTAGAATGGGAAAGACGAATGCTTGACGAGACCGAAACCTTCGTGCCTCCGATCCCGGGTTTTGCCCCGCCGTGGCCATCTCGCGAAGACGTCCGGATCAGCGGAGTGCGCACCGTCGTGACCGCCCCCGAGGGCATCGCGCTCGTCGTGGTGCGGGTCGACACGAACGTTGACGGGCTCTACGGGCTCGGCTGCGCGACCTTCACGCAGCGCTGGCACGCCGTCGTCGCGTTCGTCGAGCAGCATTTGGAACGGCTGGTGGTCGGGCGCTATCCGGGCGACATCGCCGACCTGGTCCGGCTGGCCAGGTTCTCGGCATACTGGAGGGAGGGACCGGTCAGCAACAATGCCATCTCCGGCTTGGACATGGCCCTGTGGGACATCGCGGGCAAGCGGAGCGGCATGCCGGTGCACGAACTCATCGGGGGCAAGGTGCGTGCGGCGGCCGACACCTACCTGCACGCGAGCGGCGGCGGCGTCGAGGCCACACTGGATCACGCGGACGAGCTGCGCGAACGCGGACTTCGGCACGTCCGCCTGCAGACAGCGCAACCGGGTACGGGAACATATGGAGCCCCGGCACTGCCGGGCCTACCCGACTCCGTCTACCCGCAGGGGTGGAGCGTGGAGCAATACCTTCGCACCACGCCCGCGCTGTTCGACGCGGCCCGGGAGCGTTTCGGCGATGAGCTGGAGTTGCTGCACGACGTTCACTCCCGCCTCACCCCAAAGGAGGCAGTCGTGCTCGCCAGACGACTCGAGCCCTATCGGCCCTTCTTCCTCGAGGACGTGCTGGCCCCCGAGAACTGGAACCGGCTCGCCGAGGTCCGCGCGGCGTCACCCGTCCCTATTGCCGTGGGCGAACTCGCGACCTCCGCGACCGACGCCGCCCGCCTCGTGCTTGAGGGCGGTGTGGACTTCATCCGCTGCCACATCTCGGCGATCGGTGGATTCGGACCGGCCAGGACGATTGCCGCGCTGAGCGAGGCGCGGGGCGTGAAGACCGCATGGCACGCGCCGGGCGACACGTCGCCCGTCGCGGCAGCGGCGAACGTGGCGCTCGACGTGACCTCCTCCGCGTTTGGGATTCAGGAGGGGCACGAGTACAGCGACGCGGTGCAAGAAGTCTTCCCCGGCACCCTCGTGGCGCAACGGGGCTGGCTCTACCCGAATGAGGCCCCCGGTTGGGGCATCGACCTCGACGAGCGGGCCGCGAAGCGTTTTCCGGCGCCCCTGTCGCCGCACGACGAATGGGCTGCCACGGTCCGCGGTCGCGACGGAGCCCTCGTCGCCCCGTGACACTGCGCTCTCGTTCTGCGAGCACAGCCGCTCCGGGAGCGAAGAATCGGACAGTTCCGTTCAGCGTGGACGTACCTGCCCAGATGAGCGGCCGGCGCTGTCGGGCTTCGAAGAATTCGACCTGATCGCCGAGGACGCCAGCGCCGGGGCCTATCAGGTGACGCGCGCCGCGTCAGGAGGCGGTGGGAGGTGGCTCACCGCTGCGGGTCTCGTTCGCCGGGACCCTCGCGCTGGCCGCGGCCAGCGCAGCGCTAGGACGCCGGTACACCAGCGTGACCGCGACCGGGATGCTCGCCAGGCCCGCCAATCAGCCGTCGTCCTCGACATCGTCAGCTGACCTACAACGCGTTCGGCCCGCCTCGACGACGGGGTGGTCGCAGGCCCAGGAGCGGCGGGTCAGTCGGCCGCGGGTCCGGCGCCGAGGGTGGTGCCCGGCAGCATCCGGGTGCTCGCCGCGACGAGGAAGCCGATCACCAGCAGCGCAGCGGCCACCGACAGGCTGCGCTGGATGCCGACGTGCTGGCCGAGGAAGCCGATCAGCGGCGGGCCGGCCAGGAAGGCCGTGTAGCCGATCGAGGCGACGACGCTCACCCGAGCGGCCGAGCGGGCTGGGTCGTCCGCGGCCGCGCTCATCCCCACCGGGAACCCCAGCGACGAGCCGAACCCCCACAGCGCCGCGCCGGCCACCGCGAACGGCAGCGACGAGCCGAGGACGACGGCCAGCAACCCGAGCACCGCGATCCCTGCGGTCCCGCGGAGCACCACCACGCGGCCCAGCCGGTCCAGCAGCGGCGTGCCCACCAGCCGGCCGACCGTCATCGCGGCCACGAAGACGGCGAAGACCAGGGATCCGACGGCCTGCGACTGCCCGTAGTCGTCGACGGTCGCCAGCGCGAGCCAGTCGTTGCCGGTTCCCTCGGAGAACGCGAAGGCCAGCACCACCAACCCGATCAGCAGGGTCCGCGGCTCCCGCCACGCCCGGCCGACCGCGCCGGCCGGCGCGGGCTCGGCCGCCTCCGGCGACCCCTGCGCGACGGACGGCAGGAAGGCCCGCGCCGCCAGCGGGGCAAGCACGGCGATGACCACCGCGACGATCACCAGGTGCGTCCGGACGGGCAGCCCGGCGCCGGCCGCACCGGCACCGAGCAGTGCACCGACGACGGTCCCCACGCTGAACCCGGCGTGGAACCTGGGCATGATCGCGCGCCCGAGCCGCTGCTCCACCGCAGCGCCCTCCACGTTCATCGCAACGTCCCACGACCCCTGCCCGAGGCCCATCGCGAACAGCCCGACGACCACCGGCAGCACACCGATGCCGGTGCCGACGGCGACGGTCACCAGCCCGACGGCCATCAGCAGCGAGGTGACGGTCACCGTTGCGGCCGCACCGAACCGGGTGACGATCACCCCGGCCAACGGCAGGGAGAGCACGGCACCGAACGACAGCCCCAACAGCACCAGGCCGAGTGGGCCCGACTGCAGGCCGAGCTCGTCCCGTGCCGACGGGATGCGGCTCACCCAGCTCGCGAACCCGAACCCGTTGAGGGTGAACACCCCCGCCACCGCCCACATAGCGCGGCGCACGACCGGGTCGGGCCCGATGGCCCCTCGCCGGTCCGTCCCCCGATCCGGGACCCGCGTCGTCCGTTCGGTGAAGGCCATGACGGGAAGTCTCCCAGTCGGAAGTCGGCCGGGGGGTCGCCGTTACCGTCGCGGCGTGACAGCGACCGGCGCGTTCGACGTGGTGGACCTGATCCGGGCCAAGCGGGACGGCGGTCGGCTCGACGACGACCGGATCGACTGGGTGGTGGACGCCTACACCCGGGGCGAGATCGCCGAGGAGCAGATGGCTGCGCTGGCGATGGCGATCGTCTGGCGGGGGATGGACCGCCCGGAGGTCGCCCGGTGGACGGCGGCGATGGTGGCCACCGGACGGCGCGCGGACCTGTCCGGCATCGACCGCCCGACCGTGGACAAGCACAGCACCGGCGGGGTCGGGGACATGATCACGCTGCCCCTGACCCCGGCTGTCGCGGCGTGCGGTGCGGTGGTCCCGCAGCTGTCCGGTCGGGGTCTCGGGCACACCGGCGGAACCCTCGACAAGCTGGAGTCGATCCCCGGGTGGCGGGCCGCCCTGACCCCGGCCCAGTACGACCGCCAGCTGCGCACGGTCGGTGCGGTGATCTGCGCGGCGGGGGCCGACCTGGCGCCGGCGGACCGCAAGCTCTACGCGCTGCGCGACGTCACCGGCACCGTCGAGTCGATCCCGCTGATCGCCAGCAGCATCATGAGCAAGAAGATCGCCGAGGGCACCGGAGCGCTGGTTCTCGACGTCAAGGTCGGTTCCGGGGCGTTCATGAAGACGCTGGACGACGCGACGGCGCTCGCCCGGACGATGGTCGACCTCGGGACCGACGCCGGCGTCCGCACCGTCGCCCTGCTGACCGGGATGGACACGCCCCTGGGCCGCACGGCGGGCAACGCCCTCGAGGTCGCGCAGGCCCTGGAGGTGCTGGCGGGCGGCGGGCCGGCCGACGTCGTCGAACTGACCGTCACCCTCGGCCGGGAGATGCTCGCCGCGGCCGGCCTCGGCGCCGCCAAGGACCCGGCCGATGCCCTCGCCGACGGGTCCGCGATGGACACCTGGCGGGCGATGGTCACCGCCCAGGGCGGGGACCCGGACGCCCCGCTGCCGACGGCCCGGCACACCGACACGGTTGCCGCCGACGCCGACGGGGTGCTCACGCGGCTGGACGCGCTGGCGGTCGGCGTCGCCGCGTGGCGGCTCGGGGCCGGGCGTGCGCGTAAGGAGGACGCCGTCCAGGCCGGTGCCGGGGTCACCTGGCACGCCCGGCCGGGGGACCGGGTGCGGGCCGGGCAGCCGCTGCTGACCCTGCACAGCGACGACGAAGGCCGGTTCGGCACTGCCCGGGCCGCCCTGGCCGACGCGGTCGACGTCGAGCAGCGATCGCCAACGGTCCCGCCGCTGATCCGGGGCCGGCTGGCTTGAGACTCAGCCGGCTGGATGGAGAAGCGGCCGCCGGGTTCAGCCGGACTTTCCCGCCGCGGTGCTGTCGATCATCCGCGCCCACAGTGCACGGGCGGCTGTTCGGTTCCCCGGTGGGGCGGACACGAAGAGCGCGACGTCGGTCGAGCCGACCGGGGCGAACCAGTCCAGCGCCTGTAGCCGCACCCCGCTGTTGTCGCGGTAGCTGTACTCCCAGGTGGCGCCGTTGCCCGGCCCCGGGGTGACCCGCCCCGACCCCTGCACGTACCCGCCGCTGCCGGAGGATCGGCGTTCGGCGTCGTGCCAGCGGGCGATGGTGAGCGGGTCGGTCCCGCTCGCGTCGTTGATCTCGACCAGCACCAGGACCGTCCCGTCCGGCTCGGTCCACTGCGTGCGGTTCCGTTGGCTGGTGAGCAGGGGGGTAGTGCGGACCCAGCCGTCGGGAGCGGACAGCCGCAACGAGCGGTTCCCGTACCCGATCTCGGTGGCGGACAGGCTGCCGACGCTCGCGGCGCCCCCGTTCCCGGACGGCGCCGGGACGGCGGTCGATCCCCCGGTCGTGGTCGCCGTCGGGTCGACTGAACCGCTGGAGGTGGAGGTCTGCGTCGGTGCCGGCGTGAACAGCGGTGTTCCGGTCGGCTCCGGTGTCCCGGTCGGGTCCGGTGTCGCCGTTGCCGTGGCGGTCGGGATGTCGGCCGAGGGCCGGGTGGACGCCGTCGGGACGGCGGTCTGGCCCGGAGCGTCGCTCGGCGCCTGCCCCGGACCGTCGGTCTGCCGGGGGGCTCCGCTTCCCGACGAGCTCGGCATCGCCGGAGAGGTGGTGCGCGGGGAGCCGGTGCCGGGCGCGGCGGCACCGGCCGTCGCCGGGCCGGGACCCAACGCCGGTCCGGCGGCCCCGGAGTCCGACTTCGGCACGCCGCAGCCACCGACGAGCAGGCCGACAGCGAGCACGCCGGCGGCGAGCACGCCGGGGGAGAGCACCCGCCCGTCGGACGCCCTGCCGGTCGATCGAAGTGAATGTCGGCGGATTAGCTCAGCCATGGACGACCAACCAGGTCCGAAGGAGCTTGCGGGCGTCGTGGATCCGGGACTTGACGGTGCCCAGCGGGATGCCCAGTCGCTCGGCGATCTCCGAGTACTCCAGGCCCGCGACATCACGCAGTACCACCGGCTCGACCAGGTCGTGGCGGCGCTCCTCCAGCTGCTCCAGCGCGTCGAGCAGATCGATGCGCGAGCCGGCGATGATCGAGGTCCGGGCGGGGTCCGGGCGTTCGGGCGGGGTGTCGTCGTACCCCGGCTGCTCGGCCGCGCGGCGCTTGAGCGAGCGGTACGTCTGGCGGGCGCAGTTGGCGTTGACCTCGTACAGCCAGGTGGAGAACTTCGACCGGCCCTGGAAGCTGGTGATCTTCCGGGCGACGATCAGCAGCGTGTCCTGGGCCGCCTCCTCCGCGTCCTGCCGGTAGGGCAGGAAGCGGGAGCAACGGCGGAGCACCTCCGGCTCGATCCGCCGCAGCAGCTCCGGCAGGGCGGCCGTGTCGCCGGCCGCGGCACGGCGGGCCAGCTCCTCGGTCGTGTCCTCGGCACTCATGACTGACATCTCCCATGGGTCCGGGCACAGGCGGGACGGGCTGTCCCGGTCGTCGCGGCAGGCAGCTCCGGAGCCGGTCCCTGCTGTCCGCCATCATGGGAGCGTGGCCGATCCCGAACTCTTCGGACGCTATCGCGTCGTGAAGCGGATCGGCTCCGGCGCGTTCGCCTCCGTCTGGCTGGCGCACGACGACGTGTTGGACGGTCCGGTCGCGGTGAAAGTTCTGGCCGACAACTGGGCCGGGCGCGCCGATGTGCGCGAGCGGTTCGTCGAGGAGGCGCGGATGCTGCGCCGGGCGGACTCGGACCGGGTGGTGCGCGTCCACGACATCGGCGACCTGCCTGACGGGCGCCCGTACTTCGTCATGACCTACGCCGACTCCGGGACGCTGGCCGATCGGCTCACGGGCGTGCCGATGAGCCCGCCCGAGGCGCTGTGGTTCGCCGTGGAGACCGCCCGGGCCGTGGCCGTCCTGCACGGACGCGGCATCATCCACCGCGACATCAAGCCGTCGAACGTCCTGCTGCGGGCCGGGCACGACGGGCAGGAGGTCCTGGTCTCCGACCTGGGGCTGGCCAAGGCCGCGATCGCGGCGTCCGGGATGACGCTGGCCGCCGGGACCCCGGGGTACATGCCACCGGAGCAGGCCGAGGGGTTCGGGCTGACGTTCGCCTCGGACGTCTACGCGCTGGCGGCGCTGACCTACCGGCTGCTCGCCGGGGAGACCCCGCGGCGGGCCGACTCGCCGGTCAGCGTGCTCAACCGGTCCGCCGAGCCGGTCCGGCCGGTCGGGCACTACCGGTCGGACCTGCCGCCGGGCGTGGACGCGGTGCTGCAGCGCGGCCTCGAGCCGGACCCCGTCGACCGCTACCCCGACGCACGGGCGTTCGGGCGGGCGCTGGTCGACGTCGCCGGGGCTTTGCCGGCCAGGCCGGGCTCCACGATCGGTGGCTCATCCGCCCGCCGCCCCGCGGCACGGCCTGCGGACCGGCGCCCGACGGCACCCGAGGTGCCTGCTCTCGCCGGCGCTGATCAGACGGTCCTGATGCGCGCCGCGCGGCCGGCACCGAACCGGGACGACCGGGCACCGGACCGGGATGACAGGGACGACCCGGCGCAGGCCCGCGCCGCCGTGCCGGACCGGCGGGCGGTCGGGCTGGCGGCGGCAGCCGCGCCGGACAGTGTCCCGGTTGGCGCCGGGGTCGGGTCCCTGACAGCGGTGGGCGCCCCGACAGCGGTCGAACCCCCGACATCGGTCGGCCCAGGCCGCGCGGTCGCCGACCGGTTCGTGGACCTCCCCGCCCCATCGGAGGCCTCGGCGGCCCCCGCCCGGCGGCCCCGGCGGCATCCCGGACGGGTGCTCGGCCTGATCCTGCTGACGCTGGCCGTGCTCGCCGCCGCCGCGACGCTGGCCGGCGTCCTCGAGCCCGGCCTGCGCGACCGGGCGTTCGCCGTCGCCCGGGGGCATCGGTTCGTCGAGAGCGGGGGTCTCGCGATGAGCGTGCCCGCCGGCTGGGCCGGTCGGTACTCCGCCGGCGCGCAGCGCGTGACCGGACTGCCCATGGGAACGGCGCTTACCGTCAGCAACCAGCCCGCGCGGTTCGCCGACCGCGCGGACACGGGGCCGGGTGCGGCGGTCGTCGTCTGGCCAGGGGACGTCGTGCGAACGGTCCGGCCGCTGGCCGCCCGTGCCGGATGCAGCTCGCAGCAGGTCCGCGGTCGCACCGTCGGCGGGTTCCCCGGCACGGTCACCCGGTGGACGAACTGCCCGGGCGGTGGCCCGGACCGATGGGACGACTTCCTCGGTACCCGGGCTGGCCGGACGCTGTTCGTCCAGGTCAAGTCAGCGACGAGTAGCGGCGAGGCCGACGCGGTCCTGGACTCGGTGCGTGTCCAGGCTGCCGCGGCAGGGGGTCGATGACCGGCCGGCCGGTGCCGGCGGCCCGGCCGGCCGGCCCGGCCCGTGGCGAACGGGCCGTCGAGGTGTTCCGGTCCGGCGGCCCGCGTGCGCTGGCCGTGGTGTGGTGGGCGTTGTCCGGGTTCGCGCTGGTAGACATCGCCGTCCGTGGGCGAGACCGCGAGTCCCTGGTCGTCGCGCTGGCCATCCTCGCCAGTGACGCCACCGTGTACCTGGGCGCGTGGCGGCCCGGGGTCCGGCTGCACAGCCGCCATCTCGTGGTGGTCGGGGCGTTCCGCGACACCGTCGTCCGGCTCGGGGCGGTCACCGGCGCGGACACCCGCGGCGCACTGCGCATCCGGGTCGGCAGCCGGGTGCTGACCACCGCGACGGTCACCGCGTCGGCGCGGCAGAGCAGCCGGGCTGCGGTCCAGGCCCGGCAGATGTCGGCGGCGCAATTCGGCGGGGGCAGTGCCCGGGGGCGGGGCGGGCGGCGCGGCACGCTCGGCGACCCGGAGCGGCAGCGGATGGACCCGCAGACCCTCGACGCGGCCGTGGGGGCGACCCAGGCCGGTTACGCGGCGTCCCGGATCCGGGAGGAGGCCGAGCGGGTCAGGCGCGCGGGCGAGGTGCCCGACCCGGGGCCCGGCGTGGTCACCCGGTGGGTGTGGTGGCCGGGCGTATTGGCCCTGGCGCCGACCGTCGCCGCGATCGTCGTGGCAACCCGCTGACGTCCCGCTGCCCGGGCGGCGGGCAGCGCGGTCAGGCGGCCGGGTCGCGCAGGCCGAGGCGGTCCAACAGCGGCCCGGTCGACGGGTCCGCACCGGTGACCGCGCGGTACGCGGCCGCTGGGTCGACGGTCCCGCCGCGGGCGAGCACCTCCCGGCGGAACCGGTCACCGTTCTCCCGGGTCAGTCCGCCGTGCTCGCCGAACCAGCGCACGGCGTCGGCGTCGAGTACCTCGCTCCACAGGTATGCGTAGTACCGGGCGCTGTAGCCGCCACCGAAGATGTGGTTGAAGTACGTGCTCCGGTACCGCGGCGGCACCGCGGGCAGGTCCAGCTCGTGCGCCCGGAGTGCTGCGGCCTCGAACGCCTCGACGTCGTCCGGACTTGGGACCTGTCCCGCGCCGAGCTGGTGCCACGCCAGGTCCAGCAGGGTGGCGGCGAGCATCTCGGCCGTCGCGTGGCCCTGCGGTCGCGAGCGGGCGCCGAGCACGTCCTCGGCCATCGCCGGCGGCAACGGTGCCCCGGTCCGGTGGTGGCGGGCGTACCGGGTGAGCAGCGTCGGCTCGTAGGCCCACATCTCGTTGACCTGGCTGGGGAACTCGACGAAGTCCTGCGGTACCGACGTCCCGGACAGCCTCGGGTAGGTGACGTCGGACAGCAGCCCGTGCAGCGCGTGCCCGAACTCGTGGAAGGCGGTGATCACCTCCTCGAAGCTCAACAGCACCGGCTGGCCGTCCGGGGGGCGGGCGATGTTGAGCACGTTGACGACCACCGGGAGTGTGTCGAGCAGCCGTGACTGGTCGACGAGGTTGGTCATCCAGGCCCCGCCGCGCTTGGACTCCCGGGCGAAGGGGTCCAGGACGAACAGGCCGCGTGGTGACCCGTCGGCATCGGTGACCTGGAACGTCCGGGCGTCGCGGTGGTGGGCGGTCAGGTCGTGCCGTTCGGCGAAGCCGAGCCCGTACAGGCCGGTCGCGGCGGCGAAGACCCCGTCCCGGTAGACGGTGTCCAGCTCGAGGTAGTCGCGCAGCGATCCCCCGGCTGATGCGCCACCGGCCGCCGAGCCGGCGTGGCCGATCCGTGCCCGCTCGGCGTAGTAGGCCCAGTCCCACGGTTGGAGCTCGCCGTCCACGCCGTCGGCGTGCAGCTCTGCGGTGAGCCGGCGCTGCTCGGAGCGGGCGTTCGCCGCGGCGGTCGGTGCCAGCGGGCCGAGGACGGCCAGGACCGCGTCGGCGCTGCCCGCGGTCTGGTCGGCGATCACCCAGTCCGCGTGGGTGGGGTAGCCGAGCAGTGCGGCCCGCTCTGCTCGGGCCGCCGCGGTCCGGGTGAGCAGCGCTCTGGTGTCGGTGTCGTTGCCGCGCAGGCCGCGGGTCGTGGCCGCGCGATGCAGCTGTTCCCGCAGGGCCCGGTCGCGCAGGGACGCCAGCACCGGCTGACCGGTCGGCAGGACGAGCGGCAGCAACCAGCCGGCCGTTCCCCGCGCGCCGGCTGCGGCGCCGGCTGCGGCGGCGGCCGCGGCGATCTCGCCCGCGCTCAGTCCTGCCAGTCGAGCCACGTCCTCGACGTGCACGGCCAGGTCGTTGGTCTCGTCGAGAAGTGCGGTCCGGAACGCTGCTTCCAACTCGGACAGCTCCTCGTTCAACGCACGCAGGCGGTCCCGGCCGGTCTCGTCCAGGCCGGCACCCGCCCGGACCCGGTCGCGGTGGTGCCGGTCGAGGACGGCGACCTGCTCGGCGTCCAGCGACAGCCCGTCGCGTGCGGCGTGCACCGCACTCAGCCGGGCGAACAGCCGGGGCTCGAGCAGCAGGGCGTCCGCGTGGGCCGCGAGCTCCGGCGCCAGCTGTGCCTCCAGCGCGCGCAGGGTCGGCGTCGAAGCCGCACTCACCAGTGTGTCGAAGACCTTGCCCACTCGCGTGAGCATTGCTCCGGATCGTTCGAGCGGTTCGACAGTGTTGGCGAACGTCGGCGTGGACGGGTCGGCGGCGATTGCCTGGACCTCGGCCCGCTGCTGGGCCATGCCCGCCTGGAACGCGGGGCCGATGTGCTCTTCGCGGATCCGGTCGAACGGCGGGAACGCGAACGGCAGCGTGCTCGGAGCGGCGAACGGATTGTCGGCTGGGAGCCCGCTCACGCGCCGAGCACCGCTCTCAGCTCGTCGGTGACCGCGGCCAGCGACAAGCCCGCCGAGGACCGGGCGGCAACCAGATCGCCGGCGTCGGGGACGACCACCTCCAGGTAGCACTTCAGTTTCCGTTCGGTGCCGGACGGGCGGACCACCACCCACCCGCGGGTTCCGCGGTTTCCACGCGGGCCCCCGTCCCCGCACAGCCACAGCCGAAGGCCGGGGGTCGGCGGCAGGCCGTCCGTCGGCTGGGCCAGGTCGTCGGAGCCGGTCACGTCCAGGCCGCCGAGAGCGGTCGGTGCCGCGTCCCGCAACCGCTGCAGTGCGACGTCGCGCTCGGCCAGGTCCGCGACCCGGATGGACAGCTGTCCGGTGGCGTGCACGCCGTGGGCGCGGGTCAGGTCGTCCAGAGCGTCGGCCAGGGTGGCGCCGTCGGCGGCGAGCCGGGCCGCGAGGTCGAGCACCAGCAGCGCCGCGGAGATGCCGTCCTTGTCCGCGACTCCGTCCGGGTCCACGCAGTAGCCCAGCGCCTCCTCGTAGGCATAGCGCAGCCGAGGGACGCGGGCCAGCCACTTGAAGCCGGTGAGTGTCCGGACCACCTCGACCCCGTGCGCCGCGGCGATCGCGTCCAGCCAGGTGGAGGACACGATCGTCCGCGCGAAGACGGTCCGTGCCGGATCCACCCCTGCCAGCGGGCCCGCCTCGCCGACCAGCCGGGAGGCCAGCAGGGCGCCCACCTCGTCACCGGTCAGCCGTCGCCAGGCCCCGGGGGCGGTCGGGTCCGGGGTCGCGACGGCGCACCGGTCCGCGTCCGGGTCGTTGGCGACAACGAGGTCGGCGGCGGTCCGGCGGGCAAGGTCGAGGGCGAGGTCGAGGACGCCCGCCTCCTCCGGATTGGGGAACGGTGTCGTCGGGAAGTCCGGGTCCGGCCGGGCCTGCTCGGGGACCTGCAGCGGCGGCGCGAACCCGGCGGCCACGGCGGCTGCGGCGAACACCGGCCCGCCGACACCGTGCACCGAGGTGTGCACCACCCGCAGCTCGGCCCGACCCGGCCCGCAGGCGCCGACGAGCCCGGCGACCCGGTCCGTGTAGGCCGCCAGCAGACCGGTCCCGCTGCCGGTCCGCTCGACATCGGGCGCGTCGAGATCGGGCGCGGGGAGATCGGGCGCGTCTAGATCGGGTACGTCGATGTCGGGGACCTCGACGTGCGCGTCGTCCGCCGCGATCGAGGAGACCGGGCCGACCTCGGCGATCCGCGCCGCGACGACGGCGTCGTCGGGGGAGACCAGCTGGCTGCCGTCGCCGAGATAGACCTTGTACCCGTTGTCCGGCGCGGGGTTGTGGCTGGCGGTGACCATCACCCCGGCGTCGACCCCGAGGTGCCGGACGGCGAACGCGAGCACCGGCGTCGGCAACGGTCGTGGCAGGAGCACCGCTCGCAGTCCGGCGGCGGAGGCGACGCGGGCGGTGTCGCGGGCGAAGTCGGCCGAGCGGTGCCGGGCATCGAAGCCGACGACGATCCCCCGGGCGCCCCGCTGCACCAGGAACCCGACCAACCCGGCCGCGGCACGCAGCACGACGGCCCGGTTCATCCGGTTCGGTCCGGCCCCGAGCTCCCCGCGCAGGCCGGCGGTGCCGAACTGCAGGGACCCCGCGAACCGGTCGGCGAGGTCCGCAGCCGCGCCGGTCACTTCGGCACCGTCGCCGACCGCCCGCTCGAGCAGGTCGGCCAGCTCCGCGCGGGTTGCCGGGTCCGGGTCGTCGGCCAGCCAGGTCCGTGCCTGCGCCAGCAGGCCTGCCCGGGCCACCGGGTCGCTCGCGTCGGCCCGGGCGGGGACCGTCGGGAGGGCGGCCACCTCAGCCGTCCTCGCGGACGGGCCGCGCGCGCAGGGCCTCGACGTAGTCCGGCGGGGCGCCCGCGGCTCCGGCGGCCGTGGCGACCTGATCCCGGGTGCGCGCGGAGGGCAGGCCGCCCTCGAAGTCGTCCAGCACGTAGACGAACGCCGTGCTGTCGCCCTCCAGCGTCTGCACCCGGACCCGGATCTTGCGGAACAGGCCGGTGTCCGCGCTCTCCCAGCGGTCCAACGAGGCCTCGTCAGCGTCGGAGATCTCGTACAGCGCGACGTAGACCTGACTGGCCGCGTCCTCCACCACGGTGGGCAGCGGACCGTCCCAGCCGACGTCCTCGCCGCCGAAGGTGAGCCGCCAGCCGGTCAGCCAGCCACAGTCGCGCAGCGGGGACTCCGGACAGCGCTGGCGCATCTGGGCGGGGTCCAGGTTCGACCCGTAGGCGGCATACAGGGTCACGGCGGCAAAGCGTATCGACAGGCCACGTTCCGATACCCCGCGTCGGTCCGGCGGCCGGCCGGGACACTGGCCCGATGGTGTCCGAGGCAGCCGATGCTGCAGCCGCCGCCGGGTCCGCCCCTGCTGCACCCGGCGCCGGGTCCGCAGCCGCAGCCGGAGCCGCCCCTGCCGCAGCCGTGGTCGACCGGCTCCGGGCCGCCGGGTGTGTGTTCGCCGAGGACGAGGCGCGGCTGCTCGTCGCGGCGGCGTCGAGCCCGGCCGAGCTGGACGAGTTGGTGGCGCGCCGGGTCGCCGGGACGCCGTTGGAGCAGGTGCTCGGGTGGGCGGAGTTCTGCGGTCTGCGGATCGCGGTGGAGCCCGGGGTCTTCGTGCCCCGCCGCCGGACGGAGTTCCTCGCCCGGTTGGGAATCGACCTCGCCCGCCGGGTCCGCGACCCCGTCGTGGTGGACCTGTGCTGCGGCTCCGGCGCGGTGGGCGCGGCGGTGGCTGCGGCGGTGAGCGGGGTGCAGCTGTACGCCACCGACGTCGACCCCGCCGCGGTCCGCTGCGCGCGCCGGAACCTGAGCGGTTCGAGCGTCGTCGTCGAAGGTGACCTGTTCGCACCGCTGCCGGTCACGCTTGGCGGACGGGTCGACGTGCTCGTCGTCAACGCTCCCTATGTCCCGACCGACGCGATCGCGACGATGCCGCCGGAGGCCCGCCGGTACGAGGCCCGGGTGGCTCTGGACGGCGGTGCGGACGGGCTCGACGTCCAACGCCGCGTCGTGGCCGGCGCACGGCAGTGGCTGGCACCGGGGGGACACCTGCTGGTCGAGACCAGTCGGCGGCAGGCGCCCGGGACGGTCGAGGTCTTCGCCCGCGGCGGCCTGGCGGCGCGGGTCGCTCGGTCCGCGGAGCTGGACGCCACGGTCGTCCTCGGGGCTGTCCGACAAGGTGACGCGCCCCCGTTACTCGGGCGTGTCGGTGATGCGGTCGAGCCACTCCTGCAGCAGGCCCCGCTCCCGGGTGGCAACCGCCCACTGTCCGAGAAAGGCGGGTCACCTCAAGCTGCTCGAGGGTGAGCGTCGGCAGCGAGGTGGGGGTGCCGCAGGTGCCATGCGGGATGTGCCCGGCCAGGTGCGGCAGCAGCTCGCTGGTCACGGTGCCGTAGAACCCGCTCGATCTTGCCCCGGCCCTGCGGAACCCGACCCGGGAGTGGATTAGCCGGATGTGAGTGTCCAGGCACACCCGCTCCAGACGGGCGCTGGTGAAGTCGCTGCCGTGGTCGTTGTACAGCACTTCGGGTAAGCCCCACCACCGGCCACGCCGGGTTGGCCATGCGGCGGATGGCCTGGTGCAGCGCGAGAGCGGTCTGCTCGGCGGTCGGGGCAGGCGGGTGGCCGCTCAGACACGTCCTGGTGGCGTAGTAGTTAGCCTCGCGCTTTCACCGGACGCGGTGACACGGGCGGTTGGGCGGGGCCGTGTTGCACGGAAGTGCCTGTCCTGGCAGGGAAACTGGGCTTGCTGAGAGACCAGATGTCCGCTGCGAGGAGAGGCACCCCGTAGGTGAACACTAAGCCGAACAGTCCTGGCCGGGTCAAGCGTCGCCGCCGTGTCCGTTGCGCTCCGCTGCCGGGTTTGGTCGCCGGGACCGAGCCA
>JAABUS010000772.1_pt1 | contig 77352 bp, 64 predicted proteins | sample 5560161 | NCBI WGS metagenome assembly JAABUS01 (sample SAMN10711885, study PRJNA513376) | rock metagenome | isolation source: Antarctica rocks | place: Antarctica: Victoria Land, Trio Nunatak nord | collected 2016-01-04
TCTCGTCCAGAAACAGCAGATCGGCTGGATCGACGGTCCGCAGGGTCTCCCGCCATGCGGCGCGCGCGGCCTCATCAGGCTCGCGAGCGATCAAGGTCTTTTTTTGAGCGCGAAGCCGAGCTGGGCCACTTCCCGACCCATCCCCTAGCGGCTGACCCACACGCCGGTGGCCGCCACCCAGGTGGCGCAGTGCTGCGCGAGGGTCGCGTCGGGGTCGGCCGCGACCTGGGCGGCGAGGGCAGGGCGTTGCAGCGGCGCGTCTCCGTCCCGGCTCCCGCCATAATGAGCACCACCCCGACTGCTGGCGCACCGTTCGACGAGACATCGGTCGCGACGACGCTCGACGAGAGACCCGTCCGACTGGCGGCCCGTCGACGAGCAGATGTTCAGGGCGAGGGGGCGGCAGGCATCGCCTACCGCCCCCTCGCCCGGATACGCTCACTTGGCGGCTATCCCGTGGCTGCCGCTCCCCGCGACATTTTGTAGAAGGGGTACGAGCTGAGGTAGAGCGGGTTGGGGACGAACCCCTGGATGTCGTCGCGTAGCACCGTGTACCACTTGAGCTGCCCGTAATAGATTACGGGTGGATCGAGCTCAGTGAGGATCTGCTGTGCTTCTTTCATCAGCTCGTTCAACCGTGTCTCGTCGGTGTAGTTTTCAGCCTCGGCCATAATCGCTTCAAATCGGTCGTTCAACCAGTAACCGCCGTTGCTGAGGCCATCCTTCGCTTTATCGCTGAAGTTGGGCGAGAAGAGATTCCAGGGGTCGTTGTAATCGGGCCACCATCCCCAGCCACCGACAAACATCGGCCGCTCCTCGACCGGGGAATCGCCGTAGACGAGGTCAACCAGGGCCGATCGCTCCACCTCGATCAAGTCGAGCTTGAACCCCATCTCCTGCACATTCGCCTGGAAGAGCTGAGCAACGATCGATTCCACCTCGTCGCCAGACTGCACCATATAGTCGAACGTGTCGCCTTCGTTGAAACCCCCGGCGAGGATCAGCTCCTTCGCCTTCACGAGATCGGTCTGGTAGAGAAAGACCTCTGGATCATGGCCCCGGACGTTGTCCGCGAGGGGACCAGCGCGCTTGATCAGCCCCTTGTATGCGCTCCCGACGACATCGTCGTAGGGGAAAGCGTAGGAAAATCCCTGCCGGGCCTCCTTCGTCTTCAACCGGGTCGCATTCATGATCGCCCAGAAGACCGCCGTCGAGTCGTAGACCGCGACATTGATGCCGGAGGTCGAGGTCAGGGCTTCGACGTCATCAGGGGTCAGGTTGAAGGTGGTGGCGTCAGCATCTCCCCCCTCCAGGAGCTGACGGCGGGTCGCGTTCTCCGGGACGATTCGGACGACGATCTGGTCGAAGTGGTTCCCTTCCCATCCCCCGTGATAGTCGTCAAACCTCGCCATCACTACCCGTTCGGTCGGTTCATTCTCCTTGAGTTGATACGGTCCAGTCCCCGACGCATTCGTCAGGAACCACTCGTGCGCCCAGGGGTCCTCATCAGTCTTATGGGCCGCCACCGCCGTGGGGCTGACGACGAGCGGTCCGTACTCGGACGCCATCGCGGCCAGGAAGAGCGGTTGCGGGCGGCCGAGATCGAAGCGGATGGTCGTCGCGTCGACCACCGCGATCTGTTTGGGATCGGTCACGAACCGCTTGATCACGTTGACCGGTCCGGTGTTCATGAGAAGGAACCGGGTGAACGAGTCTTTGACTGCCTGAGCATCGCACATCGACCCGTCATGGAACTGTGCGTCCGCGTTGAGCGTGAAGGTGACGACCGAGCTGTCGGTGTTCGCCTCCCACGACTCCGCCAGCATCGGCTCGTAGGCGTCAGTACTGCTGCCTTTGAGCTGGATCAACATCTCGTACATCCCGAGGAAGAGCATCGCCGCGAGGTTGTCGTAGGCAGAATGGGGATCGATGTCTGGAGAGCTGCCATCCCGCAGCACGGTCAGCGTCCCACCGCCCCCCTGCAATGCCGCTCGCGCCGTTGTGCCAGGTGCGCTCGCCTCAGCTTCTGGAGCTGCCGCCATGAGACCGACGATGACCGGGCTGGCGAGGCCGAGACGCAGACCCGCCGATAGCACCTGACGTCGGTTGACACGCCCGCATCCCGCTTCTCGAACCAATTGAGCGACCCGACCATCCATGTCGATACCCTCCATACCGTGGAACAATCCATCGCCCGGTGAGCGATCCTTGGCCACATCAGGCCGCACGCCGGCCCATCACGGGATCCGACCTCGGTTCACCTTCGCGCAACGCCGGGCGGCATCATACCGTAGCGGCACGGTTTTGACGTCAACCCTGCCAGGAGCGCGGACGGGGAGGCACAGAAGGGCAGCGAGCGTCTCACATGGCTCTCGCTGCACCGGAGGTCGCATGTGCCGCAGGATCGGGCCTGGCGCCAGCTGGCGATGGGTGCACGTCAGGATTTGGTACCCCGGAAATGCTGAGCGGTGGAGGACCGGCGCGGGTGCCGACGGCCCTCGTCAACCGTTAAGGCAGAAATGCCGCGAGCTGGACCAGATGGTCCCCGGCAAGGTGTCGCTCGTAGCTCAACATCAGCAACTGCCGGAGTGTCATCTCGCCGAATGGCGTGCGACGAGACCGGCCGAGCGCCTCGGCGTCGACGCGCTGGAGCATGATCACGTTGCCAGCGTAGGCCGCCTCCAGCGCCAGGGAAAACGCTTCGATCGGCGCTGTCGCCCACTCAGCGGTCCAGTAGCTGTGATCGGTCTGCATGGGAACCATGATGTTCTCGTCGGCAAGGAAGAATGCCGAGTGCGCCGGCAGTCGTTGCCAGGCGCCAATGAGATGGGAGAGCAGATGCCGGACATCCCATCCACCGGCATCGATCGTGGCCGGCAACGGGTTCGAGAACCGGTCCAGCAGCGTGGTCGTCTGTTGCCCCGCGCGCTCCAGCGCGCCGAGGACCTCACGATCCACCGTGACCACCCGGTCGATCTGCACTACCATCGCTGCCCCGTCCCTTCCCCGCGCCAGCCACCCCACCGGTACTGTCCAGCCCGACATTAGACCTTCCAGAGTGTACGTACACTACCACGCGACGGGAGGGAGTCAAGCGGTTGCGGCGATCGTCGCAAGACGAAACGGCTCGCGGGTAGCGGTCACAGGCTGGTTCAGGAATCTGGTGCACTGGGAGGCGGCGCCCTGAAATCGTGCTACTTCTCATGGGCTGAGCATGCTTCTGGCGGGAACGACCCACCTTCTTGCCCTTGAGGACGGCCAAGGTGACATGGCGCCGCTGCGTCCGAGCCACCGGGGAACCCGTCCACCCTCAAAGGTCGCCACGGTCGCCGGAAACCACCGCGACGGGGCGGGCCCGTCATGCTGGGCGTGCCGGCCACTCCATGCCGGTCGTTGATATCCTCCCGATGGCCCCGGGAGGGCGGCGATGTGCCGCTGCGAAGGTGAGCGGCGGCAACGAGTAAGCTGCCGCCGATCCATGGCCGATGCGGCGTCGACCGTCGTTCCCAACGACACGGACGGAAGTCGGACCAGATGCGCGATGATCCGGGGCTCGACGTCAACTCGATCGCCGCTTGCCTGGCCGCTCAGTACGGCTTGAGCATATCCGCCGTCAGCTTCCTGCCGATGGGCTACGACCTGAACGCCTGGGTCTACGATGTTGTCTCCACCAATGGCACCCGCTACTTTCTCAAAATCCGGTCCAACCCTGTCCATCAGCCTGGCTTGCGCATTCCCCGGTCGCTGCTCGACCCCGGGATCCAGCATGTGCTTGCTCCACTGCCCACCCGATCAGCGCGTCTCTGATGCCCGCTCCCGCACCACGCTGGGTACAGCGCGGTGCTTTACCCGTTCGTCCAGGGCGAGAACGCGATGGTCGTCGGGCTCTCCGACAATCAGTGGAGAGCGTTCGGCGCCGCGCTGCGCGCCATCCACGCGGCTCAGCTCGACGCGCAGCTGCTCGCTTCCCTGCGAGTCGAGACCTTCGCGCTGCCGTCGGCCGAAGTTGTCCGGCGCCTGCTGACCCTACCCGACGGCGCATGGGTGCAGAGCGCCACCGCCCAACTGTTTCTTGAGTTTTGGCGCTCGCATTCCGATTCGATTGGCAGCATGCCCACGCGGGCTGAAGGTCTGGGGACAGAACTGCGATCCAGGACTTTTGACGACGTCCTCTGCCACAGCGATATTCACGCCGCCAACATGCTCGTCGGCGAGGACGATCGAATCTGGCTTGTCGATTGGGACGGCCCGCTGCTGGCGCCGCGGGAGCGCGACCTGCGCTTCGTGATCGGATCGCGGATCGCGCGTGGTTACGCCACGGGACGAAGCCCTGTTCTTCTCAGGGTACGGAACGCACGAGATTGACCCGGTCGCACTGATCTACTACCGCTACGAGCGCATCATTGAGGATATCGGCGAGATGGGAGCAAGCATTCTCCTCGACCCGCGCCTCAGCGAGCGAGCGCGTGCGGAGGCGGCCGAGCGGGCGATGACTTCCTTCGCCCCGGGCGGGGATATCGAGCGCGCCGAGACGGTTATCCGGCAGGGGTGAATGAGGACATTCACTCGATCCGTTGTTGGGGCGGGCCAGCAATCGGGATGGCAAGGCTTCGTGTGCGGGGACGGTCAATCTTCTGCTGCGCGGACATCCAGCGCACGAAACAGAGCTCAGCCACCACCGCCGGGGCCGCGCGTGTGCCAGATATGGGCGATCACGCCGCCGGTCTCGCGCGCCACATAGCCAAGCTCCCGGCGGCTGCCCTGCCGGATCGGGCTCTCGGTCGCAATCACCGCGTAACCGGTGAAGCCAAGATCCCGGGCCATGAGTTTGACCCGGAGCAAATGGAAGCCGTCACTGACGAGGAGAATCCGGGTCACCCCTAGCGGCTGCAGAATTTCCTCCACGCCTTGCATACTCGCCCAGGAGTTCCGCCCCTGATTCTCGAGCAAAATGGCGTCTTCCGGCACTCCATGGACGACCAGATAGGCCTGGGCCGCCTCTGCCTCGGAGAATTCATCTCCGGGCGCGCGTCCACCCGTGACGACGATCAACGGCGCGTTGCCGTCCCGGTACACCTCCAACGTCCGGTCGAGACGCGCTCGAAAGACCGGACCGGGTCGGCCGTTGTACTGGGCCGTTCCCAGCACCACGATCGCCTCCGCGGGGCGCAGCTGATCGGTCCGTGCCTGGCGGTAGATCGCGACTGCCAATCCGAGCGCCAGCAGCGGCGGCGCCAGCAGCCCGAACGCGATGAAGCTCGTCAGCCATCCCCGGACCAGTTGACCGCGCCGGCCACGAGGGCGTTGGGCCACCTGATCGATCGCTGCCTCGCCGAACCGTTCCGCAATCTCTGATGCACCGCGCGACCCGGTGGCCCCCCGCCTTTGGGGGGCCACCGGTGGAATCGGGAACCGCTCGGTGTCGCTGAAACCTGACATGGGCGGATGATGACACTCGCTCCAGTCGAGTTCAAGCAGGGCCGGCCTCCGGCCAGAGGTGCCCCACCGGGAACTGACTCCTATCCGCCGCCGGGTTCCGTCTGCGCCTGCTGCGCCTCGACCGCCGGGTCGGCCTTGTCGGTCTCGTCAGGGCGCGTCCCGAGCTTCCCTTCCTCAACCAGCGTGCCAAGCACCTCGTTGATGATCCGCACGCCGAGCACCGAGGTGACATCGCCGACGTCATAGGGCGGTGAGACCTCGACCAGCTCCATCCCCGCCAGTCCTTCGCGGGTCACGACATGGAGCAACCGGAACGCCTCACGGGGGAGCAACCCTCCGGCCTCTGGCGTCCCGGTGCCGGGCGCGAACCCGGGGTCGATCGAGTCGATGTCAAAGGAGAGGAAGACCGCTTTCGCGTTCTTCCAGGCGATCTCCAGCGCCAGCTCGGCGACACGCTCCAGACCCCACCGCTCGATATCGGTGATCGTCATCACGGTCGCCTGCCGCTCCCGTGCGATCCGGACACCTTGCCGGCTCCCAGTCCAGCCACCGATACCGATCTGCACCAGATTAGTCGCCGGGGCATTCGGGATATTCGTCGCATGGAAGAACGGCGTTCCATGCATCCGCTCATCAAAGTTGTACTCGGAAAGGTCGCTGTGCCGGTCGAAGTGAATGATCCCAACGTTGCCATCGACATACGGCGCCAATCCCCGGATATCGGGATACCCAATCGAGTGGTCACCCCCGAGAATGACCGGAAAGACGCCCCGCTCATGGATGTAGGCGACCGCCTTGTCGATCTGATCGAAGCTTTTCTCGATATTGGCCGGAATAACCGAGACATCACCGACATCGACGGCGTTGATCGACTCGACCAGATCGACCCCGCGCTCGAAGTTGTAACCGCCGCTGGCCAGACCGGAGATCGCTCGCAGCGCCTGAGGACCCCACCGCGTCCCGGAGCGGAAGGTTGTGCCGCAGTCGAGCGGCACGCCGACGAAAGCGACATCCTGCCCGCCAAGCTCGCGCATGTCCTGAAGAAAGGGGCGACAGGCGAAGGTCCCGCTGTTGGAGAAGCGCCAGCCGCTCCGGTTGAACAGCGGGATCGATCGGTCACGGATGCTCTCGGCCGATGGCAGACCCCACTCCAGCTCCTGATCGCGATCAGCCTTCGAGCGCTCAGTCGGCAACTGGGCCTCGCGAGCGAGCATCCGCGTCCCATGCAGCTGTTCACGATCCATGCGCGTTCTCCTCCTTCTCATTGATGATCGTCATCAATGTCATGTCATTCACGGGCTGGCCCCGCAGCCGTGTCCCGGACAGCCATAATCTCCGCAACGGCCGCGGGATTCTCCAGCGCGGTCGTATCTCCTGCTGGCAACCCCAGATACGTCGCTCGGATCACCCGACGCATGATCTTGGCGTTCCGCGTCTTCGGTAGATCGCCGACCAGCCGCACTACGGCTGGTCGCATCGCACCTCCCAGCTGCCCGGCGATCACCTGCCTGATCTCTTCGGCAAGCTCGGGCGTCGGCACCACCTCGGGCTTGAGGGTGGCGAAGACGACGACCGCCTCGCCCTTAATCTCATGCGGCACGCCGATCGCGGCGGCCTCCTGGACCGCGGGATGGGCGACCGCCGCCGATTCTATCTCCGCCGGCCCGACCCGCTTGCCGGCGACGTTCAGGGTGTCGTCGGAACGACCCCGAATGTACCAGTACCCATCGGCGTCGACCTCGGCCCAGTCGCCATGCACCCAGACGTCCGGGAAGCGCGACCAGTAGCTGTCGAGATAGCGCTCCGGGTCCTGCCAAAACCCGTGTGTCATGCCAACCCATGGCTGACGGACCACGAGCTCGCCAACGCCCTCCCGGAGCGGCTGCCCAGAATCGTCGATCACGTCAGCATCCATTCCCGGCACCGGCCCGGTGAAGGCACAGACCTTCTGCGGCTTGATCGTGACGCAGCCGACGATGCCCCCGCCGGTCTCGGTTCCCCCGGAGTAATTGATGACCGGACACCGGCCACCGCCGATCTTATCGAAATACCAGCGCCATGGACCCGGATTCCATGTTTCCCCGGTGGAGCCAAGGATCCGCAAACTGGTGAGGTCGCGGCCTCGGGCCCATTCCTCTCCCCGCGGCATCAGAGCCCGGATCGCCGTCGGCGCGACACCGAGCACTGTCACCCCATGGTCCTCCACCAGACGCCAAAGCCGGTCCGGCTCCGGAAAGTCTGGCGTCCCTTCGAACAACAGCAACGTCGCGCCGAGCATCAGGCCGCCGCCGATCGCCCACGGCCCCATCATCCACCCGAGGTCGGTTAGCCAGAAGAGGACGTCATCGCTCTGCAAGTCGAAACAGTAGGCAAGGTCGTGGGCGGCCTTGATCGGGAATCCGGCGTGGACGTGGACGGCACCCTTCGGACGGCCTGTCGTCCCGGAGGTGTAGATGATCATATAGGGATCGTCGCCGGCGGTATCGACGGTATCGAAACGCCGGTCGGCATCATCCACCGCCTCGTGCCACCAGCTGTCCCGATCGGAATCCCACGGCACATCGTCACCGGTCCGGCGCAGGATCAGACAGCGTCGGACCGATGGCGCCAGTGTGACCGCTGCATCGGCCACCGCCTTGAGCTGGATCACCTTCCCCCGGCGCTGGAAGCCGTCGGCGGTGATCAGCACGGTCGCGTTCGCGTCGCGCAGCCGGGAGGCAACAGCCTCGGCGCCATACCCGGAAAACATCGGCAAGTAGACAGCGCCAAGCTTCCCGCAGGCGAACACCGCCATCACGGTCTCTGGCACCATCGGCAACAGGATCCCGACGTGATCCCCTTTGCCGACACCCATCGCCCGCAGCGCGTGGGCCAGACGATTCGTCTCGACCGCAAGCTCCCGGTAGCTGAGCTTCCGGACCTCGCCATCGTCTCCTTCCCAAATCACCGCCAGCTGGTTGCGGCGTGGTCCGGCTGCCTGACGATCGAGCGCATTGTCGACGTAATTGAACCGCCCACCCACGAACCAGCGGGGCCACGGTGCCCCACCGGTCAGATCGAGCACCTCACAGTATGGTTGGCGCCAGCTCAGATCGAGGTCCTGAACCACCGCGTCCCAGTACCAGCGGGGGTTGTCGGTCGTCCGCCGGAGCCACCGGTCGTAATCCGCTTCGCCATGCCGCAGCATGAAACGACGCAGCCGGCTCCGATCGAGATACTCCTTCGGTGGCGTCCAGACCACCGTATCGTCCGCGGCGGTGTCCACCGGAGCGATTTGGTCGACCATTGATCCTTCTCCGCGGACGCCACATCGTTTCAGCGGGCCTCACAGGCCGCGCCCCTCGACCTTGCCGGGGCGGACATTGTTGCCGCCACGGACAGGGTGGTCAAGCGCGACCAACATCGATCACCCCGGCACGCGGGCGCTATGCCAGAATAGAATCGTCGAAGGAGATGATTGATGCCGCGTTGGAAGTTTTGGGAGGGCCAGGAAAAGCCAGAGCGTCCGCGCCAGGAGTCGACCCATGCCGTCACGCGCATGGTCGGCCGCCTCCCCGTCGTACGCCCGGCGCCCCCAGACGCCTCGACGCGCGAGCAGCGACTGACGCAGTTGCGGACCCGGCGCGAAGGCGTCCTCTTCGACGTGACGCAGGCCGAGCTTGCGTCACGACCCGATAACCCGTGGCGGGATCGGGTGACGCTGCTCGATGAGACCCTCGCCGCGGTCGAGAGTGACCTGACCGCTCTCGAACAGAGTGAGCCACTTTCGCCCTTGCCCCTCCCGGAGACGCCGATCACCGCCGTGAACGTGACGACCGACGAGCCATCCAGTGTCGGCTTCGCGATCGACACGGAACGCTTCGAGTTCTCGGAAGAGATCGACTGGGCGGAGCGCGGTGGGGCGGTGGTTCGAGGCGATCTCCAACAACGCTCCGGCGACGTTGCCAGGCTCGTTCTGCCCAGGATACTGCCGGACCGCCGCGACGATCTGGTGCGACACCTCCGCGACAGTGTGACGGTGCTGGCGACCGACCTTCGCGATCGCGCCCTGGATGGCGACCCACTCCCCGAACATCCGGTACTCGCCGACCTCGCGCGTCCCTGCCCGGTCTGCGGGGGCTGGCGTGACTGGCGAGGAACATGCGAGGTCTGTGCCGCCCGCACCTGGAAACGGCAGCAACTCTTCGCTGAGGCGACCCGGCTCCGCGCCGAGCAGACCGGGGAGGAAGAGGAACGCCACAAGTGGGCTGAGCGCCTGCCCGTCGCCCGGCGCCGGCTGGCGGTCATCGAGCAGGAGATGGCAACCCTCGGGGACAGCTAGCGCTCGCTCTCCGTGAACAGGGTGAGAGAACCGAGAGACACCCCGATCATCGACAGTCCAAAGGACCCGTTGGCTCAGTCGCCTGGCGACGTTTCCACCTCGATGTGGAGATCAGGCGGTAAGCGTGCGGCGCCAGATGGCCGCATCCGCACCTCACGAACCAGCCGTCGTGCCCGATCGCGATTCGTCGGCGACCAGGTGCTGCCATCCCGTCGCGGCACGAACCGGATGGAATAGGTCTCGTCGTCGATGCGTTTGGTCATGACATCGATCCATCCGTGACAGAGTGCCACGTCGAGCAACGCGTCGAAGCCGACCGTTTGCTTCCCAGTGCGCTTGTTATAGATCGCGGCAATGAACTCAACATCCGTCACGCTATGAGCCGCGAGCCAGCTGTCAAAATCGACCGCCTGACGGACGAGCACCGCGCGGCTACTGTCGAGCGCCATCATGGGCGCTACGGCGACATGCGGATCGACGCCGCCTTCGTCACTGCCCGAAACAGCTGGATAAACTCCAGACCGTCCGCTGGCTGGTAGCCGATGACCCGTTCACCCGATCGCTCGACGCCCGGTACCAGCGCGGCGTGGTCGGCCCGAGACTGGTGGTCGAACTCAAGCTCGACACGGCATCCCGGCGGAAGCATCCACGGCTTCGCGTCCTTCGCGGACCGGGCGGCGCGTTCGGCGCCCTCCCGGATCCGGCGCTGCGCCTCGTCGGGATGGAGGTGAAGGGCCGCGAAGGTCGACAACCCTTCTTTGACCGCGACGCCGACGACCTGATCCCCCAGGAGCTCGCGGGTTTGGGCGACCGCTTTGTCGTCGCCGCTGATAACCGTCACCGGCACACCAAAGTGACCGGCGACCACCGCATTGACCCCGAACTCGCCGACTGACCGCCCATCGAGACGAACATCGTTCAGCCAACCGGTCCAGGTGTGGGCCAACGGAGCGGCTGGCGTGCCCGCCTTCGCGTGGTACCCGGTATAGAACAGCGCACCCACATCAGCCAGGTCAACTCCCTGGGCCATCCCCAGGGCTTTGTCACTCCCACTGATGAAGCGACAGGCCGGGTGCAACTCCTCGGGGACGAGGTTTCGCATCCCATCGTGACTGTCGTTGACGATGACCTCCGCCGCACCCCCGGCCAGCGCCCCCTCAATGGCGGCATTCACCTCTCGCGTCATCCGAACCCGAGCCCGCTCGTACTCGGTCGTCGACGACGGCTCATCACTCCCGGCGACCTCCGGCGGCATCACCTGCACCCACGACACCACACCGCAGGTGCCTTCCATGTCCGCCGAGATCACGACCTTCATCGCTGGTCCTCTCTTCCCTGCTCATACCAGATCTCCAGGTCATGTTCCCACCCCCGTAGTCGTCACCGGCAGCTCAGAGGTGACGGCGAGGCCCGTCGTCCTCGCCCATGCCTCCTGCCTCCTGCCTCAGCCGATGGCGCCGATGTCCGAGAAGCGGGAGATCACCTCCTGGGCGGCGTTATGTCCCGGTGCGCCCATCACGCATCCGCCCGGCCAGGCGCCCGCCCCGCAGAGATAGAGCCCGCCGATCGGTCCCTCGTACGAGGACGAGCCAGGGACAGGACGCATATCGAACGCCTGCTCCGGGACGAGCTCGCCCTGGAAGATATGACCGCCCGTCAGACCAAAGCGCGCCTCGATGTCCGGCGGACCAAGCACCTGCCGGGCAATCACCGCGCCCGGGATATTCGGGGCATACTCGCCGAACTCGCGAATGACGTTGTCGGCGATCTCCTCGCGTCGTTCATCCCAGGTTCCCTCCTTGAGGTGGTAGGGGAAATACTGGGTGAAGATCGAGATCGCGTGCTGACCCGGCGGCGCGACCGTGTCGTCCACCGCCGACTGCAGGTGGATGTTCATGAACGGCTTGGACGCGGGCTCCCCAGCGCGAGCCTCATCGCAGGCGCGCTGCATGTAGTCGATCGTTGGCGCGATAAAGAGTCCGCCGGTCGACCCATTCCGCTGCTCCGCCTCTTTAAGTGCCGTGAACCGGGGAAGCTCGCTGACGGCGAGGTTGATCTTCATCACCGGACTATCGATCTTAATCGCCTCGATCGCCGCCTGGTACGACGCCGGCAGCTCGCCGTCAGGCACCAGACCGAGGTAGGTCCGCTTCGGATCGGCATTGGACAGCACGACCTTCGCCGCAACTTCTTCGCCGCTCGCGAGGATGACGCCGTCGGCGCGCCCACCGCGAATCCGTACCTGGGCGACCTCCGCTTCCGTCCGGATCACCACACCCCGCTTGCGCGCGACTCGGGCCAGCGCCTGGGTCACCGCGCCCATGGCGCCGCGGACATAGGCCCACGACCCACGGTTCCCGGTCACCATCCCCATCGAGTGATACAGCTTGACGTAGCCTGTTCCCGGGTCTCGGGGACCCCGGAAAGTGCCGATCACGCCTGACGCGGCGACCACGGCTTGCAGTTGCTCGCTCTCGAAGAAGTACTCGGCGATATCGGCCGAGGATCCCAGGTAAAACTTCTGAAAAATCAGCGCGTCATCGGGGCTCGTAAACTCCGCCGCGACCTCGGCAAAGGAGGGTGGCCGCCGGAGGATGAACTTATCCATGACCCGCGAGGCGCGCTCGACGAACGCGTCGTAATGATCGTAGTTCCGGGCGTCTTTTTGGGAGAAGCGCGCGATCTCTGCCTTGCATCGCTCGGGATCGGTCCAGAAGGTCAGGGACGATCCGTCGGGAAAGGGAGCGAAGAAGCGAGGATCCCGGGGTAGGAGCTCGATCCCCTCGGCCCAGGCGCCGAGCTCGTCGAAGATCTGGCGCGGCGCGAGCGAGAGGACATACGACCCGGTCGATACCTTGAACCCGGGGATCAGCTCCTCGGTGATGGCCGCTCCGCCGACCTCGTGGTATCGCTCCAGGACACACGTCCTCAGTCCCGCACCCGCGAGGTAACAGGCGGCAACCAGTCCGTTATGACCGCCTCCGATAATCACGGCGTCGAATGCCGCGCCTTGTCCCGTCGATCGCTCGGACATCCGTCCGTATCCTCCCAGTCCCCTCTGCTCAAGCGGCCGCTATCGTAGCAGGAGAAGGTTCACTGGGGGAGAAGGTCTACCGGCCGTTGCTGGGCGTGGGCCGGGACTCCGCGGATCACGGCGGGCACAAGAACGCCGGCCCGGAAGATCCGAGCCAGCGAGTCCATGGCGATGAACCAGACGGGAGGTTAGACCTGGTTGCGACGGCGGCGGCGCTCCGCTTTTCGGTGCTTCGCTCGGGTCTCTTCCTGGACGCTGATGAACCGGAGACCGCGACGGTGCTCGCGAATGATCCCCGACCGCTCAATGCCTTTGGTGAAGCGCTTTAGCAGCCCTTCAAAGTTCTCAGAGTCTCGTAACTCGACGCGCATACAATCCCTTCACCACTCTCGACGCCGTACGGGGGCATGTTCAACCCGCAGACGCTGGAAACAACAAGCAAGCTCATCCGGATGCCATCATCAGCTCCGTTACCGGCCTGAGTATACGATAAGCGTGATGGCCTGCAAAGCGGTGGGCCGCCCTGACGCCTCGTTATGGCTTGCTATGGAAGGAAGGCTTCGTGACCGTAACATCGACCACGACGGACCGGGTGCGCGCGATCGCCGTCGTCCCCGGCCAGCCCGACAGCCTGCACCTGACGTCAATCCCCCTCCCCCTACCAGGACGCAACGAAGCGCGCGTCCGGGTACACCGGGTCGGCATCTGCGGGACCGACCGGGAGATTATCGAGGCCAAGTTCGGTTCGCCGCCGCCCGGTTCTGCCTCACTGGTGCTCGGCCACGAGGTGCTCGGCTACGTCGAGGAAACCGGTCCGGATGTCGAATCGGTCGCCGTCGGGGACCTTGTCGTTGCCACGGTCCGTCGGCCAGACGGTTGCCCGGCGTGCGAGGCCGGACAGCCCGACATGTGTGTCTGGCGGCGCTACACCGAGCGGGGCATCATCGGTGCGCACGGGTTCATGGCCGCCGCCTTTGTCGACGACGCGCGCCATCTCGTGTCGATCGCTCCGTCGTTGGAGCCGATCGCGGTCCTCCTGGAACCGCTGAGTGTCGTCGAGAAGGCTGTCCGCCAGGCCGACCTGATCCAGCGGCGGCTCAACGCCTGGAATCCGCGGACGGCTGTCGTGCTCGGCGCGGGACCGATCGGTCTCCTCGGGGCGATGCTCCTTCGGGCGCGAGGGATCGACGTCACCGTCGTCGCCCGCCGGCGGGCGCCAAATCCGGCATCATCCTTGATCGAGACGTGCGGTGGGCGCTACGCCTCGCTCAACGACGTCTCCCTCCCGGAGATCGCCGCGTCATTGCCGCCGATTGACCTGTTGCTCGAAGCGACCGGCGTCAGCACCGTCGCCTTCGATGGTCTGACCCTGCTTGCCAACAACGGGGTGATGGTGCTCCTCAGCATCACCGGCGGCCGGACAGTCGCGTCGATTCCAGTCGACAGCCTGAACCGGGAGATGGTGCTCGGAAATAAGGTCCTCGTCGGCAGCGTCAACTCGGCCCATGAGGACTTCGTGAGCGGCGTCTCGGATCTGATCCGCTTCGAGACCCTCTGGCCGGGGACCACGGCTCGCCTGATCACTCACCGCCTTCGCGCCTTTGATGACGTGACACTGATGCACGGCGCGACGAAGGACGGCATCAAGACGGTCGTCGAGTTCGCCCCTGGATGATCCCGCCACATCTCAGGGATGTTATCGCTGCCGACTGTCGGTCGTCAGCGGCCGTCGATCAACCGGGGAACGAACCACCCCGTCGAGGAAGGTGGACAAGCGATCGCGGGGGACGATCTGATTGAAGACGAGCGCTCGCTCCTCGACGATGGCCGGCTAGAACAGTGCCGCGACCTCGCGATACTTCTCCTCGGGGAGATCGACCCGCACCGGCGCGATCGCGTTCCGCCGCCGTCGTTCCTCGAAAACGACGACTGGCGGGGCGACGGGAGTGCCAAGGGCACTGGCAGCGTGCCGCCTCGCGATCTGCCGCAGCCGGTCGCTCATGCGCCGCCGGTGACTGACCGCGTCGAAGACCACTGATTCGCCAGCAGCAAAGACGGCGTCGACCTGCTGGTTAAGACGTCCGGTAGGCGACCGTGCATTCCTCGCGAGGAAGGCGCGCCCCATCTCCACCCGCGGCGCGCTCCCGGTGGACCCGAACGACCCCGACATGGACGATCCCGAACCGCTCGCTCCCCGACGGCGCCAGGGTTGATGTTCCTGAGAAGGGCAGACGGCCCATGATCAGCAGCGACTGGTGCTCCACCGTGCCGGTCCTTCACTCCAATCGCCACGACGGTCGCCCGATCAGTCCTCCGCCGGGACAGTATCGGCTCGGATGCAGCCCGGCTTGGTGCGCTGGGTGGCGGTCAGATGCTGAGGGCGAACATCAGCCATGGCAAAACGCCCCCTCGCCGGTACCGGCGAGGGGGCGTTTGCGATCGACCGGGCTAGAGGTGTGCCGCAACCGGCTCCGGGGTGGCAGCCTGCTCCGCCACGGCCGGAGCGCCACCCGGTCGCTGAATCATCCGGAAGTCGTCGGGCATCGCCGTCGCGAGGACGTCGTCCATCGTGTCGGCCAGGACGAAACGCATCTCGGTCCGCAGCTCCTCCGGCATCTCGTCCAGATCAGCCTCGTTGCGACGCGGCAAGACAAAGGTGTCGATGCCGGACCGCCGAGCGGCCAGCGCCTTCATCTTGATGCCGCCCACCGGAAGCACCTGACCGCGCAGGGTGATCTCGCCGGTCATCGCCACGTTATCCCGAACCGAGACACCACTCAACAACGACACCAGCGCCGTCGTCATCGCGGTTCCCGCGGACGGTCCGTCCTTTGGTATCGCGCCCGCCGGGACGTGGATGTGGATGTCCGACTCCTGATAGAACGCCGGGTCGATGTTCAAGTCCTTCGCACGCGATCGGACGAACGAGAGGGCCGCCGTCGCCGACTCACGCATGACGTCGCCGAGTTGCCCCGTCACCGTCAGCGACCCCTTGCCGGCCATCCGCGTCGCCTCGATGAACATGATGTCGCCGCCGACGCTGGTGACGCCGACTCCGATGGAGACACCTGGCTGCTCGGTGCGCTGGACTCGCTCCTCATAGAAGAAGCGAGGGCGACCCAGAAACTCGCGAATCTCGGCGGCGCCGATGATCGGGCTGACCTCCTGCCCTTCCGCCACCCGGGTCGCGATCTTCCGGCAGACGCTGCCGATCTCCCGCTCCAGGTTTCGAACGCCTGCCTCCCGGGTGTAGTGCTGGATCACCGCCATCAGGCCGTCGTCGTTCCAGGTATAGGTCGCCTTCGGCAGCCCATGGGCCGTCAGCTGCTTGGGCACGAGGAACCGCTGACCGATCTTGAGCTTGTCCTCGTCGGTATAGCCGCTCAGCTCGATGATCTCCATCCGGTCCCGCAACGGCGCCGGAATGGTATCGAGCAGGTTGGCGGTCGCGATAAACATCACCTTCGACAGGTCAAACTCAACATCCAGGTAGTGATCCCGGAACGTCCCGTTCTGCTCCGGGTCGAGCACTTCCAGCAGCGCGGACGAGGGATCACCACGCCAGTCGTTGCCGAGCTTATCGACCTCGTCAAGGACGAAGACCGGGTCGTTCGTCCCCACTCGTCGGATCGCCTGAATAATGCGGCCTGGCAGCGCCCCAACGTAGGTGCGCCGGTGTCCCCGGATCTCAGCCTCATCGCGCACACCGCCAAGCGACATGCGCGTCAGCTCCCGATTGAGCGCACGGGCGATCGACTGGGCCAGGCTCGTCTTGCCGACGCCAGGAGGTCCGACAAAGCAGAGGATCGGCTCCCGTCCCGGCACCGCCGCCTCTGCGTCAGCACCCTCCGCGATTGCCAGATCTCGCTTCAGCTTTCGAACCGCGAGGTACTCCAGGATGCGGTCCTTGATCTTCTCAAGATCGTAGTGATCCTCGTCGAGAATCTGCCGGGCGCGCGGGACATCGATCTCGCCCTCGGTGCTGATGTTCCATGGAAGCGTCGTCAGCCAATCGAGATAGGTCTTGATCACCCCGTACTCGGCTGCTGCTGGTGGCAGCTTGCTCAGACGGTCGAGCTCCCGTCTCGCTTCCTTGGCCGCTTCTTCCGGCATCCCGGTGTCATCGATCTTCGCCCGTAGTTCGGCGATCTCGGCCTCGGCCTCACTCCCCTCGCCGAGCTCCTTCTGGATCGCCTTGAGCTGCTCGCGGAGGTAGTACTCGCGCTGGCTCTTGCCGAGCTCCTCCTGAACGTCGGTCTGGATCTTCTTCCCCAGCTCCAGGACGTCGAGCTCCTTGGAGATGAACGCGTTGAGGTCTGTCAGCTTCTCGCGAATGCTGTCGAGTTCAAGCAGGCGTTGTCGCTCGTCAGGGTCCATCCGCAGATTCGTCGCGACGAGGTACACCAGATGTCGCGGCTCGTCGACATTCAGCGCCGCGGTGACAAGCTCGTCGGGCAGATGGGCGACCAGCGACACCAGCCGCTGGAAGAGATCCAGCGTATTCCGCGTCAGCGCCTCCACCTCGACCGACTCTTCGACCTCCTCAGGCGCCCGCTCGATGCGGGCGGTGAGAAACGGCTCCTCGGAGACGAAGTCGAGGAGACGGACCCGCTCCATCCCCTGCACCGCGAGGCGGACACTTCCGTCCGGAACCCGCATCATCTGATGAATGGTCGCGAGGGTGCCGACGCGATGGACATCCTCAGGCCCGGCACCTTCAAGCTCGGCGTCGTGCTGCATCACGAGCACGACCGTGCGCGTGCCGCTCATCACCTCGTCGATCAGACGGAGCGAGCGCGGCTGAGCTGCCGCCAGGGGCACGACGGTGAGTGGGAAGACAACCGTCCCACGGAGCGGCAGTACCGGCAGCACCTCGATGGCCGGCGGTGTTTCGCCCTCCTCCGCCGTCTCGTCATCGGTCGGCTCGACGATGGCTGGCGGCTCCTCAACCGACGGCGCAGCTGCCGTTGATTCGTCCCGCTCGTCGGTCTGGTCTGTAGTTGGTTGTTCAGCCGCTGGCTGAGTCTGATTCTTCGGTGTCATCAGTTATCGTGCTCCCTCCCCCCGCGCGTCTTCAGGCACCGCTCGACGCGCGACAATTGTCCGCGCGGCCGCTCGGGGAAGGCGAATGCGAAGGAATCCGTTCTGGTACTCCGCTTCCGTCTGGTCAGAATCAACCGGAAACGGGATATAAACATCAGCGCCAAAGCCACCGTACGGGATGCGTGCCTCGTGGTAGCAGCCCTTCTCCGGCGAGCGGGTATCGGGCCGCTCGCCGCGAATGACGAGCACGTCGCCATCGACAATCACCTGCAGCAGGCGCTCGTCCATACCGGCAATCTCCGCGCAGACGACCAACGCTTCCCGTGTCTCATACACCTCGAGCGCGGGACGCCAGAGACCACGACTGCCGGGACCAGAGGCTGGCCGTGCCGGCATCAACGTCCGAAAGACGGCCTCCATCTCCTGTTGCACCCGATCCGTGTCGCGGGGACGGGTACGACGAACTACGAACATTCTCACTCCTGGCGGGATATCCGCGGGACTTTCGTCATCAGCGCGGGCGACCGCTTCGATCGCCCCGGTTCGCCAGGACCCCGCGTGGGGGTTCCAGGCATCTCCGACTGGTTGGCATTATACACGGTTGGGCAAAAGGTTGCTACGGTTCGTGCAGACTTCCAGCGAGAATGGAATCGCTCGCCTCCTCCCGGCTCCCACCATCCTGCCGGTAGGTCAACCACGAATAATCGCGCAGCCCGTGATCAGGCGTCGCTTCAGGAGATGACTGCGGCGCTCATGCAGAGCTTCGCAGTCGCGTTACCAGGCACTGCACCGGCGCCGCGGTCACGGAGTGAGCGGCGGTCAATCGCCCCATTCGTGGCATGCGCGACACCGGGATTCGGCCACGCCGCGGGATGCATTCGCCACCGGGAGCGTCGTTCCGGCAACTGGCTGGATGCCGTCTGGGTGCAGCTACCCGCGCCGGACTAACCGGTCAGCTGGAGGATGGCGATGCTGCTCAGGCCCCAGGCAACGATTGCCAGCAGGAGGGGCCGATCGGCGAAGAGTAACGCCTCGGGAGTCCCGCTCAGCTCGTCGCGATGAATCAAGAAGAGATACCGGAAGACCGCATAGGCGACGAATGGAATCGTCAGCATCATCGCGTGGTTTCGAGGCACGTTTGACGCGTCGAACGTGTAGATCGAATACGCCATCACCGTCGCCGAGGCGACCGTACCAATCAATTGATCGAGGAACACCAACGAATATCCGCTCAGACTCTTTCGTCGATCGGTCACGTGCCCGAGTGCCACCAACTCGTGTCGCCGCTTACCAAACCCAATGAAGAGCGCCAGCAACATGGTGCAGACAAGCAACCACGGCGAGATGGTGACCGTGAGGGCAACTGCCCCTCCCGCGGCCCGCAACACAAATCCGGCGGCGATCGCGAAGACATCGAGAATGATGAACTGTTTCAGCCCCAGAGAGTAAAGCACCATCAGGGCCACGTACCCGGCGGATACCGCCAGAAACGGTGGCCGGACAATCCATGCCGTGGCCAACCCGACCATAAACAACAGGACGGCTACGGCAATAGCGGATCGCGGGTGCAGCTCGCCGGCGGCGATCGGTCGGTAGCGTTTGGTCGGGTGAAGCCGATCGCTCGCCGCGTCGCGAACGTCATTGATGAGATACACTCCGCTGCTCAGCGCGCAGAAGACGAGGACCGCGACCAGCGCGCGGATGACGGCGTCCGGCTCCAACAGCTTCCGGTCAAAGACGAGCGCCGCGAGAACAACCGCGTTTTTCGTCCACTGCAACGGCCGCATGGCCCGCACGATTGCTGGTAACGTCCGCTCAGCAGGCGTGCGCCGTGCCGCGAGACGTTCTGGGCGACGCGATCCTGAACCAACCGGTGACAACGGAGCCGTCAGGGAGTCGATCGGCCGGGGGCCCGCGCTGCCGGGCGACCGTGACTCCGCCGCGTCATTCATGGACCAGCGCGTCCTCCTGGAACTGCCCGGCGGCATTCCACAGCATCCAGCCCCCAGCACCGAGCGCTTCAGTGGAGTCGATCTGCGCCCGGACCTCCGCTGGACCATAGGCGGAGAAGCCGTCCAACGGCTGGGTGAAGTCCTGAAGCCAGGGTCGCATTTTCTTCATGCTGCCCGGCACCAGTGTCTCTGCCTGCTGCAGGGTATAGGTCACCGTCTCGCCGGGGAAGTCATTGGGATGCCCGGGAACCGGGATATTGCCCTCACTGAAGTGGGAGGGATAGACCATCAGGCAAATGTAGTCGGCGAGCGGCACGAGATCCTGCAGCGCCTGACCGATCCCCTGATCGTCACCATAGAGGGCGACGATGGCGAACAGATCGACCGCAAATCGCGTACCGGTCCCCTGCAGGGCGTCGTGGCCGGTCTTGACCGCCCCCGTAATGGCGGCGCGCCGGTTTTGCTCCGAATAGTCCCGTCCAAAGTCAGTCGTCGTCAGATCGCCATCGGATGGGAAGCGGATGTAGTCGTATTGCACCTCGTCAAAGCCGAGCTGCGACAGCTCCACTGCCAGATCGGCGTTAGCTTGCCAGAGCTCCTCGTCAAAGGCATTAACCCACGCCGCCCCGTTCATGTCGCGCCAGAGCTTATCCGACCCTTCGATCTTGACCGCGAGGTCGGGTCGACTTTCGGCCACCAACGGGTCCTTAAACACCACCATCCGGGCGATCGCATAGATCCCATGCTGCTTCAAGGTCGCAATGACTTCGGCGGGGTCGTAGGCAGGAACGACCATGCCTTCCACCTCACGAAAGAAGGGAACCTGCGTATCGTAATCAATCGTATCCTGCTTGACGTCGAGCACGATCGCGTTGATCTCGGTCTCATCGGCCAGGCGGATCAATGCACCAAACCGCTCCGGATCGGTGATGGTGCTGGTGTTGGCGTAGACCGCCTTGATCTCCTGCCGCTCCAGCGTCACGTTCGCGGGTTTCCCCGCCGCAACCGCTACCGTGGCGCTCGCATAACCGGGCGCGGAGATCTGAAGCTCGCCAACGTCGGTCGCACCACCGAGGCGGTACGCGCCGTCTTGGTCGGTCGCCGCCGCGCGACCACCGGGGACGGCCACCGTCGCTCCGGCAATCGGTGCGCCCGCCACATCGGTCACACGGCCCGTCACCACCGACACCGTCATCGCGAACTCGACGGGCGCCCCATCCTTGCTCGCAACCTGAGCGGTGCCGTATTCGCCAGCATCGATCGTGACCGTCGCGCCGTCGGGAACCTCGACCAATTGAAATCGCCCATCCGCCGCTGTCCTCGACACCGGTCCGTGGCCAGCTCGGCTGATCCACTGCACGGTCGCCCCGGCGATCGGTGCACCGCTGGCCCGGTCCTTCGCGGACCCACCAATCGTGGTTGACCGCAGCGCAACATGCTGGCTGCGAGCACTGTCGCGACTGATCTCACCATACACCGGTTCGTATCCCGTCAGCCCGACCGTCAGCAGACCGGGTGTCGCGGGGAACGCGAGCGCAACAACGCCGTCGGCGTCAGCGACCAGCGAACGACCGGCAAGGGAAACCGTGGCCCCCGCAAGCGCCTGCCCGCGACGGTCGGACACCCGAAGGGTGATGGAATCACTGGCCGATGCCTGATGGTAGACGACGGTCGCGGCCAGCAGAACGCAGGGGATACAGAAAAGGAGCAGGCTCGCACGCCACGAGAGAGAGGTCCACTGCCGGGTCGGCGCCGACCGTCTGGTCGCCACGGCTCGGCGACGCGTGAGGTGCCGGGCGGCAGGTCGCCACGCGCGAGATTCGGATGTCGGTCGTCCCTGCATCGAGGGAACCAGCCTCCCCACCCGCGACTCGGGGGACCCTGCAACGTCGCCCGCGAGCGCGTGCCTCGTTGACAGGTGCACTCGTTTCGTCAACGAAAATCGAGTGTAGCACACTGCCTCCAGTGCTCTAGGGGTTGTTTGACACCTCCTACGGCGCGCCTACATAATCGACTGGAGTTCGTAGCGATTTTCACAATCCGCCCCGACCACTGCCCGCTCCCTCGTCAAGCGGTCGCTACCAGGCAGGATCCGACGCGTGAAGTTACACACTCGAGACATCTTCGAGACGATGCGCGCGGACCTGCTGTTGGTCGAAGCTCGCGTGGAGCTGGCGGCTACCGTCGATTATCCCGTAGCGTCGACGGTCGTCCGCGACCTGGTGCAGGCGGGAGGAAAGCGTCTTCGTCCCCTCTTGCTGCTCCTGGCGGGGCGAGCGTTCCGCTATGACCTCGATCAGCTGGTGACAGCGGCCGCAGGCATTGAGCTTCTCCACACCGCTTCCCTGGTGCATGATGACACCGTCGACCGCGCCTCGCTGCGACGCGGCAAGCCGACGCTCAATTCGATGCTGGGATCAGGTGCGGTCATTCTGGTCGGTGATTACCTCTTCGCGCAGTCGGCAATGCTCGCGGCAGCAACCATGAACCCCAGGGTCGTCGGTGTTTTTGCATCGACGCTTGCCGATATCTGCGATGGTCAGCTGCGCGAGATGTTCGACGCTCACCATATCCATCAGTCCCGGGCCGACTACGAGCGGCGTATCTTCGGGAAGACCGCCTCCCTCTTTGCCGGCTCGGCAGAGATGGGGGCGATTCTGGCCGACGCCCCCGACGACGCCGTCGCAGCACTCCGAGCCTTTGGCAGCGATGTCGGCATGGCCTTCCAGATCATCGATGACATTCTTGATCTACGGGAGGGTACCCAGCGCCTTGGCAAACCCGCGGGTCAGGATCTGCGCCAGGGGACAGTGACCTTACCGACGATGCTCTATGCAGCAAAACTCCCGCCAACCTCGGCCGCGACCGAGCGCCTCCAGGCGGTCGTCGCGGGCGACAGCGACAGCGATGAGGAGATTGACCGGCTCGTGGTCGATATCCGGGCCTCGGGTGCGCTCGACGAGGCGTTTGCGGTGGCTGAGGGGTTCGCTCAGAGCGCCAGGGAGCGTGTCGCGTTCCTGTCCGATGCCGAGACCCGCGAGCTGCTCGAAGATCTCACCGAGGTCGCCATCGGTCGACGTTCCTAGCGTTGGCGGCCCGGGAATAATTCGCGGTGCCAGCGCCGGTCCCTCGTGAGTTCGCGATTGGAGCGCTCCACGTCGGATAGTCGGACCTACAGCGCGACGAGACTCGTCTCGTACATGCGTTGAAAGATTCGCGGCCAGTACGTCTGCGTCGGGTCAACCGTCTCGAACTCGGCCGCCAGGTCGTGCGGCATCTCTGGTGTCAGCAGAATCGTCGCCAGCCGCTGCTCATAGCGCCCCTCAAGAGTCCGGTCGAGCAGCTCAGCCTCGTGCCGGTGATGCGGCTTCATGCCGATCACGACGAGGAGATCGGTGCTGATCATCTGCGCCCAGGTATTGTGCGTGACGCGGGTCGCAAGCTCGAACTCTCGCTTCGACAGGTGATCGCGGCCAGCCGAAGGCTTGAGCGCCCGTAACCCGACCTGGTTCACATACGAATTGAGCGCGAAGTCACGCCACGGCATCAGATAGGAAGAAACATCCGGCTCGTAGTCCGCAAGTCGGTAGCGGATAAACGACGCAATCCGGCCCGACCTCCCGCCGGACGCGTTGAAAATGAGCCAGCCCTGGCCCTGGCGACGACGAGCATCAAAGGCATCGAAATAATCGCTCAGCCGCCGGAGCAGGTCGCGGTCCTGGAGTGGCGCCTGTTCAACGATCGTGGCCTCGTCTCCCATCGATTGACCTCCCCCACACGTGGATCCTCGCGGGGAACTTTTGCGGATGGGCGTGCCATAGTGATTACCACACCCTGGCCAGTGATTACCACATCGCGGTCAAAACGGGAACCCCTCGGCGCACCGGTTGGCGAAGACGCCTTTCGCGTCAGCGACGCCAACCGCCGGGTCAACGCCACTGGAATCGACCCTGACCGATCGGCGATCCCGCCAGCCAGCGCCTTAGCCAGCGGCGGATGTCGACCCCGGCAAACCAAGTGTCTGCACGAATCCCGCCACGAACCGCTCGGCATCGACGGCGACTCCGATATTGGTCGATCCGGCGCCCTCGATGTTGGTCCGTCCCCGCTGGTCGCCCAGAAGATCGACTGACACCGCTACCAACTCCGTCGAGAGCAACGATGGATCGAGCGCGACCGCAAGAGCGAGCGGATCGTGAAGATGGAACCTCGTCAGGCCACGGATCGTGAATGCCTCGCGGCACACCTTAGCGACGAGCTGGCCGACAGGGTCGTGGCCGTCCGCCCCCTGCGGCACGGTCAACTGCTCCCATACGCCAATCGGCAGCGATGTCTGGTGCGTCACGTCGAGTCCTACCAGTGTCAGATCGGGGAACGACGCCAACATCACCTGATCGGCCGCTTCAGGATCCTCAAAGATATTGAACTCCGCCAGGGGCGTCACATTTCCCGGAACCCGGTACGCCCCGCCCATCACGACCACCGAGCGCAGCAGGTGCGGAAGATTCGGCTCGACATTGAGAGCGATCGCCAGATTGGTCAGCGGACCAACACAGACGAGTGTGAGCTCCTTCGGCCGGGCGTTGGCCAGCTGGACGATCGCGGCCGGTCCACGGGAGGCCGCCACCGTCCGCGAGCTCGCGGGCAGCCCGGCGTTGCCAAGTCCATCCAACCCATGAAAGTAGGCGGCTCCGTGGCGCGGGCGGACCAGCGGCCGACTCGCGCCCCGATGGACCGGCACCTCCTCGGCCCCGATCCAGTCAAGAACCGCCAGGGTGTTCGCTGTCGTCCGCTCGACATCCGAGTTACCCGCCAACGTGGTCACGGCGACGAGGTCGCAGCCGGGAGAGCGCACTGCCAGCGTCAGCGCCAGCGCGTCATCGATCCCCGTATCGACATCAAGGATGACGGGTGTCCGCGGCTGATTCACTGACCCGCAACCCCGGCTGCTCAGCTCCATGCCGTTGCTCGCGCCTCCGCCGCCTGCCAGGCCGCGACCGGTGGGGCCTCCGAGATCGGGGATTCAGTGACGACGTCCAGGAAGTACGGTCCTCCGTCGGCAAGCGCCGTCTTCAGCGCAGGTTCGACGTCCGCGGCGTCAGTCACCTGCCGCGACCGAAAACCGAAGCCCTGGGCGATCGTCGCGTAGTCGACGGGATTGAAGTCGACGCCGAAATACCGATCGTCGTGGTAGAGATGCTGCAGTTCCTTGATCCAGCCAAAACTGCCATTCGAGCATTGGAGGATGACGATTGGCAAACGCAACCTGCTGATCGTCTCAAGCTCGCCGACCGACATCCCGAAGCTGCCGTCCCCAGTCATGCCAATCACCCGTCGACCAGGCGCCGCGTACGCCGCCCCGACGACGCCCGGAATGGCGTAGCCGAGGCCGCCGTGGGCGCGCGGAATGATCGTCGTCCGCCCGGCGCGCCGTACCTCGTACTGCGCGGCAAGGAACGGCGTTGGCGTCCCTGGATCGGCGACGATGATCGCCTCGTCGTCCAGCAACCGCCGCAACGCCGCGACCACCAGGGCGGGCTTGATCGGCTGACTCGTCACGGCCGCCTGGGCCTCGACATCCGACCAGTACCGCTCTCGTTGTTGGAGAAGCTGATCGATGCGCGACTGATGGCGATCCCGCACCCGCGCCGGCTCCTCCACCGCCGATAGGAGGTCGCGAAGGGCCAACCGCGCGTCGCCCGCGACCGGGACGGCTGGTCGATAGGTATTCCCGATCTCCATCGGGTCGACGTCGATGTGAATGACCGTTGGACCGTCTGGAGCCAGCGAAGGGAGCGTCCAGTGACTCGTCGTCGTCGAGTCGGTCCGCGACCCCACAAACAGCACCAGATCAGCCGCGGCGACACAGTCGTTGGCATACGGCCGGGCGCCGTTGCCACCGACGACGCCCAGCGCGACCGGGCTCGTCTCCGCGATACTCCCTTTCCCATTGATTGATGTGGCGACCGGGATATTGAGCGTCTCGGCCAGCGCCGTCAGCTCGTCCCATGCCCCCGAGGTCGGCACCCCGCCGCCGGCAACGATCACTGGACGCTCAGCGGCCAGCAGGACAGCTGCGGCGCGCTCGATCAACGCCGGGTCTGGACGGGTCCGGAGGGACGGCGCAACCCCAAACTCCGTCAGTCCATAGACCGATCGATCGGGCGTCTCACCTTCCAGGCTGTCGGACGGCAACGAGAGATGGACCGCGCCCGGCCTTCCGGTCGTCGCCATCCGGATCGCCCGCCGGGTCGTCTCGGCCATGAGCGTCGCCGTCTGAATGCGGGTGTTCCACTTGGTAATCGGCCGGAACAGGCTCTCCTGGTCAAGCTCGGTCAGCACCCCGCGACCCTGCTCGGCGACCGGGGTATCCGAGGTCAGGCAGAGAAGCGGGATGGCCGATCCCTGAGCTTCAGCGACCCCCGGCACGATATAGGTCGCGCCGCCCCCGCTCGGTCCCTCGCAGACGCCAATGCGCCCGCTGACCCGCGCATAGACATCGGCCATGAATGATGCCGACCGCTCGTCGCGGGTCATGATGTGGGTGACCCGGTCGTCTGCCTCGTGGAGCGCGTCGTAGAAGCTCATGCCAGTATCGCCGGGCAGCCCGAAGATATGCTCCACACCGCTTTCCACCAGCACCTGAACCAGCGCCCGCGCGCCCTGCATCCGCCGCTCCTTGATGATCGGGGCAACTATTCACCCGACTATAGCAAGTCGGATCATCGCGCGCCCGGGAACCACCAGCTCACCCTCTATCGCTCGTCAGCTCCACGGTTCAACGCCTCCCAATGAACCGCGACGAACCGCTCGCCGGGAACATCGTCCGAAATGAGTTCATCGACTCGAAACCGGTCAACTCTGGGCGATCTCGATGTCAGGTTCGGGCCTTTGTCTGACGCGTCCCGCGTCAGACAGAGGGACCGTTCCAGAAGTGATCTCCAGCGCTCCACGACGCCGCGTCACCGGGAAACTGTCCTGGCGTTCAGCATCACCAGCGACCGGCGCGGGCTCCCTATCGGCTCCCTCTGGCCACGCGCACGGCGAGATACAGATCGTTGACATTTGTTCCGGTTGGACCAGGTTGGACTAGCCCCCCAGCCGCTTCAAATACCCGCAGACTGTCATTCTCGCGCAACGCGCGCTCGGGGTCGATCCCCGCGTCCCGAGCCCGCGCGACCGTTTCACCGTCGGCGATCGACCCCGCGACACCTGTTGGCCCGTCCTGACCGTCGGTCGCCAGGCTGGCGACGGCCCATCCCTCCTCGCCGGTCCGCGCGAGCTCAAGCGCCGCCGCAAGCGCGAACTCGGTGTTGCGGCCCCCGACGCCATCGCCACGTACCCGGACGGTGGCCTCGCCGCCGCCCAGCAGCAGATCGACATCTTGTGGCGCGTCGCGGCAGACCGCCACCCAGGCACGGCCCAGTTCCGACGCCTCACCTTCCTTGGCGCTCCAGATCACCCGCCCCGCGACCCCCCGCTCCGAGGCCACCCGCGTCGCCGCGGTGACCATTGTCTGGTTATCGCCGATGATCCGGGTCCACGGCGGCGCGGCGGGCGGTGCCCCGTCCTCTTCGCAATCGTCGCCCGGCCACCCAGCGTCACCACCCTCGAACCGCTGAAGCACCTGTCTGACCGCCGATGGAACCTGCTCCGCCAGACCAAGCCTGGTTAGCACATCACGGCCCCGGCGCGCCGCCACGTCCTCCCGCTCACCGTCGACGGTCGGCCCGCTGGCGATCACCCGGGGGTCGTTGCCGAGCACATCCGACAGGATCAGGGTGATCGTCATCGCCGGAGCAGCCGCACGCCGGAGGCCGCCCCCCTTGACCCGGCTAAGGGGAATGCGCACCGCGTTCAGATCCTGGATCGGTGCGCCCGCTCGGAGCAGCAGATCGGTCGTGCGCCGAAGGTCGTCCAACGTCACGGGTGGCCGAGGCGCTTCAAGCAACGCAGAGCCGCCCCCGGAGATGAGCGCCAGCAGGACGTCGTTTCGTCCGAGCCCCAGGGCGCGATGAAGGATCTCCTGAGTCGCCCGCTCGCCCCGCACGTCCGGCACGGGATGCCCCGCTTCGAACAGCTGGCACACCTGAAGCGGCTGCCCGTGCCCGTGACCATCCTTGGTGATGACGACGCCGTCGTGAACGAGATCGCCGCACGTATGCTCCGCGGCGACGGCCATCTCAACCGCCGCCTTGCCAACCGCGGCCATGCTCACGCGGCCCTCCACCGGCCACCGCTGCCGTGGACCGTCGAGCACGAGCGACCGTCCATCCCGATGGAGATAACGCCGAACTGCCGTCCCCGGCTCCACCGATCGAAGACCCGCGTGATAGCAGTCAAGCATCAGCTGCTCGGCCCCGTCACGACTCAGCATCGATCGTCACCATCCCTCGTTGTCGCGTCGCCGCCCAGCGACGCGACATCACGTTGCCGTCGTCCGCTCAATCAGGTAATTGAGCGTCCCTTGAAGGTCCGGCGGCAGCGGCGAATCGAAGCTCATCGCTTCGCCGCCAGGAAGACGAAAACCGAGATGCGACGCGTGCAGAAACTGCCGGTCGAGACCCTCGACGTGGGTCTGACCCCGGCCGTAGACAACATCTCCGGCAATCGGATGCCCGATGAACGCGAGGTGAACCCGGATCTGGTGCGTCCGGCCCGTCTCGATCTCCAGATCGAGTAACGTCGTGTCGATGAATCGTCGGTCAACGGTGAAATGGGTGACGGCGGTGCGCCCAGTGGGAGTGACGCCCATCCGCTGCCGCTGGGTGGGATCACGGCCGATCGGCGCGTCGACCGTCCCTTCATCAGGCTCGACCAACCCGCGCACCAACGCCCGGTACCCTTTACGGACGCTCCGCTCTCCCCATTGGGAAAGCAGCGACGCATGTCCACGGTCCGATTTCGCGATCACCATCAGCCCCGACGTGTCCTTGTCGAGCCGGTGGACGATTCCTGGCCGTGAGCTGCCGCCGACACTGATGCCCGGCGCGTGATAGAGCAGCGCATTGACGAGCGTGCCGGTCGGGTGACCCGGCGCCGGGTGAACGACAAGACCTGCTGGCTTATTGATCACCAGGACATCTTCGTCCTCGTACTGCACATCGAGGGGAATCGGTTCCGGCTCGAACGACGCTTCAACAACCTCAGGGACGTGAACGTTGACCACCTCGCCGGGGGTCATCTTGAAGGTCGAGCGGCGCGGCACGCCGTCGACGAGCACATGTCCCTCGTCGATCAGTCCCTGCACCGAGGTCCGGCTGATACCAAGATCGCTCAGCCGGGTGGCCACGAACTTGTCCAGGCGCTGATTTTTGTCGTCGCGCTCCGGCCGTAGCTCAATCTGCCCCTCGATGAGTCCGTCGTCGATCATCCTCGCCTTCCGTTCCGCGGACTCCGCTGCAGGACCACTTCCCGAACGACCGCCAGACCGCCCCGCTTGTCGTCGTCACTCCCGGATCGTGGGCCAACGAGCCTGCTCCGAGCGGAGGGCTCGTGACCGGTCATGGACCTCCAGGCGACGAGCAGCACCCCAACAGTAATCGCGGAATCCGCGACGTTGAACTTTGGCCACGGCCCGATCGCGATGAAGTCGACGACGTGCCCAAGCCTGACCCGATCGATGATGTTGCCCAGCGCCCCCCCGACCAGGAGACCCATGCCGATCCTGGCGGCGTACGAGCGGGGTTCGACTCGCCGGTAGGAGAAAAGCAGCCCACCCAGCACCAGCAGCGCCAGCACCGATAGGACGGCCCGTCGATCGGCCAGCACGCCGAAGGCGGCTCCCGTGTTCTCGACGTAGTGCATGCCAATCGCGGTTCCTACCACGTCAACACGATGGGAGGTTGCGTGGGGCCCCAACCACTTCACCACCGCCGCTTTCGTCAACTGATCGAGACCGATCACAACAACCGCGACCAGCAGTGGGACCACGCCGCTCCATGAGCGCGGCGGCCGTCCGCGTTGCACTGGACGGACCTAATGGCCGGTGCGGATCGCGTTCTCGCGCTCCAGCGCCGACTGGCACTCAATGCAGTACGGAACGTACGGGAACGCCTCAAGACGCTCCTCGTTGACCGGTTTCCCACATCGCTGACAGGCGCCATACGTGCCCGCATCCATCCGCTCGATCGCGGCGTCGACCTGACTGACGACCTCACGCAGGTCGCCGCTGATCGTGGTGATCCGCTCGGCCTCCATCACATTCGTGCCATCCTCAGCCAGATGATTACCGAGCCCGCCACGCTCGTCTTCCTGATCCATGCCGATGCTTCGCAGATCGGCATCCATCCGCTCAAGCTCGCCCTGGATCTCGGTGCGGCGCTGCTCCAGCTGGCCGCGAAGCTTCTTGATCTTTGTCGCATTCATCGGAAGTCGTCCTGCACCATCATCGCGATCGACGTCAAACGTTCGGGCCCGTGACACAACGGCGGACATTCTCACCGCCGGCTGCTCGACGCGGGCCCACGCGAGCGATGGTAGCACACCTGTTTCACGGGCAGCCCCGGTCGAGCCGCCCTATACTCCGGGCTGCGCTGGCACCGGGCCGCGCGCACGGGGAGCCCTGCCAGCATGTCCGAACGTCGTTTACGCATGGTGATCGCTGGCGGCGGGACGGGCGGGCATGTCCTGCCCGCGCTGGCGGTGATCGAGGAGCTCCGCCGCCGGGATCGTCTCGGCGCCGCGCTCTGGATTGGCAGTCACGCGGGTCTTGAAGGGGAAGCTGCCGCGGGTGCCGGCATTCCGTTCCACGCCATTCGAACCGGGAAGCTGCGGCGCTATATCGCGGCAGAAACCGCGATCGACGCCACGCGCATCCCCCGCGGCATCTGGGAAGCATGGCGAGCTCTCCGGACGTTTCGACCCGATCTAGTCTTCAGCACGGGTGGCTTCGTCAGTGTGCCGACGGTCGTTGCCGCCGCTCGCTCCGTGCCGGTGCTCACCCACGAGCAAACGGCCATCCTCGGTCTGGCGACCAGGATCAACGCCCGCTTCGCCGATCTCCTTGCCGTCTCCTACGAGGCGACCGCGCCCGCCGCGTCGAAGCGGAATCGACGGGTGGTCGTGACTGGCAATCCCGTCCGCGCTTCGCTCGCCAATGGAGATGCCAGTCGGGGTCGCGATCGTTGGGGGTTCACCAGCGATCTGCCGATGATCTACGTCACTGGTGGCGCGCGGGGTGCCAGTCCCCTCAACCAGCGCATCGCGGCGCTGCTCCCGGACCTGCTCCAGCGATGTCAGATTCTCCACCAAACCGGTCCCGGCTCCGCGAACACGGATGCCGCCGACCTTGAGCGCACGCGGGAGACCTGGCCGCAGGAGCTGCGCGACCGGTATCGAATCATGCCGTTCATTGGCGACGAGCTGGCCGATGTCTATGCCGCCGTGGACCTCATCGTGGGTCGTGCAGGCGCGGGCACCGTCGCCGAGCTGGCATTCCTCGGCAAACCGGCGATCCTCGTCCCACTTCCAGGCACCGGGGGGGACGAGCAGACCCACAACGCCCGCCTGCTGGTGGACGCCGGAGCGGCGGTCGTCCTATCCCAACCCGTTGCGACGCCGGAGCGCCTGGGGAAGGAGATCGACAGGCTCCTGGCCGACCCTGACGGTTTGGCAAGCATGGGCAAGCGGGCCCGTGCGGTCGGCCGGCCGGATGCCAGCGCACGCCTTGCCGACGAGTTACTCGCCCTCTCGGGTCTACGAAACAGCTGACGGCACGCCGCCACCCACGGCCGCCTCGATCGCCTCGGCGACAGTCGCCGCCCGGACCACCTCGATGCCACCATCAATCGGCCGCCCACGCCGGCCCAGCACCGCCGGAACGATCACCCGCGTGAAACCGAGCCGCTGGGCCTCCACGAGCCGCCGGTCAAGCTGATTGACCGAACGCAGCTCCCCGGAGAGACCGATCTCACCGACCGCCACGGTTCCTGGATCAACTCGGTCGTCCCGGAAACTCGACGCCACGGCGATGGCGATCGCCAGGTCTGCCGCCGGCTCCGCAACCCGCAATCCACCAACGACATTGGCGAAGATATCCTGTCCACCGAGGGCCAGGCCAACGCGTTTCTGAAGCACGGCGATCAGCAGCTGCAGGCGATTCCCATCGAGACCGTTGGCACTCCGCCGCGGCATCCCGAAGTTGGAGGTTGTCGTCAGCGCCTGGATCTCGACCAGGATCGGTCGCGTCCCTTCGATGGTCACTGCCACGGTCGACCCGGCGGCATTGCCGCTTCGTTCCGCCAGGAATGCCTCCGATGGATTTCGCACCTCGCGAAGTCCCTCGTCGGCCATCTCAAAGACGCCCACCTCGTCGGTCGAGCCAAACCGGTTCTTGACTGCTCGCAGGATGCGGTACTGATGGTAGCGGTCCCCCTCCAGATAGAGCACCGCATCAACCATGTGCTCCAGCACCCGCGGCCCGGCGATGGTGCCTTCCTTCGTCACATGCCCGACCAGCAGCACCGGCACACCCCGCGGCTTGGCCCACTGCATCAGACGCGCGGTGCACTCCCGCACCTGACCGACACTGCCAGCCGCCGAGCTAATCTCTTCGACATAGACGGTTTGGATCGAATCGATAATCAAGAGTCCCGGCCGCTGCTGCTCCGCGGCGTCCAGCACCTCGGCGAGGTTCGTCTCCGACAACACCCACAGGTTCTCGCCGTCGACCCCGAGCCGGTCCGCGCGCAACTTCAGCTGCTGGGCCGATTCTTCCGCCGAGACATAGAGCACCGGACCAGCGGTGTCGGCGAGTGCCGCGGCGGTCTGCAGCACCAACGTCGATTTCCCGATCCCTGGATCGCCGCCGATCAGGACGAGCGAACCGGCGACGAGCCCGCCACCGAGCACCCGGTTCAGCTCCTCGATCGGCACACCGATCCGCTCGGTACGGGTCGCTCCGAGGGCGTTGAGCGGCTGGGCGCGGGCAGCGGCGCGGGGGCGGGGGCCGGCCGTGCCACCCCCTCGCTCCTCGATCGTTTCGACCATTGTGTTCCACCCGCCGCAGCCCGGACAGCGCCCGAGATATGCCGGGCTACTCACGCCGCACTGCTGGCAGATGAAGGCGGTCTTCGGTTTTGCCATGGCGTGATGCTCCTACGATCGCGCGACCGACCGACCCTCAGGTCAGGATACCGGCCTCGCGGTGCGCTGTGCTGAATGCCGGGTGCCGTGTATGACAGCGACACCGGCATGCGCGGACACGGACCACCCGTCCGGGCCTCCCGCCGCCAGGGCGCGGTCTCAGTGGCAGTTCTCGACGTCGCCATCATCACAGGGGGCAACAACAGGGAGACGCAGCGCGGGGATGGCATGAAGCCATCCCCGCGTCGACATCGTCCTGATCGTTGACCTATGAAACGCCGGCAAGCGCCTCGACCTGCTCCAGTTTGAGAAGATCGTCCTCGACGTCAACCCGGACCATCGCTCCAGCCTGATACCGGCTGTTGAGGAGCCCCTCAGCGAGCGGGTCCTCGATCAAGTTCTGAATGATCCGTCGCAGGGGCCGGGCACCGTAGGTGTGATCGTAGCCCCGTTCGGCGATCAAATCCATGGCCGCCGGCGTGATCTCGAGCGTGATCTCCTGCTCCGCGAGCTGCGTTCGCACCCGGGTCAGCTCAAACTCCACGATGGACCGAATCTCTTCGGGAGTCAGGGAGTGGAAGACGAGAATCCCATCGATGCGGTTCAGGAACTCAGGGCGGAACGTCTGCTTCAGCTGCCCCATGACCTTCTCGCTCATCTTGTCATACTCGCGCCGCTGTGCCTTATCTTCATCCTCCTTGATCGTGAAGCCAAGGGTGAGATCCCGGGAAATCTGCTCTGCGCCAACGTTGGAGGTCATGATGATGATCGTGTTGCGGAAGTCGACCTTGCGACCCTTGGCATCGGCAAGGCTCCCATCCTCCATGATCTGGAGCAGCATGTTGAATGCTTCGGGGTGGGCTTTCTCGATCTCGTCGAGCAAGATGACCGAGTACGACTTGCGGCGCACCGCCTCGGTCAGCTGTCCGCCTTCCTCATACCCGACATAGCCTGGAGGCGCACCGACCAACCGGCTCACCGCATGCCGCTCCATGAACTCGGACATGTCAATCTTGATCAGATGGTCTTCCGAGCCGAACATGAACTCGGCCAGCGCCTTGGCCAGCAGCGATTTCCCGACACCGGTCGGACCCAGGAAGATAAAGGAGCCGATCGGCCGCTTCGGATCCTTTAGTCCGGCTCGCGCCCGGCGAACCGCCTTGGCAAGGCTGCTGATCGCTTCTTCCTGACCGATGATCCGGTCATGCAACGCCTGCTCCATATGAAGCAGCCGCTCCGATTCCTCACCGGCGATTCGCACCAGCGGAATGCCGGTCCACATCGAGACGACCTCCGCGATATCCTCTTCAGTGACGTAGATTTCATCGCCCGCATGGGAATCGCGAAGCTCTTGCTCCTGCGTGTCGATCCGGCCGCGCAGCTTGTGCTCTCGATCGCGCAGCTCGGCAGCGAGCTCAAATTCCTGACTATTGACCGCCGCTTCCAGCTCTCGCTGCAGCGACGCCAGACCTGCCAGTGCTTCTTTCAGGCTCGGTGGAGCGGCCGACCGGTACATGCGCACGCGCGACGCCGCCTCGTCGATCAGGTCGATCGCCTTGTCCGGCATGAAGCGGTCAGTCACATACCGCGCCGCAAAGTTCGACGCCGCCTTCAAGGCCTCGTCACTGATCTTCAGCTTGTGATGCTCTTCATAGAGCGACCGCACACCGGTCAGAATCTGGATCGTCTCCTCGACGCTCGGCTCATCGACTTGAACTGGCTGGAAGCGTCGCTCCAGCGCGGCGTCCCGTTCAATGTATTTCCGGTACTCGTCGAGCGTTGTGGCGCCGATCGTCTGGAGCTCGCCGCGCGATAGGGCTGGCTTGAGGATATTCGCGGCATCGACCGCTCCCTCTGCCGCGCCCGCCCCGACGAGCGTGTGCAACTCGTCGATGAAGAGAATGCTTCCGGTCTCCTTGACCTCACCGACGATCTTCTTGAGCCGCTCCTCGAACTCGCCGCGATATTTAGTGCCAGCCACCAGAGCGCCGATATCGAGGGCAACCAGCCGCTTGTTCTGCAGCTGCTCCGGCACATCGCCAGCGACAATGCGTTGCGCCAATCCTTCGACGATCGCGGTCTTGCCAACCCCTGGCTCGCCGATCAAGGCAGGATTATTCTTGGTGCGCCGGGAGAGAATCTGCATCACCCGGTCGATTTCCATCTGGCGCCCGATCAGCGGACCGAGCTTGTTCGTTCGCGCCGCTTCGGTCAGATCGACCCCAAGCGCGTCCATATACGGCGTCTTGGTCTGCTGCTTGCCCTGGTTGTAGGTCGAGCTCTGGCTCACGACCTGCATCACCTGAGCGCGTACCTTCTCCAGATTGACACCAAGGCTCTCCAGCACGCCAGCGGCGATTCCCTCGCCTTCGCGGACTAATCCCAGCAGGAGATGCTCGGTGCCGATGTAGTGGTGATTGAGACGACGCGCCTCGTCGACGGCCAGCTCGATCACTTTCTTCGCTCGTGGGGTAAGACCGATCTCGCCCATGATCATCGTCTCGCCACGACCGATAATGAACTCCACGGCCGATCGGACCTTGGGCAATTGCACGCCCATGTTGCCGAGGACGCGCGCCGCTACGCCGTCGCCCTCACGGACGAGACCCAGCAACAGGTGCTCGGTCCCAATGTAGTTATGGTTGAAGCGTTGGGCTTCTTCCTGGGCAAGTGTGAGCACCTTGCGTGCACGCTCGGTGAACTTGTCGAACTTGTCTGCCATCGTTGGCTCTCCCGCCGCGGTGAGGGCACTGGTCGTCTGACCACCCCCATTGCATGTGACTGTTCTACGATAGTGCTACGAAAAAGGCGAGTCTCTGGACGTGCACCGCGGCAGGACGACCCGATCATCGACTGCGAGCACGTCCCCGATCATCGACTGCGAGCACGTCCCCGATCATCGACTGCGAGCACGTCGTAGAGGCGACATCGGCAGGCGCATTGCTGCGTCTGCCGATCATCAACGGTTCAATTGTCAACGTACCCTCGGTCGCAATGACGCGTCCTCGGCTCATGTTACTTCGCAAGCCCCTCGCCATCGTCGGCGGGAGCGGCGGTCGGCGCTGGCGGGGCATCCTCAGGCGAGTCATCACCGTCGTCGGCAGGCTTGATCGCCTCGACGACCTCTACCACTTTCGATGCGACCGTCTCGGCGACCGACCCGAGCACGCTGGTGATCGTTCCCGTCACCGCGGAAAGCGCGCTCGACTCGTTGGTTGGCTGGTCAGTCGATGTGTCATCGACGCTCTCGCGAGCAGGAGTTTCCTCAGTGACAGATTCGCCATCATCGGCGCTACCCATCACCAGCTCAACGTCCGAGGCCGGCTCGGCCACCATCTCGCCTTCGATGACTGGTAGCGCCGTCGAGTCAGTAGGGACGACCACGTCGGCGGGGCTTTCCGCAGTCACCTCATCGGTTGTAGCGGCTGGAGCTTCAGCGACATCCGCGGAAGCCTGAACCATCGCCTGCTCCGATATGGTGCTCTCGTCGACGGCGGTCGCCGCGTCAGCAACAGCTGTATCGGCCGTCACTGGAACGACTTCCACTTCAGGTGCGTCGACATCGAGGACCGGCGTCTCCACGTCAGAGGCGTCGGCAGATGTTTGCCCTTCATCGAGATCAGCCTGCGCGCCCGCCATCGCGAAGGCCAGGGCCATCGCCGACAGTGGTTCGCCGTCCAGATCCGCCGGCAGCTCCGGTGCGACGCGGGCCTGGTTGGCACGATTGCGCTCCCGGCCACGCGGCTCATTGGCCGGCGCGGCACCGGCGTCAGCCGACTGCTCGGCCGTTGGCGCAGGGGCCGTAGTCGTTTCGACCGGCATCTCTGGCACCGCGGCGGTCGTCATGTCGTCAGAGGGGTCGCTCGCCGCCGGTGATGGCGTCGCGACGGCATCGGCGGTTTCGTCATCGGCCGGCGCTGGAGGTGCAATCGCGCCGATCTCGATCCCTTCCGCCTCAAGTGAGGCACGGATCGTCTGGACGATGCGATCGCGCTCTTCCAGGATGTCCGGGCCAAAGACCGCCATCAGGTCGGTGTCCGGCGTGTCAAGAGCGCGCCGAAGGCTGAGACCCATCCGGCGTCGCTGGGGGTCGATCCGGATGATCCGCAGAATCAAATCCTGCCCCTCGGAGACGACCTGCTTGGGATGGGTGATCCGCTCGTCGGCCAGCTCCGACACGTGGATCAGCCCCTCGATGCCATCTTCGATGCGCGCGAAGGCTCCGAAGTTGGCGAGCTGCGTCACGGTGCCATGCACCAGTTGACCGACCTCATAGGCCGCGGCGACCCGGCTCCAGGGTTCTGCCTGGGTCCGCTTGATCGAGAGGGCAATCTTCTTTTCCTGAGAGTTGATCCCCAGGACGTAAACATCGACTTCTTGCCCGACCTTGAGGACTTCGCTTGGATGGCGCACGCGGCTCCAGGAAAGCTCCGAGAGGTGGACCAGTCCGTCAGCTCCGCCGATATCGACAAAGGCGCCGAAGTCGCAGATCGAGGAGACCCGACCCTTGCGAACCTCGCCCTCCTTCAACTCCTCGATCAGCCGCTCCTTCATCACGTCGCGCCGTTCCTGGATCGCCTGGCGCTCGGAGAGGATGAGACGGTTGCGATGCCGGTTAATCTCGATGACCTTCAGCGGCAGCATCGTGCCGATCAGGCGAGCCATGTCGGCCTGCTTGCTCGCCTCATCGCCACCGCGAATCTCTGAAACCTGTGAGGCCGGGACGAACCCGCGAACACCATCGAGATTGACCAGCAGACCACCCTTGTTGTAGTTGGTGACCTCGGCCTCAATCACGTCGTTCGCTTCGTAGATCTCCTGGAGCCGCCGCCAGCTCTTCTCCTGGCGGGCACGGTCGATACTGACGACCGCATGCCCTTCCTGGTTTTCTGGCTGAACGACAAAGACGAGGACGGTGTCGCCCACGTTCAACGTTTGCCGCTCGTCGTTGTTCAAGCTGGAAAACTCGCGGGACGGTACCACGCCCTCGGACTTCGACCCGATGTCGACGAGGAGTTCCTCCCGGTCAACATGCATGATGATGCCGTCCATGACATCCCCATATTTCAGGGTCTTGTAGTCATGGGTGGGGTCGTTGAGATACTGCTCCATGAGCGATGCCGCATCGAAATCGCCCCCGTCACCGTTGGCGACGGCCCCCGTCAGGACATCCGGCTCAGGCTGAGGTGCCTGCTCAACCACTGCTGATGCCACCGGAATATCGGTGTCCGCGGGTAAAGTTTCCTGGCGATTCTCGCTCACGTCCGTGCCGTCCATACACCTTCCTTAAAAACCGGAGAAACGCGGGACGCCTCCCAGCCACGCGGCACCCCCCTTCGACGGTGCCCGCGCAGTCCGGAAAGCTGTGAGTCATAGTATACCGTCGGCCCATGAGGCACGCAACCGCGCCAGCCCCTATTGGCTGGGCAACACCGTCGTTGACGAGCGCCAGAGCCACCATCTCCGACGTCGTACCATCACCTCACCACCACTGAGATGGCGCCGTCGGAGCGTCAGTCGTCAGGCAGCGAACGTCGACGCGTCGAGCGTTACGGCAGGCAGTGGTCGGCCACAGCCCATCGCTATCGAGGGGCCACTACAGTACGGCCACCAGTGGTTGCCGCGCACCGAGGGAACGAAGCGACGCCCCAAGTGCGGTCAGGGCACCCCGCATTTCCGGCTCGTGGACCCAGCCCATATGACCGATCCGAACGATCTGATCGGCGATAGCGCCCTGCCCCTTCTGCGCTTCCACCTGATGGTCTCGTCGCAACGTTCTGAGCAGGTCGTCTACCTCCACCCCCGCCGGAGGTTGAAACGACGTCAGGGTATTGGACGCATAGACCGGGTCGGCGAATAGCTTCAGTCCGAGGTCCCGGATGCCCGCCCGGGTCAGCTCCCCCATCGCCGCGTGCCGCGCCCATACGGCGTCCACCCCCTCCGCCGTGATCATCTGAAGCGCCGCGTGATAGGCGTAGAGGAGCGTCAGGGGCGGCGTTGTCGGCGTCATGTTCGCCATCGCGCTCTCCCGCGCGGCCGTCAAGTCCCAAAAGAAGCGCGGGAAACGAGCGCTCCGGTGGGCATCCCACGCTCGCGCACCGACGGCGGCGATCAGCAGACCCGGCGGGCACATCCAGGCTTTCTGCGACCCTGACAGGACGAAGTCAAGTCCCCAGGCATCGGTTTCCAGCGGCAGCCCGCCCGCGGAGCTGACGGCATCGACCACCGTCAACGCACCATGATCGCGCGCGACCTGCGCCAGCTCTGGCAGCGGATTCGTCACCCCGGTCGAGGTCTCGTTATGCGTCAAGAAGACCCCCTTCACCGGTGCGCCGCCGTCGAGCGCGCCGGCCAGGGCCTCCGGTGTGACGGCCGAGCCCCATGGCACATCGAGTCGCCGCACGTCCAGACCGAACCGTGCGGCGATCCGCGCGAAGCGATCGCCAAAGTCGCCGCAAACCGTCGCCAGCACCGCATCGCCGGGAGAGAAGAGATTGACGATGGCGACCTCCCAGCCCGCCGAGCCGGAGGCCGGCCAGACGAGAACGTCGCCCTCGGTCCGGTGAATCTCCCGCGCCAGGCAAAGGATCTCCCCAAACAGGGCTTTAAACTCTCCACCGCGATGAGGGATCATCTCGCGCTGCATCGCCTCCAGCACCGCCGGGGGGAGTGGAGTCGGCCCAGGCAACCGGAAGTTCGTGGTCATCGCGTCATCCTCCTCGTCGCCCGCGTTCGGCGGGAGTCTGGTGCCGTGTCAGTAGTTTGCGGAGTATAGGAGGAACGGACATCTGGTGACCGGTCGAATCGCGCGTCCATCGTGCTAGAATCGGCTGCCGACCCGGGATGTCAGCAACGCATCGGCCACAGGTCAGACGTAGCCGTCGAAACGGAACGCCCTGGCGGCCTCCGAGCCACACGGTTCACGTCGGATACAGGCATGGACGTCACGCTTTCACCGCGCTCCCGCTCCATCGTCGCCTGGGTCGCCGTCCTTGCCGGTGGACTGGTGCTGTTCGAAGCGGCCCATGCGCTGAAGCCCTTCGCCTGGGCCATCATTACCGCCTACGTCCTTCACCCCCTGGTCGCCCGCATCCACCGCCGGACCCGGCTGCCGAAGCAACTGGTCGCGGGCTGGCTCTACGTCCTGCTGGCGCTGATCTTCACGATCTTGCTCATCAACCTCACTCCGCCGCTCGTCTCCCAGGTCGACGATCTGCAGCAAGAGCGCATCCCAGACGTCATCAATGAGATCGAAAATTGGCTCGACCGTCGTGAGGACGACAGCTTCGCCGGTGTCGACACCGCGTTCATCGAGGAGCGATTGTCGGCGCTCGGCCAACAGCTCGGTCAGGTACTGAGCACCGAGGCGGTGCCCCTCCTGCTCTCGACCTTTTCCTTTGCCATCGAGCTGTTGATCTATCTGATCTCCTCGTTCTATCTGATCGTCTATGGTGATCGATTCGTTCAGTCGATCCGCGGGCTCCTGAGCCGGCGGTATCATCGCGAATTCGACCGTGTGATTGCGGAGATCAACACGACCCTTGGCGCCTATATCCGCGGGCAATTGGTGCTGGTCGTGATCATGTCGACGGCGTCCTACGTGGTGCTGCGGATCCTCGACGTCGACTACGCGCTGTCGCTCGCCATCGCCACCGGCTTTCTTGAGCTGATTCCATTGATTGGCCCCTGGACCGCCGCTGCCGCGGCCGTCACCATTGCCCTGTTTCAGGAGACGACGCCATTCGGGTGGTCGCATGCCACGTTTGCTCTCGCACTGGGGCTCCTCTATTTCGCCCTTCGCCAGATGGAAGACACGTTTGTGATTCCAGTAGTGATCGGACGGATCGTCCACCTCCATCCGCTCCTGGTCATCTTCGCCCTGGTCGTCGGCACATCGCTCGGAGGCGTCCTCGGCCTGATCCTCGCCGTCCCGATCGCGGCGGTGCTTAAGATATTGGTCGCCTTCTTCTTTGCCAAACTGACCGTGCGGGAGGTTCGTCACGTCGAGGTCGTTGCCTCGCGGCCAGATCTGGAGCGGCTGATGGGCGGGTTTCCCGATCGACTCAACGAGACGGTGGTCCTCCTGATCGAACCAGGCGCCGTCAACTGGACCGATCTGGCCCTGGTTCAGCAGATCGCCGAAGACGCCGCTGACCACGCCATCAGTCTCTCTACCGTCACGTCAGACGGCGTGGCCGGTGCGCTGACGACGGCCGCCGGCATCCCGACAACGACCGTTCCTGCCGGGCTCCCGGTCGCGCTCGATGCGGTGCCGGTCTAACGCTGGACGTTGCGCCACTCGCCGCGGCGAGACGCCTTGCGTCTGTGAAGCGTTTTCAGTGTCATGTTGTCGATTGCTCTGATGCCGGCTCGGCAAGTGAATGAGGTGGCCGATTGGCGACCGTTATCTCTCACTGGACGCGACGAGGAGAACGCTATGACGCAGAAAATCACCCCGTTCCTCTGGTTCGACGATCAGGCCGAAGAGGCAACGAACTTCTATGTGTCGATCTTCAAGAACTCGGAGGTCCTGAGTGTTCGTCGCCTGGGGAACGCTGGACCGGGTACGGAAGGAACCGTCATGGGGACATCCTTCCGGCTCGAAGGGCAGGAGTTCATGGCGCTCAATGGCGGTCCAGCGTTCACGTTCACGGAGGCCATCTCGCTCTTTATCGACTGCGCGTCGCAGGACGAGGTTGACGACGTGTGGGAGAAGCTTTCCGCGGGAGGTGAGACGAGCCGGTGCGGTTGGTTGAAGGACCGGTATGGGCTGTCATGGCAGGTCATTCCGTCGGTCCTTGGTGACATGTTGACAGACCAGGATCCCGAGCGGGCGGGCAGGGTGATGGAAGCCATGATGCAGATGATTAAGATTGACATCGCCGAATTGAAGCGGGCCTACGATGGGGCATAGCGTGCAGACGCGCCCGTGATGAAACGCGGGGAAGCCGGGAGGAACCCCTGCGAGGGCCCGCACTTATCGAGAGGCGACGTCAGGTCCGCCCGACTCAGTCGAACGTCTGGCGCCGTGGTGGGGGCGCAGTGTCAGCAGCTTGAGCGGTACACGATCAGCCGCGGGTGATCCCTTCGCGCCCATGAACGCTCGATTGCCTTCCAACGTTCCGAAGGTGGCGCGGATCGTCGTACAGCACCAGCTCAGGCTCGATCTTCTCGGCCGTTACATGAATCAACCCCACGCCGAAGTGCGGTTGCCAGCGCCTGTCGGTCGCCGACCCCGGATTGAAGAGAATCGTCCTCTCGTGCAGCTCGATCAACGGAATGTGACTGTGCCCATAGACCACACAGTCAACGCGGCCCGCGAATCGACGCTTCGCCTCGGATCGGGCGGTCCGGCCGGTATGCCCGTGGAGCAGGGCAAAGGCGAACCGGCCAACAATGAACTCAACCGTTTCGGGTAAGAGATCCCGGAGCTCGGCGTCGTCGTTGTTTCCAACCACCGCGACGACGGGAGCGACCGCGCCTAGCCCCTGCAGGACGCTGGCCGTTGCCACATCCCCCGCGTGGAGGATCAGGCTCGCCTCAAACCGGGCGAAGAGCTCTGCGATCTCCGGGGAGAGACGGCGGGCTCCCCGGGCATAAACGTGCGTGTCGGCGACGACACCGATTGTCAGCGGCGGCTCAAACGAACGGCGGTCGGTGGTCCGAAAAAGCTCAGCCGATCGGGCCAATCCCGGCCTCGCTCAATGTCCGCCGCACTTCTGCGACATCGCGGTCAGCCAGCGGCTGCAGCGGTGGACGCGGTGCTCCGCCATGCAGCCCGACCGTGTCGAGCGCTGCTTTCAAACCCGGGATACCGAAGCGGGAGGTCACTGCCGCATTTGGCGCGAGCAGCTTGAGCTGCTGCGCTCGCGCCGCATCATGGTCCCCCAGGTCGAAGCAGCGCTCGATCTCCTTACAGGCGGCGGGAGCGACATTGCCGAGCGCGAGAATCCCGCCCGTCGCCCCGAGGCACAGTGCCGGGTAGAGAAAGCTCGCCGACCCCGCCAGCACCGCAAAGTCAGGCGATGCCGTCGCGATCATCTCGCCGACCTTCGGTGCGTTGCCACCTGAATCTTTGATCCCGACGATATTCGGATGAGACGAAAGCTCCGCGACCAGCGCGGTCGGGAGATCGACCCCGGTGTACGCCGCCATGACATAGACGATGATCGGCACCGGTGAGGCATCCGCCACGGCGTGATAGTGCGCCAGATAGGCGGCCTGGTCGTAGCGCGGCTTGTAGTAGTGCGGTGTGACGATCAGCGCGTAGTCGATCCCCATCTCCGCCGCCCGCCGGGTCAGCGCGATGGTTCCCCGCGTCGACTCGACGCCAGTCCCCGCCATCACGACCTTCCGGCTGGCAATCGACGCCGTTCCGGCCTCGATCAGACGAAGCTTCTCCGTCTCGTCCAGGGTGACGTATTCGCCGTTCGATCCCATGATGACCACGCCATCAAGCGCTGATCCGGCGTAGACCTCCATGTTCGCGCGATAGGCGCCGAGGTCCAGCTCGCCGTCGTCTCCAAACGTCGTCGCGACCGGGGCGAAAACCCCGCGCGGGAGCTGTGTTTTGGCCACGATCCGTCCCCTCCGTGAAAGACCTACCGCTCGTCCAGAACCGAGAAGATAATGCCGCTGGCGACGCTCGCCACAATCGCACCCAGCACCGCCCCCCACGCCGTAACCTCCATGCCAGGGGTCAACCATGATGCCAACCCGAAGAGAGCCGCGTTGATCACCAGCGAGAAGAGCCCGAAGGTGAGGCAGGTGAGTGGGAGCGACAGCAACCGAATCACCGGCCGGATGAATCCGTTGAGCAGCCCGAGAATCACCGCAAAACCGAAGACGGCCACCCGATCCGCATAGCGCACCAATCGTTGCTCGGAGAGCGATCCGACGGTCAGGGCGGCGACGGCGTTCGCCAGCACGTAGGCGACCAGCCGCATGATCATGCCCCGGATGCCGCAGGTGTCCCGGCCGCGGTCAGGACGGAGAATCCAGCAAACAGGTGGCGAGCGGTCCGGCCGCTCACGTCGTCGGGTGCTCTGCCGAGAGCGATCGCGTCGAGGGCGTCGGCCATCGCCGGCAGCAGCATCGGGTCCATCGGGCTCTCGTCGTGAGCGGGATAGACGGTCCGAATCGACGGCGCGAGACCGGCGAGCATCCGCATCGTCCCGCGATACACCTCCAGGTCCGAGTGATCGAGCTGGGCATAAAGGGCGCCGGGATAGGCCGCGTCGGTACTGAAGAGGATGCCGTTCTGGCGATCGAGGAGCACGACCCCACCCGGTGAATGACCCGGTGCCGCCAGGACCTCTAGTGTCCGGTCGCCGAGATCGATCGCCTCACCGCCCTGGAGCAACCCGGTCGGGTGTGCTCCCGGAATCACCGCTGAGGAGAGATCGAATGCGGCTGGGAAGGGGCCACGCAGGCGATCCGGTGCCAGAAACCGCCGTAATCGGTCGTTGTCGACGCCCCGCTCCAGATCAGCGGCTTCCGCGCGATGAACGAGAATCTCCGCCTCGCCAGCAAACTGATGAGTCCCGCCGATGTGGTCCCAGTGAGCGTGACTGTTGACGACGGTGAGGGAAAGATCGGTCAGACCTCGCACCAACGAGTGGATGTCGCCGACACCCATCCCGGTGTCGATCAGGACGGACCGCGCCGACCCGGTAATGAGATAGGATTTGACCTCTTCCTCGTGAAGCGGCTCAACGATCGTGATGATGCCAGGCTCGGGACGCCGCACCTCGAACCATCCCTGCACCAATCGCTCCGGGTCCACCACTCCTCCTTCACACCGCCTGACTAACGCGTCATTCCCCGGATCGATTATACGAGGCGATCCCAGGGCAGGCTCCACCGCGGCGGCTCCTATGGTTCACATCGCGTCGACCCCCACCATGTCCCGATATTGAGAGCCCATCTCGCCTGTGCTATCATTCGGGAAGTTATGGTCAAGCCCGGAGACGGCTGCTCCTCAGGGGCGTCGACGCGCCGGGGAATCGCGCTTCGTGCAAGGCACTGCCCATGGACACGCCTGAAGCCGTCGGCTGTCCGGTTGCTCGCACCGCTGACATCATTGGCAACAAGTGGACTCCGCTAATCGTTCGCGACCTTGTCTGGGGTGAACGTCGGTTCAGCGAGCTGGAGCGTTCACTGCGGGGGATCAGTCCCAAGACACTCTCCGAACGGTTGAAACGCCTTGAAGAATCAGGAGTCCTCCGCCGCCGCTGCTTCGCTGAGGTTCCTCCTCGCGTCGAATACTCGCTGACTGACAAGGGGCACGCGCTCCTGCCAGTGATCGAGAGCATGCGGGCGTTCGGTGCCGTCTGGCTCGCCGATGACAGCTGCGGGGATGAGGAGACGGTCGACCTCGACCAAACCGAGATTCGGCACCTCGCCGGCGTCCAGTAGGGCCGGCGTCTCCACGCGCGCCCTTCGGCCCTGGCTACGGCGCCAATACCCCGTCAACATCGTTCCATCGAGCATCTCGGTGGACCGATCACTGATGCCTCCCGGATCGACGATCGCTCCACGGTCGTTGTTGAGCGCCGCCGCCCTACCACGCCGTGGCATGCACACCCGGACCAGGCATCACCAGACTGGCGCGGTATACTGCGCGACCAGACATCCGGCGCACCAGCGAGCGCCACACAACACGACGGAGGCACGACCGGCCATGACGGCCATTGCACCTGCACCCCTGCCGGGAACCGCCCAGCGGCCACCCTCCGGGCGACGGCACCGCGTCTTCTCTGGGATCCAACCATCTGGGAATTTCCACATCGGGAACTACCTGGGCGCGATTCGAAACTGGGTCGCCCAGCAGGCAACCGACGACAGCATCTTCTGCATCGTCGATCTCCATGCTCTCTCGCTGCCAACCAGCTCGGCGGGTCTGCGAGGCAACACGCTGGCCCTGGCGAACGTGTTGCTGGCGGCAGGGATCGACCCCACGCAGTCGATTCTCTTCGTTCAGTCCGATGTGCGGGAACATACTGAGCTTTCCTGGATGCTGAACTCGGTCACTCAGGTGGGCGAGCTGCGGCGGATGATCCAGTTCAAGGAGAAATCTGCCGGTCACGGCGAATCCGTTTCGGCGGCGCTCTTCGACTATCCCGTGCTCCAGGCCGCCGACATCATTCTCTATGACACCGATCTCGTTCCGGTCGGCGAGGACCAGCGGCAGCACATCGAGCTGACGCGGGACATCACCGAACGCTTCAATGCGCGATATGGCCAAACATTCGTGCTCCCGAAGGCGGACATCAAACCGGCCGGAGCCCGGATCATGGGGCTTGACGACCCAACCAAGAAAATGAGTAAGAGCTCGTCTGTCGCCCACAGCTACATCGCGCTCTCCGACGACACGGATACGATTCGACGCAAGTTTCGCCGGGCCGTGACTGACTCTGGCAGCACCGTCACCGCTGGGGCCGATAAACCGGCCCTCACGAACCTGCTGACCATTTATTCCCTGTTCAGCGAGGAGGCGATCCCAGCGATCGCGGCCCGGTATGAAGGCAAAGGGTACGGCGCCTTCAAACAGGACCTGGGTGATGTTGTGGCCGACGCCCTCGCGCCCATTCAACAACGCCTCTCCGAGCTGACCGACGACCCGACCATTGCGCCAGCCGCGCTTGCGGCCGGTGCTGAGCGGGCGCGCTCTATCGCCGCGGCAAAGATGGCCGACGTTCGGGAACGGATGGGGCTCGGGCTTCCACTCCCCCGATAGGAGGATCGATCGGTCGTGGCAGGTGCGCCAACACCGGAACGGTCCACCGGGTGCCCTGGAGGCGACGCTGATACCCAGGGTTGACAACCCCGCGGCATTCCCACCCCCCAGGTCGCGCGGGCGCATTCCTCGGGGATCATGGGTGGTTCTCGCCGTCTCCCTACTGGTCAGGGTCCCGGCGACGCCCGCTGCTACCACGAGCAGCGCTGGTCACGATCCCACGGTAGCCTCCTCCACCGCTCATAGCGTGATGGCGGCACCTCCTTCCCCGGTGCTCAGGTCCTCTTCGAAGGCGTCAGCCATCATGCTTTGGGACTTTCAGTCGACGAGACGGCTGCCAATCACGCCGCTCTATCACGACGGCATCCTCTATCTCGGTGATGACGCCGGGTTTATCTATGCCGTCGATGCCGAGAGCGGGCTCGGCCGCTGGAGCGTCTCGACTGCCGGTCGGATCACCGGAACGCCGACCCTCGTCGACCGCATCCTGTACGCGCCGAACGACGATTTCGTTAGCCTCGATGCGGTCCGCGGCACCCTTCTCCTCCAGGTGCAGAGCGATCGCCGCCAGGTTTCCGGTCTCGCGGTCGTCGATGGCATGGTGATCGCGACCGGGCTGCGAATTCCGACTGGCTTCGTGCAGGCCATGAACCCGGTGACCGCGATCGAGCAATGGCGGGTCGACCTTCCCGCCATTGTCATCGGGCCGCCTCAACTCGCTGGCGATCGTCTCGTGGTCGCCACCAGCGGGGGCGAGCTGCTCGCGATCATGACTGGTACCGGACGGGTCGCCTGGCGAGCATCGTTCCCTGGCGCCATCCACTATGCACCAGCGGTCGGCACGGACACGGTGTTTCTCCTCAGCACCCTAAGAGCCGGCACAGTAGTCACCGCGGTCGATCGCATGACAGGCATCGAACGGTGGCGCGCATCGTTGCCCGGGTCTCCCCAGCTCTCGCCTGTCATCGCCGGCCGGCTCATCGTCGTGGCCACCGGAGACACCATCATCGCGCTCGACGCCCAAACCGGCGCGACCGCCTGGAACCACCACCAGGCAACTTCTGTCAGCACCCTCACGGCCGGTACGATCGGCGAGGTGCTGGTAGGGACTCGCGATGGCTCGGTGGAAGGTCTATCGACCGGCGATGGAACAGAACGATGGCATTGGCGTTCCCGTCACCCATTGCCAGTCACGGGCCTGGTTCGGACCAGGGGCGCCCTCTATGTGGTGACCGGATCACACCTGATCGCGCTCGCGCCACCTGCAGTCTGAGCGAGTCTCACCCTCGATCGCCGCCCGTCCCGTTCCATCGATGAAAGCCGCCCGGGTGCAGAGTGCACCCGGGCGGCTCGTGTTCTCCGGGAGCGCGGCGGTGATCGCTTTCCCGGTCCGCGGATCAGGCCCGGTCAGCAGGCGATGCCCGCATCGTAGATGCCGCCGAAGTCGGTGGTCCAGTACCAGTCGTACCTGGAGGATGCGTTGTAGCCCCGACCAATACCAATGGCGGTAAACGTCGCGCTGAGCATAATCGCATTGTGACTGGGGCTGTTGCGCCACTGGGAAAACACATCGGCGGCGCTCGCCCTTCCGGCGGCGATGTTTTCCCCCTTGTACGTGGAGAACCCGTAGCCGTGGTCAACGATATTTCGTGACCAGGTCACTCCATGCAGCAAATCGTGGCTGAAGTAGTCGTTGTTCGCCATCTGATTGCTATGGTGCTCGGCCGCGGCGCCAAGCTTCCGCGAAAAGCGCAGCGCCGGGAGCCGGTAGTTGGCCCGATAGGCATTGATCAACTGAAGAAACGCTCGCTCCTCGGCATCGGGACAAAAGTTCGCGGCCTTAATCGGATGCTCGATTGGAGACCCATCCGGCGCTCGTGGGGCAGCCATCCCCACGGCGCCAACACTGCCAGCAACGGTAACTGCCAGCAGCACGGCCCCAATCCCACGCAAAGCATGGGACATGCGTTTCGATTCCCTCCCGCCCGGACAACGCCGCGTCAACCATCCCCGGTCGGCGTAAGAAATCCCACGGCACCAGCCCCCATGAGACTCCTCACGCCACCATTTGGCGCGTTCAAAACGTTATCCGGGCCAGGCAAGAGCCTACCATCCAGGTCCTGTACGAACAAGGGCAGACGTACCCTGGACACAAAGTCAAGGATCGATTGGCTACTAAAACGGGATCAATGGTGCTGATGTGGCCGTACCGACTCCTGATCGAACACGATCGATCAGACGGCAGCCGGAGTGGCGATCTTTTCTCGTTTTTCCATGATGTTCGTGGAGTGGCCGGCGTCAAGGCGCGCCTTCGGATCGTAGAACGTGACCGCGTGGTTAACCGCGGTGACTGCCTCCGCCGCACCGGTGGCAATCAATTTGAACTTTGCGGTGTAGCTGGCAATGTCCCCGGCCGCGAAGACCCCCGGGATGTTGGACGCCATTGTCGTCTGATCGACGACGATTTGGTTCCTCTGGAGGTTAAAGCCCCACGTCTTCAGCGGCCCCAGGTCCGCCACGAACCCGATCGCCACAATCAACTCCTGGGCCGGGACGGTCTGCTCATGCCCCTCCGCATCCGTGAACGAGACGGCTTGCAGGTCGCCATCACCTCCGCTATGCAGGCGTGAGATCTCGCACCCCGGGTATCGAAGGTCAACTGACGATGCCTCGAGTTCCTGAACGGTCGCCTCATGAGCGCGAAAACGAGATCGATGGATCAGGGTGACGTGGCGGGCGACCGGCTCCAGGGTCACCGCCCAGTCGACCGCTGAGTCGCCGCCGCCGACGATCACGACATCCTTATCGCGGAAATCCTCGACCCGCTTGGCGAAGTAGTGAACGCCCCGTCCTTCAAGCTCTTTCACGCCCGGGACATCGATCCGCTTCGGTTCGAAGGCGCCAACCCCCGCGCAGACGATGACGCTGCGACTCCACCTCACCCCCTGGCTCGTCCCGAGGCGAATCACGCCATCCTCGAGCCGTTCCAGTTCCAGCACTTCTTCGTTCAACCGGATCGTTGGCTCCCCACGCCTCGCCTGGAGATCGCACTGCTCCACAAAATCCTTCGCCAGAATCCGGGGGAAGCCGATCACATCGTAGATGTACTTCTCCGGATAGATCGCCGTCAGCGCACCGCCGACTTCTTCCAGCGAATCGATCACCTGCGTCCGCGCCCCGCGCAGACCGGCGTAAAATGCGGCGAACTGACCCGTCGGCCCGGCCCCGATGATCGTGATGTCATAGAGATCGCGCTCCGGCGTGGCGCCGTTCGGGGAAAGGTCGCTCATCTGGTCGCTCACGGGGGTCGAACTCCTCCCAGGCGTGCGCTGTTATCGGTCCACGAAGAACCCGGCGCTTTCGATCTGGCGAGCCACGTGGTGCTGGACGCCGCTCCCGCCATTCTAGCATCGGCGGCATGACGTTTCGTTCCGAGTCGACCCCTGCGTTGGGCGCGGAGTACAAGCCCATGATGGCCTCGGGCTCAAACGTGGATGCCAAGGCACCCGTTGCCGCCCCACGGAGCCCACCGTACAATGCGGCTCGGCACATCAGCGCCTGTCACATGTCAGACATCTACGTTGCGGAGGAGTTCATCGTGATGGCTCAGGCCCCGACCGTTCGCGCGCCCCGGAGTCTCGACGCGCTGCTCTCCCATCGTGGCAGAGACCTTCCCAGCCCGCGCGTCGGTGATCCCCGCGACTCGGCCGGCTTGATCTCCTTCTCGTTCGGCTTTCCAGATCTCGCTTCCCTTCCGGTGGAAGAGGTCATCGATGCCACCGCCCGCGCCCTCCGCGACGACGGCGCCTGGGCCCTCCAGTATGGGAAGAGCACCGGCTATCCTGGTCTGGTCGAGCAACTTCGCCGCAAGCTGGAGCGCGACCAGGGCATCACGGCGTCGCCGGAAAACATCCTGATCACCGCCGGAGGGTCGCAGGCGCTTCAGCTCGTCCTCGATCTGCTGGTCGATTGGGGCGATACGGTGATCACCGAAGCGCCGACGTGGTTAGGCGCGGTCTTCGCCTTCAAGAACCTTGGGGTCAACGTCGTGAGTATCCCGGTCGACGACCAGGGTACCGATACCGCCGCCCTGGAGCAGGAGCTGCAGCGGCTTCAGGGAGAAGGAATCGCCCCGAAGTTCATCTACGTCATCTCGAACTTTCAGAATCCGAGCGGCATCTCAACGACGCTGAAGCGGCGTCAACGGCTGGTCGCCCTGGCTCAGGAGTACGGCACCCTGATCCTGGAAGATGACGCCTATCACGACCTCCGCTATAGCGGCGACCCCATCCCACCGGTCTACACGCTCGACGACAGCGGCTCGACGATGTACCTCGGCACTTTCTCGAAGACAATGGGCGCTGGCATGCGGCTCGGCTGGCTCGTGGCCGCGCCCGAGATCATCACCAAGCTATCCGTGCTCAAGATCGACGGCAGCACCAATGTCTTCGGGGCGCACGTCGCGGCTGCCTGGATACCGGAACATCTCGACACCCATGTGGCTCGGCTTCGCGAAACCTACCGTCACCGCCGCGACCTGATGCTTGCCGCCCTCGACCGGCACATGCCGCCGGGAACGGTCTGGACCCGGCCGGACGGCGGCTTCTTTATCTGGGTCACCTTCCCGGCGGGCGTCGACACAAACCGGATGCTGCTTCAGGCGCGTGAGCGCGGGGTGGAGTTTCTGCCCGGAGCGACCTGCTACGCGGACGGCCGTGGCATTGACCAGCTCCGCCTCTCGTTCTCGTTTGCCACCGACGACCAGATCGAGCCTGGGATCAAGATTCTGGGAGAGATTGCCCACGGGGAACTGCTCGAAGATGGGCGCCCATAAGGCCGACCGCGGCGGGCGAACAGCCCGTTCATGGCAAGGTCTGGATATCCGGGCGCAACTCGCCCGGCTGATCCCGGTCCGTTAGCCGGCGGCAGGGGTCGGAGAAGTGCCATCCGGGTCCGTGACCGGATGACCCGGTGGATCGTCGACCGTCCCGTCCCCGTCGATCGGCGTCGGCCCGACACCGTTGAAGTCAGACCCGGGGTCGGGGAGCTCGGTCGAGGCAGGTGGTGACGGCAGCATGTCGGGCGCCGCGGCCGGTGCTGGAGGAACCGCCCCAGGAGTCGGCGTTGGCGCAGGCGGGAGGTCGCCCGGTCGCACGGTGATCACCCAGGTCGCGGTCGTCGCGCCACTGCGGTCCGTCGCGTAGACATAGGCCGTCGTCGCCTTCTGCACCGAGGGCGCCCGCCACAGGAGACTCGCCGGTTCGCCGTCGGTCAGGCTCCCGACCAGCATGGCGTCGCCGGTCGCGTCCGGATCAAAGAGAGTGTTGGGCGATTGGACGGGCCAGCTGCCGGTCGAACTGTCGACCACCAGACGTCCGTGACCGGTCACCGTCAGATAGACCAGTGAACCGCTCACCGCGGAGATCGGACCGCTCAAGGCCGCGGCGACCGGACCGGCATCCTCGGCGCCGAGCACCTGAGTCTGGCCAGTCGCGACGACATGACCGGACTCCGGGTCGACGACCGAGAAGGTCACCAGGAGATTTCCAGCGACCAGCGGGGCCGCCCATTCCACGGCAAACCCACCGGCGTTTGGATAGGTCGACCCGCCAGTCTGCAGGAATGTGCCACCATCGGTCTTCAACAGCACATCAGCCGTGCCATGCAAACCGACAGTCGCCACCTGGCCCGCCTGGATCGTCTTGGGTATCCCGAAGGTGATGCCGGCATCGACCGCGGTGTCGGATGACGCCTGCGACTGGTCAGAGGACGCCGGACCCAGCCGGTCCTCGTCGCCGCCTCCAACTGGTGCATCGATACCGGGCGAGCTGTCCGAGACCGTCCCATCGACGCTCTCCGAATTGGGTGCTCCCGCGCCAATCTCGGCCGAGAGTGAATCATCCGTGCTGTCATCCGCCTGAGCATCTGACTCGGCCGGATCGACTGGCTCTTGTTGGTCACCGGCGGGGACCGTCTCGTCGATCCCGCCGCCGCTCTCGTCTGGCTGCTCGGCTGGGAGTTCGACCGTTGCGGGCGCTGGCTGGCTGAGGACAGTCAGCGAGTTGGCGAGCGAGAGCGTGTCGGTGTCGGTCAGCCCCTGGCTATTGACCGAGTAGACGACATCCCCAGATTGCCAGTAGACGAGGTCGTAGATTGGTGTCAGGTCCTGCCAGGCGGCGAATCCCTGAACGCTGGCGTTCTGCTCGAGCTGGACATTACGGTCATACCAGGAAAAAGCTGGGATCTCGCCCCCGACCGTGCCGGTAACCTCAAGAAACATCGGATCCCCGCCGGAGATCATCCAGTAGAGGCTGTAGGAGTCACCGCTGGTCTGCACGGCCGGCTCGCCGCTGAACGGCGCCGGAACCGAGGAGGGAACAAGCACCGTGAATCCAAGGTCGAGCCGGGCGGCTGTCTCGGCGCTGAGCCAGTCCACTGCCTGAGCAGCGCTGGCGATCCTGGCCGGAGGCGCCGCGGGCGCTGCCACGGCCCGTGCCACCGGGAGCCATATCAGAGCAGCCATGAGCAGGATGGCGGTGAACGCCACACGCGACCCGCGACGTCCGCCACCCGCAGGAGGGGGACCGTCCATTCGTCGAACGTTCACGACCGTTTCAACCTCGCCATGTGCTGAGCCACAGGGAACAGACGACCCAATCTTGATCGGTGCCTCGGAGGCACTGTTCGATTGAGAGGGTACCATCTCTTGAGCCGGGGAGACGACGGTTCGTCTCGGAGGACGCTGGATCAGGTATCGCGGGTTGACCGTATGATCTACGGGGTCTCGACTCGCTCGATCCGAGCGTCGCCGAGACGGATGTAGGGTGCCCCATCGATGCTCGCGCCGGACGTCGTCAGTGAGATCGCGATCCGGTTCGTTCCCGCCCGAAGCACCGACGCCGGAAGCGCGAACGAGATCTCTTTCCAGGGCGCAATCGCGCCCTCGTCGCCCGCCGCACAGATGCAGTCATCGAACGGACTTGGGTCGTCGAAGCCGACGCTGCCATTGACCGCCACGGACATGGTCGCATCGGTGGTGGGGTCATCGTCGTCTAGCCCCGAGACAAAGAAGGTCACCCCCTTTGACGGCACGCGGCTCAACGTGAAACGCAGAGTCGCACTCGGGTAGGCGCTCTCCGTTCCGAACACTCCGACCGATGCCTCGCCAAACCGATCCGATTCCCCGGCCGAGCTCGCTCCCTGCCAATCAGTCGCTGAGAAACTCGCGATCGTACCCGCCCCAAGTGATGACTCCGGGGCGGTTCCCGGCGGCGTTTCTTCGGCCACCGCCACGCTCCCACTGATTGGCTCGATCCGCACCACCGGCTCCGGTGTCGGCTCCGGAGTATCGGTAGGCGGCGGTTCGGGTGTCGCGGTCGGCTCTGGCTCCGGGGTGTTCGTTGGCAGCGGCGGCGGCGTATCAGTCGGAACCGGCGTATCAGTCGGGGCCGGCTCCGAGGTCGCAGCTGGGAGCTCGGTCGGCGCAGCAGTCGATGTCTCGGTGGGTTGGGGAACGGATGTCGATGCGTCCGGGGGTGACGTGGCCGTCGATACGGCGGTGGATGTCGCCAGAATCGCGCCGGAGATCGAGACCGGCGTAGGCTGCCCGTGTTGCGATCCCGCTGCCGGTGGCTCGCCAGGCGCTGAAGCGGTTGCGGACGATGCCATCGCCGCAACCGGCAGCGATGTCGGCTGCTCGTCAGCGCCGCCTGGCAATCCGGTTCGAGACGCGACGATCGCCGCGAGAATCAGGATCGCCGTTGCAAAGACCGCCAGCGGAGCCAGCCACGGCGACCGCCGACGCTGACGCCGGGTCGGCAGGATCGGCGGCGCGGGGATCGCTCGACCAGGGGCGGAAGCGATCCGGACCGCCGTCACGGGTGGCTCATCGAGCACGGCCATCTGGGTGGTTGTGTCGGCTCCCCGGTTGGCCGGTACGGCCGTCGTCGAGGGCTCCCGGTCCGCCATCACCCCGGCCAGCCGCTGAGTCATGTCGTGAGCGCTCGCCGGACGTGCCGCGGGATCCTTCGCCAGCGCCAGCATGACCTCCGCTTCGAGCGCGGCGGGGATACCCGCGTCAGGCACGAGGAGGCTGGGCTGAGGGGGAGGCTGCTGCAGGTGCGCCAGCATCACCGCCATCGGATTGTCCGCGATGAACGGCAGCCGACCGGTCAGCATCTCGAAGAGGACGACGCCAACCGCATACAGGTCGGTGGCGGGGCTCATCACTCCACCCCGCGCTTGCTCCGGCGCCATGTACGACGCGGTGCCGACGGTAGTGCCGTGCGTCGTCAACGCACCGCCGATCGCACCATGAGCGATCCCGAAATCGGTGACGCGCGCCTCACCGTCGCGTCCAAGCAGCACATTCTGCGGTTTGATGTCGCGGTGGATGATGCCAGCCGCGTGGATCGCACCCAGCCCGGCCAGGATCTGGCGGGCGATGCGGACAGCGGCCCGGGTATCAAGGCGACCGGCCGCATCGATCTCCTGCCGCAAGGTGCGGCCGGGGACATACTGCATGGCGATGAAAAAGGTGTCCTGATAGGCGCCAAAATCGTAGACATCAACGACATTCGGGTGAGAGATCGAGGCAGCCACTTGCGCCTCTCGCTCGAACCGGGAGACGAACGCGGCATCGGCGGCATACTGCGGGCGAAGAAGCTTGACCGCGACCAGCCGGCCTAATCGAAGATCGCGGGCCTGATAGGTGATCGAAAAGTTCCCCTCACCCGCCGGCTCGATCAACTCGTAGCGACCGGCCACCGGCTCATGTGGCGGCTGCGGGGCCTGGGCCTGCACGTTCGTCGTCTCTCCCTCCACGGTGCCTCACTCACTTCTCAGAACGCACAACCCATGCCGAATCGGTCGCGCCGGCCACGGACACGATCGACGCGACCCATCATCCCGCGCGAGGAGGCGCTTCCCCTGAACTCATCGGCGGCCCCAGATCAACGCGGTCACCGAAGGATTGATGCCTGGGGTGCCGTGGTGGTCGCTGGGCAGACCGCGATCCGCCTGCGCGATCCGAGCGAGGTAAACCGGGCTAGCCACGAGGAGGGACCGGGCCCGCTCGAGCGCCATGCGTGCGCCGGAATCGTCTCCCTGCTGAATCAGCGCCAGCCCCCGTAGATACCAGCCGACACCGTTCTCCGACCAGCGGTCGCGCGTCAGGTTTATCACCGTGAGCGCCGCGCCGGTGTTTCCGGCGCCGAGCAACGACTGCGCGAGCAGCATGCGCGCATCCCACCGCTCGGGGTCGACAGCCAGCGCCTCCTCCGCTCTTGCCGCGGTCTGTTCCCAGTCGCGGTTCTCCAGCGCGACGATGGCGTCGGTGACGGCCAGCTCGGCCACCGCCGGTGCCCCCGGTCCTGGCATGGGGATGCCATCGATCGCCTGATCGCGCTCGCGGCGGGCGCTTGCAAGGTCGCCACGGATCGCGAGCAGCTGCGCCCTGATCAGCGCGGCGGTCGGGCCGCCGGGCCCGCTTCGCAGCTTCTCCAACTCGGCCAGAGCGTGATCGATATCGGCCGGGTCACCTCGAAACGCCGCCCGTGCCTGGTAAACCCTCGCACGGGCGATGCGGGCGGACCAGCTTTCCGGATCGAGCGCGAGCGCCCGGTTGGCATCGTCCAGTGCCGCTTGATAGGTGGCGGGCACTCCCTGGGCCATCAGCGTCCGCACCATGGACCGGTGAATGAACGCCCCGACCAACCCCGGGTCGCCAGCGATCGCCGCGGCGTCATCGGTCTGCGCGGCATCCATCTCGCCCTGAGCAACCTCGACCCGCGCGCGCTGCATCAGGAGATCGGCACGACCAGGCACCCGGGCCACCGCCCGATCGAGATCGGCCCGAGCGCCATCGAGATCGCCGCTCCGGAAACGGACCTGAGCTCGCGCTGCCAGCGCGTCCGGATCAACCGGCCCCAGCACCACCCCTGTCGCGGCAGCATCGGCCGCCGCTGGAAGGTCGCCCCTATCAAGCGCGCCCCACACCCGCCCGAGAGGCGTGGCAAGTGCCGGTGCCATCGCGGCCGACGACGCTCCAACCACCGGCGATCGCACCGGGTTGGGCGTCGGCGTACCGACGAGGTCATCGTTCACCGACGCGCTACAGGCGACCATGGTCACCACGACCGCGATGACCATCCCCACCCAACACCCAGGAAACAGCCCCTGGCAAATCGTGCCGGGCCGGTGTCCTGGACGAGCCGCCTTTCCCTGTTCATGGGGTCGCATGTATCGGGGAACCACGGCCGCTCCTCAGATCGGCGGGACGCCGTCCCGACGAAGGACCATCTCGGCGAGGCGCCAGGTCCGGCCACGAGCGGCCGGTTGCCGCTCCCCGTGCCCTCTGCGAATCTTAGGGGAAGACGCCGTTCGTGACCCGGCCATACTGAGCAGGATAAGCGCCGTGACTCGGATCCCGATGTTCGCCGGCACTGGCCTCAGCGCGGAGCGTCAGCGTGTGCTTCGCTGGATGTGCGTCTTAATCGCGGCGAATCAGCTCGGTTTTGGCGCGATCGTTCCTGTCCTCCCGCTGTACGCCAAAGATTTCGGCGTCTCCAAAGCCGCCGTCGGCCTGAGCATCGCCATCTACGGACTGGCCCGTTTCCTTGTCAACGTGCCGGCCGGCGAGCTCGCCGAGCGCCGGGGTCGGCGGTGGACGCTTGCCCTCGGTGGCGTCGTCACCGTTGTGGGAAATCTGCTTTGTGCGGTGGCGCCCTCCTACCCCGCCTTCCTGATGGCCCGCTTCGTCGGTGGAGCCGGGGCCGCGATGGTGCTGACCGGCGGTCAGGTCGTCCTCTCCGATATCAGCGAGCCGCACAACCGCGGCCGCGTGATGGCGCTCTATCAGGGCGTCTTTCTCTTTGCGGTCGGGGCCGGTTCCTTTCCTGGTGGACTGCTCGCGACCCATTTCGGTCTGGCGGCACCGTTCCTCGCCAACGCGAGTCTGGCTGGCGTCGTCGCCGCGCTGGCATGGCTCCGCGTGCCGGAGACGCGGCCACCACCTGAGCCAAGGACCGGACCGGTGACCGAACGGCAGTCCATCGGCCACTATGTCCGCCTGATTCGGGCCATCCCCGGATTTGCCCTCATCAGTGGGCTCAGCTTCGCCGTCTTCTTTGCCCGAACAGGGGCGCTGTTCAATGTCGTGCCGCTTCTTGCGAAGGACGATCTCCATCTCAGCCCGGCCGAGATCGGGCTGGGGCTGAGCATGATCAGTCTCGTCGGATTGGTCCTGGCCTATCCATCAGGTGTTCTGGTCGATCGATACGGGCGCAAATCGGTCATCGTTCCGGCGACGTTTCTCACCGCCGCGGCCATGCTGCTCTTCGCCGTCGTCCCCGACCGCGCCTGGTTCCTGATGGCCTGCTTTCTCTGGGCCACCGCCACCGGCGTCAGCGGATCGGCGCCGGCCGCATACGCCGCCGACATGGCGCCCCCTCACCTCGTCGCCCGGACCCTTGGCGCCTACCGAATGATCGCCGACGCCGGCTATGTCGTCGGCCCACTGCTCCTCGGCGCGATTGCCGATCTGGTCTCCCCGAATGCTGCCCTCGTCGCCGTTTCCCTCTTGCTCGTCGTGATGGGTCTGGCCTTTGCTCGTCGCGCGCCCGAGTCGCGGCCAGGGTCCTTCGCACCCGTCAATCCGGAGACCATCCCGGTTCATCGTTAGTCGTCGCCTAACGGGGGTGCCGCTTGCGCCCGTTTCATGGACCCCGCTATAGTGGCGCAGCTTACCGACACGCTGAGTGAGGATCGAAGAAGGGTCAGCGCCCGGCGCCGATAGTCGCTGTCGCGTTCCGGAAGGCGTCCGCACCGCCCGCGTCACCAGTCCTGACGGGTTGGTTCGCTGTTTCACAGGAGGAGCACCCAGGTGAACGATCCGCGCATCGTCCGGCTTACCGACCTCGCCAGCCAGGGCCGGCTCAACCGCCGGCAGCTGGTCGAGACTGGTCTCCGCCTGGGACTGGCGACCCCCGCGATTGCCGCGCTGGTGGCCGCCGCTCCGGTATCGGTCGCCGCCGCGCCCGCGCCATCCCCCTTGCGTCGTCAGGATGCAGCGAGCGGCACATTCACCGTGCTCATCAGCGATGGCACCGACGATATCGATCCTCACTACTCGTACACGACGCTCTCCTCGACCATTGCACTCGCGACGTACGAGATGCTGATCCAGTACAAGGGTGAGAGCACTGACGAGTACGAGTCGATGCTCGCCGAATCGTGGGAAGGAAACGCCGACGGGTCGGAGTACACGTTCAAACTCTTCCCAAACGTCACCTTCCACGATGGCACCGCCTGCGATGCCCAGGCAGTAAAGGACTCCTACACCCGCTGGCTCGAGCTGGACGGGGCGCCGGTGCAGGTGTTGAGCCGGTTCGTCAGCGATCCGGAGCAGATGGAAGTGGTCGATCCAACGACCATCCGCTTCAAGCTTGGTCGGCCGCAGCCGCTCTTTCTGCCGGCGATGGCCTCCCAATACGGTCCCTCCGTCGTCAGCCCAGCGGCGGTTGAGGAGAACAAGACCGACGACGATCCCTATGCCCACGAGTGGGCCAAGGCCAATGCGGTCGGCAGCGGGCCGTACAAGCTGGTCGAGAACTCCCTCTCCGAGCAGATCGTCCTGGAGAAATTCGACGATTATCACCGCGGCTGGGAAGGTAACCACTTCGATAAAGTGGTCTTCCGGGTCGTTCCCGAGAACGCGACCCGGCGTCAACTGCTCGAGCAGGGTGATGCCGATGCCTCTGCCTTCAACCTGACACCTGACGATGTCGAGGCGCTCAAGAAGAATGAAAACGTCGATGTCGCCGAGTACGACTCGACGAACGTCACCTGGACCATCATGAACGCCCCACGCCTCAAGACGAAGGAGGCGCGACAGGGATTTTCCTATGCGTTTCCCTACGATAATGTCGTCGATGGCGCCTATAAGGGGTTGATCAAGCGATCCGGACCAATCCCCGACAACGTCCGCGGGTATGATCCGAAAGTCTTCCTTTACCAGACCGACCTCGAGAAGGCGAAGCAGCTCATCCTTTCGGCCGGCCACAAAGAGGGCGATTCATTCGATTTCATGTTCGACTCCAACAGCGAGATCGAGACGACGATCGCCCAGCTCTTCCAGGCCAACGTTCAGGAGATGGGCTTTGACCTGGAGCTCCGCGGCGTCGACTACTCGACCCTCGAATCAACCATTCTCGGTGATGCGCCGCCCGAGGAGAAGCCGGTCTTCATGAACTGGGGCTGGTGGCCCGACTACAACGATCCCTGGAACCACCTCAACCCGAACTTCCTCAAAGCCGCGATCGGTGGCGGCGGCAGCAACGCCGGCGCCTGGGTCAACGACCGGTTCGAAGCCATCATGGCGGAAGCGGAGCAGTACACCGACGAAGCGGAGCTCGCCACGCTGATGGCCGAAGCCCAGAAGATTCTGACCGAGCTCGATCCGCCCGCCATCTATCAGGGCCAGCTTCGTTGGTATACGATCCTCGGCAAGGACATCACGGGGTTCGTCGCGAACGGCCTCTACCTCGGCGCGTTTCCCTTCTACTCAATGTCCCGGCAATCGTCGTAGCGACCACGTTCGACCGAGCCGGCCCGCGCGCGGCGCGACCGATGCGTCGTGTGCGGTCAATGGACGGGCTCATGAGCGCGAAGGATGACCGATGCTGGTACGCCTGATCGTCCGGCGCCTCCTCTTTCTGGTCCTGGTGCTCTTCGGTCTATCGCTGATCACCTTCAGTCTGTCTCACATCGTCCCTGGCGACCCTGCCCGGCTGATGGCGGGACCACGCGCCAGCAAGAGTACGGTCCAGAAGCTGCGGGAACGCTACGGCCTCGACGACCCGCTCGCCGTGCAGTACGTCGATTATGTAAAAGGTGTCGTGCAGCTCGACTTCGGGACATCCTTCGCCTCGAAGCGACCCGTCAAGCAGGACCTGCAACGGTATCTCCCGGCGACGCTGGAGCTGAGCTTCTATGCGTTTCTCCTATCGACGCTGATCGGCGTCCCCCTCGGCGTCCTCTCCGCGGTCCATCGAGATCGCTGGCCCGACCATATCGCACGGTTTGTCTCGATCTCCGGATTGGCCCTGCCAGTCTTCTGGCTGGCGATCATGGCGCAATTCATCTTCTACGGTCGTCTCGGCTGGCTCCCTGACGGTCAGCGGCTGCCGATCGGTCTCCAGCCCCCGCGCACTATCACCTCGCTCTACACCATCGACTCTCTACTGACCGGGAATTGGGAGGTCCTGCGGGTGGCCGCGACGCACCTCGTGCTTCCGGTCGCTGTCCTGGCCTACGGCTCGCTGGCGGTGATCACGCGGATGGTTCGCGGCGGGATGATGGAGGTGCTCAATCAAGATTACGTGCGAACCGCCCGGGCCAAAGGTATCGGCCAACGAGCGGTGGTTATTCGCCACGCCTTGAAGAATGCGCTGCTGCCGACCGTGACCTCGCTCGGTCTCCAGGTCGGTTTGCTCCTCTCCGGCGCGTTTCTCGTTGAGATCGTCTTCTCCTGGCCAGGGATCGGCCGCTACGCGGTCGACGCCATCCTCCAAATCGACTACAACGCCATCATGGCCACCACCCTCGTCATCGCCCTCATCTTCGTGCTGATGAACCTGGTGGTCGATATCCTCTACCTCTTTCTCGATCCCCGGATCTCCTTCGCATGACGGTTGACTCTTCCCCCGCGAACCGGCCGGCCATAGCGTCCGTCGATGGCGCAAACACGACGACGGCGCTCGGCCGGATGGGCGATCAAACGCAGCGCATGGCGCAGAATCAGACGCGCCGCAACCTTCGCCGCTTTCTGATCGGCAACCGCCTCAATCTGGTCGGACTGATCGTCGTCGGGCTCTTCCTCTTTCTCTCACTCTTCGGCGAAGCGCTGGCCCCCCACGACCCCTACAAACAGGACATCACCCACGCCAAGCTGCGCGCTCCGTCGTTCGATCATCCGCTGGGGACGGACGAGCTCGGCCGCGATGTGCTGAGCCGGGTCATGACCGGCACGCGGGTCAGCCTCCAGGTCGCGGTGGTCGTCCTGAGCTTCGCCGTAACGTTTGGGACAATCGTCGGCGCGGTCTCCGGCTATTTCGGCGGGATCGTCGATGAGATTCTGATGCGGTTCACCGACATGTTTCTCGCCTTCCCGGCGCTGGTGCTGGCCATCGCCATCGCCGCCTCGCTGGGCAAAGATCTTCGCAATACGATGATTGCCATCTCGACCGTCTTCTGGCCATGGTATGCCCGGCTGGTCCGGGGACAGGTGCTGTCGATCCGTGAGCGGGATTTCGTCGCAGCCGGACGCAGCATCGGTCTCTCCGGGCGCCGCCTGCTCTTCCGCCATATCCTCCCGAATGCCTGGTCGGTGGTGATCATTCAGGTCACGCTCGATGTCGGCTACGCCATTCTCACTACCAGCTCGCTCAGCTTTATCGGTCTCGGCGCTCAACCCCCGTCGCCAGAGTGGGGCACCATGATGTCGACCGCCCGTAATTACTTCCGCGACGCGTGGTGGTACACCACTTTCCCCGGGATTGCCCTGACCCTGACCGTCTTTGCCTTCAATGTGCTTGGCGATGGGCTGCAGGATGCTCTCGACCCCCGGTCCAGCAACCGCTAGGCGAACGTCACCACCGCTCTCTGGACCCCAGGGGTCTCGGCCGCTCAGCGACCTGACAACGATGCCCCATCTAGGGGCCGAGCTGCGTCATCGCCTGACAACCGGTCTGCTACCTACTGAACCCAGCCATAGCGCCACCAGCACGGTCAGCGGTCCCCTCCGGCGGGAGCGGTGGCCACCAGCGGCACGCCCGTCGCCACTGCCGGCAGGGTGAAGGAGAAGGTCGCCCCGTGACCGGGGAGGCTCTCAGCCCAGATCGCGCCACCGTGAGCCTGAACGATATGCTTGGCGATGGCCAACCCCAATCCGGTCCCGTCCGACCGCCGGGCCTTGTCCGCCTTGTAGAACCGCTCGAAGAGCCGTGGCAGCTCGTCCACCGCGACGCCGACCCCTGTGTCCTGGACATCGATGCGAACCAGGGGGCCGTCCTGACTGGCGCGGACGGTGATCGCGCCGCCAGCAGGGGTGAATTTGATGGCGTTGTGCACCAGGTTGAGGATGACCTGTTCGATTCTGGTTCGGTCGGCCCGGACCGGGGGAAGTCCCTCGGGTACGTCAAAGCGCAGCCGCAGCCGCCGCTGGCCAAGCTGCGCTGCGAGGCGTTCCACCGCCGGACCCAGCAGATCGACCGGCTCGATCGCTTCGGTTCGGATGGTGACCCGCCCCGATTCGAGTCGAGCAAGATCGAGCAGCTCATCGACAAGGAGCGCCAGGCGATCGACCTCCCCGACGATGCGCCGCAGGAAATCGCCGGAGACATCTGGATCGTCGACCGCTCCTGCCTCAAGCGTCTCGACCAGCGCCTTGATCGACGCAAGCGGCGTCCGCAGCTCGTGGGACACGTTCGCCACAAACTCACGACGCACGAGCTCAAGCCGCCGGATCTCGGTAACGTCACGCAGAACGACCAGCCCCAGAGTCTCGTGCGCGACCGTCAGACGCTGAGCCGCGGTGTCGAGCGCGCGGCGATTCAGGCCATGCTCGACAGTCGCGGTACACGGGGTACCGCCGGTGCGGTCGCGCAGCGCCCGCCGCAGCAGCTCGGCGAGCTCATGATCGCGGCAGACCTGTACCCAGTGTTGACCGGTTGCCGTTGCAGCCGTCGTTTCAAGCATCCTCGCCGCCGCGCCGTTGAGCCGCACGACGGTCCCATCGGCGCTGGTCATGACGACACCATCGCTCAAGTTGGCCAGGGTCGCCTCCAGGCGTGAGCGGGTACGCTCCACCTCCTCGGTCGAGGAGCGGAGCCGAGCGGTCATCAGATTGAAGGCGCGTCCCACCTCGCCGAGCTCTCGCGGCGCTGCTGGCTTGACGGTCACGTCGAGGCGACCGGCGGCGACGGCCCGCGCTTGCCGCCGGAGGTCGTCCAGCGGGCCCGCCACGCGGCGCGCAATCACCATGGCCACCACTGCCACCAACGCCATCGCGAGGAGCGTCGCGATGAGCAAGTCTCGCTGGATGCGACCGACTGCCTGGTCGATATCGGTCAAGGGCAACGCCACCCGCGCCACGGTGCCCGGCGCGCCCGGGATCGCCTGGGCGACATAGAGGTAGTCGGCGTCGAGGGTCGCACTATGACGCGTCGCCCGTCCCCCGCCGGTGGCGGCCGCCGCTACGATTTCCGGCCGCGATCCATGATTTTCCAGCAACCGGGGATCCCCGGACGACTCACCGAGGACCGTGCCGTCGGCGCCAACGATCGTGACGCGGGCATCGAGCAGTGCTCCCAGCCGCTTCGCGATCGGGTCGACGCGCTCGATCGTGGCATTTCCGGGGAGTGCCGGTCCGACGACCTCGCCGATCAGCCGCGCATCTCCCGCCATCTGGCCACCGAGACGGTCGACATACAGCGACCGGGCGGCGTTCATCAGATAGAGACCGAGCGCGGCCATCACCACGACCACGACCACCATCTGGGCGACCGCGAGCCGTCCAGCGAGCGATTGTGGGGCGAGCGGCGTCAGGGATGCCAGCCATCCTCTCCGAGGACCGTCCGCCGCCGGAAACGAGCCGTTAGGCGGCGTCTGGATCTGGGACAAATCGGTAACCATAGCCGCGGACCGTCTCCACGCGTCGCGGCTGACTCGGATCGACCTCGATCTTCTGGCGAAGCCAGCGCACATGAACGTCGACGGTCCGGGTGTCGATTGGATAATCGTAGCCCCAGACTTGACGCAGAAGCGCATCGCGCGACAGAACGATCCCTGGGTGGCGGGCGAGATAAAAGAGGAGATCGAACTCCTTCGGTTTCAGGGTCATCGGTGCCCCGGCCTGGGTGGCGATGCGGCGGGCCTGATCGATCACGATATCGCCAGCGACCACCGCCCGATCCATCGCGCCATCACTGGATCGTCCCAACACCCGCCCCGGGGAGGTCGGCACGGCGTCAGCCGCGCCCCCACTGACCATCCGGGACCGGCGGAGCATCGCCCGGACGCGTGCCAGCAACTCGCGCATCGCGAAAGGCTTGGCAAGGTAATCATCAGCCCCAAGCTCAAGACCAACGACCCGATCGACCTCTTCGCCCTTGGCCGATAGCAGCAGGATTGGCACGGTTGATTCACCACGGATGGTGCGGCAGACCTGCAATCCGTCCATGCCAGGCAACATGACATCGAGCACGATCAGGTCGGGCCGAATCGCGCGAGCGGCGGCAATCGCCCGGTGACCATCCTCGGCAACTTCGACGGCATAGCCCTCGCGCCGCAGCGAATAGCCGACCGCATCCCGCAGGGCGGGCTCGTCATCGACCAGGAGGACGGTCGCGGTTGTCGGCCGACCGGCCATGGCCGTGGGGGTGGTGTCCAGGTCAGCTCTCACGAACACATGCTCCGCGCTCCCTGGCCACCACGCTGCCGGACTCGACCCCGCACACCAGTGAGCGCGACCGGAATTGCTAGTATAGCGAGGCGCGGCGCATTGCCGATGACGTGATCTTAAAAGAAACGGATCGAGGGCCGTGGGGGGAACTATGACAGCGATGGCTCAACGCCGGGCGGCGCGTCTTGCCGGCGCGATCGCCGGTCTGCTCGCCCTCATCGCCATCTATGCCGTCGCTCTCGAACCGCGCCGGCTCCAGACCGTCCGCTATCGCCTCGGTGTCTCAAACCTGCCATCGGCGTTCCAGGGAACGGTCATCGTTCACCTGACCGACTTTCATGTCGGGATGCGCGGCACCCGGCGCTCGACCCTTCAACATGCCATCAAGGCCACTCATGCCGCCCGGCCCGACCTGATCGCGCTCACGGGTGACTACGTCGACGAGGGTATCTGGGAGCGGTCGGCGTCCATCATCGGCGAGCTGACCGCCATCGCGCCGACGATCGGTGTGCTCGGGAACCACGATCGAGAATCATCGGCCAGCGAGACCAGCAAGGTCGTTGACCGCCTCCGCAGTCTTGGGGTGCAGCTGCTGGCGAACGATCATGTCGCCGTGGCCGTCCGGGGCGGAGCCGCTCATCTGGTGATCGTCGCCGTCGATGATCCGGTCACCGAGCACGCGAACCTAACGGCCGCTCTGCGCGGTCTGCCATCGACCGCCGATCCTGACCAGCCAGCCCTTCTGCTGACGCATGCGCCCGACATCATCGATCGCGCTCCCGCGAATCGCTTCGTTCTGACCCTGGCGGGGCATACGCACGGCGCTCAAGTCCGTCTCTCCCCGTTCCACCGCCGGACCCCACTCGATCTGCCGATGGTCGCGGGCGGCCTCGATTCGGCCTATGCGCGCGGGGCGCATGTGGTCAACGGGAATCCACTTTTTGTCAACCACGGCCTGGGGGTGTCCAGCCTTCCCGTCCGTTTCCTCGCTCCACCCCAGATCGCCATCTTTACACTCGAGCGAGGCATCGACGAATCGTGTGATGCGGACGATCCTGGCCGCTTTCTCTCGCTCAAAGCCACACGACGGTGACCTTGATCGCGCCAGATGATAACGCCCCTGCGGGCTGGCAGCCACTGACTGTCCCCGCGTACCGACCATCCTTAAAAAGAGCACCCCTCGCTCGGAGGGGTGCTCTCTCTTGCGTTTTTCCTACCGAATTTTGTCGGGCAAACGCCCTACTTGAACATCTTCTTCATCGCCATGGCGGCAATACCACCGAGCGCCGCCTTCGCGAGCGGGTTGCTCATCATATCGCCCATGCCGCCACCGTCGCCGCCGCTATGACCGCCGCGGGACGCACTCAGCAAGTCGCCACCGCCGCCGCCGCTGCTGCCACCAAGACCGAACAGTGACGCCAGTCCGCCTCCACCGCTGCTCTGCTCACGGAAGCGAGACGCCGTCTTCGCGAGATCACGCGGATCATCGCTCACGTTCGTGGCCGCTCCACGCTGCTGCATCATCTGCCCGAACTGCTTGCGGTCGGTTGGGGACATCTTCTGAAACGACTGGGCGGCCGCCTCTTCGTAGTCCTGCGGGGAAATGTTCTTGGTCACATTCTGGTAATTGTGCACCGCTTCGTCCATCGAGTAGCCTTCAAACGGCGAACCGGTGTCATATCGATTGACGAAGTCCTGTGCGCGGCCTTTACGACGATCGTCATCGTCGTCCTTCTGCCCACCGAAGAGCCCGCCTAAAAGTTGATCGACCATAACCTGGTACCTCCTCCATCATTCAGGCGACGACTCGCCGTCGTCCCCACTCTCGATCAAGGCAGGAATCGTGCCAACCTGGAATAGCGATGGCGATTGGAAGCCGGGGAACGACGCCGCAGGCTGCTATCGCGCCGCCCCGTCCTGGCCATGAACCAGGTCCACCACACGGCGAAGGGTGTCCGGGTTCGTTTCCGGCAGGATGCCATGCCCCAGGTTGAAGATGTGGCCAGGTCGACCGCCGGCCTGATCGAGAATGTCGCGGGACGCGGCGGCCACCACATCAAATGGGGCCAAGAGCAGCGTTGGGTCGAGATTGCCCTGGATCCCCTGCGTGGGACCGAGGTGCGCCCACGCCTCATCGAGCGGGAGGCGCCAGTCGACGCTGACCAGATCGCTGCCGCTGGCGGCGATCGCGTCAATCAGCGCGACCGTCCCGGTGCTGAAGTGAATGGTCGGCGCCAGCCCCTGGAGGGCGGCGAAAATCCGGGTCGTGTACGGCAGCACATGGGTCTCGTACGTCACCCGATCAAGCAGACCCAGCCACGAGTCGAAGAGCTGAACCGCGTCGGCCCCCGCCGCGATCTGACCGCGCAGGTAGCGAATGACGACCTCGGTCAACGTCTCCATCAGACGATGCCAGAGTTCTGGCGCACCGTAGAGCATTGTTTTCGTCTTTGGGTATTCCCGCGACGACCGTCCCTCGATCAGGTAGCAGGCAAGCGTGAATGGCGCCCCGGAGAACCCCAGCAAGGCGGCCCGCTCGCCCAGCTCACGCTTGAGCAGGCGGAGCGCGTCGAGGACATACGGCGTCCCCTCGTCGGCGTCGACGACGCGAAGCCGTGCGACATCCGCCTCCGTTCGGACCGGATCGGCAATGACGGGGCCGACCCCCGGGCGGATCTCAAAAGGAACCCCCATCCCCTCAAGTGGCAACATGATGTCGGCGAAGAGCACCGCTCCATCGACCCCAAGTCGATCGACCGGCATGAGCGTCGCCCTGGCGGCGAGCTCCGGCGTCTTCGCGACCGTGAGAAAGTCATAGCGTTCCCGGAGTGCGCGATAGTCGGGTAGGCTCCGTCCCGCCTGCCGCATAAACCAGACCGGGGTGGTGTCGACCGCCTCGCGACGCGCCGCCGCCAGCAACCGCTGGCGCCCGCTCATTGGGGGCGCTTCGGCGGTTGTCTCCCCCGCGGCCGTCGCTGCCGCCGGCTTCATCTCCGGTCCTCTGGCGACCACTCACTCTGGCTAGACACCGGCGGTCACCCGGCTCGCCGCCAGCGCGCGCAGCATCCCCTCGGCGGTTGTTTTCGCGCATGTGAAGATCGGGACATCGGTCAAGGTATAGGCGCTCGACATGGAGCTTCGCAGTTCCTGGACGAGATCAAGAAAGTCGCCCGGCTCGTCAGTCTCGAAGGCGAGCACAAACTCCTGATCGTCAAGACCGAACGAATAGGTCGTATTGAGTTTGACCGACGAATAGGTGTGGCCAACGGCGATATGCTGGTTCATCGCCTCCTGACGTTCGTCCTTGGTCAGGCTGTACCACTCGCGAATCTTCGTCAAGGGATAGACGAAGAGATAGCGATGCTCCCCGGGCGCCAGGGTGAGCCGCGTGAAGCGATCCTGACCGGGTCCCGAATAGTTCTCGACGTACGCCGAATGCTTGGTCATCGAGAGGTACGAGAAAGGAGTGGTCAGCCACCCGGCGAGGGTGGTCCCCATCATCTCGCTCGCCATCTGCTGCACCTCGTCGAGCTCGTAGCTGACTTGCCAGACCATGAAATCGACATCGCCGCGGGTGCCAACGGTCGAGTAGCAACGAATCAGGTTGCGCCCCGACCAGCCTTCGACCACCGCTTGAAACTCGGCGATCTGACGCTCTCGAACGTCGTCGTCGAGCCGCCGCCACTCCGCTGCCACCTTGAAAAAGGTAAATTTCACGAACTGCCGGCGTCCCGGCTGCATCGCCATTCCCTGGTCCATGACCCCTCCTTGTCGATCCGTACGGTGCCCGTGTAACGACGTTAGCGAAGCGAGAAATCGCGCCGGGCGTCGGCGGAGCTTTCGGACAGCCAACGGGCTGCTTCTTTCGCGTGGTACGTCATGATCCGCCCCGCACCCGCGCGTTTGATCGCGGTCAGTGTTTCCAGCGTCACCCGCCGCTCATCGATCCATCCAAGACGTCCCGCCGCCTTGACCATCGCGTACTCGCCGGAGACGTTGTAGGCGATCAACGGAACGTTGAACGCGTCGCGCGCCGCGCGGATCACATCGAGATAGGCAAGGGCCGGCTTGATGATAATCAGGTCCGCCCCCTCGTCGAGATCGGCGGCGATCTCCTCAAGCGCCTCCCGGCCGTTCGCCGGGTCCATCTGATGCGAGCGCCGATCACCAAACGCTGGCATGCTGGCGGCTGCCTCCCGGAATGGTCCGTAGAACGCTGAGGCGTATTTGGCGGCATAGGACATGATCACGACCTGGTCATGGCCCCGTGCATCGAGCCCCGCGCGAATCGCTGCCACCCGCCCATCCATCATGTCCGACGGCGCGACGATGTCGGCACCCGCCTCGGCATGGCTCAGGGCGATCCGGGCCAGCAACTGAATGGTCGCGTCGTTGTCCACCTCGTGGCCGTTGAGGAGACCACAGTGTCCGTGGTCGGTGTATTCGCAGGCGCAGACATCGGTGATGACGAGCATGCCGGGCGCGAGCCGTTTGATCAGGCGCACCGCCTCCTGAATGACGCCGTTCGGATCGTACGCCGAGGTCGCCAGGGGATCTTTGCTTGGGGGGATGCCAAACAGGAGGACCGCCTCGATGCCGAGATCGATCAACTCCTCCAGCTCTGCCGGAAGCCGATCGACCGAGAGTTGATATTGATCGGGCATCGATCCGATCTCGCGCCGCACGCCCGCGCCGTGAGTCACGAAGAGCGGATAGATGAAGTCATTCGCGCTGAGCGTCGTCTCCCGCACGAGCCGGCGGATCGCCTCCGTCCGACGCAGGCGTCGCATCCGGCGGAAGGGAGGCAGCACGCCGGCCACCTCGCGGTCCGGGTCGCCCATCATCGCGTCATGCCCCCTCTTCCCCCAATGGCCACCGGCGCGCCGGCCGACTGGATCTCTGGTGGTGGCATTCGCCCATGGTCCATGGATGGCGCCTCGTCGCGGGCGCGAGATACCGCAATGACCGCGCGGACCAGACCATCAACTGTCGCGTCGTCCGCAATCACATCGACCGGCAGACCAAGCTCGCGAACGGCTCGGGCCGTGACCGCCCCGACGCAGACGACCCGCGCCTTCTCAAGGTGTGATGAATCACCCAGCATCCGCACGAGGTTGCGGACACTCGAGGGCGAGGCGAAGGTGACGATGTCGATCTCACCCGAGCGAAGGCGACCCAACATCGCCGCATCGGCGGTCAAGACGGGTACCGTCCGATAGGCGGGCACCGCATCCACGTGGGCCCCCCCCTGTTCCATGCGACTGGCAATGGTCTCGCGCGCCAGATCACCATGGGGATACAGCAGCCGGCAGCCAGCGCCGCACCATGGCACGAGCGCGTCGGCCAGCGCCGAGGCGTCCGGACGACCTGGCAGGAGATCGACGTCGATCCCGAATGACTGGAGCCGTTTCGCGGTCGCGGCCCCAACGGCCGCGACACGGGCCCCACCGAGCGTCTCGCGCGCAAATGTCCCGCCGTTCGCTCCGACCATCTGCTCGACGGCATTCGCGCTGGTCAAGACCACCCAGTGGTAGCGACCGGCCGCCATCTCCTGAACCGCTTTGCGGAGTGGCCCAGGGTCGACCGGCGGCACGATCTCAATCGTTGGCAGGGCGACCGGCTCGCCACCGACCCCGCGGAGCGCCTCAAGCAGCGGCTCCGCCTGGTGCGCCGCGCGCGTTACGAGCACCGACCGTCCCCGGAGGGGACGACGATCCTCAGCGTGGCCCTGATCGTCGTCAGCATGCCCGGGTGCGATCAGCGGCCCGGTGCGATAGCCAAAGGTCATGCCGCCGGTCGCGCGGACTCTGGCGAGTAGGCGGACCGCGAGCTCGGCGGCCGCTTCTTCTCCGGGCATATCGACTCGCTCATCGGCCCACTCGACACGATCACCATCCTCGCCGGCGAGCATCGCGCGCAATCGCCACCCGGTGCCATCCTCCACGGCGTGGGCTCCAACCGGGGTCGTACAACCGGCTCCGATCGCGGCGAGAAAAGCGCGCTCGATGCGGATCGCGGCGCTCACCCGCGCATCGTCGATCCTGGCGAGGGCAGCGTCGACCTGCCGATCATCGCACCGCCCCTCGACGGCAAGTGCCCCCTGCCCTGGGGAGGGGATAAACCGGTTCAGCGGAAGGAACTCGGTGATGCGGTCCGCCCACCCCATGCGCAGGACGCCGGCCGCGGCGATCACGATCGCATCAAGGTTTTCGGCGGGGTCAAGCGCCTTTCGCAACCGGGTATCGATGTTGCCCCGCAACTCGACGATCCGGGCGTCAGGACGTGCCAGCTGCACCTGAACGGCCCGCCGGCGGGAGGAGGTGCCAACTCGTGGCGAGGCCGGCAACCCGGCAAGCCCGACGCCATGACGTGAGACAAGAACATCCCGCGGGTCCTCGCGCACGGGGAACGCGCGGAGCACCAATCCATCCGGCTCGATCGACGGCAGGTCCTTGGCTGAATGAACGGCGGCGTCGATCTCGTGGCGCGCCAGTGCCTCCTGAAGCGCCGAGGTGAACACCCCCTGACCACCAATGACGGTCAACGGCGACGTTTTATCGACATCGCCCTCTGTGCGAATGACCTCGGGGATCCACTCAGCACCGGCCGTGGTGGTCGCGAGGCGGTGGAGAACGATCGCCGTCTGCGCCAGCGCGAGGGCGCTTCCCCGGGTCCCCAGGCGAAACCGTCGTCCCCGATCAGCCGGTCCCTCTGGCGGAATCTTCGTCACCCCCGGCACCACCCATTCCGACCGATGGCGGCGGTCGCGACTCGCCCGTGCGCGACCGCGATCGCCCCGTGATAGGAGTTCGCCGCCGGCTGGCAGGGATGCTGGATCGGCGCCGTCGGCGTCACGCGATCGAACCTTCACAAAACTGGCAAATCTATGCAAACCTGTCCCTTCCTGTGATTCTAGTAATCGGTCAGCGCCGGTGTCAAGGAAAAGGACGGCCAAAAGCGGCAGCGATACACGGAGCCGTCATCGCAACGGCATGATGGCGGCATGAGAATCGGCGATGTTTAACCGAGTGGTGTAGCAAAAACCGCTCGACCGGCCATGATCCCCGAGCGCACAGAAAGACTCTGCGTCCGGGGATCGGCGCGACGGAATACTCCAGGAGTGGTGTGAACGGACGTCCCTGCTGGATGCTCAGACCCGTCCCTTCAAACCAGCGCGAACCCCCTTCGTCGATAGTGACGCTCCTGCCATTCGCGGGCTGCGATGGGAGATTGACGACCGTGAATCGCCTCTCTATGTTGGCCAAAACGCTGCCACCTCAGCCCTCAGCGGCTTGCCGATGGGCCGCCAGGATCCGGAATGATGGGCGCGGCGGCTGTTCTGACTATCCTGAAGGCGAAGACGATAGTCCACGGAGTGATGAACGGAGCAAACGCTGGCGTTGTGGCTGCCACCAGGACGGTCCCATTCGCCTCCGAGGCGCCGCCGCTGACCGCCGCCTCGAGGTCGCTGTGCCGGAGTTTGGCGCCATCCGCGAACGCGTAGGCGTGCAGGATGCCATTGAGCACGGCATGGAAAACGACGTTGCACGGAATGGCCGCGGGCGACGCTGGCGCGGGATGAACCATCATCAGCGTGTCTGATCTTGAAGGACGGGGCGCGTGCATCCATGAAGAGCTCGGGTGACCCCCCTGGGACTCGAACCCAGAACCAACGGATTAAAAGTCCGCTGCTCTGCCATTGAGCTAGAGGGTCGGGGCCGCAGCACGACGTGACGCGCGGCCGGCGCCATCGTACCCTCTCCAGCAATCGCGCGCCAACCGTTGCCGGTAGCGGACTGGCCCTCGCTGACCGCCTGCCTCTGACAGACCATCTGCCCTAACCGCTGACCCCATGTGCGATGCCACCAGCGAGGAGATCCGATGCCCCGACTCCAACGGTTGCCCAGTGGTTTCGTCGCCGCAACGGGCGTGGTCGTCGTCGGTCGCCGTCGCCGCTCGTTGAGTCGGGGTGGCGCCATCGCGGCTCTCCCCGTCGGCGCCGCCGTCGTCGCCGCGGGAGGGTGGTGGTGGGGCGCCTTGCTCGTCGCCTTCTTCACCTCCTCAAGCTGGCTCTCGCGCCACCGTCATTACGACGCTGGTGCCCAGACACAACAACGTCGTGGAAGCGAGCGCGACTGGGTCCAGGTCCTGGCCAATGGCGCGGTGGCGACGGCGGTTGCCATGGCCTCCCAGGTGCTTCCATCACCAGTCCGACGTTATTGCTACCCCGCCTTTGGTGGCGTCATCGCGGCGGTCACCGCCGATACCTGGGCCACCGAGATCGGCGCTGGGAGCCGCCTGCCGCGGCGCATGATCACGACAGGTCATCTCGTACCGGCGGGTACCTCGGGTGGCGTCACGACTCGCGGCACGGTCGGAGACATCGCGGGGGCAACCGCGATCGCGGTGCTCGCGGCAACTGGGTCCCGGTGCCGGTGGGCGCCGGGGCGCCCATCCCGGCTACTTCTATCAATCACAGTGGCCGGTGTGACCGGTTCATTAGGAGACAGTCTTCTCGGTGCGACGCTTCAGGCGTCCTACACCTGCTCGGATTGTGGTTCGATGACCGATCACGCGGTCTGCCAGTGTGGACAGAACGCGAGCCTGACGCGGGGGTATCCGGCCATAACCAACGACATCGTCAACCTCGCGGCGTCGAGCACCGGGGCCTTCGTGGCCGCGTCATTGTCCCGAGCATTGGGGGGATATGACCCAGTCCAGGGCGAAAGCCTCCGATCGTACCAACGCTGCTCGCTCCGTCGGTTGAGGAAGACCGGGGACGCGGATGACGGCCTTGCTGATCGTTCCGGTCGATCGTCACCGTCGGCGGGAACGGGAGGTTGACCATCGGTTCGACCGGCCTACCGGAGGATGGTCATATCGCGGCAAGGATCTGGGCCGCTTCCGGCATGGCGATAACGTTCTTGTCATCGTCGACGCTTCGCCGGACGCCATCGCGGGACACGACGGTGCCCCAACCTCTCGGCTGGGGCACCGTCATCGTGGTTCCTGCGGCTACCCTGGATCGTTGGACGAATCAGGGCGGCAGGTCCAGGACCTAGGCGACGCGCCGCCGCCGGTCGAGTCCAACCCCCGCGAGGGCAACCAGACTCAGCAGGACAAGCGCCCCACTCCAGTCGCGGCTGTCCCGAACAGCCCCGCTGCCGGTATTCGGCAGCGCTGACACGGCCGCCGAGCCCTTGGCCGCCGTGTAACTTACGGAGGCAACCGGTCCACTATGAGTGCTCGTGCCGTCGGAGCAACCGCAGTCGCTCTGGCAGCCGCTATCGCAGCCGCTGTCACAACCACTGTCGCAATCATTGCCGCCATTGCCGGCGTCGCCGCCGTCAACGGACGGACAATTGACCGCACCGCCGCCACAGGTGTCGCCAACGGTGATGGTGTTGCCGGCGTTTCCACCGGTCACGATGTCGCCGATTTCCACATCGCCGCCAATGGCATTCGCGGTCGCGGTTCCGGCATTGCCGGCGAGCGCCGTTGCGCCCGCGGTGCCGTCGCCAGTTCCGTCCGTGCCAGCACCCGCGCCGAGATCGAGGGTGAGAAGGGCGTCGAGGATGTCGGTGATGTCAACGCCCGCCGCGACGAGGGTATCCACCACATCGCCCACGGTCGGCGCAACGACGGTTCCTCCTAGCAGACCATCGAGGAGACCGGTATCAACACCGAGGGTTGTCAGAAGCCCGTCCAGCAGGGCGGGATCGATGACCGTATCAGTGGTGATGCCGGCAGCCGCGCCGCCAGCAATGGAAGAGACGACCGTGGCGATGTTGTCATCGCCACCGACCGCGGTCGCGATCGCCGTCCCACCATCGCCAGTTACTCGGCCATCGGTGGAGAAGTTGACGTCGCCCCCGAAGATGCTGACCGATGCATCGCCCGTGGTTCCGCCGATCGTGTCGCCGAGCGTGATCAGATTACCGCTATTGTCGCCGGTGAACACGTCGCCGACATCGACGCTGTTCGAGCCGCCGCTGGCATCGGCGAAGGCTGTTCCGCCCGTGCCCGCGATCGCCGTCCCATCAAAAGCGACATCAAGGGTCGATGCCGCTCCCGCGAAGGCGCCGCCGAGGCCCAGGTCCAGGATGGCGTTGAGCGCATCCACCGGATCAACCCCGCTGGCGATGAGCGTGTCGAGCACGTCACCGACGGTCGCCGTCGTTGTCGTGGTCCCGAGAAGGGGATCGAGCACCGTTGTGTCCAGCCCTAACGTTGTCGCCAGGGTGTCCAGCAGATCGGCCGGGATCGGTGTGTCGAGCGTCAGACCGGTCGTGGTGCCACCGGCCGCTGTTCCGCCCGTCGCGTCAAAGATGACCGACGCGAGGTTACGGTCTCCGCCGCTGGCGTCAGCGACGGCGGTTCCACCGTCAGCGGAGATCGCAAGATTCGTCAGGAAGGAGACGTCTCCACCGTCGATCTCGACGGTGGCATCGCCGCCATCGCCGCCAACCGTGTCGCCGATCAGGATAGCGTTGCCGGCGTTGCCGCCGGTATCGATGTCCCCAACCGAGACGCTCCCGCCGATGGCGTACGCCACCGCCAGACCACCATCGCCCGCGATCGCGGTGCCGTCGATCGTTCCGCTCACGTTGCCACCAGGCGTGGCCGTGCCGGTCGCGGAATCGCCAACGCCGAGATCGAGAAGAGTGGCGAGCACGTCATTGACATCGGCACCCGCCGCGACGAGGGTATCGAGGATATCACCCACGGTCGGCTCGACCGCGGTTCCGCCGAGGAGCCCATCGAGCAATCCGGCGTCAAGACCGAGGGTCGCCAGAAGCTGATCGAGCAGGGCAGGATCAACCAGCGTGTCAGATGTCAGGCCACCGGTCGGGTCGACGCCGGTGGCGGCTCCACCGATCACCGAGGCATACACCGAGGCCAGGTTGTCATCTCCGCCATCGGCATACGCCGTGGCGAAGCCACCATCGGCGGAGATGGCGATAATCGACGTGGCAGAGATATCGCCGCCAAAGACGCGAACGAGCGCATCCCCGTCGGCTCCGCCGATCGTGTCGCCCACGCTGATCAGGTTGCCCGAATTGCCACCCGTGGTGATGTCCCCCACCAGCACGGTATGCGTGCCACCGCTGGCATCGGCGACGGCAGTGCCGCCATTACCCGCGGAAGCGGTGCCGGCGATGGTGGCCGAGACGGTTCCACCTGACGGGTCGCCAGTCGTCCCACCGACGCCGAGGTCAACCAACGCATCCAGGACATCCGAGGGGAGGGCACCGGCCGTCACCAGGGTGTCAAGGAGGTCGGCAACCGTCACCGTGGTGGCAGTGCCACCAAGGACGCCGTCCAGAAGTCCGGCATCCAACCCAAGCGTTGCGAGAAGATTGTCGAGGAGATCGGTGTCAACGAGTGTATCGGGATTGATGCCGGTCGCTCCGGTCGTCCCGTCAATCGCTGTCCCATCGGTCGTCGACCCGATGACCGACGCGACATTATTGTCACCACCCCGTGCGCTGGCGACCGCGGTACCGCCATTCGCCGTGATGGAGATGCCGGTATTGATGACGATGTCACCAGCGTCGATCTCGACCGTTGCACTCCCACCCTCGCCGCCGATCGTGTCGGCCACCAGGATATCGTTGCCCGTATTTCCACCCGTATCGATCACACCGGGCACGAAGACTTCCTCGCCCGTGTCCGGGTCGAGCTGAACCTCGCCTTCGAGGATCGCGCCGCCGGTCGCCGAGGCCGACGCATCGCCTCCGTTGCCAGCAGCGGCCTCTCCCTCGGCGTTATCGACTATGGCCGTGCTGGGAGCGCCCGCGCCAGCATCCGCCGTCGCCTCGCCGCCGTCGCCCCCGATCACGAACGTGTTCGTCACATCGATCGAACCGCCATCGATCGTTACCGTGCCGTCGTTCGTTGCGTCTTCTTCCTGAGCCCGCGCCAATGGCGCCGTGCCCAGAAGCCCGGCGGCGACCGCAAGCACCGTCAGCAGTCGCCAGTACGTTTCGATGAGTGGGCGTCGCATAGTGGACACCCCTCCCTTTCTGAGTCCCGAGACTCTGTAACACTGTCCCAACCCTAGACACCCAGTTCCACGCGACGTGGTTTTGGTCGCTGCCCCCTCCTCGTATGCGCCGCGGTAGGACCCCCCAGTAGCCCCACAGGGTTTTGTCCAGCCCGGAAACCAGCCGTGAAGCCCCAGGCGCTTCATCGGCCTGCCAGCGAATTGGGCGCTGGCTTTTCCGCGAGCGAGGTCACCCCCCGAATGATCCTAACCCTAAATGGCTAAGTGGTCAA